>Ga0209800_10000223_pt1 | contig 106670 bp, 109 predicted proteins | sample Higcelweek8metaG_FD_187174 | JGI IMG/M metagenome (GOLD analysis project Ga0209800, IMG submission 187174) | Freshwater pond sediment microbial communities from the University of Edinburgh, under environmental carbon perturbations - High... | ecosystem: Environmental > Aquatic > Freshwater >... | reverse complement strand
GTGAAGAAAATAAGTTTAAAAAAACTAATTAATTAAAATAATAAAATAAATAGTAAATGATGGACAAGATCGCCTTTTAGGCGACCACATTCATCAAGCCACCGCCTTTGGCGGGGGTGTTCTGACTTTAAAATACTAATTATTTTTCCCTTATGCTTACTAGTTCAGTATAGCTAGGACCGATCAGTTGAGAATTTTGATGACTGGTATAGACCGGTCAAAGGTGAAAGTGTTGTAGTAAATTTAGGAGGTTTTAAGCAATTTTTTCCTGATATTAAAATTCAAGGAGAAATTGAATGGAGGTGTGAAGACCATAGCGATGAGCGTTGCGAAGGTTGCAACGGTTGTGGCCAGAACGTGAAGATTACGTTTGGTCGCGACGAGAAGTTTGTTGTTAGTCATACAGTTGACAACCAGACTCATAATATGAATGAATTTAACTGGAGTTGGAGTGGAAATGGAGTCACTGAGCATTGGTTTGACGACTTGGCGATCTGCCTTAAATCGACTAGGGATTATAGGTCCAATTCTGGACTTACGGCCGATTCCGTAAGGGTCGTGGCTTTCAACCGCAAGGTTGAGGTCAACTCGTTTAGAGGAGACTGTAAAGACGAAACAAAGACTTTGCCCACGGCTGGAAAAATTTGGGCAGAGTTTGTAAATAAACCTGCAATCTATAGAGCCAACTGGACCGGATTCGCCATGGGCTCGTTGGAAAACGGCGGGAGATACACGGCCTCTGGTGGATGGGTTTCCGATTCGGCGCCGATCATTGGCGACGCATTGGACAATCTCATCGAGGTGATGTTGTCCGGCAATCTCATCGAGGTGATGTTGTCCGGCAATCTCGGAGAGCCAACAATGTGCAGGCACAATCGCAACGTGCAGGCGCACATCGTGGCTTCCGACCCGAGCAAAATTTCTCTCTACCTCTGCAAATCCTGCCGGATGCGCGGAGTGCGGTGGGAGGAATTCATTACACGGAATCGTCAGGACACTTGTCCGTATTTCCGCCGTGCTTGCAAGAGTGTGGTGGAGAAGTCGGATTCGTTTCCGGATTGGTTCGCCTGGGGAGGAGACAACCTGCTTTCCGCCACTTCCCGGATGCAGGACGGTGAACATCTCGCTTACGAGGTGGTCTACGTTCGCCGCAAGGAAGGTTTCGTCCGCAGAGCGGTTCTGCTTCTTAATAACCGCACCCGTGAGGCCTGGATGTATAGGTATAACGGGTTTGTCCCCCGGACGATGGCGGAATTCCGCACCAAGTACGCCGAAGGTCGCCAGATCAACGGCTACATGGGAACTGGACAGGTTGACGGTTATTGCGAAAATCCCAATGACAGATTTCTGTCTGAGGCGAGGATCGCGGAGACTGTCGCACAGGGACTTGACACAATTTTCTTTTTACAGGAGCCGTTGAACACTGTGTCGACTTGTAAAAAGTAAGAGATGCCTAACTCATAAAAAATAGGAAATAGTGTTGGTTCAAAAATGTGTTGAGATATAGTTCAAATCTCAAACACATTCTTGAGGCTATTAAATTTTTAGTAGTTTCAAAGATGTGAAAATTTTTCTTAATTTTATTAGTTTTTTAGTTAATAAACTTAAGTATATAATTAACCACAAAGGAATTTAAATATTGTTCAATTCCTTTTCCTCCTCTCGCGAGAGAAGGGGTAAATTAAGTGCCGAAGGCTTAATTTAAAAAAATAATCAAGATTTTGTAGTAGAGGAGTTTTCAAAACCATAAAATCAGTCAAATTTATGGTTTTGCATACCATAAAATTGATTATTATAAGTTTATTGAATATAGAATTTAAGATTTGTAATCTTAAATATATTTTTGAGGCTATTAAATAGTTAATGGTCTCAAAAATGTAAAAAATCTTTAACCCTCGCTACCGAAGGTAAAAATATCGGAGGAAGGAGGAATTTTGAAACAAGAAATTTGTATGCCCGAAGAAATTTGGGCATACGAAAAAAGATTAAGGCCACAGTATTTGAAGTGGCCAGTTAAATGGTGTCATGCATCGGTAGAGAGCACCTGTCGGTGTGTGACTGACAAAAAAAATAAAAATCATGAGATTTGGGTGACTAGTCAGGCCTATAGTCGGCCAAGTCTCTATATCGTGGATTTGTCCCATGAACTCTGCCATTGTGCTCTGGCAGAGCTCATCGGTACAGCGTTTTCTACAGTTTGGTTCTCTGAGAAGTGGAACCAAATTTACAAAAAAGATACAAAAAACTTCTCTAAAAAAGCCCAAATGCTATATTTGTCCTTGCGACATATAGCTATTTGGGTTAATCAGTTTCGGCATAAGTTTTGGCCGGAGCTGACAAAAGAGGATTTAGACTCTTTTTCTGCAGGAGTGTTGTATATGCTCCAGCAGAGGGGAGTTGGATCTTTGAATAATCATGAGTCAATCATTGCTATCGCTCAGCATCAAGCTGAGCGAAGATTGGCTCAAGATATAGACCTTTTCTCTGTGTTGTCTGCTAACAGAATAAGGGTTGATAAAAAAATAAAAAAATTAGCAGACTTTTATAAATCTTTACCGGCTCTAAGTTATGAGCCGGCAAAAGATTTAAAAATATTGGAAGTCTCAGTTCAGGAATCTGCAAAGATTCTGGGGTTTCCGATCAATCCAAGCCTGGTCTTTGAGGAAGACTGGGTCTGGGATTTGGGATAGGGTTCTTTTAGAGGATGGATTTTTTAATTCATCCTCTTTTATTTTACAAGTATTATTTACAAAATAAAAAATTTATGATAAGTTGATTGAAATTTATTAATAGAGATATTAATAAAAATTGTTCTTTTTACTAAAATTAAAAAAATTAAGGAAAAGAAAATGGGAAAATTAAATTATGAAGAAAAGTTGAAAAGAGGAATAGCTTTAGCAGAAAGGCAAGAACGTGTTTTGATAAAAATTCTTTCAGGAAAAAATTATGGAGGGATTTTAATTCCATATCCTAATGAAGAAGCTTTTCAATTAACAATCAGAGATTTTAATCTGAAAGCTTGTTTCTGGGATCTTGATTGCAGTTTTGCCAAAAGAACAGAAGCTCAAAAATGGAAAGATTTTTTTGAAAAAACAAGAGAAGAACAAAGAAAATATGATTTTGCTTTAAAATATGTTAGGGGAATTAGTTTGTTTGTTGATTTTTCTGATGAATTAAAAAATCAAGGTGGTTTTTTGATTTATGGAGATGTTAATAATTCTCTTTCTCGTATTTTTTTTATAAGTTCGGGTGATGAAATTCATGGACAATCTGGCTTAGCTAAACGGCAGAAATTTTCTTTTTGGTTTAAATTTAAATTTGAAAAAGAGAAGAAAGAAGCTGAAAATTTGTTAGAAGAAATTTATGAAATAGTGATTAGTGCTGGATGGAAACATTCAGTAAATGATTCACTTTTTCCTGATTTATTATCTTTTGAAGATAATAAGGTTGAAAGATTAGCTTGTTTTTTTGAAGGAAAAAAAATAGTGAATTTTTCCTTTGAAGAGTTAAAAGAAATTCATGATCTTTTCTTAGTTTGCCAAAAAAGAGTTTTTGGAAAAGATTTAGAATTTAATACTTGGGGCTTTTAGTATAGGTAGAATTATAATTATATTTTTTTTATTTTTTTGAATCAAATTTAAAGGGAGATTGATAACAAGCTCCCTTTTTTATTTTTTTAGATATTTTAAATTTTATACATCAAGATTTTGTACATTTTTTGCATGAGTTTGAATATATTTTTTGCGAGGAGCCACATCTCCACCCATTAACATATCAAACATTTGATCAGCACGTGCGGCGTCATCCACAGTGATTTGTGCCATTATTCTTGTTTCTGGATTCATAGTGGTTTCCCAAAGTTGAGCAGGATTCATCTCTCCCAAACCTTTGTATCTTTGAATATTTACTTTAGCTCCGGCTTTGATTTTTATTTCTTCGTTTGTTTCGTTGGGTTCTTCACCATCTTCTTGCTCTGTGTTTACTGAAGTATCTTCTTCATTTATTCCTAATTTTTTTAAAATTTGAATTTTTTCTTCTTCACTGTAAGCATATTCTATTTTAGTTCCTTTTTTTATTTGATAAAGAGGAGGTAATGCTGCATATAAATAACCATTCATAACTAATTCTTTAAAATGACGATAAAATAAAGTAAGTAAAAGTGTTCTAATGTGAGATCCATCAACATCAGCATCAGTCATAATTACAATTCTATGATAGCGAAGTTTTTCTAAGTTTAATTGATCACCAATATTAGTTCCCATAGCAATTACTAAGTTTTTTACTTCATTATTGGCAAGCATTTTATCAAGTCTTGCTCGCTCAACATTTAAAATTTTACCACGTAAAGGTAGAATTGCTTGAAATCTTCTGTCTCTTCCTTGTTTAGCTGAACCTCCAGCAGAATCTCCCTCCACAATATAGAGTTCACAATCTTCTGCTTTACGGCTAGAACAATCAGCAAGCTTTCCTGGTAAAGTCATACTGTCTAGGGCTCCTTTACGAAGAATTGAAGCTCTGGCTGTTCTGGCGGCTAGTCTGGCTTGGCTTGTTAAAACACATTTATTAATAATAGCAGATGCTTCTTTTGGATGTTCTTCTAGAAAGGTCATAAAAAATTCTCCAAAAACTTGTTCAACATAAGCTTTCATTTCTGCGTTTCCAAGTTTACCCTTAGTCTGACCTTCAAATTGTGGTTCTACTAGTTTTACACTAATAATACAAGTCAAACCTTCTCGCACATCATCTCCACTAAGATTTTCATCTTTTTCTTTTAATAATTTTTGAGCTCTGGCATAACTGTTAATTGTTCTAGTAAGTGCTGAACGAAATCCAGCTAAATGAGTTCCTCCTTCTGGATTATAGATATTATTTGCAAAAGGTAGAACATTTTCATTATATTCATCATTATATTGAAGAGCTACTTCAACTCTTGCATCTTTAAGTTCTTTATCAACATAAAAAACAGTTTCATTCTTAACAGTTTTTGTTTTGTTCAAAGTTTTAACATAAGATTTAATTCCTCCTTCAAAATAAAACATATATTCTTGTTCTTTTCCTTCTTCTCGTTTATCAAAAATTTTCATTGTTAAACCTTTGTTCAAATAAACTTGTTGACGAAGATGAGAAATTATTTTTTCCCAGCTAAATTCTGTTGATGAAAAAATAGAAGCATCGGGCTTAAAAGTAATTGATGTGCCTCTTTTATTTTTGGCTACTTTTCCAGCGACTTCACAGGCTTTTTTTGGTTTTCCTATTTCATATTCTTGCATCCAAACTTGTCCATCTCTATATACTTCAGCTTTTAGATAAGTACTTAAGGCATTAACCACAGACACACCAACTCCATGTAGGCCACCAGAAACTTTGTAACCACTTCCTTCACCACCAAATTTTCCTCCAGCATGAAGTTTTGTTAAAACAGTTTCTAGGGCTGATACACCAGTAACTTTGTGTTTGTCAACAGGAATACCACGACCATTATCAGTAACTTGGACTAGCCCTTCAGGTAATAATGTAAGAACTACTTCAGTTGCATGTCCAGCCATAGCTTCATCAATTCCATTATCAACCACTTCCCAAATTAAATGATGAAGACCAGTTGAAGAAGTTGAACCAATATACATACCAGGTCTTTTTCGTACAGGGTCAAGACCTTCCAAGACTGTAATTGATTCTGCACCATAGTCATTAGTTTTTACTTTTTTATCAGACATATTTTTTTATAATTTAAAATTTTTTATTTTTAATAAAAAACAAATCTTTTCTGTAAAGATTTATTAATTATATATTAGCAAAGTATCTTTTTTTTTGCAAATACAAAAAAAGACGCTAATGTTTTTTTATCGTCTTTTTTTGTATTTTTATCTCATCATTTCATCCTTTATTAATAATGGTGTAGTATTTTCATTATCTTGATTATTAATATTTTCTCGTTCTTTTATTTTTTCATCAAATATTTCTTTAGTTAAAGGAACAATGATGTTGTCTTGGTAAAAATAAGCATCTTTTGGTTTTTCTTTAACAGGGAAGATTAAAGCAGAAATTAATATTTCTTCGTTTTGATTATTATTTTCATTAAATCTCCAATATTTAATTAAGCCAAGATAAGGAGTGTTAAGTTTTATATCAACTTCTTTTTTAGCGTCCTTGTATCTATATTGATTATACATTCCACCTGTTTTTGCTAAGTCAATTATTTTTTGTGAATCAGCTACATTTTCATAAGAAGAAGATTCAAAATTATTAATACTTATTCCATAAGCATTACTTACTTTTTTGTGTCTATGACTAACAGTTACCCTAATTCCTTCAAAATTTCCATTATCAGAATAAACAAGATTGTTTTCTACTAACAGAGGATAAACGATTTCAATATCTTCTGGTAAATAATCTGTTTCAGCTTCTTGTGAAATTCTAATTGAGTTAGAATCTATTTTTGCATCTGCATAATTACTTAAATCAACTCCATAAGTATTTAAAAAGTTATTAGCAATTTCAATAGCTTTCTCTTCTGCTAAAAGATCATTTTTAGTTAATCTTTTGCTTTCATAACATTGATCATCGCGACAATCTTTGTATGGATCAGGCCATTTTTCCCAGTTGGTATTAATAGAAACAGTATTGTTCTTGTAATCAAGATAAAAAGAATAGCCAAATTCTTTGTTTTCTAAAATACTTATTTGTTCAATTCCAGAATTTTTGATTTTTTTTAAATCAATTAAATTATTGTCTAATTTTAAATTGTCAACATTTAGAGAAAAAGCTTTGTTTGTTTTTTTGTAAACAGTTGATTGGCTAGGAATGTCTTTTATTTCTTCTCCTTCATAAACAAAGTTATAATTGATTAAATCAAAAGGAGGCATAATCATTTTTGAACTAATTGCCATATCTTCACCAGCTCCAAGACCAGCAGAATCTCTAGTTGCTTGATGGCTTGAGCTAAGTTTTTCTGCTAAATTGTTATTTACTACACCTGAAGTAGCTTGATTTTCATTACTTGCTAATAATTTTCCAAAGGCATTATTGTCTAGTTTTTTTATTTCCCAGCTTGATAATTTTTCTTGCTCAGGCAAGATTGATTTTAAATTTTTGTTGTTTAAAACATACATGCTAGGTATGATTATTAAGGCGCTTAAAACAGCTCCGCTTAGAGCATAAGTAAATTTGTTCATAATTGTAAGATTAGTAAAACTAAAACTTTTAGTTTCTTGTTTAATTAATTTTTCTTTTAAGTTATTAACAAAATTTTCATCAATATTAATATTAGGTTTTGATTGAATGAGTTTGTTAATGATTTTTATTAGATTTTTTTCTTCGTTTTTTAAAGATTTATCAATCTTGTATAAATCTTCTAAAATTTGTTTTATTTTTTCATTGTTCATAGATTTTTTAAATTAAGAGACTTATAAAAATAGATAAAGGCATTTCTTTTTTTAGTTTTTGCATAGTTCTTGAAAAAAGCATTTTACAACTGGCTTCATTTTTTCCTATAATAGCAGATATCTCTTTGTAAGATAGCTCTTCCCAAATTCTTAAAATCAAAACATCTCTTTGCTGGCTATTAAGTTTTTGTAAATATTTTTTGACTTTATTAATTTTTTCTTGATTAATAAAGTCTTCTTCAATATTTTTTTCATCATGTAAATCAAAAGCATCTTCAATACTTAAATCGTTTTTGTAAGTTCGGTAATAATCAATAATGTTGTTTCGTGCAATTCTATAAAGCCAAGCTTGAAAGTTTGCTTTGTCATCATTTTTGAATGATTTTATTTTTTCTAAAGCTTTTAAAAAAGTTTTGCTAGTAAGATCTTGAGCTGTTTCTTGATCTTGAGTTTTATAATAAACAAAACGATAAATTTTGTTTATATAATTTTCATAAATACTAGCAAATGCTTTATTTTCACCAGCTTGGCAAGTAGCGATTAATATTTTTTCTTCTTGATTATTCATATAATTAATTATATCTTATTTTAGGAATCCTATAAAGTATAACGAAGAAATTAAGAAAAAGTAACAAATTTTCTTGAAAATTAATATTTAAAATGCTAATATAATGTTAGTTAAATTTTTTTTAAATTAAAAATATGATTATTCCAAAAAAATTACAAGTAGGAGATGAAATTAGAGTAATAGCTCCTTCAAGGAGTTTAGCTCTTTTGAATGATGAAACAATAAATTTGGCTAAAGAAAATTTAGAAAAGCAAGGTTTTAAAATTTCTTTTTCCAAAAATTGCAAAGAAAAAGACATTTTTTTGTCTTCTTCTGTAAAATCAAGAGTAGAGGATTTGCATGAGGCTTTTGCTGACCAAAATGTAGGAGCTATTTTTACAGTGATTGGAGGATTTAATTCAAATCAACTTTTGAAATATCTTGATTATGAAATGATTAAAAAAAATCCAAAAATTCTTTGTGGATATTCTGATATTACTGCCTTGACTAATGCAATTAGTGCTAAAACAGATATGATAAGTTATTCTGGACTTCATTTTTCAACTTGGGCAATGCAAAAAGAATTTGCTTATAACCTAGAATATTTTCAAAAATGTTTAATGAATGATGAAAAATTTTTTGTAGAAAGTTCTAGCGTCTGGACTGATGATCAATGGTATTTGGATCAAGAAAATAGAAAAGTAGAAGATAATAAAGGGTTTTTGATAATTAATGAAGGTGAGGCACAAGGGAAAATCTGGGGAGGAAATCTTGGGACTTTTAATCTTTTGCAAGGCACAGAATTTATGCCAGATATTTCTGGGGCAATACTTTTTATTGAAGATGATGATATGGCTGGTGATTTTTTTGGAGTAGATTTTGATAGAAAATTACAATCTTTGATTCAACAGCCAAATTTTGAAAAAGTAAAAGGAATTATTATTGGTAGATTTCAAAAAAATAGTAATATGAATGATGAAAAATTAAAATATATTATTCAAACAAAACAAGAATTAAGAAATATTCCTATTTTTGCTAATGCTGATTTTGGGCATACTAATCCTATGATTACTTTTCCTATTGGTGGAATTGCTAAATTTTTAATAAAAGAAAACAAGGTGATTTTTGAAATAATTGAGCATTGATGAAAATAAATAAATTTTGGTATTTTATTTTTTCTAAAAATTAAGCCATTAAACTCTAAAACACGGCAAAATATTATTAGATAAAATAAACTTAATTTTTTATTATAAAATATCTATTTCTTAATTAAGAGCGTAATGGCAAGTAATTTTTAGAAAAAATAAAATACCAAAATTTATTTATAAATAGTTTTAGATAAAATCTAGTAAATTATTTTTTAAAAAGTAGATATTTTTTTATCTGCTTTTTTAGTTTTACACAGGTATTTTTTTTATTTTTATAGTATTTAATTAGTTGATGGCAATTTTTTCCTAATAAAAAATAAATTATTTATAGTTGACTTTCGGTTTTTTTTCGTCTATTCTGTAAATAGAATTTAATTATTAAAATAAAAATATATGATGAAAGAAAATTTAACCAAGAAGCAAAAATTAATTTTGGATTTTATCATTAGTTTTGAAAAGAAAAACGATTATATCCCAAGTATTTCAGAAATAGGTGAGCATTTTAATTTGTCAAGCCCAGCAACTGTGCATGAGCATCTGGAAACACTAAAAAGAAAAGGTTATTTAGAAAAAGAGCATAATAAACCAAGATCTATTAGATTTATTGTTGATGAAAGAAAATTTAGCGAAGATCTTTTTCTTAATTTAGCAGGTTTAATCACAGCAGGAAGCCCAATTGAAGCCGTGGAACAGAAAGAATCAATCTCAGTTCCTGCTTGGATGATTGATGAAAAAGAAAATTCTTATCTTTTAAAAGTAAAAGGTGAGTCTATGATTGAAGATGGGATTTTTGATGGTGATTTTGTAATTGTTGAAAAAAATCCATCTCCACAAAATGGAGATACTGTTGTTGCCTTGATTGATCAAGAATATGCTACTTTGAAGAAATTTTTTAAAGAAAAAGGAAGGATTCGTCTTCAACCAGCTAACAAGACGATGGAACCGATTTATGTTGAGAGTAATTTAATTATTCAAGGAGTTGTAAAAGGAATTTTGAGAAAGTATAAATAAAAAATTATGAATGATATTCATCCTATTAAAAATGTAATAGAGCTTGAGTTGTTTAGTCAAAAACAGATATTATTTTTTTGGATATTTTTTGCTATTATGTTATTGATAATTATTTTTTTGATTAATCATTTTTATTTGAGAAAATTTTTTTATAACAAAAAAGCAAAAGAAGAAGAAATTGAAATTGAAAAAATTGATTATAACAAAAAAGCAAAAGAAGATTTAGAAAAATTAAAAGAAAAGATTGATTTGTTGAAATATAGAGATTTTTGTTTTGAAGTTACTTTTATTATAAAAATTTATTTAGCAAATAAATATAATTTTAATTGCCAAGATCTAACTACTAAAGAAATTTTGTTGTATCCTAATATTTTGGAGTCTGAAAAAAAATTAATAAAAGATTTTTTAAAACAATTAGATTTAGTAAAGTTTGCTAATAATGAAATTGATAAATTAGAAACTTTAAAAATATATAATTTAGCTTTTACTATAGTTAGTTAAGAATCTATTTAAGTTTTTTTGAATATGAATTTTGCTTATCCTTATTTTTTCTTAATATTATTTTTAATTCCAATTTATTTTGGTTTTTTGTGGTGGCAAAAAAAGAAAAAAAAAGAAAGAGCGATATTTTTTTCTTGTTTAGATGATTTAATAAAAGCAAAAAACAAAAAATTTAATTATTGGCAAATAGTTGAGCATTTTTTATTTTTTTTGATTATTATTTTTTTTGCAATTTCTTTAGCAAGACCACAGTTTGCACATGAAAAACAGGAAATAAACAAAGAAGGGATTGATATTATTGTGGCTTTGGATGTTTCTGGATCTATGTTAGCAGAAGATTTAAAGCCTAATAGAATGGAGTCTGCTAAATTAAGTATTGAAAAATTTATTTCAAAATTAAAAAATGATCGTTTAGGTATAGTTGTTTTTGCAGGTCAAGCTTTTACCCAAAGTCCTTTGACTTTTGATTTTGATGTTTTAAAAGAATATCTAAAAACTATTTCTACGGATAGTATTAATCAAAATGTTAATGGGTTAAATGGAACTGCTGTTGGTGATGCTATTTTAGCATCTGTTAATAGGTTTAAAGATTCATCGCTTGAGAGGACTAAAGTTTTAGTGCTTTTAACAGATGGCGATGCTAATGTTGGAGTTGATCCTTTTTTGGCAGCGACTAAGGCGAATGATGAGGGGATTAAGATTTATGCAATTGGAATTGGCAAAGTCGGTGGAGCACCATTGCCTGTAACTGATGCTCTTGGAAGAAAAACTTATGCCAAAAATAGAGATGGATCTTTGTTTATGACAACGTTTAATGAAGATTCTTTGAAAAAAATAGCAGAAATTGGTAAAGGGAAATATTTTAGGGCTGATGATAATGCCAGTTTTGAAAAAGTAATGGATGAAATTAATTCTTTAGAGAAAAGAGATCTTAAAATAAAAATGAATACAGAATACACTGAAAATTTTATGAAATATTTAGTCGCTTTATTTATTTTGTTTTTAATATATTTAATTTTTTGGTTAACAAAATTTTATCAACATTAATTTATGATTTTAGCAAATTTTAAAATACAATATTTAATTTTTTTAGTTCCTGTTTTTGTTTTTATTTTGTTTTTATTTTGGAAAAAATTTAATAAAGATAAAGATTTTAACCAAACTTATTTAGCAAAACAAAGAAATTATAATTATAAATATGGAATTTATTTGTTGCAGATAATTAGTTTATTGTTAAGTTTTATTTTTTTAGTAGTTTCAGTTTTTCGTCCCATGGGAGGGGATAAGAAAATAAAGACTGAAGCATTTGGTGTAGATATTGTCTTTACATTAGATGTCTCTCAAAGTATGAATGCTGTAGATTTAAAGATTGCTAATAATGAGCTTGATAGATTGACAATGGCTAAAGAAATGATTAAAAATTTTGTAGAAGATAATTCTCAAAATAGATATGCTTTAGTTATTTTTGCTGGCGAAGCTTTTGTTTCAGTTCCATTAACTCTTGATCATAGTGCTTATCTTACTTTTTTAGAGGGGATTGATTCTGCTGATGTTGCTTTGCAAGGAACGGATTTAGAAAAAGCATTGATAGCATCAATTGATAGATTTTCTAGTCAAGAAGATAAAGAACGAGCAAAAGCCATTGTTTTGATTAGTGATGGAGGAGACGACGCAGAGCAAGATTTTTCTGATTTTGCAAAAGTTGCCAAAGAAATGAGTGTTTCTATTTTTACGCTAGGAATTGGTGATAAAAAAGAAGTTCCTATTTTAGTTGGTCGTGATTTTTTTGGTAAGGCTAATTACAAAACATATAATGGAGAAGTAGTAAAGACAAAATTAAATGAAGAATCTTTAAAAGAAATTGCTAAACAAACAAAAGGTGAATATTTTTGGGTAAAAGAGAAAGATGATTTTAAAAAAATTTTAGATAAATTAAATAATTTGAAATCTAGTTCCATTTCTTTTTCACAGGAAAATAATTCTCAAAAAGAAGATTATTATCAAGTAACTTTGTTTTTTTCTTTGCTATTTTTTGTTAATTTTTTGCTTATTAGAAATTTTATTAAAAAATAAATTTATGAATTATAAAATTTTTATTATTATTTTTATAAGTTTTTTCTTGTCTGCTTGTAGTCGTGAGCAGGGGTTATTATTCCGTTATTATTTAAAAAAAGGAAATGAATTTTTTCATAAACAATATTATGAAGATTCTAAAAAAGAATATAGAAAAGCAATTAATGAATCTCAGTATTTAAAGTATTTAGCTGAAAACAATAAGGCAATTATTGATTATGAATTAAAAGATTTTGATTTGGCTTTACTTGATTTAGAGCGAATTTCTTCTGCTTATTGTAATTTGGAAGAAAAAAAACAACATTGTGATGAAATTTTTTATAATTTAGGAAATACATATTATAGAATAGGGGAAAAAAATGAAGATAATAAATTAAAAATTGAAAATTGGCAAAAAGCAGTTAGTTCTTATCAGAAAACTTTAGAAATAAATAAAGATGATATGCAGGCGAAAGAAAATATAGAATTTATTTTGAAATTATTAGAAGAAAATCAACAAACAAAAAATGCATCTTCAAGTCCGCAAAAGAAAGAAGAAGGAGAAAATCAAGAAGGAAGAGAAAAAGAAGAAGAAGGAAAAGAGAACAATAATTTAAAAAAAGAAGGTGAACAAAAATCAGAACAAGATAAAAATATTGAACAAAATAAAGAAGATCAAAAATTAGATAAGGAAACAAATGCAAAAATTGATCAATATTTGCAAGATATGGAAGAAGCACAAAAAAATAACCAAAAATATTTTCAACAAAAACCAAATAAAGAGAAAAATCAAGATCCATTAGCTGATTTTTTTAAAAATGATCCTTTTTTTGAAGAATTTTTTAATGAAGATTTTGGTGGTTTTGATGATAATGAAAATAGTAACAAAAAAGATTGGTGATTTTTGATTTTGATTTTTAATTTTTAATATGATAATATAAATATTGTTATTAAGATGTTAATTTTATGTTTAATGATTTAACAAATTATTATTATTCATGGCAAGAGTTTGCTAAAAAATATTATAGTAATATTTTTTTTAGTTTTAGCGTAAAAATTTATATTATTGTTTCTTTGTTGATTAATGTTTTGCTTTGGTTATTTGCTAGATATATTTATTATGGAATTGATGGAGAGCAGATGGCTTTGCATTATAATGTTGATTTTGGTATAGATTATTATGGATCTGTTGATGAAATTTATAGATTACCAGTGATTGGTTTATCAATAATTTTTTTTAATTTTTTAATTTTTATTTTTTTAAGTAACAAAAACAAAGATAAGAAATTTTTTGCACATATTTTGTTTTCTACTTCAATTATTATTAATTTGATTTTATTGTTAGCAATTTCTCTTATCTATTTAGTTAATTTTAAATAATTTTAATTTTATGCATGATTTTTATTTAATCAGAATTTTATTTTTTGCTACTAGCTCTTTTTTATTTGCTATTTTGTTCACCCCATTATTAACTCATTTTTTGTATAAATACAAATTAGGGAAAAGTATTCGTAATAGTGGTGCCACTCCTATTTTTAGTAAACTTCATGCGCATAAAGCAGGTACACCAACAATGGGAGGGATTATTATTTGGGGAACTGTTTTGATTTTCACTTTGTTTTTTTATTATCTTGATCAATTATTTCCATGTGATTTTTTAAATAATTTTAATTTTTTAACTCAAAAAGAAACTTTGTTGCCTTTAGGTGCTTTATTTGTTTCTGCTTTATTGGGTTTGTTTGATGATTGGCTTGATATTCGCGGTAAAGGTGTTTTTGGTGGAGGAGGCTTAACTATTAAACACAGATTAGTTGCTTATACTTTTATTGCTTTTTTTGGAGCAATTTGGTTTTACTTTAAACTTGATTGGGATATTCTACATATTCCTTTTGTTGGTAATTTTGATTTAGGTTTGTGGTATGTTTTGTTTTTTGTGTTTGTAATTGTTGCTACTTCATTTTCAGTTAATCAAACAGATGGTTTGGATGGCTTAGCTGGTGGAACTTTGTTATCTTCTTTTGCTTCCTACGGAGTGATTGCTTTTGTTTTAGGAAAATATGATTTAGCTACTTTTTGTTTTGTAGTTGTTGGCGCTTTATTGGCTTTTTTGTGGTTTAATGTTAGTCCTGCTAGATTTTATATGGGAGATACGGGGGCTATGAGTCTAGGAGTTACACTAGGAGTTATTTCTCTTCTAACGCAAAGTTCTTTGATTTTGCCAATTATTGGATTTATTTTTGTTGTAGAATCTGTTACTACTATTATTCAAATTTTATCTAAAAAATATAGAGGAAAAAAAGTTTTTTTATCAGCCCCAATTCATCATCATTTTGAAGCTAAAGGTTGGCCTGAAACAAAAATAGTAATGCGTGCTTGGATTGTTTCTGGTATTTCTGCAGCACTAGGTATAGCTATATTTTTATTAGATAAAACATTGTAAAAAATTTTTAATTTTTAATTTTGAATAAAATTTAAATGATTTAATTTTTAAAACATTTATTTATTAAAATCTGATTCAAAATTTAATAATAATAAATGTTAGTTTTTAATAAAAAAGAAAAACCAAAAAAAGCTAAACAAGCGGATTTAGGATTAATTGTTATTATTGTTGTTTTGTTAGTTTTGGGTTTGATTAGTTTGTCTAGTGCTTCTTCTGTTTGGGCTTATTCAAAGTTTGGTGATGCTTATTATTATTTTAAGCATCAATTATTTGGTTTGAGTTTAGGTCTTGTTTCTTTTTGGTTTTTGTCTAGAATTGATTATCATATTTGGAAAAAATACGCAAAGCAATTTTTGATTTTTTCTATATTTTTATTGACTTTAGTTTTTATTCCAGGTTTGTCTGCTCATTATGGCAAGGCTCGTAGTTGGATTGATGTTTTTGGATTTTCTCTTCAACCAGCTGAATTTGTAAAATTATCTTTTTTACTTTATTTATCAGCTTGGCTTGAAGAAAGAAAAAAAGATTTACAAAATCTTAATGTAGGACTTATGCCTTTTTTGATATCATTAGGAGCTATCGCAGTATTGATGTTATTACAACCTGATTTAGGGACTTTGATAATTATTTCTTCTACAGCTTTGATTGTTTATTATGTTGGAGGAGGTAGTGTCAAATATATTTTAGGAATTATAATTTTAGCTTTGCTTGGTTTGTCTATTATGGTTCAGCTTCGTCCTTATCAATTAAATCGTTTTAAATGTATGATTGATCCTTCATTTAGTGCGTCTGATATTTGTTATCAAACAGATCAATCTTTGATTGCTGTTGGTTCAGGTGGAGTTTTGGGAAGAGGCTTAGGTGCTAGTAGACAGAAATTTATGTATTTACCAGAAGTATCTGGGGATTCTATTTTTGCTATTATGGCTGAAGAAGATGGATGGATTATTAGTTCCTTGATTGTTATTTGTTATTTAATTCTTTTTTATAAAGGATATTCAATTGCAAAAAGAACAGATGATGATTTTGGAAAAAATTTGGCAATAGGTATTGTGAGTTGGATTACTATTCAGGCTGTTATGAATATTGGTGGGATTATTAGTCTTATTCCAATGACTGGCGTTCCACTACCATTAGTAAGTTATGGAGGCTCTGCTATTTTGGCTAATTTGTCTGCTTTGGGTGTTTTAGTAAATATTAGTAAGTATGTTAAGTAATTAATTTATTTTTTATGAAGTTAAAAATTTTTTCAGATGGAGGATCTCGAGGGAATCCTGGTATTGCTGGGATTGGTGTGATTGCTTATGATGAAAATAATCTTGTGGTTTTTCAAATTTCTGAATACATTGGGATAACTACTAATAATCAAGCTGAATATAGAGCTTGTTTAGCTGGTATTGAAAAAGCAAAAAGTCTAGGAGCTCAAGAGATTGAGTTTTGTCTTGATAGTGAATTAGTTGTTAAGCAATTAAATAGAGAGTATAAAGTAAAAAATAAAGATTTGGCTCCAATTTTTTTAAAAATTTATAACTTGACGCAAAGTTTTAAGAGTGTTAAGTTTAGGCATATTAGAAGAGAATTTAATAAAGAAGCTGATAGATTAGCTAATTTAGCTATGGATAATTTAAAATAATTTATGTTATATATTGTAGCCACTCCTATTGGTAATTTAGAAGATATATCTTTACGAGCTTTGCGAATTTTGGGTGAGGTTGATTTTGTTTTGTGTGAAGATACGAGAGTGACGAAAAGATTACTTGATCATTATGATTTAAAAACAAAAACTATTTCTTATCATCAACATTCTGATCAAAAAAGTTTAGATTATATTTTGAGTTTATTGGCAGAAGGTAAAAATCTGGCTTTAGTAAGTGATGCTGGTACTCCTGGAATTTCTGATCCTGGAGGGAAGTTGGTTGAAGCTGTGATTGAAAAGTTTGATAATCAAGTGAAAGTAGAATCTGTTCCAGGACCATCAGCTGTGACTGCCGCGCTTTCTATTTCTGGTATCCAAACAGATCGTTTTGTATTTATGGGATTTCCTCCAAACAAAAAAGGAAGAAAAACTTTTATTCAAAATATAGTAGACAGTATTTTTCCTGTGGTTGTCTATGAATCAAAACATAGAATTTTAAAATTTTTAGAAGAATTAAAAGTTGCTAATTTTGAAATTGAAGAAAATAATAAAAGAATAAATGATCAATTAAAATATAATAAAAAATTAAAAGAAAATCTAAGACCACTAATCACTTCTGTGCTTGTTTGTCGGGAATTATCAAAAATGCATGAGACTGTTTATAGAGGAGAACTTGCTCAAATTATAGAGAAGATAAAAAGTAATGGTATGGACCAGAAGGGGGAGTTTGTGGTTATTATTGGGAAATAAATTTTTATTGATAAAATTAACTTATTTAATTTAAAATTTTTTTAGTGCTTTTATGATTTATAAAATAGTTGGATTTTTTATATTTTTTTCTATCATATTTATTTTTATAAGTTTTTGTTTGTTTCTTTTTTTGCAAATGATAAACGGTTTTTTCTTTAAAAAAAAGATAATAAATGTTTTTTATTTGTCATTGATAATTAACTTTTTTTGGTTTTTTGTTTTTTTTGTTTGTAGATTTTTTGCAAATGATTTTTTGTTAAAAATAGGTCAATTTGCTAATTATTATTTAGGATTTTTGCTTTATGGTTTTTTAATATCTTTTATTTTTTATGTAGTTTATTTTATTTTAAAAACAATAAATAAAGAAGATATTTTGTTTGATAAAAAGTTTGGATTTTTTATTTTATTTTTTTTCTTTTTTATTAATTTTTTAGCTATTTATAATTTTGAAAAAGATTTACAAATTGAAAAGATAAAAATTAATACCCAAAAAACAAAAGAAAAATATAAATTTGTTTTAATCGGTGATATTCAGTATGGGACAGTTTCTAAAAAATATATGGAAAAAGTTTTTTTTACAGCTATTGAGCAAAAGCCTGATTTTATTTTATTTGTTGGGGATTTAATAGATTTTGAAAATTATAAAGAAGAAGATTTTTATTTTTTAAAAAATATTTCTGTTCCAATTTATTTTGTTAGAGGTAATCATGAATTTTATCATAATGAAAAAAGAATTTTAGATTATTTGCAAAAAATAGATAATGTAGAAATTTTAATTGATGAAAAAAAATTTTTTAAAGATTTAGATATATTTGGTGTTGATTATAAAAAAAACAATGAGCAGTTAATAGAAAAAATAAATAATCTTGAAATAAATAAAAACAAATTTTCAATTTTTCTTTATCATGAACCAAAAAATATTGATCTTGGAGTTGAAAAAGGTTTTGATTTGATGCTTTATGGTCATACACACGCAGGACAATTATTTCCTTTTAATAAAGTAGTAGATTATTTGTATAAATATAGTAATGGTTTTTATAAAGAAAAAGAAACAAAAATTTATGTTACTAGCGGAGCAGGTTTGTTCGGTCCAAAAATGAGATTAGGATCTAGAAATGAGATAGTTTTTTTTGAGATTAATTAAATAAATTTATGACATATCATATTATTTGTATAGGTTGCCAAATGAACAAATCTGATAGTGAGCGAATAGGGGCTTGTTTTGATGAGCTTGGTTTTTTGTGGAAATCTGATAAATATAGAGCTGATTATGTAGTTTTGGTCACTTGCGGGATTCGGCAAAGTGCGGAAAATAAAGTTTATGGATTAGTGCAGAAAATAAAAAAAGAAAATAAAAATTCTAAAATTATTTTGACAGGTTGTCTTGAAAATAGAGCTGATGTGCGAAAAAAGATTTTTCATCAAGTTGATTTTTGGCTTCCGATTGTTGATTTATACAAATTACCAGCAATACTTGGTTTTTCTGATTTTATTTTAGAAAAAGATTATTTAAAAAACAAAGCAAAAATAAATTCTTCTTTTAGTGCTTTTGTTCCTATCGGCAATGGTTGTGATAATTTTTGTTCTTATTGTGTTGTTCCTTATGCTAGGGGGCGTGAAAAGTATAGAGCTTATCAAGATATTTTAGCAGAAGTTGAATGTTTAGTTAAAAAAGGTTATAAAGAAATTACTTTGATTGCACAAAATGTTAATTCTTATTTTTCTCCTGATAAGGAAAAAAATATTCATTTTGCAGATTTATTAAAAATGGTTGATGAACTTTCAGGAGATTTTTGGCTTCGTTTTACAACTTCTCATCCAAAAGATATGAGTGATGAATTGATTTTGACAATGGCTAATTGCAAAAAGCTTTGTCATCATTTGCATCTGCCAGCACAATCTGGAAGTAATAAAATTTTGCAGAAGATGAATAGAAAATATACAATAGAACATTATAAAAATTTGATAGACAAAGTAAGAAAAAATATTCCAGATATTGCGATTACAACTGATATCATTGTTGGCTTTCCTGGTGAAGGCGAAGAAGATTTTGTTGATACAGAAAAGTTGTTTGAAGTTGTAGCTTATGATATGGCTTATATTGCTCAGTATAGTCCAAGACCAGGAACAGCGTCTTTTGAAATGAATGATGATGTTTTGGATTTGAAAAAAAAACAAAGAGAAAAAAGACTAATGGATATTCTGCGAAAAAAAGCTTTGTTGAATAATCAAAAATATTTAGGAAAAGTTTTAGAAGTATTGATTGAAGGGAAAGATAGAAAAGGTTTTTGGTGTGGCAAAAATAAATATTTTAAAAATGTGAGATGCCTTGTTTCTGGAAATGAAGATTTTGTTGCTAAGATTGTGAGAGTGAGGATTGAAAAAGTTTCTAATTTTGGAATGGAAGGAGTGATTGTTTGATTTTTTTTGTAATGAAATATATAATTAGATTATATAATTAAAATTGTATACAATGTTATCATGCCCTAATTTTATGTGCTTTTTGAAAAATAATAAAATATAACAATAGCATTTTTTTTAAAAAAGCGCAATGCGAAGCCGACGGGATGGGACGTCTTTTTTAAAAAAATATTATTGTTATATTTTATTATGGCGTTTAGTTTGATAAATTTAAAATGAATATTTTAAAAACATCAATAGTTGTGATTACTTCTATTGCTATTACTTCAATTTTTGTAAAAGCGATTGATAAAAATCAAGAGAACAAAAATCTTGATGCTTGTCCTTCTGAAATGGTTTTTGTTTCAAGTCCTACTGGCGGATTTTGTATTGATCAATATGAGGCTAGTGCTTCTCGTGATTGTTCTTTTCTTGATCCAGACAATCAAGACAAAACAAGAGTCAATCTTAGTGATACAGATTGTCATCCCGTTTCAGTAAAAGATGCAATGCCTTGGCGTTTTATTTCTCAAGATCAAGCCAGAGAAGCTTGTGCTCGTGCTGGGAAAAGATTAGCTACAAACAAAGAATGGGTATTAGCATCTCGTGGCACAATTGATTTGGATGATAATTGGACAGAAGCTGATTGTAATGTTGATAATAATTGGGCAGAAAATCCAGGATTAACAGGTAGTGGAGAAAAATGTATTTCTGGAGTGGGAGCTTATGATATGATTGGTAATGTTTGGGAGTGGGTTGATGATACTATTTTGGATGGAAAAATAAATGAATTAAAATTACCAACAAGTGGTTTTGTTGCCGAAGTTAATGAAGATTCAATTCCTGTGAGCACTGATCAAGTAAATCCAGACTTTGATTATGGCGGAGATTACTTATGGATGAAGGATTCTGAGTTAAGAGGTATGGCAAGAGGTGGTTATTGGAATAATGGATCGCGTGCTGGAAAGTTCGCTGTTTATGCAGAAGTCAATCCATCGTTTGTTGGTGTTGGAATTGGATTTAGATGTGTGAAATAATACCACTATATTTAATTGACATTTTAAATAATAATATATATACTAACATATATATTATTATTAACAATAAAAAAATGAATAAAGCTAAATTATTTCAAAATGGGCAAAGTCAAGCTGTTCGTTTGCCAAAAGAATATCGCTTTGAAGGTGACGAAGTATATGTCAATAAAATTGATGATGCTGTTGTTTTATTTAAAAAAAAAGATGCTTGGAATTTGTTTGAAAAAAGTTTGTATAAATTTGGAGAAGATTTTTTGGAAGATCGTAATCAGCCATTAGAAAATGACAAAAGAAAAAAAATATGAAATATTTATTAGATACAAATATCTGTATTTATATTATAAAGAAAAAACCAATTAAAGTTATTGATAGATTTAAAGAAACAAAAATTTCAGATATTTGTATTTCTGTTATTACTTTAAGTGAATTGATGTATGGAGTAGAAAAAAGTAAAGATCCTGCAAAAAATAAAATAGCGTTAATTGAGTTTTTAGCACCAATTAATATTTTAGCTTTTGATAATGATGCTTCTATTGTATATGCTAAAGTAAGATCAAGATTAGAAAAAAAAGGAATCTCAATAGGGGCATTAGATACATTTATAGCATCACATGCTATGTCACTTGATTTGATTTTGGTATCAAACAATTTAAAAGAATTTTCTCGTGTTGAGGGGTTGAAATTTGAAAATTGGGTTTAAGTGCATGAAATAATTATTTAATTTTTTTAATACTAATTTATGATCAAAAAAACAGCCAAAGCTATTCATCGTTTAAGATTTTTCTTTCTGTTTGTTTTGCCATTTTGTTTTTTCTTTGTTTTAGGGCTTAATCCGATTGATGTTGGACAGTTACTGAGTAGTAAGATCGGGAAAACTGTTGGTATGTCTGTGGGGGTAGCTGAAAATGAATATAATAAAATTGCGATGCAACTTGATGCTAAGCAAGATGAGCTTAATGAGCGAGAGAAGAAATTAAATGAGATTGAAACTAAAATTGAAGATTCTTATTATCAACAAAAAGGACTAGTGCTTTTTTTGACGATTGGTTTTTCTGTTTTGTTTATTTTAGTTATTTTAAATTTTTATTTTGATTACAAAAGAAAAAAAATTTCTAAGTTATAATAGTATTATTTTAAATTCAATTTTTTTGTCATTCCCGGCGAACGAAGTCCACCTTCTGTCATTCCCGGCGAACGAAGTGAGGGAAGGAAATCCAGAATCGCGTAGTAAAGATATCGTTTTAAAAAATAATCTTAAAGAGTAATATTAAGTGTTTAAATTGTTTAATTTTAATTAAAAAAATTATTACTTTATACCCCTAGATTCCCGCCTTCGCGAGAATGACAGAATAATTTTTTTTAAAAAAATGTTTAAGTTTTTAAAATATTTTTTAGTAATTTCTCTTTCTTTAATTTTTGTTACACTCGGAATTGACGCCGTAGATCATTATGATAGTATGCAATCTTCTATTGTTGGAAAATTTTTAAAAGTTGAAGATAATCCTTGCGATGATGATATGGTTTTTGTGCCAAATGATAGAGGAGGTTTTTGTATTGACAAATATGAAGCGTCAGCTGGCGAAAAATGTCTTTATAATAATCCTGAAAATCAAGACAAAACAAGAGTTAATCTTAACTCTATTGATTGTGGAGCAGTATCTTCTGCAAATACTATTCCCTGGAGATTTATTTCTGTGGCACAAGCTAAGGTCGCTTGCTCTCGATCTGGTAAAAGACTTCCTAATAGTGAAGAATGGTATCAAGCATCTCTTGGGACAATTGATATAGATAATAATTGGTCAGAGGATGATTGCCAGGTTAGCTCTAATTGGCCGGAGCAACCAGGAAAAACTGGTTTTGCAAAAAACTGCATTTCTTCTTTTGGTGCTTATGATATGATCGGTAATGTTTGGGAGTGGGTTGATGGAGAAATCGTTGATGGGAAATATGATGGCAAAGAGTTGCCAGAAAATGGTTTTGTGTTGGCTGTTGATAATAATGGTTTGGCCTTGAAGACAGGAGATGATGGTGAATTAAATTATAATCAAGATTATTTTTGGATAAAAAAAAGTGGAATAAGGACGATGGCAAGGGGTGGATATTGGGATAATAAAGAAAAAGCAGGATTTTATGCAATGTATTTAGTATCTGAGCCTGATTTTGTGGGGACAGGGATTGGGTTTAGGTGTGTTAAATAATTTTTATTTATTTTTTATTTTAAATTAGACTTTTTTATGTTTTAAATTAAATTGAAAAATAAGATTTAGATTATTTTTATTCCTGAATTTTTAATTTCCCAAACTAAAGGACTCTCATTTATAAAGTTTTTAGGATGAAAACCAATAGGAGATATCATTGCCTTAGTGTCAACAGTTCTTTTTTTTGACCATAAAAAAACAAGAGGATCTTTTTTTTCATTAAAATCTTTTGAGATTATACATAAATCAACATCACTATTTTTCTTTTGATTTCCTTTGGCATAGGAACCAAAAAGATAAACATCTTTTATTTTTAAACCTGTATTTTTTAAATATTCTATATAATCTAAAATAGAATTTTTTATTTTTTTAGGTATTGTTTTTTTAGCCATAAATATAATTCTTTAGAAATATTAAAATATTTTTCTGTATATTTTTTAGTGCATTTTTTATGAAAATTTAATTTAACATCATCATATCTTGAACTAATATTAAAAGTAGAAATTATTTTTAAATCTAGTATTTGCTTTTCGGATAAATCAAGTTTTGTTTTTATTGCCAATGAATCAAGATCATGAATATAAGGAGCATGAGTTTTGTCAGCTTTTACTACTAAGCCTTTTAATATTTTTTCAAGCATTAAGTGACAGAAAAAAAGACAATCAGAATATTTTTTCCCAGAAAAAAGGAATTGAGCAGTATCATAGCTCTGTTCTGAACTTTTTAACCAATAATTGATTGTTATTTTTGTATTTATTTGATTATTCATAATCATATTGTAGCATAATTATAAAAAATATCAATATTTTTTATAAGTATATAGATTTTTTTGTAAATAAATTAAAAAAATTAAATTGTTGCAAGAGATGTGTTAAATAATTATTATTTTTATGCTATAATAAACTTATCCACAGAATAATTTTTAATAATCTAATCTAACTATATTTATGGAACTAAAACAAGCAATCAAAATAACTATATTATTATTTTTCATAGGTTTTTTTATTCTAGGACTAAAATTATTTGAAATGTATCACGAAAACAAATTGATTGAAAATATTAACTCTATTAATACTGATATTAAAAAAACTAAACCAACGGAATTTAAAATAGAAAATATTGTAGAAAAAATAAATAATGGTAAAAAATTAACCAACGAAGAAGAAAAATTTTTTGATTTACAAGTTAAACAAAATCTTGATCTTAAATATAAAAAAATAGATAATAACAAAAAATCAACTTCTACTGAAAAATATAGATATTCAAAAGAAGAATTAGAATTTATTGCAAATCCGAAGGAAGTAACAAAAGAAGAATTAGGAATTATAAATACAGAAAATAAAGAAAAAAGTGAAAAAAAAGTTTATACAGAAGAAGAGCTAGAAGCAATTGCTAATCCAAAAAAATAATTTTATAAATATAATAATAAAACTATGAAAATTAAAAACAAATTTAAATTTTTTTCTTATTTATTAGTTTCTTGTTTTCTGACGCTAGGGGTCTCTGTCTCTTTACAATCCTTGATAGCAAACTGGCAAGCACCAACCAATAATCCACCTAATGGTAATATTGATACTCTAATAAACACAGGATCAACTCCTCAAGCAAAAGGTGGGATGCTTATGTTGAATATTGATGGTGCTAGTAATAGTAATGGATTGATTGTTGAAAATGGAAATGTTGGCATTGGAACGAATAATCCACAAGCAAAGTTAGAAGTTAATGGAAATATAATTGCTAAAGAACCGACTGAGCTAAATCATGTAGCAACTAAGGAATATGTGGATGCACAGAGTGGAGGAACTGTGGTGATTGACGGATCAACTATGCCGACTATGATTAGTAAAACTAATACCAGTGGAAGTATTAATCAAGGTCCTGCTATGAAATATTGTAATGGATTGGTTGAGGGTGGACATGATGATTGGAGAATGCCTACTTTTGATGAGCTTAGTTATGCAGTTTCTAATTTAAGAGATACCGCAGGTAACATACCAGCAGATGGTAATTATCTTTGGACTAGGACAAGAGCAGATTATTCCGTCACGGGTGGTTCCAGCAGCAGCCGTTGGCTTGTTTTGTATCCTGCTGATGGCTATTGGCTTTGGGCTTACTGTGACCTCAGCAATTATGTTCGTTGTGTGAGGTAGTATATTTTTTTAGAGACAACACTTTTCTTTGATTTTTGATACTTGATTTTTGATTTTTTAAATTTTGATTTTTTTATGTCTGTATATAATCACCCAAAAATATTTTCAGATTTGTTAGTTTTGTATAAAAAATATTATAAAACTCATCAAAATTTGCCAAAATTTTTTAAAATAACAATAGGAATAGAGATTATGAAAGAGATGATTGAGGGATTAAAGCTAATTACATTGGCAAATTTTAAAAAAAACTCCAAAGAAGAGTTTAAAGAAAGTATTCAATCTTTAAGAAATTTGCGAGTAAAAATTGAAATTTTGAAAAGTTATTTTCTTATAGCTTGGGAATCAAAATTTATTTCTCATGGTTTTTATGTTGAAGTTTTAGAAAAAATAGAAGAAATAAGTAAACAAGCAAGCAAATGGGAATCTTGGTTGCATAGTCAATTTAAATAATATATAATAAAGATGCCCAGAGTGTTAAATGGATAAGTCTTTTAACAGAGTGGTAAAAGTGTTAGTGACATTTTTCACTTCAAAATTTTTTTTTGAAGTATAATTTTTCTTATAAAAATAAGAAATATATTTTTTTTGGAGAAATCTGGAAAAAATGAAAATAGTAAAAATGTGTTTCCGTCACGGGTGGTTCCAACAACAACAATTGGCTTGTTTTGAATCCTGCTGATGGCAATTGGAATTGGAATAACTATAACAACAACAATTATGTTCGTTGTGTGAGGTAGTTTATTTTTTTAGAGAGTAACACTAAGAAAAGATTTGTTTTTTTTAAAACAAATCTTTTTCTTTGTTAATTTTCATAGATTTCCAATCTTTGTTTTTTGCTTGAAAATATTTTTTTAGATGATGAAAATGTTTTTGATATAAAGATTTTCTAAGCTTATAAGTATTTCCAAAACTGAATATTCCATAATAAGAATTAATTGTTGCTAAGATTTTGTTTAATATGATATGATCTATTTTTATTGGAGGAATTATTTCTTTTGATTTAAAAGATTTAACAAGTTTTGAGTTATGAGGTGGATTTGCATTGGGAAATTTTTTTGGATCAATTAAGTGATTAAAAAAATACAAACTTCTTTTAAAAGATTTTATAGATCTTTTTCTTATAAGCAAATAATTTTTTCTTACAATATAACCTAAAAAATTAATTCCTTTAAAGCTTGGTTGAATTATTGTTTTAGATTGGTTTATTTCAAGATTTAATTCTTTTTTTAAAAAAATTTTAATTTGTTTCAAATAATCATTTAAAATTTGAGGATTTGGAGCAAGTAAAATGAAATCATCAACATAACGTAAATAATATTTTACTTTTAAATTATGTTTTACAAATTGATCTAGTTCGTTGAGATATAGATTAGAAAAAAATTGACTAGTCAAACTTCCAATAGGTAATCCTTTATCTTTTGGTACATAAAAAAGAGATTTATCTTTTGGAATTTTATTCAATAAGTTTTTATTGCCAGTAAAAATAGGTAAAGGATTTATGGGGTTTTGCCAAATTATTGTTTTTGACAAGTTTATAAATAATTTTTTTTGATAATTTGATAATTCTTTTAAATTTTTGATTTTATAAATTACTATTTTTTCTAAAATATTTTTATCAATAGATGGAAAAAAAGTTTTAATATCTGTTTGCAGATAAAAACTAGTTTTATCTTTTCTTAAAAATTTTTGTAATCTTTTGCAGGCTTTGTGAATACCTTTTTCTTTTCTATTAACAAAAGAATCAAAAATAAAATTTTTATCAATATTTTTATTGATATTATCAACTAATAAATGATGAATAATCCTATCTGTATATGCTGGTGCAAATATTTCTCTTATTTTTGGATCAGAAACTACAAAACAAGAAAATCTTTTTGCTTGATAATTATTATCAAGCAATTGATTATTTAAATTTTTTAAAATATCTGCTAAAAAAATTAAGCTAGATTTTTTTTGAGTAGAGTTTTTTGTATTTTTTATGGCTTGTAAAATTTGTTGTTTCATTTTTAAAAAATTAAATTTGAAAATTAATAGTTATTATGATATTATTAAATATATAATAAAAGCATTAAGAAAAGAATATGAAAAAAAATCTTTTGGAAAAATTGGATAAAATTAAAAGATTTATGACTAAAATATTTCTACATTATTTAGAAGATATAAAATAAATTTTGATAATAGAGTGTTAAAAAAATTTTTACAATTTATTTTGATTATCCCTATATTTTTATTAGTTTTTTTCTTAGTTAATAATGACAATGAGATAGAGGCTATTACTCGATCTAGTGATCGGCTTGGTCTTTCAGGACCTGCAGTGGGATCTGATCATGAAATAAATTTTAGGCTTAATAAAAATATTTCTGCTAGTGGAAAAATTGAAATTATTTTTCCAACAGATTTTTTATTTCCTGCTGATTTTGGTTTTGATAATCTTGACTTTGCTGTTTCGGATAATGCTAGTAATGGTTTTGTAGACAGAACATTAGCATCAAGCTCTTCTTTGTTTACAGATGGGGCTGTAATGATTGAAAGTGTAGAAAATAATAAAATAGTTTTTAATTTAAATTCATCTTCTGGAATTGATGCTTTGAAATATTTGAGAATAAAGATTGGTAATAATGCAACATTCCAAAAAACAAGCACTTCAACAGCCAAGATTATTAATCCTGCAAATGTTGGTCCTTATAATATTGAAATGAGAACTTATGATGATAATAATAGTTTTCTTGAGCGAAGCAGAGTGAGTGTCTTCATAATCAGACCAGTTAATATGACTAATTATGTCACTAAAAAAAGATCAGGAGCATCTCCTGTAGGTTGGCTTGGCTATGGAACAGCAGAAACAATCCTTTCTTTGTATACAAACTTTCGTGGAATTTGTCGTTATGCTACAGCCACAGGAACACCTTTTGCTACTATGACTAATCAATTTAGTTATGATGCATCTTCAACTGGTGAATATTATCATACTGTTTTAGTTGGAGGATTAACAAGTGGAGGAAAATATAATTTTTATGTGCGATGTATGGATGAACTTGGAATAGCAAATGATTACACAGAATGTCTTTATGAAGTAGCTTCAACTTCACCATTTACAGACGCTAGTGGAACACCTATTCTAGAACAAGATTGTATTGATATGCCAATTATTTTTTCTATTTCATCTATTGAAGGTTCTAGTGGTGATTATACTGGACAAGGAGGAGCTAATGGAGAGGAAGGATCTAGCTCGGGATCTAAAACAAGTTCAGGCGGTGGAGGATCAGGAGGCGGAGGCGGAGGCGGAATTGGAGGAGATTTTGGTCCAAAAACTGGAAAGTTTTTACCTTTTCCACCACCACCAGGAAAACCTGGAATAATTTTGGAAGGTTGGGGCTATAATACTGGAATTGTTAATGTTCTTCAAGATGGGACGCAAATAGGCTGGACTAATTCTTCGGTCACAGGGAAGTTTGGAGTTTTCATAGAAGAATTAAGCAGAGGGATTTATACTTTTGGTCTTTGGTCGCCTGATGCACAAGGTAAAAAATCACCAACTTATTCAACTACTTTTTGGATAGAACAAGGGACAATAACCACTGTTAAAGATATTATTATTCCACCGACAATTGAATATGCCCCAGATAGTGATACTGGAATTAATCTTTTTGGCTATGCAAGCCCAAACTCAGAAATTGAAATATGGGTTTATCCTAAGAAAGCAGGAAATATTAAGGATACAGAGGCTACAAAATTAAAAACAAAAACAAACAGCACAGGTAGGTGGGCATATAGTTTGAGTTTTTCTAATTTGAGTGATGGAGATTATAATGTTAAAGTTAGATCAAGTATTGCTAATATAACTAATCCGTCTGAGTTTAGTGAGATTTTATTATTTACGGCCAAGGGCGGAAAAAAAGTAGAAGAAGTAAAAGATGAAAGTGGGGCTTGTCCAAAAGCAGATTTGAATAAAGATGGAAAAGTAAATATTACTGATTTTTCAATCTTGCTTTATCACTGGGGAAAGAGTAATGCTTGTGCTGATCAAAATGCAAGTGGAAGTGTTGATTTGGTTGACTTTAGTATTATGATGTATTATTGGACAGGTTGATTTTTGGCATAAAATTTTAAAATGTGTTATAATATTTTTAATGAAGAGAAATAGTACAATCCTTTTTTTAAATAGTATTTTGTTTTTAATTGCTTTGTTTTTATGCTTTGCAATTGGTTTTTTTATTGTTAGAAATATTGATGAAACAATAGCTGCTGAGGAAGAAGAAAAAGACACAGATCCTCCAAAAGTATCTCAAATAGAAATAAAAGATACCACAGCCACTTCTACAATGATAACTTGGCTAACGGATGAAAATTCTGATTCTTTAATAAATTTTGGTCTTGATAAAAGTTATGGAGTAGTGCGAGATCCTCGCTTTGATAAGACAAAACACGAAATTTTACTTGATGATTTAAAACCAGGAAATACTTATTATTTTCGTATCACTTCTTCAGACGAATCTGGTAATCAAGGAATTTCTTCTGATTATAATTTTGCAACGCCAATTGATCCTTCTGTTCTTGATGGAGGCGAAGCAAAAAAATACACAGACGAAGCTTTGGAAGAAGTTTTAGAAAAATTAAAAGAATTGTTAGATAAAGGGCAAAATGAATTAAAAGAAGAAGGAACAAACGATCTTCTAAAAGAATTAGAAAACATACAAGAGCTTTCAGAAAAAATAGATGAAGAAGAAAAAGAAGAAAAGAACAAAACAAGATACATTAATGAAACGCTAGATGATGTTTTGCAAAAAATAAAAGAATTAATGGCAAGTGACAAAGACAAAAATATTGCTGATTTGGATGAAGGTGCCTTAGGAGAATTACTTGATATGTTAAAAAAATTATCTGATTTAGCAACAGAAGAAACAGAAATTGAAAAAGGCAAACAAACAGGAGAAAAAGAAGGTGGCACAGAAGAAGCTGAATATGTTTCAGTGGAAAAAATTTTGGAAATGATTGAAGTAATATCATCGCAAGAAGAGTTAGAAGTAATTAATGAAGCAGTGCAGAATAGAGCTGAAGATGTTTTATTGCCTCCAACAATTATTCTTGATTTAGCTGATGTTGAAGTTGGTACTGATTATGCAATTATTTCTTGGAAAACTGATAAAGATTCTAATACAGTAGTTTCTTTGGCTAGCGAAGATGATTATAATGAAAATTCAAATACTCCATATACTTGGAATGAAGGTTATCCAAATGAAATGACTAAAGAGCATTATGTAGAAATTCGTGGCTTGAATCCTTCAACAGTTTATCATTTTCAAGTTTCATCAAAATCATCACTTGATTTAACTGGAAAAAGTGAAGACAAAACTTTTAAAACCAAAGCAATTGCTCCTGAAATATATAATATGCATGTTTCAAAAGTTCAAGAAGATTCGGCTACTATTAAGTGGAGCACAAATGTTCCTTGCTCTTCTGTAATTACTTATACTAATCTTAATACTAATCAAGAAAAGTTAGAAGGAAATTCAAGTTATCTTACCGTCCACTCTATTCAAATTTCTAATCTTGTATTTGATACTTATTACTCTGTAATTGTTGAAGTAAAATCAGAAGATGGAGAAAAAACAGTTTCTAATCCATTAACATTTATAACAATCAAAGACGAAGTTGCACCGATTATTTCAAATGTAAACACAGAATCAACTCTTTTCCCTGGAGCTGACAATAAGATTCAGACAATTGCTAATTGGAAAACTGACGAGTTGGCTCGTTGTCAATTGTTTTATCATCAAGGATTAATCGTAGCGGATGAGCCAAAATCAATTCCATTAGAAGATGAATATGTCGCAAAACATGTGCAAGTTATTACAAATTTTTTACCATCTTCTGTTTATAAATATTGGATTGTTTGCGAAGATGAAACAGGAAATCAAAAAAAATCTGATGATTTTACTATGCTTACGCCATCACAAGAGGAAAGTATTATTGATATAATTATTAAGAATTTTGAAAGTCAGTTTAGTTGGCTTAAGAAAAAATAAAAACTAAAAATTAAGTATTTCTTAAAAGTTGAAGAAATTATAAATAATATCGTATTAATTAATAGATTATTTAATTATTTATTTTAAAAAAATATGCAAAAATATAAACAAGCAGCAATAAGTATTGCTTTTCTAACAATTATTTTATCAGCAGGAGTTTGTGCTGGTAAAATAAATTTTAATAATTCAGAAAAAAACAAATCAGATGAAGTAGCTATTTTGGAATCTTTTGAAGAAAATGATTATGAATATTGGAAAAAACTTATAGGTAAGAAAACAGGAATGGATAAGATTGTTAGCAAGGATGATTTTGATAAATTTGTGAAAGCTAGAAACGCAGTTAGAAGTATGGATTATGAAGAGGCTATAAAAATAAGTAAAGAATTAGAAGATAGGTTAAAGAAAAAAATAGGAGCAAATTTTTTTCAATTTTCTTAATAATTAAAAAATTATGAAATATGACAATAATATTTATTTTTTAAAAAAAGCGCAATGCGAAGCCGACGGGATGGGACGTCTTTTTTTAAAAAATAAATATTATTGTCATATTTTAATGGTTAGAGGTTTAATATTGGTTTTAAGTTAAAAGCAATTTTTTTATGAAAGAAAAGAAAAGAAAAATTATTGGTATAGATGCAAGGTTTTATGGACCAACAAGTAAAGGATTAGGTCGCTATACAAAGGAGGTGATTGATAGAATAATAGAGCAAGATGATCAAGATGATTATGTTGTTTTTTTGAATGATGAAAATTATAATGATTTTACAATTGAAAAAAGTAATGTTCGTAAATTAAAAATTAATTTGCCATGGTACGGAATAATTGAGCAAATTTTTATGCCTTATTATATTTGGCGAGAAAAAATTGATTTGATGCATATCCCTCATTTTAATGTGCCATTTTTTATGCCAAGTAAATATATAGTCACTATTCATGATTTGATTTTAACAAAATTTCCTTCCCAAAGAGCAAGTACGCTAAGTCCTCTTTTATATAAGTTAAAAAATATTGCTTATAAAATTATTATTAGTAATGCTATAAAAAAATCTCAAAAAATAATTGCAGTTTCAGAATTTACAAAAAAAGATATTGTTGATCAATTCAAAGCTAACCCTGAAAAAATAATTGTCACGCACGAAGGAATTTCTAAAAATATTGTTAATGATTATAGCTTAGTTGATGATCAAAAAATTATCTTAAAATATGGAATAAATAAAAATTATTTACTTTATGTAGGTAATGCTTATCCTCATAAAAATTTAGAAAAATTATTAGAAGTTTTTGTAGAATTAAAAAAGCAAAATTTGAATATTCAATTAGTTTTGGTCGGTGGTGAAGATTATTTTTATAAAAGACTAAAAGAGCTTGTTTTAAATTTTGACAAAAGTGTTCAAGATGATATAATTTTTACAGGTTATGTAGTAGATAAAGATTTAGCTTCATTTTTTAGATTAGCAAAAATTTATGTTTTTCCATCATTATATGAAGGTTTTGGTTTGCCACCACTAGAAGCAATGGTGCAAGGATGTCCAGTTTTGTCTTCTGATCAAGCTAGTATGAAAGAAATTTTAGAAAATTCAGCCATGTATTTCAATCCTTATGATAAAGAAGATATGAAAATAAAAATTTTGGAATTATTGAATAATAAAAAATTACAAAATGATTTAAGAAAAAAAGGATTTGAACAAGTAAGAAAATATAGTTGGGATAAATGTGCAGAAAAGACTTTTGAAATTTATAATACAATAATATAAAAATTTATGAATAAATACATTGAACAAAAAAATGAAGATTTTTTTAAATTGATTGATTTTTTTAAAAAAGAAATCAGTGCTATTCGCACAGGTAGAGCTAATTCATCTATTCTGGAAGCTGTGCAGGTGGATGCTTATGGTGTAAAAAATGCTATTAATGCTGTGGCATCTGTTAATGTTTTAGATGGACAGACTATTACAATCTCTCCTTGGGATAAAAGTGTTTTGAAAAATATTGAAAAGGCAATAATTGATGCTAATCTTGGTCTTGGTGTAGTGAATGAGGGAACTATGATTAGATTAACGGTTGCTAGAATGACGGAAGATGCTAGAAAAGAAATGGTAAAAAAGTTAAACAAAAAGCAAGAAGAGGCTCGTATTTCTTTGCGAAATGTGCGAGAAGAGATAAAAAATAATATTGAAAAAGCTGAAAAAGAAAAAGAAATTGGCGAGGATGACAAATTTAAATTTATTAAAGATTTAGATGCAGAAATTACGAAAATGAATGATGAATTGAAAAAAATTAGAGATAAAAAAGAAGAGGATATAATGACTATATAATTTAAAATTTTGAATTTTGAATTTTTAATGAATGATTTAGTTAAATAATTTTAATTTTTAATATTATAAAAGAATGTTTACAACGATTGTTTTTATTTTGGTTTTGTCTTTGCTTGTTTTTGTTCATGAGTTAGGTCATTTTTGGACAGCAAAAAAATGTGGTTTAATACCAAAGGAATTTGGTTTTGGTTTTCCTCCAAGAATTTTTGGGTTTTACAAAGACAAAGAAGGAAAATGGAAAACTGTTAAAGGAAAAAAAGAAGTAAAAGATGCTTCGGACACTATTTATTCAATAAATGCTATTCCTATCGGGGGATTTGTAATGCTTGGAGAAGATGATGATCCGGGGAGTGATCCTAATCATTTTAATAATAAACCTGTTTGGCAGAGAATGATTATTATCCTAGCAGGTGTGACAATGAATATTATATTAGCTTTTTTTCTTTTTACAATTGGATTTATGATTGGTCTTCCTCAGCAAATTGATGAAACAACTATTGCAGAAGCTGTAGTGACTAATAGAAAAGTGCAAATAATGGAAGTAATGCCCGATACTCCAGCTAGTAAATCAGGTGTTGTGGCTGGTGATTATATTATTTCTATTGATGGCACAATTATTGAAAATGTTAGTCAGATGCAGGCTTATGTTAATAAAAGAGTTGGGCAAGAATTAGTTTTTACAATAAAAAATAATGATAAAATGTTTGACAAAGTGATTAGTCCTAGATTAATAGAAGAAACAGGTTCAGGAGGAATTGGTGTGGCTATCATGGATACAGGAACTGTAAAATATCCGATTCATTTGGCAATTGTAAATGGCGCAGAAAGAACTTATTTTGTCACTGTTAAAATAATTTATGCTTTTTATGATCTTTTCCATCGTTTATTTTTAGGTCAAGGAGTTTCTGAAGAAGTTGGTGGACCGATTAGGATTGCAGAAATGACAGGACAAGTTGCTAGAATGGGTTTAAGCTATTTGATAAATTTTACAGCAATTCTTTCTATTAATTTAGCAATTATTAATGTCTTGCCAGTCCCAGCCTTAGACGGAGGAAGAGCTTTGTTTTTGATAATTGAAGCGATTAAGGGTCGTCCAATGAAAAAAGAGCTTGAAGGGACTATTCATTATATTGGTTTTGTTTTGTTAATGATTTTAATGGTTTTAGTTGTTTATAAAGATATTGCTAGGCTTGTTGCAAATTAATATTTATTTTAATTATTCTTTATTTTAAGTATTCTATTTAATATAAAATATGAAAAGTATTTTTATTTTTTAAAAAAAGCGCAATGCGAAGCCGACGGGAGGGGACGTCTTTTTTTAAAAAATAAAAATACTTTTCATATTTTACTTGTGTTTATAAAATAATTTAATGAATTTTTAATTTTTTTATTATAAAATTATAATATAAATGATTAATTCTTAATGTATTTTAAATAAAATAATTTAAAAAAAATTATTTTATTTAAAAAGAAAAAATATATGTTAGTAAAAATTAAAGCAACGCAATTAGAATTAAGTCAAAAAACAAAAGATTTTGTTGAAGAGAAGATGAATATGTTGGATAAATATTTGGGTGGTATTAATGTTATCAATTGCGATGTGGAACTTGAAAAAACAAAAACCAATCAACATAATGGAAAAATTTATAGAGCTGAAGTGAATTTAAATTTACCAGGTGAGCTTTTGCGAGTTGAAAAGACTGAGGCTGATTTATCAAAAGCAGTTGAAAAAGTAAAAGATCATTTGGTTATTTCTATTAAAAAATATAAGGAGAAAAAGATGACTAAAAAAAGAAAAGTTGAGAATATTGAGGTTGAGGATGTTTTGGAGGTTTAGAAATAGCAGGTTGTTATTAAATATTTATGAATTTAAAAAATAATATGTCTCTTTTTGAGGCAAAAAAAAATTTAGTTGATATTTTTAATAAAGTAAAAAAAGGAAATGATTATTTTTATCTAACTGAGAATGATAGAGTAAAAGTTGTTATGATGTCTGCTAGAGAGTTTGATTTTTGGCGAGAAACAATTGAAGTTAGACGAGATTTTCCTAATTTAGATCAGGATATTGAAAATGCAGAAAATGATTATAAAAAAGGTGATTATATAACTTTAGAAGATTTAATCGCTAAAGAAGGTTTTATTTTGGCAGATAAAAATAAATTAAAAAATGTACAAAGTAATAATTCCAAAAAGGACTCAAAAAGACTTAAAAAAAATTGATAGCCGTTATAAATGTAGAATTTATGAAGTTTTAAATGAATTATCAATTAATCCTTATTCAGGTAAAAAGTTAGAAGGAATAAAAAATAATCAATTCTCTTATAGAGTTTGGCCATATAGAGTAATTTATGAAATAAAACAAAATGAATTAGTTGTTTTAGTAATTAAAATTGGTCACAGGCAAAGTATTTATAAATAATTTTTTTAAAGAAAAATTATTTTTTTGCGTATATACTAATATAATGACAATGAGGAAATTTTGTTATGATAAATAAAAACGAGATTCAAAATAAAACTGATGAAGAATTGGTTTCTTTGGTATTAGAAAATCAAGATTATTTTTTGTATATAATTGAAAGATATAAAAACAAATTGTTTCGTTATATTGCAAGAATTTCAAGTTACAAAAATGAAGATATTGAAGATGTTTTGCAAGAAGTGTTTATTAAGGTTTATTTGAATCTTAATGATTTTAATACTGATTTGAGATTTTCTTCTTGGATTTATCGTATTACTCATAATCAAGTTATTTCTGAACACAGAAAAATTCAAGCTCGTCCTCAATTTAATAATGGAGAAGCTAATGATTTGGAATTAGAAATGATTATTAGTGATTTTGATATTGTTAAGACCTTAGATATTAATTTTTTAAAAGAAAATATTTTTAATGTTTTAGATAAAATTGACTTGAAATATAAAGAAATTATTGTTTTAAAATTTTTTGAAGAAAAAAGTTATAAAGAGATTTCTGATATTATTAAAAAACCAATGGGAACAGTAGCTTCTTTAATGAATAAGGCAAAAAATGAATTTAAAAAAGAATTATTAAAACAAGAGATTAAAATTTAATATAAAATTATTATGAAAGAAAATAATGATTTTGCTCAAGAAATATTGGGCAAAATAAAAAAAGATCATATAAAACCAAAACCAAGATGGCAATTTTTGTTAAAAAATTATGTTGTTTGGTTTTTTGGTGTGCTTTCGCTTATAGTAGGAAGTTTGGCTTTTTCTGTGATTATTTATCTTTTAAAAAATAATGATTGGGATGTCTATACTAAAGTGAGTGATAGTTTATTAGAGTTTATTTTATTAACTTTGCCATATTTTTGGTTTTTATTTTTAGTTTTGTTTATTGCCGTTGTTTATTATAATATTCAACACACCAAAACAGGTTATCGTTATCCTTTGTATATTATTGTTTTAGCTAGTGTGTTTTTTAGTATGTTAGGTGGAATAATTTTTTATAAAATTGGTTTTGCAAAAACAATTGATAATATTTTAGGTGATCAGGTTTCTTTTTATCCTGAATTATTTAATAGACAAGTTCATTTTTGGTCTCAAGTTGAGCAAGGTAGACTAGGAGGAATGGTAATAGCTATTAATAATGAAAATGAGTTTATGCTTCTTGATTTACGACAGCAGGAATGGATAATTGATAAAACAGATGCTGAATTAAAATTTTGTCCAAAAATGAAAGGATCTATGGAAAATAATAATTGTATGAATGATGATTATCACTCTTTTAATCAAGTTATTATCGGAAGACCTGTTAATATAATTGGCGAAAAATGTGGAGATTTTTATTTTTGTGCAACAGAAATTATGCCTGCTAAAATGGGTAATAAATTTTTTGAAAGAAAACATCGTGATTTTTTAGAAAAGCCTCCAAAAATGGATCAACCTTTTTAAAAAAAAGATAAGAAGAAATTTTTTTGATAAGCGTAATATAAGATGAAGGCAAAAAAATGCTTTTTAAAAAGAGGATGGCCACTCTTAATTATTAAAAAATTAATTTGCAAAATAATTATTAATTAATGAATTAAAATTATTTTGAAAAACAAAAATATGAAAAAAAATAATTTAATAGCTACTAGTGCAGCCGCTATAGTTGCCTTAGTAGCTATCACAGGAGTTTCAATTATGACTTATGCTTCAAGCACAGATGACACAACTAATACAACAACTACTGAAAAACAAGGCAGAGGAATGATGGGTAAAAATTTTGATAATTTAACAGATGAAGAAAAGGCAACAATGGAAGCAGAAAGACAAGCAAGACAAGCTGAAATGGAAGCTAGAAAAGAAGCAACTGATAAAGCAATTGAAGCAGGCGATTATACAGCTTGGGTAACAGCAGCTGGTGAAGATTGTCCAATGCTTGAAAAAATAAATGAAGGTAATTTTGCTAGATTTGCAGAAATGCATAAATTAAGAGAACAAGCTGATGCTATTGCTCAAGAATTAGGAATTGAAAAAGGAGGACATAAAGGAGAAAAAGGAAAAATGGGAGGACCTGAAGGATGTATGAATAAATAGCAAAATAAAGATTTTGTCAGAAAAAAATCATCTCTAAACAGATGATTTTTTTCTTTTGTTATTGCAAAAATTTTTTTATTTAGATATTATAAAAATATAATTTGAAATTAATAAATTATGCAAGAAATTGATCAAATTAAACAAAAGTTAGATATAGTAGATGTTATAAAAGAATATGTACAATTAAAATCTGCTGGAATGAATTTTAAGGCAAATTGTCCATTTCATCAAGAAAAAAGCCCTTCTTTTATAGTCAGCCCTGATAAACAGATTTATCATTGTTTTGGTTGTGGTAAGGGTGGAGATATGTTTACTTTTGTGCAGGAAATAGAAGGAGTTGATTTTGTTGGTGCTTTGAAGATATTAGCAAGCAAGGCAGGAGTTGTCTTGACAAGGCAAAATCCAAAAATGATTTCAAAGAAAAACAAAGTTTTAGATATAATGGATCTTTCAAGAAGATATTTTTATAAAGTTTTAATAGAAACAAAACAAGCTGAATTTGCTAGACAATATTTAAAAGATAGAGGATTAAAACAAGAAACAATTGATGAGTGGCAGATTGGTTATAGTTTTGATAGCTGGGATGCTTTGTTGAAATTTTTAATTCAAAAAGGTTTTAGTAATGAAGATATAATTGATTCAGGAATGGTTATTCCAAAAAACAATAAGCAAGGAGTGTATGATAGATTTCGGGGGAGAATAATGTTCCCTATTCTGGATGTAAATTCTAATACAATTGCTTTTTCAGCAAGAGTTAGTCCACAAAAAGAAGCAGAAGAAAAACAAGGAAAATATATCAATAGTCCACAAACAATAGTTTATGACAAAAGTAGTGTTTTATTTGGTCTTTCTCAAGCAAAGATTGAAATAAAAAAGCAAGATTTTGTGATTGTGGTAGAAGGTCAGATGGATGTTATTCAAACTCATCAAGCAGGTTTTAAAAATGTAGTAGCATCTTCAGGAACAGCCCTTACGAAAAATCAATTAATTCTTTTGAAAAGATATACAAATAATATTTATTTTTGTTTTGATATGGATAAGGCAGGAGAATTAGCATCAGAGAGAGGCATTAAAGAAGCAATGGAGGAAGATATGAATATAAAAATCATTGAGTTGCCAGAAGGAAAAGATCCTGATGAATGTATACGAAAAGATGTAAATCAATGGATAAATGCTGTAAAAAATGCAAAATTAGTAATGCAATATTATTTTGATAAAACTTTAGCTAAATATGATGTTAGAAATATTGAAGAAAAAAGAAAAGCCACACAAATTATTTTGACTATTATTAAAAGAATAAAAAATAAAATAGAACAAGATTTTTGGTTAAAAAAGTTGGCAGAGATTGTTGATGTTGAGGAAGGTGTCTTAAGAGAAATTGTTTTTCATGATAAACAAGAAAAAGAAAAAAAATCATTAAATAATAAGCAAAAAAATAATAATCCAGATTTTGTTAATCAAAATAAGGAAAAAATTAATAAAATAAAAAAGAAAGAAGAATATTTATCAGAATTATTAATATCTCTTTTGTTTAATAATAGTTTTTTATTTGAATATGCTTTAAAAAATATAAAAAAAGAGTATCTTTTTAGTGATTTTTTACAATCTATTTACAAACATTTATTATTATATTATAATGATTACACAAAAAATATTAATTTTGAAGATTTTAAACTTTGGTTAAAAGAGAAAATAGTTAATGAAGAAAATAAAAATATTTATGAAGATGAATTAAATAAATTGTTTTTGTTAAGTGGCATGGAATATGAAAGATTAAGTGAGACTGAAACAAAAAACGAAATGATTAGTCTTGGTGCTGAACTTAAAAAAATTTATTTAAAAAATGAGATGAAAAGAATTGAAAGAGAAATCGCTAAAATTGAAAAATTAGCTAATTCTCTTCAGAGTAAAGAAATAATTTTAAAACTGATGAAAAATTTTACCAATTTATCAGAAGAATTTAGAAATTTAAAATAATTTATTAATTTTTAGTAAATGCAAAAACTAAAAAAAGCAATAATTAAAAAAGTTGCTGAAATTAAAAAAGCAAGCAAAAAAGCTGTGCAAAGGACTCCAAAAAAGGCTGTTGTAGAACAAGAAAAAACAGCAAAAAAGACAATAATTAAAAAAGTCATCGCACCAGTAGAAAGCTTAGAAAAAAAAATTATATTACCTCTTAATCAAGAGAAAATAAACAATTTAATAGTTAAAGGCCGTTCCAGAGGTTTTGCCACTGAAACGGAGATTCTTTATATTTTTCCAGAAGTTGAAGAATATCTTTTTGAGTATGAATTATTTTTAGAAAGATTGCAAAGAAATGGAATTGTTATCAAAGAAGATACAGGATCTTTCCTTGGTTTTGATAGCATTAGTTTTAAAAAACCAGTTGAGAATTTAACAACTGTAAAACAAAAAGCAGTTAAGCCTAAGGTTAGTATTGATTTATCTACGCTTAGTTCTGATTCTATTCAGATGTATTTAAAAGAGATTGGTAAAGTTCCGCTGTTAACAACTGATGAAGAAATTGAATTAGCAAAAAGAAAAGAAAAAGGAGATGTGGCTGCTGAGAAGCAATTGATTGAAGCTAATTTGCGTTTGGTTGTGTCTATAGCAAAAAAATTTACAGGTACTAAAGGTCTTAATTTACTTGATTTGATTCAAGAAGGAAACATTGGTCTTTTTCGTGCTGTTGAAAAGTTTGAGTATAGAAAAGGATACAAATTTTCAACTTATGCAACTTGGTGGATTAGGCAAGCAATTACTAGAGCTTTAGCTGATCAATCTAGAACTATTCGTATTCCTGTGCATATGGTGGAAACGATTAATAAGTTTACTCAAATTGAACGACAATTAATTCAAGATTTGGGACGAGAGCCATTGGCAGAAGAAATTTCTGCTGAGATGGGTGAGGATATAGAAAAGGTTAGGCATATTATAAAAATTTCTCAAGATACAATTTCGCTTGAAACTACAGTGGGAGATGATGAAGAGGATTCAACTCTTGAAGATTTTATAGAAGATGTAAAAAATGTAACGCCAGATAGATCAGCTGCCTTGCGATTGTTAAAAGATTATGTAAAAGAAGTGATTATTCAATTATCTCCTCGTGAACAAAAGATTTTGGAAATGCGTTTTGGTCTTAATGATGGCGTAGCTCATACTTTGGAAGAAGTTGGAAGAGAGTTTGATGTAACTAGAGAAAGAATTCGTCAGATAGAAGCTAAGGCTCTTGAAAAAATTCAAAAGCACGAAGGAATTGCAAAACTTCAAGATTATTAATTTACTAATATTAGTTAACAATTAAAAATTGACATAAGCCAAAAAATAATTTATCATATAAATACTGCCAAATATTTTATAAAGGCAGTATTTATATTTTAATCATTAAATTCGTAATTCGTAATTCGTAATTCGTAATTCGTAATTGTATATTGTATTATATTCCCAGGTAGCGCAGTGGTAGCGCAGTTGGCTGTTAACCAATTGGTCGTCGGTTCGAATCCGACCCTGGGAGCATCGAAAAAAACACCTGTATTTACAGGTGTTTTTGTGTATATTTTGGTTCGAGTAATTTTTGGGTTGTTTTAATTTTTTAATTATATTATCATAAAAATATAAGAAATTTTAAATAGAATATTTATGACAGATTATACAATCATTTCAAAATTTAGGAATAAAAATAATTGTGATTTGCTTGCTAAAAAATTAGAAGAGAGAGGTAAAAGTTTTTATAACTTTTGCAATAAGCCAGCTGATCCCGATAATCCTAATGCTCACCCAGAAGAACAGATGAAGAAATTTGAAAAAATAAAAGATTTTTTTGATAATGAATATTTTAAAAAAATATTTGAAGCAGACTTGGATGGACTCAAGAATGCCGATACAGTAATAATGTTATTACCTGCCGGAAACTCAGTTCATATAGAAGCTGGTATAGCATATGGTTTAGGCAAAAAACTTATATTAATAGGAGAGCCAGAAAAGCCAGATAGCCTTTATTTAATATTTAAAGAAAGATACAAAGATATCGATGACTTCTTAAAGACTGTTTAGCTTGGTTTGAACATCGTCTACGACCCCGAGCATAGCTGAAAAAGCAGGTTCAAGTGAGCCTGTTTTTTGTAATATAAGATGATATTATTGATTTTGTATCTAAAGTTTACATTGATAATGAGTTTGTGAGCTTTTCTTATCGCCTCTAAGTGAGGAGGTAGTAATATTAACTTAAGTCTTTATTTTTTAATTTTGCCAAAATGATTAACTGGCTCAAGAGGGTAGAATATACTCAAAAAGTAAGGTTTAGCAAGGTCAAGATGCTTAGTTCCTATAATTGCTAACAATTTATCTCTTAGCTCCACCAACTCTTTCTCACTTAATTTTGATAAAAGTATTTTCCAAGCCTCTGCTTTCGCTAGGTTAGTATTTTCTGTTTCATAAGCAATACGATAAATTTAGCACCATTAAAACCGCTGTTTAGGTATTATTCCTCAACAAATCTAAGTTTTTTAATGGTTAAATTTTACATAATATTAGGTAACTAGATGTTTTGCGAGAAAAGTCAGGTGATTTTTTCGATGAAGCAATGGCTATCAGAAAGATTGAGGAATTGAAACCGGTTTTTTCAGTCGAGTATTACTCTTATTGTTATCGTTACACACCGTCTAGCACGGTAATGGATAAACCAAGCAACAGAGAAAAAAGAAGTTTTGGTTACCCTTCATTCAGATTTTTAGGGGGTATTCCAACTGGAAAGTTTAAATACAAATGCGTATGTGGTGAATACTCTGGCTCAGATAATAAATTGAACAGGGGCTCACAATGTATTACCTGTAAACATTGTGGGAGAAGATTCGTTTTTAGACAACAAAAAAATCATTTTCACTTAGAAGTGTGTGTTAGTGAAGAAGAGCAATTTCAACAGGAATGTGCAGAAGGTTTGCATAAATAAACAATGACAATTGTATAAACTAGGCTACTCACTAAAAGTAGCCTTCTTTTTTTTACACAAAACAAGTTTTAATAATCTCTAGTTTGTGTAGCATAAAAGGGAAAAGAGGTGACTTCATTCTCTATTCTGCTCCAATCATAAGTTCTAAACACGTTCTTAATTGGGAGCAAAAAATAAGGCGGATCAATAGATTCGTCTTTTAAATTATATCAGAATTATATATATTTTTTTTGAAATCAAGACTGTATAAAAATAAAACCGTCTTTTAAACATAATTTTTGTTTTAAAGACGGTTATTTTTTACAATTTATTTTATTGTGCTTTGTTTAATTCTTTTATCAATATTTTTTTTGATTCTATCTTCTAATGTATTGATCAAAAAATCTTTTATCCAAACTTGAAAGTTATCAAAATTGCTTTCGAAACAATCAATTTTTTCTTTTAATTCCTCACTTTCATTTTTTACAGTTTTTTCTAACTCTGGCAAAGTTTGGTTAGAAAGAATAAAAGAATCTTTTTCATATACAGCAATTTGCTCATATAAAGCTTTTACTGCATTGAACAAAATTTTAATTTGATCACTTTGTGAAAGAGAATCAACTGTTTCAAAATCAATTTTTGGCAACATTTTTAATCTCCTTAATTATAATGTTAATTAAAAGAACAATTTTTTGTTTTTATTTTAATTGATTGTGATAAAAAAATCAAGTTAATTTACAAATTTGTAAAATTAACTAGACATTATTTTTTCTTAATGTTATAATAATAGTATTATAAATATTAATTTCCCAATTTTTTGGGTTTAAAAAAAATTATATGGAAATAATATTAGGGTTTGGAATTACCTTATTAATTCCGATTTTTATTTTTTTGATATTGCCAGGATTTCGTGTAGTTCAGCAATATGAAAAAGGTGTAGTTTTCTTTTTTGGTAAAATAATAGGTATTAGAGAACCTGGTTTGAATTGGATATTTCCTTATATTCAATGGATGAAAAAAGTTGATATGAGGACAATTACTTTACCAATTCCTCCACAAAAAATAATTACCAAAGATAATGTTTCTGTTGATATTTCAGCGGTTTCTTATTACAAAATAGTTGATCCAATAAAAAGTATTGTGGCTATTGCTAATATAATGAGTGCAATTGATCAAATTGCTCAGACAACAGTTAGAAATATTGTTGGTCGTTTTCAGCTTGATGAAGTTTTGTCAGAGCGTGATGTTATCAATAAAGAGATTAGAGGTGTTCTTGATACACATACTGAAGTGTGGGGAGTTGTTGTTTCAAGTGTTGAAATTAAAGATATTGAATTACCTGAAAATATGCAACGAGCTATGGCAAAACAAGCAGAAGCTGAGAGAGAAAAGCGTGCAAAGATTATTGCAGCTGAAGGTGAATTATTATCTAGTAAAAAATTAGGTGAGGCAGCTGATGTTATGGCAGCTCATCCAATAGCACTTCAATTGCGTAATCTTCAGACTATGGCTGAAATTAGTGTTGAAAAAAATTCAACTATTATTTTTCCAGCTCAATTTATGAGTACTGTTAGTGAGATTAAAAAATTTATGCAAATGGAAAAATAAAATTAAAAATTGTGAAAATTTATGTAGATACAAAAAAAGTGTTTTTTTTAGCTTAAAATTAAAAAAAGCTAATTAATATTTTTTTTGTTGCATTATATTTTTTTTAGTAGTATAATTATTTAAAATTGTTATTTATTAATTTAATTATTATTAATTTTATGCAAAAAAATTTTTTAAAATCTCAATATTTAGGGATTAGTTTTATTATATTGAGTTTAGCTTTAAGTGGATGTGGTAAAAAAGTAGTAGATAATAATCTTAATAGTTCTGTTAATGAAAAAAAAGATAATTCACAAGAAGAAATTAATAAAAATATTGAGGATGAAGAAAGATTAGAATCTTTTACAGGTAAACTTGAAGATTTAATGAAAAAAGGAAAATCTTTTAAATGTACTACAATAGTTGATGCTGATGATATAAAATATGATAGTGTTTATTATATTGATTCAGCTAAAGAAAGAACTAGAGCAGATATGAAAATGAAGATGTTAGCTAATGATAACAGAGAAGAGCAAGAAATTTTTTCTCATATGATTGTTGATGAAGAAGTAAGTTATACTTGGAAAGATGGAGATAAAAAAGGAACAAAAATAAGTTTAAAAGAAGATTCAGTTAATGAAATTGAGGAAAATATTCCAGAAGAAGCTAATCTTGAAACTGGAGAAAGTTTACCAGAAGAATCAATGCAAAATCCTCTTGAAGAAGAAATGAATTTTAATTGTGAAAAGTGGGAAGTTGATGAAAGTATTTTTGAAGTTCCAAGTGATGTTGAATTTGAAGATTTAGCTGAAATGATGAATAAAATGAATGATTTGATGGCAGAAGATCAAATAGATATGAAAGAATTAGAAAAATATATGAATGAAACAAAGGAAAATCTTCCTCAATAAAAATAAAATAATTTTGTTAATTAATTTAAAAAATAAATAATATGGCTAAAAGAAGTACTGGTGTTGGGAAAATGAAAAAAACACATTCTCATAAAACCGCAAAAAGGCTTGAGATTAAGAGAGTTATGCTTGAAGAAAAAGCTAATAAAAAAAAGAAGAAATAAAATTAATATAAAAAACTGTAAATAAATTTTACAGTTTTTTATGTATTGACATAATTTTATTATTGATATATACTTGACTTATCAATTAATTATTAAATAATAAATTTATGAAATCTATTAATGAAAATATTAAATTTTTATTAAATTTAACTAAAGTTCAATCTCTTTTAATTAAACGTTTTGATGGAGGGATTGGCAATGGTATTAGCTTTAATGAGTTTTTGATTTTGTTTTATTTAAATCAAGCTAATGATCAAAAATTAAGAAGAATAGATTTGGCTGAAAAAATAGGAATAACTGCTTCTGGTATAACTCGGATACTTTTACCTATGGAAAAAATAGGTTTAATAAAAAGTAATTCTGTTAGTGATGATGCACGGACTAGAATAGTTTCTTTATCTTCTGGCGGTAAACAAAAATTTGATGATGCGCTAGAAAGACTTAATTTTTTTCTTGAGGAAATATTTTTTATTGAAGATAAAAAAATTAAAGATTTATCAGAAGTGCTTATAAAAATTGGTGGTAAAATTTTTATGAATTAATTTAAAAAAAGAAAACCTTTGATTTTTGTAATCAAAGGTTTTTATTCTTTTTATCCCTTTTTTTATGGATGAATATGTTTTTGTTTTGTTGAACAAGAACCTTTTGGTATAATTGAAAGACCAAACCTTTGTTTTACATCTGAAACGAAATGAAATACTTCATCTTTAGTTCTTTCTGCACAGATTCTTCCTTTAGGATCAACAAAGAAAAAATGACATTTTATGGCAAGTGTTTTTATTGCCTCTTTATTTCCGTCAGTTAATTGATGAAAATTTTCAATAACCAAATTTTTCATAGTTTCTTTTTTAGCCATTTTAGAATCTCCTTGTAAAAAAAATTAAAATAAAAGAACAAAAAAAATCGGCCTTTTGTTTGAGCCGAGTTTGTAATAAACTTTTTTATTTATTGATTTATAAAATTAACTCAAACAAAAATGAACTCATCTTTTGAAGATGTGCCTTTAGTCATTTTTGTCATTGTGAAAATATTATAAATCATAAAGTTATTAACATTATATTAAAAAAATAAAAAGAAGTCAAGGAATATGGTGTTTTGAATTATTATAGCAAATATGATATAGTAATGATATGTATAAAAATAGGATTAATAAAATATTAAGTAACACTACTTGGTTATATTTATCAGCTATTATTTTTATAATAATGGTTATTTATTTTAGACGAGATTTATTTGGTATTTTTTCTTGTCTTTTTTGTGTTCTTTTTGTTTTTGTCACATTTAGCAAAGAAAAAGAATTAGCAAATTCTTTAAAAGAAATGGGGAAAATATCAGATTATCGTGAAAATGAATTAAGACAATTAGACAAAACTACTAAATTAATTGTTAAAAGAGATTTAGAGCTAACTGCTATTAATAAAAAACTTGATAAAGAAATAAAAGATGCTGAGAGGATTCAAATTTCAATGTTAAAAGCTTTTTCAGATTTAAAAAAAGAAAGAGAAAGAACTGATTTAGAACGAGAAAAAACAATGGCAATTATTGCTAATTTTGTTGATCCAATTATTGTGCTAGATAAGGAAGATAAAATTTCTTTAATGAATCCGGCTGCTAAAAGTCTTTTTGTTTTGGGTGATGATGACTTGGGTGTTAAAATTAATTTAGAAAATAATTATTCAATGAATAATTTTAAAAAACTTATTAAGCACGAATATAAGGTAAGAACTAATAAAGATTTGAATATAGAAGATCCAATGATGGAAGAGCTTGATATAGAATTTACAGGGCATGAGCTAACTTATAAAGTTATTACAGCAGAAATTAATGATGAACATAATAGAAGTTTTGGAATAATGAAGATTTTTTACAATATGACAAGAGAAAAAATGATTGATAAAATGAAATCAGAATTTATTTCAATAGCTTCTCATCAGCTTCGTACACCATTGACGGCTATTAAATGGTCTATTAAAATGGTTTTAGATGAAGAAGATGGAAAATTAAATGAAGAACAAAAACAAATGCTTTTTAAGGGGTATAGAAGTAATGAAAGAATTATTACTTTGGTTAATGATTTATTAAATGTTTCTAGAATTGAAGAAGGTCGTTTTGGTTATTCTTTTAGCGAAGCTGATTTTGAAGAATCTTTGACTATTGTTTTGGATAATTTGGATAATAGAATAAAAGAAAAGAAATTAAAATTAAATATTGAAAAACCAAAAATAATTCCAAAGGTTTATATGGATAAGCAAAAGATGCAAGTAGTTTTGCAAAATTTGCTTGAGAATGCTGTTAAATATACGCCGGACAATGGAAGTATTAATATAGAAATTAATATTATTAATGATAATTTTTTAAAAATTTCAATTCAGGACAATGGTATTGGAATTCCTGAAGAAGATAAGGCAAAGCTATTTTCAAAATTTTATCGGGCGACAAATGCGATTAGTTTGCAAACAGAAGGATCTGGATTAGGTTTATTTATTGTTAAAAATATTATCAAAAAGCATGGGGGAGATATTGTGTGTAATAGTAAAGAAGGAATAGGTACTGAATTTATTTTTAATTTACCAGTGAAAGAGATTAATAATTAAAATATTAAATATTTTTATAAATTTTTAAATAATAAGATTGTATTTTTTTAAATTGAATATTTAAGATTTACAATTTTTTAAAATTATGTTGGATGAACAAAATAAGAAAGGAGTTAAAATTTTAATTATTGAAGATGAAAAATCTTTAGTTGATTTATTAAAAGCTAAATTAGAAAATGAAGGTTTTGATATTGATTGTGCTTATGATGGTGAAGATGGATTAAAAAGAGTAGAAAAAAATATGCCAGATATTATTTTGCTTGATATTGTAATGCCTAAAATTGATGGTTATGGAGTTTTAGAAGAACTGAATAAAAAAGGGCTTAATATCCCAATTATCATAATTTCAAATTCAGGTCAGCCAGTTGAAATAGAAAAAACAAAAAAACTTGGAGCAGTTGATCATTTGATTAAAACAGAATTTAAGCCAAGTGATGTTTTGGAAAAAATAAATAAATTTTTAAATAGAAATGGAGAAGCAGAAAAAGAATCTTTTGTGATTGAAGCAAAACGTGATGAAAATGCTCGTGATTTGGGAATAAAGATTTTTTTAGTTGAAGATGATTCTTTTTTGAGAAGTATTTGTAGTAAAAAATTATTAAAAGAAGGTTATACTGTTTATGAGGCTAAAAACGGTGGTGAAGCAATTGCTGGATTAAATCAAGTTGAACCAGATATAATTTTGTTAGATATAATTTTACCTGGGATTGATGGTTTTCAGATTTTGAGTCAAATTAAAAGTCATAATAATGAAAATATCAAAAAAACTCCTGTGATTATGCTTTCTAATTTAGGGCAAGATGATGATATTAAAAAAGCTATGGAAGCAGGAGCTAGTGATTATCTGGTTAAAGCACATTTTACTACAGAAGAAATTGTTGGGAAGATTAAGAGTGTTTTGGGAAAATAATAAGATTTATATTTAAATAATTTTGAATTTTGAATTTTAAATTTAGAATGAATTTTAAAATGATTTAATGTTTAAAACATTTTTTCATTAAATTTTTATTCAAAATTCAAAATTCAAAATTAAAAATTGTTTATGAAGTTTGAACTTTTAGCTCCAGCTGGAAATTTAATGAAAATGAAGACTGCTTTGGCTCATGGTGCTGATGCTGTTTATGCTGGTATTCCTGATTTTTCTTTGCGAGTAAGGATTAATGATTTTGATTTTGAAAAGTTAAAAGAAGCTACAGAATATTGTCATGGTTTGCAAAAGAAAATTTATATTACTATTAATATTTTTGCTCATAATCGTCATTTAAAAAAATTACCAGATTACTTAACTAAATTAAAAAAAATAAAAGTAGATGCCTTGATTGTTAGTGATCCTGGTGTTTTGCGTTTGGTAAAAAAACATTGGCCAGAAGCTGAAATTCATTTATCAACTCAGGCTAATTGCACTAATTGGCAAGCTGTGAAGTTTTGGCAGGAGCAAGGGGTGAGAAGAATTATTTTGGGTAGAGAAGTGACGCTAGCAGAGATTAAAGAAATAAAAAAAAGAGTTCCAGAAATGGAATTAGAATATTTTGTTCATGGAGCTATGTGTATGTCTTATTCAGGAAGATGTTTTTTGTCAAAATATTATATTGATCGATCTGGAAATCTTGGCGACTGTATTCAGCCTTGTCGTTTTAATTATTATTTAGTAGAAGAAAAAAGATTAAATCAACCACTAGAATTAGTTGAAGAAGAACATGGATCTTATATTTTGAATTCCAAAGATTTGTGTTTGTTTGCTTATCTTGATGAATTAAAAAAGGCAGGTATAACAAGTTTTAAAATAGAAGGAAGAGCAAAAAGTGTTTATTATCAAGCGATTGTTGCTGGGATATATGCTAAAAAATTAAAAGAAAAAAAAATTGATAATGATTTTTTGCAAAAAGAATTAGAGACTAAAATTTCTAATAGGGGTTATACTACAGGATTTTTGCTTGGATATGAGGAGATGATGAGGGCAGAGGGGCAAACTATTGATGCTACTCATCAAAAAATTGATTGGGAGTTTTGTGGACAAGTAGTTAGTCAAGAAAATAATTTTATTAAAATTTTAGTTCATAATACGATTAAACAAGGAGATATTATAGAAATAATAAATCCTTTTTATGAAGTAAGAAAAATAAAAATAAAGAAAATGTTTAATGAAAAAAAAGAACAAATAGAACAGACGCATGGGGGAGCTGGGAAAATGGTGTTGATAGAAGTTGATTTTCAAGTTAATGAATATAGTGTTTTAAGAAGAAAAATTTAATTTTGTAAAATAAATATGATTTCATTTTTAAGAGGAAAAATAATACACAAAAAAGATAATTATATTATTTTGGATGTGCGAGATGTTGGATATAAAATTTTTGTTAATTATTCTTTTTTAGAAGAATTAACTAAAGATAAAGATTTAGAAATTTATATTCACGAGCATATCAGGGAGGATATGCAGGATCTTTATGGTTTTAGAAATCCAGAAGAGCTTGAGTTGTTTCAACTTCTTCTTTCAATTTCTGGAGTTGGACCAAAGTCAGCTATTTCAGTGCTAGCTGTTGGATCTGTTGGTAGTATTAAAAAATCTATTGCCTGTGGTGATTATTCATTGTTAACTCAGGTTTCTGGAATTGGGAAAAAAACCGCACAAAGAGTTGTTCTTGAATTAAAAGACAAGATAGGGGCTTTGTTGGATGATGATTTTGGAAATCAAGAATCATCTTCTGTTTCTTTTTTAAGTGATGAGTTTGATGCTTTAGTTGCACTTGGATATTCATTAGCAGAAGCAAGAAGTGCTTTGCAAAAAGTTGATCCTAATATTGTTGATAGTGGAGCTAGGATTAAGCAGGCTTTGAAAAATATATGAAAAAATAGTTTTTAATTTTATTCGTTTTATGCAGATAAAAAAAATAGATAATAGAGATTTATATGATAGTTATGTTTTGGAAAATGAAAGTCAGTTTTTGCAGTCTTGGGAGTGGGGAGAATTTCAGATTAGTGTTGGAAATGAGGTTTTTCGTTTTGGTGTTTTTGATAATAATAAATTAATTTTTGCAGGAACTTTGATTAGAAAAAAGCTTTTTAAAAATAAATATTATTTTTATTTTCCAAGAGCAGAGTTAAAAAATATTGAGCAAAATGAGTTTTGGAAAGTTTTAAAAGAGTATTTTAGTGATGCTAATTTGATTTTTATTCGTTTTGAGCCGATTAAAGAATTTCAAATTTCAAATTTCAAATTTCAAATTCTAAAAACTATTAATGTTCAGCCTAGTCAAACAATGCTTATAGATTTGAGTAAAAGTAGTGATGAGTTGTTAGGAAATATGCATCAGAAGACAAGATATAATGTTCGTTTGGCTAAGAAGAAAGGTGTAATAATTAAAGAAGTTAACCTTGAACGATTCAATGATTTTTGGGAATTGATGCAAGAGACTGGTAGTCGGGATGATTTTCGTTTGCATTCGAAAAATTATTATAAAAAGTTATTAGAAACAAATAATGAAATTTTTAAATTGTTTTTTGCTGAGTTTGAGGACAAGCCTATTAGTGCTGGGATTTTTTCTTTTTATAATAAGACGCTTACTTATATTCATGGAGCATCAGCTTCTGAATATAGAAATATGATGGCACCTTACGCTTTGCAATGGGAGCTTGTTTGTCTGGCAAAAGAAAGAAATTATCAATATTATGATTTTTATGGAACTGGTGAAGGATCTTTAGCTGGGGTTACTAGATTTAAGCAAGGTTTTGGAGGAAATATTGTAAATTATTTTGGCACTTATGATTTAATTTTTAATTCTTTGTGCTATAATATTTATAAGTTTGCAAGGTTTTTGCGAAGAAAGTTTTAAAAAAAATTATTAAAAAAATATGGATAAAATTTTATATACAATTAAAAAATTAATACCTATAAAAATATTCAAAAAATTACAGCCAATTTATCATTTTTTGTTTAATTATTTGGCTGCTATTGTGTATAAACATCCTAGTGATGAGTTGATTGTTATTGGTGTGACAGGCACAACTGGTAAAACTACTAGTGTTTATCTTTTAGCAAAGACTTTAGAAAATGCTGGTTTTAAGGTTGGTTATACATCAACAGCTATGTTTAATAACGGAGAGCGGGAATGGATGAATGATAAGAAAATGACAATGATTGGAAGATTTTTTACGCAAAAAATATTAAGACAAATGGTAGAAAATAATTGTCAATATGCTATTGTTGAGACTACTTCAGAAGGAGTTCGTCAGTTTCGTCATCGTTTTATTAATTATGATATTTTAGTTTTTACAGGACTTTATCCTGAGCACATTGATTCTCATGGAAGTTTTGAAAATTACAAAAATGCCAAAGGACAGCTTTTTGCACATCTTAAAAATTGTAAAACAAAATTTAAAGATAAAGATGGAAAAATCGTAAATTCAAATTCAGAATTAGGAAAACTTGATTTTCAAAGAATTAAAAAAACAATCATTGCTAATGGTGATGATGAACATCTTGATTATTTTCTTAGTTTTTGGGCAGAAGCAAAGTTTGTTTTTGGGATTAATAATAATTTTTCTGATAGTGATCAATTAAAAACAGTTTTAGCAAAAAATATAGAAATTAATAGTAATGGAACAAGTTTTGACTGTCTTGATACAAGATTTAATTTACAAATTTTGGGGAAATTTAATATTATTAATGCTTTATCTGTTATTGCTCTTACTTATTCACAGAATATTTCTATAGACAAAATTAAACCAGGAATAGAGAAAATATCAGGAGTTCCTGGGCGACTTGAAAGAATTAATGAAGGTCAAGATTATATAGTAATTGTTGATTATGCTTTTGAGCCAAATGCAGTTATTAAGCTTTATGAAACAGTAGCTAATATCCCTCATAATAATATTATCCATGTTTTAGGCGGAACAGGTGGCGGAAGAGATGTAGCTCGTCGTCCTGAATTAGGAAGATTGGCAGGTGTTAATGCTAATTTTGTAATTGTGACAAATGAAGATCCTTATGATGATAATCCTGAAATAATTATTGATCAAGTGGCACTTGGGGCTGAACAAATTGGCAAAAAATATGATATAAATTTGTTTAAAATATTAGATAGAAAGCAAGCGATCATGAAAGCCTTAAATATAGCTCAAAAAGATGATGTGGTTTTAATTACTGGAAAAGGGAGCGAACAAGCAATTTGTGTAGAGGGAGGAAAAAAAATTCCTTGGGATGATCGGGAAGTGGTAAGAGAATTGATTTTGAAGAAGTAGGCTTTTATAAATTTTTATAATAAAAAATAAAAGAATATATGAAAATTGCTCAAGTTGTTTGTGTTTATCCACCATATAAAGGTGGAATTGGAAATGTTGCTTATAATTATGCAGATTTGCTTAAAAAGAAAGGATTTGAAATTAAAACATTTACTGTTCAATACAATAATTCACAAGATAGTCAAAATGTAAAATTTTTAAAACCGATTTTAAAATTTGGTAAAGGTGCTTTTATGCCTTGTTTAATTAAAGAGCTAAAAGATTTTGATTTAGTAATTCTTCATTATCCTTTTTTTGGTGGAGCAGAGTCTGTTTATCTTGCAAAAATGTTTAATAAAAATTTGAGAATAATTATTCAATATCATATGGATGTTGTTTTTAATTCTTGGTTTTTAAAAATTTTAAGTTTTCCATCTTTAATTTTAGAAAAATATCTTTTTTTAAAAAGCGAAAAAATAATTTGTGCTAGTTTAAATTATGTAAAAAATAGTCAAATAAAAGACTTTTATCAACAATATCCAAATAAATTTGTAGAAATTCCTTTTGGAGTGGATGATAAAAAGTTTTTTCCAATAAAAAAAGAAAAAAGAATTAAAAAAAAGATTTTGTTTGTTGCTGGCTTGGATAAGGCTCATTATTTTAAGGGATTAAGTGTATTATTAAAAGCTTTTGATAATTTAGATTGTAAAAATTATGAGTTAATTATTGTTGGTGATGGAGATTTGCGAATTGATTATGAAAATGAAGCTAAAAAATTAAAAAATAAAGATAGAATTTTTTTTAAAGGAAAATTAAATGATAATGATTTAATTAAGACTTATCAAGACACTGATTTGTTTGTTTTGCCTTCTATTAATAAAGGAGAAGCTTTTGGTTTGGTTTTATTAGAGGCAATGGCTTGTGGGGCTCCTGTGATTGCTAGCAAATTAGCTGGAGTGGATTCTGTTTTTGAAGATTCTAAGCAAGGATTTTATACAGAAGTTTATTCTGTAAATGATTTAAGTAAAAGAATAAAAGAAATTTTAGAGGATGATAATTTAAGAAATTTAATGTCTCAAGAAGCAAGAAAATTAATTATAGAAAAATATAGTTGGAATAATATTATTAATAAAATAGAAAAAAATTTAAGAAAATTTGAAAAATAAGATTATTTAATATAAGTAAAAAATATATATTTTCTTGTTGTGTAAAATTTTTCTTGACAAAAAAACTTATTTTTGATATCATAAGAGCTGTGGAATACTCTTAATTGAATCAGTTGAACAAACAAGAGAAATAAAAATTTATTGTTTTTTTCAGTTTTGGATTAGTCACAAAAGCCAATAAATCCCTATGCATTTTAAATATTATTAATTAAAATTGGGTGGTATTTACTTATTTTAATTAAAATTAAATTATTACTAATAACTCAAAGCAAACTATCGCGTTGAGGTTTTTTTGTTTATAAAATAAATTTTTTTATTTTTTAAAAATCTTTTTTGCCGTTCTCGTAAAAAATGAGAATTTAAATGAAAATCAGTGAAATGTAGTTTTTGAATATTTTACGTTAAGATAAGCTATTAATTAACATTATTTATATATTAAAATTATAATTATAAAAAAATATGGCAAATGAGATTAAAAAAACTGGCTTAGCTGAAAGAAAATTTTTCACAAAAAGAAAAAATATAATGGCTATGCCTAATTTAATAGAAATTCAAAAAGATTCTTTTAAATGGTTTTTAGAAGAAGGTTTAATTGATTTATTTGAAGAAATTTCTCCAGTAACAGATTTTATAGGCCGTGATTTAGAGCTTTATTTTGAAAATTACTATTTAGATGAACCAAAATTTGATGAAGTAGAAAGCCGAAAAAGAAATGTTACTTATGAAGCTCCATTAAGAGTGAAGGTAAAATTAATTAATAAAAGAGATGACAAATCAAGTACTCAAGAAGTGTTTTTAGGAGATTTTCCTTTAATGACTAAAAATGGAACTTTTATTATCAATGGAATTGAAAGAGTAGTTGTTTCTCAGTTAATTAGAAGTTCTGGTGTAATATTTACTTCAAATTTTGTAAAAGGAAGAAAAAAATATGGAGCAAAAATCATCCCAAATAGAGGAGCTTGGCTTGAGATTGAAACAGATTATAATAATGTTCTTTGGGTAAGAATTGATAGAAAAAGAAAAGTAGCTGTTACTTCATTATTGCGAGCTTTTGGATTGCAAACAGATGAAGAAATTAAAGAAATGTTTAAAGATGTTGATATTGCAGGAACTGAAGATAATCCAAGTTATATTAGTGCAACAATTTCTAAAGATTTGGCAAAAAATGAGGCAGAAGGATTAAAAGAGGTTTACAAAAGAATTAGACCTGGAGATTTGGCTACAACTGAAAATGCAAAACAATTAATATATTCAATGTTTTTTCGTTTTGATCGTTATGATTTTGATCGAGTTGGAAGATATAAAATTAATAGAAAATTTGGATTTGATATCCCAAACAATAAAGAAACAAGAGTTTTAAGAAGAGAAGATTTGTATGCGATTATAAAAGAAGTTATTCGTTTAAATATTACAGGTGATAAAGAAGATGATATTGATCATTTAGGAAATAGAAGAGTAAGAGCAGTTGGTGAATTAATTCAAAATAAATTCAGAGTTGGTTTGTCTAGAATGGAAAGAATTATTAGAGATAGAATGAGTACAGCTGATCTTGAGACAATTACTCCAAACAAATTAATTAATGCTCGTCCTGTAATTAGTGTAGTTAAGGAATTTTTTATGTCTTCTCAACTTTCTCAATTTATGGATCAAATTAATCCATTAGCAGAGCTTGAACACAGAAGAAGATTGTCTGCAATGGGACCAGGAGGTTTAACAAGAGAAAGAGCTGGATTTGATGTGCGTGATGTGCATACTACTCACTTTGGGCGTATTTGTCCGATTGCTACACCTGAAGGACCAAACATTGGATTAATTGGTCACTTAGCAAGTTATGCAAAAGTAAATAAATATGGATTTATTGAAGCTCCATATAGAAAAGTTTTACATAATGTACCTGCTAATTCAGCTGATTTAATAGGGAGAATAGCAAGAGTGGATATTTTAGATAAAAATAAGAAAGTTTTAGTTAAGGCAGGTGAAATTATTTTAGAAAAAAATGCTAAAAAAATAGCAGAAGAATTAGGTGAAGAAAAGGTTGCAATTAAGCCTCAAGTAACAGATGAAATAATTTATTTAGATGCTTTTGAGGAAGAAAAACATATTATAACATCAGCGACTACGCCAATTGATGAAAATGGATTTTTTCTTTTAGATAGAATTGAATCAAGAAGATATGGAAAACCACAAACTTCTAATGTGGAAGAAATAGATTTTATGGGAGTAGCACCTAATCAAATAATTTCTGTAGCTACTTCATTAGTTCCTTTTATGGAACACAATGATGGACAAAGAGCTTTGATGGGAACAAACATGCAAAGGCAAGCTGTACCTTTGGTTATGGCTGATTCTCCTATTGTTGGAACTGGTGTAGAAGCAAGAGCAGCAATTGATTCTGGACATGTAGTTTTAGCTGAAAGTGATGGAGAGGTTTCTCGTGTTGATGCAAGAATAATTGAAATAAAAGATAAAGATGGAAGAGTTGAAACTCATCATTTAACAAAATTTTTGATTTCAAATATGTCAACTTGTATTAATCAAAAGCCAATTGTTGACGTAGGTGACAAAGTAAAAAAAGGTCAAGTTTTAGCAGATGGACCTTCTACTGACAAAGGTGAGTTAGCTCTTGGTAAAAATGTTTTAGTTGCTTATATGAGTTGGGAAGGATTTAATTTTGAAGATGCGATTATTATTTCAGATAGACTTGTAAAAGAAGATGTTTATTCATCAATCAAAATTGAAAATTATACTATAGATGTTCGTGACACTAAGCTTGGTCCTGAACTTATTACTAATGATATTCCAAATATTGGAGAAGAAAAATTAAAAGATTTAAATGATGAAGGTATAATTAGAATTGGGGCAGAGGTTTCTTCTGGTGATATTTTGGTTGGAAAAATTACTCCAAAAGGTGAGACAGAATTATCAGCTGAAGAAAAATTATTAAGAGCAATTTTTGGAGAAAAAGCAAAAGATGTTAGAGATTCTTCTCTTTATCTTGAGCATGGTGAACATGGAAAAGTAATTGATGTAAAAGTTTTTTCAAGAGATGGGGGTGACAAGCTTTCAGCAGGAATTTTAAAATCAGTGCAAGTAACAGTTGCTAATTTGAGAAAAATTCAAGTAGGTGATAAAATGTCAGGTCGTTATGGAAATAAAGGAGTTGTTTCTAAAATTGTACCTCGAGAAGATATGCCTTATTTAGAAGATGGAACACCAATTGATGTTATTTTATCACCATTAGGTATTGTGTCCAGAATGAACTTGGGGCAATTATATGAAACTCATCTTGGTTTTGCTGCTAAAAAACTAGGTTATAAAGTAGCAACACCAGTGCTTGATAGTATTACTGAAGAACAAATAAAAGAAGAATTAAAAAAAGCAGGTTTGCCAACAGATGGAAAAGTAACTTTGTATGATGGAAAAACAGGTGAAGCTTTTGATAATAAAGTTACTGTTGGCTATAAGTATGTATTGAAATTAAATCATATGGTTGATGATAAAATGCATCAAAGATCAATTGGTCCATATTCTTTAATCACTCAACAACCGTTAGGAGGTAAAGCTCAATTTGGAGGACAAAGATTTGGAGAAATGGAAGTTTGGGCATTAGAAGCTTATGGAGCGGCTCATACTTTGCAAGAAATTTTAACTATCAAATCAGATGATGTTTATGGTCGTTCAAAAGCTTATGAGTCTATTATTAAAGGCGAGACAATTAAAAAATTAAATGTTCCAGAGTCATTTAATGTGTTGGTTCGAGAAATGAAAGGACTTTGTCTTGATGTAACTTTGCTTGGTAGTGATGATGAAATAAAAGAAAATAATTTCAATGAAGATGATAAAGAAAATAAAGAAGAGCTTGAAGATAAAGAGCAAAATGAAAATTAAGTAAAATTTTTTAATTCTAAATTTTAATTATAAAAATAAAATATGTTAAATCCTATTAAAACAACTGATTTTGACGCTGTAAAGCTCAAATTAGCATCTCCGGAAGATATTATGTCTTGGTCTCATGGCGAAGTTGTTCGTCCGGAAACAATTAATTATAGAACACAAAAACCAGAAAAAGATGGTTTATTTTGTGAAAAAATTTTTGGTCCTTCTAAAGATTGGGAATGTTATTGTGGTAAGTATAAGAAAATTAGATACAAAGGAATTGTTTGTGATAAATGCGGAGTAGAAGTTACTAGAAGTATTGTTCGTAGAGAAAGAATGGGACATATAAAATTGCAAACACCTTGTACTCATATTTGGTTTTTGCGAGGTTTGTCATCAAAAATAGGACTTTTACTTGATTTGTCAATGCAGTCAATGGAAAAAGTTGTGTATTTTGCTAGTTTCATAATAACTGCAGTTGATGAGGATTTAAAAAATTCTACAATAGAACAGATTAAAAATGAATTTAAACAAAAGAAAAAACAAATTGAAAATGAATTTTCAAGACAAATGAAAGAAGCTAAAGGGGGTGAGCAAGATAATAGTGAAGAAAATTTAAAAATTGAAACTAAAAATGAAAGAATTGATTATTTAGAAAAAGCAAAAGATGAAAAGATTGAAGCTTTACAAAATGCTTTTGAGCAAGCTCAAAAAGAATTAAAAGATTTAAAACCATTTTTAATTTTGTCAGAAGATGCTTATCAAAATTTGAGTTTAAAATATGGTCATATTTTTGAAGCTAGTATTGGTGCAGAAGCGATTAGACATTTATTAGAAAGAGTTGATTTGAAAAAAAGTATTGAAAAATTAGAAGAAGAATTAGAAACTGCCCTAGAGTCAAAAAGAGACAAAATGATGAAAAGATTAAAGTTATTAAGAAGTTTATTGGTTAATAATGTTAAACCTGAATGGATGGTTTTGGAAATAGTTCCAGTTATTCCTCCAGATTTGCGTCCCATGGTTCCATTGGATGGAGGTCGTTATGCAACTTCTGATCTTAATGATCTTTACCGTAGAGTAATTAATAGAAATAATAGATTAAAACAATTACTTGAGTTGAATGCACCTGAAGTTATTTGTCGTAATGAAAAAAGAATGTTACAAGAAGCAGTGGACGCTTTGATTGATAACTCAGCTCGTCATGGAAAAACAGTTATAGCCTCAACTGGACAAAAAAGAATGTTAAAATCTTTAGCTGATTCATTAAAAGGAAAGCAAGGAAGATTTAGACAAAATTTATTAGGTAAAAGAATTGATTATTCTGGTCGTTCAGTTATTGTGGTTAATCCAAAATTGAAATTGTATGAATGTGGTTTACCAAAAGTTATGGCATTAGAATTATTTAAACCTTTTGTTATTAGCAAATTGATTGAAACTGAAATAGTCCATAATGTAAGAAGTGCTTCTAAATTTATTGAAACAGGAGTTGATATTGTTTGGGATATATTAGAAGATATTATTAGTGAGGCTTATGTAATGTTGAATCGTGCTCCTACCTTACATAGATTAGGTATTCAAGCATTTAAACCAACTTTAATTGACGGTAAAGCTATTCAAATTCATCCTTTAGTTTGTTCTGCTTTTAATGCTGACTTTGATGGAGATCAAATGGCTGTGCATGTTCCTTTGACTAAAGAAGCTATTAAAGAAGCAAAAGAAATCATGCTTTCAGCTAAGAATTTATTAAAACCAGCAACAGGAGATCCTGTTGTTGCACCTAGTCAAGATATTGTTTGGGGAGTTTTTTACATTACTCAAGATGTTCCACTTAAAAAAGATCAAAAAATAAAATATTTTTTAAATGAAGAAGAAGCTAGATTTTTTTATGATGCTAGAAAAATTGAGTTAAGAGATGTTATTAAAGTAAAAATAAAAGGTCAAGGATTTATTGAAACAACTATTGGAAGAATTATTTTTAATAATGTTTTGCCTGATAAATTGAGATTTATTAATGAAGTTGTTGATAAGGGTAGTTTGAAAAAAATTGTAAAAAATTGTTTTAGATATTATGGAGAAGAGAGAACAGTTCAATTATTAGATGAATTAAAAGATGAAGCTTTTGCTTTTATGACAAAAAGTGGTCTTTCTTGGGGGATGGATGATTTGCCGAAACTTCCTGAAAAAGATACTTTAATTAGTGAAACACAAGATAAAGTTGATTTAATTCAAGAACAATATGAAGAAGGTTTGTTAACAGATAGTGAGCGATATGCAAAAGTTATAGAATCATGGAGTATTACTAAAGATAAAGTAACTGATATTTGTAAAAAAGGTTTACCAATTGATGGTCCTGTTTATTCTATGATTGAGTCTGGTGCTCGTGGTTCTTGGGCACAGTTAACTCAAATTTTGGGTATGAAAGGTTTGGTTACTTCACCATCAGGAGATATTATTGAATTGCCTATTAAAGGAAATTTTAAAAAAGGTTTTGGAGTGTTAGAATATTTTAATGCTACTCATGGTGTTAGAAAAGGTTTATCTGATACAGCTTTGCGTACAGCTAACGCAGGATATTTAACTAGAAGATTGGTTGATGTTTCTCAAGATGTGATTATTACTGAAGAAGATTGTGGGGATACAGAAGGAATAGTGATTACTGAAAAAGAAAGTATAGAAATGAATGTTGATATTAAAAATAGAATTTTAGGAAGATTTTTAACAAGTGATTTGAAAAATGCTGAAGGAAAAGTTTTGGCTACTAAAGATACATTGATTGATGAAGATATTTTAGATAAAATTAGAAATGAAAGAATTTTAGAAGTTAATATTAGAACTGTTTTAAATTGTAAATTAGGAAGAGGAGTTTGTGCTAAATGTTATGGCTGGGATCTTGGGCATAATAGTTTAGTTAAGAAAGGAACTGCTGTTGGAGTTGTAGCAGCACAATCCATTGGAGAACCTGGAACTCAGCTTACTATGAGAACTTTTCACTCAGGAGGTGTGGCTGGTGTTGAAGATATTACTCAAGGTTTGCCTCGTGTTGAAGAAATTTTTGAAACAAGAGCACCTAAAAGAAAAGCTTTGCTTTCTGAATATGATGGTCGGATAAAGATAGAAACAATGAGTAGAAGTATTGAGGATGAATTAGGAAAAATGATTGTAAAAGATTCTAATACAAAAGTTTTAAAATTGTATTATAGAGGAGATGTAAGTGATGATTATTCTTTCGCCTTATCATTTAAAAAAGTTGAATCAAAATATGAAGAAACTGAAAGAGAAAATTTAAAGAAAGAAATATTAGTAAAAGATGGACAAGCTGTTAGTGTTGGTGATACTTTATTTAAAATAGGAAAAGTTGAATTTGAAGCAAAGGGTAGTGGTATTGTTCAATTAGATCATCAAGGAATTAAAGTTGTAAATGACGAAGAAAAAGCAAAAGAATTTATTATACCAAGAGGAGTAAATATTTTAGTAGAAGAGGATCAAATTGTAAAAAAAGGAGATCAATTAACTGACGGAAGTCTTGATCTCTATCAAGCTTTCAAATTAAGAGGATGTTTGTCTGTGCAAAAATATATTATAAAAGAAATTCAAGCGGTTTATTCTTCTCAGGGGCAACCTTTGAATGATAAGCACATAGAAATTATTGCTAAACAAATGTTTTCAAGATATTTAGTAATTGATGCAGGAGATACTGATCTTTTGCCAGGAGATGTTGTTGAAAATGCAGCCTTACAAAGATCTAATGAAAGAGTAGGGCTAGAAGGAAATAAAAAAGCAACAGCAGATCAATTATTAAGAGGTATTACTAAGGCATCATTAACAACTGATAGTTTCTTGTCTTCAGCATCTTTTCAAGAAACAGCTCGTATTTTAATTGAGGCTTCAATTAGTGGTAAAATTGATTACTTAGAAGGTTTGAAGGAAAATGTTATTATAGGAAGATTAATTCCAGCTGGTACTGGATATAGAGGAAAAAAGATAAGAGAAAAATATTAATTTTTAAGTGTTAATTAAATAGAAAATCAGCCATTTTTTAAATGGCTGATTTTTTTATTTTTATTTCATATTTTTTTTATCAGAAATTTATCACTATTATTGTATAATAGAGTTAAGCTATGCATAGTTTTTAATTTATTTAAATTTTTTGTGGATAACTTTTAAAAGTTATTTATAAAATAAAAAATGAAAATGAAAAAAAAATTTCTTTTTATGCTTTGCCTTACAGTGCTAAGTATAGCTAGTTTTGCTTTTGCTTGTGAAACTCGCGCAGCTAATATAAATGATTTAATAATTACTGAATTTATGGCAGATCCTAGTGGAGCTGATACTTATAAAGAATGGGTTGAAATAAAAAATATGAGCAATGTAGGAATTAGTTTAAACGGTTTTACTCTTAGTGATAGTTCTAATCATCCAATTACTGGAAATTATATTATTCCAGCAGGAGGAGTTGCTCTTATTTGCAAAACTAGTGATTTGAGTTTGAATGGAGGAGTGAATTGTCAATATACAGCTAATTTAGTTTTGGGAAATACTAGTGGAACAATTTCTCTTAAAGAAAGTACAACAGTGATTAATAGTGTTTCTTATGTAGAAGGTGAAATTAGTATAGGTAAATCAAGATTTTTAAGTAGTAATAGTGTTTGGGCTAATGAATTGCTTAATGCTTATAATTCAGATGGTGATTATGGAACTCCTGGTGTTAGTGATGTAAATATTATTTCTGGTGGAGAAATTATTGCAGAAGAAAATGGAAGTTTAGGAGCTAATGTTTTGTTAACTATTACTAATGTTCAAGTTTCAACCAACAAGACAAGTGCTTTAGTTAGTTTTGATGTTAATGGTGATAGTGGTATTGTTTTGAACTATGGAGAAACTATTAATTATGGATCAACTTTAACAAAAGATGCAACACAGGGTAATAATAGTATGACTATAAATAATTTAACTTGTAATACTATTTATCATTACAAATTAAAAGCTACAGCTGGAGCTGTGATTGATGAAACAGTTGATAAAACTTTTAGTGTTGATTGTAGTGCAATTGCAATTAATAATATTAGTAATATAAGAACAGAAGCTCGTGCTAATGATGATTATAATCAAGGATGGGAATGGGTTTTTGATTTGACCGTTTGGGAACATAATAAATTACAAGTTAAGTTTGATAAATGGATTAGTGGAATAAACGAAATTAATGCATCATCTAATGTTCGTTTTTCTGTAGATAATGGAGTAACTTGGATTGTGATGAATGCTAATAATACTTATTCTGATTTAGTAACTATTAGTGATAATAATGCTAATAGCGATGGTATTCAAACTAGTTTGAGAATTCAGGTAAAAGTTCCGGAAGGAGCTAAAATAGGAGCTTATCAAGCAAATTATGGAATAAAATCAAGTAATTAAGAATTAAATGAACAAAGGGATTTTTGGATAATTCTAAAAATCCCTTTGGGTAAATTTTTTATGTTAAAATTTTTTTTAATTTTAATTTTCTTTAGTTTTTTTATTCCTCAAGAAATCTTGGGAGCTGAGATTTTTGGTACTTTAAAAGTTGGTGAATCAATTATGAATATAGACAAAAAAAATAATTCTGTTTTACAAAATAATACTATAATCAATCAACAAAAAAAAGAAAATAAACAAATAGAAAATGAAAATGACAAGCCAAAAACAAACAAGGAAAATTATTTAAATAAACTTCCAGAATATTTTTTAAGCATTGATAAAAATAAAAAAAATATTCTTTTAAGAGATTCTCAGAAAAGAATTTATGTAATAGAAAATAATTTGAAACGTCATATTAAGACAATAGAAGAAATAAAGAAAAATTATAAAAATTGGAAGATAGAAAATGTAGGAGATGAAATTCTTTGTCAATGTAAAAATAAAGATTTTGCTGATAAAAATTTAATAAAAGGAAAGGACGGAATGATTTTTTTTGTTTTAGATAAAAATAAAAAAAAAGTTCTTAATCAAAAAGAATTAGTGGAAAAATTTTGTGGAATGAGAATTTATAAGGTTGATGATTTAGTTTTGGATTTGTTTGTAAGTGTTTAAAATTAAGAAGATAAAAGATTATATTTTTTTATATTATTATCTGCTATTTGCTGAATAAGATTGATTTGTTCTTGTCCTTGTTTTGTTTTTGCTAGGTGAGTAAATCTTCCTTGCATATTTAAATATTGGTCTACTGAAATTTTTTGTGAAATTTTGTTTGTTTTTACTAATTCTCCATTAAAATACTCAAGTAAAGGATAAAGCCCTGTTTGAGTCGCTAGTTTACCAATTTTTACAGTTAAAGATGGATTGTATTTCCAGCCAGCAACGCAAGGTGACAAAATTTGTAAATAACTTGGACCATCGTGAGCCACTGCTTTTTTTACTTTTTCTTCAATATCTTGCAAATAACCAACACTAGTCTGGGCCACATAACCAAGACGATGAGCTAGTGCTATTTCAATCATATTTTTCTTATGTAGATGAGAGCCAATAGCATCAATTGTTTTTCCAGATCCTGATGGAGTAGTGGTCGTATTTGATCCCCAAGGAGTGGCTGCACTGGCTTGCATACCAGTATTAGCATAAGCTTCATTGTCATAGCAAATAAAAAGAATATTTTCATTTCGTTCCCACATTCCGCTAATCAAACCAAAACCAATATCAAAAGTCCCACCATCACCAGCTTGAGCCACTACTTTTATTTTTTTGTCTTTTGATTTTTGTTTTAGACTTGCTAGGATTCCAGAAGCAACAGCAGATGGATTTTCAAAAAGAGAATGAATCCAAGGCATTCTCCAAGAGCTTTCAGGATAAGGAGTAGTGGTCACTTCTAGACAACCAGTGCCATTGGCAATGATTACATTAGGTCCTAAGGCATTTGCTACTGTCCTGGCTGCCAATAATTCTCCACATCCAGCACAAGCACGATGACCAGGTGCAATCATTTCTGTTTGTTCTGTTTTTTTTGATTTTGTTAAAGTTTTTTTTGTTGTTATTGTAGGCATATGTATATAATTTTTTTTTAATTTTTAATTTTTAATTTAAAATTTTTAATTTAAAACCCCGATGGGGCCCCTTTGGGGTTTTAGAATGCAACTTCTGTGGAAATGCTTTTTATGTCTTTAAGGTTTTTTATTTTTTCAAATTGATTTACAAAATTAGAGGCTTCAAGTATTTCTATTAGAATTGGTTTTCCTGCGGAAGATAGGTGAATAATAAAATTTCCAAATTCTTTAGCATGGCTAATTTTCCCTTTGGCTGTTTCAATTAGTATAATATTGGTTTCAGCATCATAAATCATTGTTTTTTTGTGGGATAAAAAGTGATTACTTTGTAAGTACCAGCATATTGTTTGTATAAAACTTTAATCCCATTTTTTTCAACACTAAAAAATTCATTTTTTTTACCCACAATACAATCTCCTTTTATTATATCCTCAATTTGTTCTTTTGTAAAAAAAATTTTGTGTTTATTTAATATATCAAATTTTTGTTCAGCATAATTTGTGTAAGTGATGAGCATAAGAGTTTTTATAAGTTTTTTAATTCATCTAATATTTGATTTAAATGGAAAAGTATTTCTTTTTGATTTATAGATTCTTTTTTGTTTTTTGCGTATATTGTTATAGGATATATTATATTATTTTTTTCAATAATAAATATTAACAAACGAAATCCTCCACTTTTTCCTTTTTTTAAATTTGATGAATTAATTCTGACTTTGTAGATGTTCTGGCCAAGATGAATATGTTCGTTTTTTTTAAATTTTTCAAGCTCAAAAATTAAATCCTCAAGTATATCTTTATGTTTTTTGAGAATTGATTTTAATTGTTTTTTGAAATGGTTTAAAAATTTAAATTGATACATTTATATTAAATCTGATAATTGTTCCCTAATGGTTGGAATTTTTTTGTTATTTATTTTTTCTTTTGTTGTTTTTTCAATTTTATTTAATATTTTAGCTATTTCTTGATTATTTTCTAGAGGTAGGCTTAAATTATTTTTGTTTGTTTCTGATCTAAAAAAATTTACTAATAAAAAACGAAAAAATTCAGCTTTACTTATAAAACCATATTTTTTGATACTTGTTTTTATTTGTTTATTTAGAGATTCTGATATTGTAAAATTTATAATATTCATTTTTTTATATAAAGTTAATATTAAATCTATATAAATATTAACATTTTATTTATAATTGTCAATTTGTTCTTTTGTAAAAAAAATTTTGTTTTTATTTAAAATATCAAATTTTTGTTCAGCATAATTTGTGTAAGTGATGAGCATACTTTTTATAATTATTTAGTTATTAATTAATTTTTAGTTCCATTACATAAGCATTTAAAATTTAATATTTCTGTGCCAGTAGTAACCGCTGTATCGCCTTGCACACTTAAAGTGTAAGAGCATCCATTTTTGCAAAAAGCAACACAAGATTTTTCTGCATTTAATTGAATTTCGTTTTGGATATTAAGTTCACCACTTGGGCAAATAGAATCATCATTTATAGTTTCTAATTGTGATTTTTGCTCACCATTGGAAGATGATGAATTATTATTAGGCTTTTCAATTTTTAAATCATTAAAAGTAAGCAATTTAGGATTAACTATGAAAAGAATTGTGTATGAGCAAAGAGCAAGAGCAAGACCAGAAAGAGCAGCACCGATCCAGGCTTTTGCTTCTCCAACTCTTTCAGCATTTCCTGCAGATGAAATCCACAAAACACCACCCCACATCATTACAAGAGTTGATAAGATGCCAACTATTACCAAAGAATAGTCATAAATTGATTTAAGATATTTACCAATAGAATCAGAGCCTATTTGAATTGGGCTGTTATGCCGAAAATCAGGACTAAGTGTTACTTGGGGATTAAATTCAATTGAATCTGCAAAAACAAAATTTGAAAACAAAAAAATATTAAAAAAAATAATTAAGAAAAAAAATATTTTTAAATTTTGTTTTAGCATAAATATTTTACAAATTTTTATAAATATAATGATTATCAATATTTATCCAATAAACACCATCTCATCGCTTTTTTCTCTTACTTTTTTAATTATCTTGTTAATCATTTCTCCTGTAATATCTCTTCCTCCAAGCCCAACAACAAATCCTTGAACTTTTGCTAAGGTATTATTTTTGGCTACAGATTTAATATCAAGAGTTAAGGGTGAGTCAATTGCGCCAAGTGAAACAGCTTTTTCAATCACTGCTATATCTCTTGCATTTTTGATAAATTTTAAAATTTCATTTTTTGGAGTAGGGCGGAAAGTTTTTATTTTTAGGACGCCAACAGAATTTAGTAAATTAAATTTTTTGTTATCTTCATCCACAATATCCTTGATCGTGCCAATCACAGATCCTTGTGCTATTAAAATAGTTTTGGCATTAGCTGGTCCATAATATTCTATATTTCCGCTTGAATAAAGACTAGCTTTTTCTTTTTGTTTGATTATTTCAGGAATTATTTTTTTTAGATTTTCATATTCTTCATTGATTATTTCTTGACTAGCTACTAAATCATTATGAAGTTCTTGACGAATTTCCATATAATAGTTAGGAGCAGCAAAGGTTCCAAAAGAAACAGGGTTTTCTATATTTAAAAATTCATCCTTGCCAGGGTTGTAATCAGGAAGATAAGCTTTTACTTGAGTTCTGCTTGGGAGAATAACATTTTCGTAAGTATGAGTTAAGACAAAGCCATCAATATTAACTATTACAGGTATTTTAAGTCTTTCAGCTACTTTGTAAGCAAGTAAATGTTGCTCAATAGCTTCTTGATGATTTTCTGCAAAAAGCATAATCCAACCTGCATCTCGCACAGTCATTGCGTCTTGATGATCATTCCAAATAGTAATAGGTGCAGACACTCCACGATTAGCACAAGTCAAGACTACAGGCAAACGCATTCCAGCAATATTAAACAAAACTTCAGCCATCAACAAAACTCCTTGTGAGCTAGTGGCGGTATAGACACGAGATCCAGCAGCAGAAGCGCCAGTGACAATAGAGGCGGCCGCAAATTCACTTTCAGCACGCACATATTCATAAGTAGCTTGACCATCTGCTTTTAACTTAGCTAAATCTTCTACAATATGAGTTTGGGGTGTGATAGGATAAGCAGAAACAACTTCTGGTTTTATTAAATTGATAATTTTGGCAATTGCATTAGAGCCTTCTAATATTTGAGAATTATTGTTTGTTAACATATTTTTTAATTTGAAATTTTTAATTTGAAATTTTTAATGAATTTAAATTTTTTAGTTCTTAAATAACTTTCAAATTAAAATAAATATTTTATTTTTTTTCTAGTTCCATTTTTATACATTTAACAGGACATTCTTCGGCGCAAATTCCACATCCTTTGCAAAAATCATAATCAGTCACAGGAATATTTTTTGTAGTTCCTTTTATTGTTTTGTTTTGCATCCTAATAACTCCATCAGGACAAACTCTTGAACAAGTTCCGCATCCAACGCATTTTTCTAAGTCAGTTTTTGGTTTAAATGTTCTCCATGATCCAGTTTTGTTAGCCAAAGTAGATCCTGGATCAGCTGTGATTTTTAGTTTCATAATTTTATTTGTAAGCTTCTCTAACAGCTTTTATATTATCATTAATTAATTTTTTGTCTTTACCTGCAAATTTTTGTTTAATAGCAATCTCTAGCGATTCAATAGTGATAAGTTTAGTTGCATGAGCAAAAGTTCCAAGTATTACAGTATTAACAATATTTTTTCCTAAAATTTCTAAAGCAATTTTAGTGGCATCAATTACATAAATATTTTCTTGTGACAATTTAATATTTAATTTTTCTTTTTTTTGTGAAGTGTTGACAATGATTTTTGTTTCAGGTGAACATCCTTGAGTAACATCAATTACTGACAGAAGAGAAGCATCTTGCACAATCAAAATATCAGGATTTTGAATTTGTTCTCTTGTCCTAATTGCTTTATCATCAAGACGAACAAAAGCAACAATCGGAGCACCAGTTCGTTCAACTCCAAAACTAGGAAAAGCTTGAGCTTGCCAATTATTATTAAAAGCTGCAATAGCAAGTAGCTCGGCAGCCGTCACTACTCCTTGTCCACCGCGCCCATGAATTCTTATTTGATGCATATATATTAATTTTTAATTTTTAATTTGAAATTTTTAGTTAATTTCAAATTAAATAAAAATTAAAAATTGTAAATTATTTTATATTTTCTTTTATTAAATTTTTAAAATATTCATAAGGAATATCTCCTTTTATTTTTTGACCGTTTATAAACCAAACAGGAGTTCCTTCATTTAGCAAATTTAATTTTTGTCCATCGCTTATATCTTGCTTAATTTCTGTTGCATATTTTTCTTTGCTAAAACAATTTTTAAATCTATTCATATCCAGACCAATCTCTTGAGCTAAGTTTGATATTTCAGCATCTTGACTGATTCCTTGATTGATAAATAATTTGTCATGCATAGTCCAAAATAATCCTTGTTCTCCAGCACATCTTGCACTTAATGCTAATCTTTCAGAATATTCATTAACAATTGGTAAATCACGCCAAATATACTTGATTTCTTTCTTGTGTATATTGCTTAATTCTCTTATTTTTGAAAAAGATTTTTTGCAATAAGGACAAGAAAAATCTCCAAATTCAACAATAGTTATTTGTGAATTATTAGACCCTAACCAATAATTGCTAGATCCTTCTATTAATTTTTTTTCTTCTGTGCTTAATTTTTGGTTCAAATTTAAATTGGTTTGTGTTTTGTTTTGATTTTTTAAAATATTAAAAACCATTAAAGAAAAAGCAATTATTAAAGATAGAAATATAATGAGAAAAATTATCAATAATATTCCCCACCATTTTTTATACCAATTTTTTTTACTCATTGCTTTTTTTGTATTATAATGATAACAAAATAATTATAACATTTTTTTATGAAAAAACAAAATTTAGTAAATATTGAAAAAGATGTTTTAAAAAGATATGAAAAGAAAGACAAAAGAAAGCAAAAGAAAATGAAAGTTGATGGAGCAAGTGTTAAAAATTTATATAAAATTATTAAAGAAAAATTATGAAGAAAATTTTATTTTTATTGTTTTTATTATTTTTTCCAACAATCATTTTTGCACAAGAACAAATTGATAATTTTGATGTTGTTATTAAAATTAATGAAGATGCAAGTGTAGAAGTGACAGAAAAAATAGATTATGATTTTGGGGAAGTTAATAAGCATGGTATTTATAGAGAAATACCTTACAAATATGATGCTCGTGGAGGAAATTATAAATTAATTTTAGAAAATATTGATGTAAAAGATGAAAAAGAAAATTCATATAATTTTGAAGTTTTAAATAATGGAAATAACAAAAATATCAAAATAGGTGATGCTGATAAATTTGTAAACGGCAAAAAAATTTATGTGATAAATTATCAAGTGAAAAGAGCAATTAATTTTTTTGATGATTATGATGAACTTTATTGGAATGTAACAGGCAATGATTGGCAAGTTCCAATATTAAATTCAAAAATAAAAATAGTTTTACCAGAAAATATTAAAAAAGATTTTTTTCAATATGATTGTTTTGTGGGTGTAAAAAATAGCACAGAAAAATGTTTAAAGCAAGATTTAGAATATGATATTAATGGAAATGTAGCTGGAATTATTTTTTCAAATAATGAGTTAGAAAAAGGCGAAGGATTAACATTTGTTGTCAGTATACCTAAAGGCTTAATTATTAAGCCAAGTTTTTCTGAAAATTTTTTGTATATTCTGAAAGACAATTTAATTTTGTTTTTACCTTTTATTGTTTTTTTAATTTTGTTTTATGTTTGGAAAAAAAGAGGAAAAGATCCAAAAGGAAAAGGGGTTATTATTGCTCAGTTTGAGGCACCTGATGATTTGACTCCAGCTCAAGTAGGCGCTTTAGTTGATGAGAGTGCTGATAAGACTGATATTTCTGCAGAAATTATTAATTTAGCAATAAAAGGATTTATTAAAATCAATAAGCAGGAAAAAAAGGTTTTTCTTTTCAGATCAGATGAATATATTTTTGAAAAATTAAAAAATGATGAAAAAGAAGAATTAAAAGAGCATGAACTATATTTGTTAAAAAAATTATTTGAAGAAAAAGAAAATATAAAATTATCAGAATTAAAAAATTCTTTTTATCAAGATTTTGAAGAAATAAAGAAAAAAATTTTTCAATCTTTAACAGAAAAAAAATATTTTGCTGAAAATCCTAATATTGTAAAATTAAAATATATTTTAGGAGGTTTTAGTATTATGATTTTGTTAATTATAATTTTTGGTAGTTTTGGTTTTATTAATGGATCTTTTTCAATAATTAGTATAATTTTATCATTTGGTTTAATTATTATTTTTTCTTTAATAATGCCACAAAAAACAGAAAAAGGAGTTTTGATAAAAGAACATATTTTGGGTTTGAAAAAATATATGGAAGTAGCCGAAGCTGACCGTATTAACTTTCATAATGCGCCAGAACGCAATCCTCAACATTTTGAAAGATTATTGCCATATGCTATGGTTTTAGGAGTTGAAAAGCAATGGGCAAAACAATTTGAAGGGATTTATAACCAAGAACCAAGCTGGTATAGTGGAGTAGGAACATTTAATTCAATTTTATTAGCTAATAGTTTGAATAGTTTTGGATCAGAATTAAGTTCTGCTGTTAGTCCTCAGGCATCTAGTGGAGGAAGTGGATTTTCTGGAGGCGGTTCTAGTGGAGGATTTGGTGGAGGTGGTGGTGGAAGTTGGTAATCTATGTAAATTTTGCAAATATTGAATATAAAATAATTATTAAAAATTTCATATTTTTTTTAGGAAGATTTTATCTATATTATGTTATTATAAAAATATATTTTTCTTTTTTTGTGGATAAGTTGCGAAAAAGTGATTTTGACATAAGAAAAATTAAATGTTAAATTAATAATATTAATAATAAAAAATATGTCTATTACAATAGAACAAATTGAAAAATTGCTTGATAAAAAATTAGGTAATTATCCAACCAAAGAAGATGCAAAAAATTTTCTAACCAAAGAAGATGCAAAGAATTTTCTAACGAAAGAAGATGCAAAGAATTTTCTAACGAAAGAAGATGCAAAAAATTTTCTAACGAAAGAAGACGCAAAGAATTTTCTAACGAAAGAAGACGCAAAGAATTTTCTAACGAAAGAAGACGCAAAGAATTTTCTAACGAAAGAAGACGCAAAGAATTTTCTAACGAAAGAAGACGCAAAGAATTTTCTAACCAAAGAAGATGCAAAAAATTTTCTAACGAAAGAAGACGCAAAGAATTTTCTAACCAAAGAAGACGCAAAAAATTTTGCTACAAAAGATGAATTAAGAGCAGTTGAAAAAAGACTTGATGATAAAATAGATAGAGTATTCTTGGCTTTGCTAGATACGAGAGAAGATTTGAAAAGATTAGAGGAAAAATGGGATTTAAAATTTGATAGGATATTGACAATAGTTCAAGATATTGCTTCAAGTAAAAAAGACCAAGAAGTAGAAAATAAATTTAATACTGTTCATCATGATAGAATGCAAAAAGAAATAAATGAATGTAGATCTAAACTTAATTTAAAAATAAATACTCCATCTTTAGAATGTTAAATTGATTTTTTATTTATTAAAAAGCTTTCTTTTTTTGAAAGCTTTTTATCTTTATGTTTATGAAAATATTATCTTGGAATATAAATGGTGTAAGAGCTGTTTTGAAAAAAGATTTTTTAGGATTTTTAATTAAAGAAAATCCTGATGTGATTTGTTTGCAAGAAGTAAAAATTGATCAAAGTAAAATTGAAAAAGAAAATTTTGATTTTCCTTTTTATGAAGTTTTTTGGAATTCGGCAAAAAGAGCTGGCTATAGCGGAACAGCGACTTTAGTTAGAAAGGATTTAGTAGTTGAAAAAGTTATTAATGGTTTTGGAGTGGAAAAATTTGATAATGAAGGAAGATGTCAAATTATTGAGTTTGATGATTTCTATTTGGTTAATAACTATTTTCCAAATGCTAATTCAGAATTATCAAGATTAGATTATAAGCTAGAATATAATGAAATTCTTTTTGATTATTTAAAAAATTTAACAAAGAAAAAAAATATTTTGGTTTGTGGAGATTTTAATGTGGCACACCAAGAAATTGATTTAGCAAGACCAAAAGAAAATATAGGAAGTCCTGGGTTTACCTATGAAGAAAGAAAATCAATGAATAAATTTTTGAATAATGGTTTTGTTGACACTTTTAGAAAATTAAATCCTTTGAAAGTTCAATATTCTTGGTGGAGTTATAGGGCAGGAGCTAGACAGCGGAATGTTGGATGGAGAATTGATTATTTTTGTACAAATGATATTTTTTTGAAAAATATTAAAAAAGCTTTTATTATGGATGAGATAAAAGGTTCAGATCACTGTCCTGTGGGAGTGATTTTAAATTTAGAATGAATAAAAATATTTTTAAATTAAGAATTTTTTTTTGGCTTTGTCTTTGGTGGATTGTGGCTTGGTTTTTTTATATGAAAATTGTTTCTAGTGGACATATTATTTATGATTTTGATTTTTTTCGTAAGTCTAGTTTTATTAGTAAATTAACACCTGATACTAGAGTGGAGTTTGGTAATAGAAAGTTTGCAAATATTATTGTCAGTGATCCTGTCTATTTTAATTTAACTATTCCAAGAAGATTTGAAAAAGCGGTTTTGCATTTGAAATATAAGAATATGAAAAAATTAACGCCAAGTGATAAGCAGATTGTAGAGGCAGGGATTTTGGTGGATAAAAATATTTGGCGTTATGATTTGAAACCTGTGGAAAATAATATTATTGATTCAATTTCTTTGGTTTGGGATGAGTTTCGTCAAGATGATTTAGTTTTGTTAAGTCGTCCGCAAGTTTTTAAATATAATTCTGTTAATGATTTTTTAGAAAATTTTCAAGATACAAAAAAATTGGCTTTGTATAATTATGATTTTAAGAAAAATTATTTAATTAATGATTATGAACCTTTTTCTAAGGAAGATGTTTTTTCTCAAGAAGATAATTTTACTCAGATTAATCAATCTTTACGAAGTAATTATCAATTTTTTACTTATATAAAAAATGAAGAGTTGAATTTTGAATTTGAGTTTATTGATTTGAATAAAAATTTAGACAAAGATACAGTTGTTATTAATCTTTATTATGATGATTATTTGATTGCCACTAATCATTTGGATGATGATGGAATCGTTGATAATGAAGGGAAGATGAGTGATAAAAGAAAATTAAAAATGCAGGTTTCAAATTTGCCAGAAGGCTCATACAAGATTGAGCTCCGTTGTAATGATGATATTGTTACTAATTATATAAAAACAAAACAAAAGAAAATAGCGTTTATTAATAATCTTTGGATTGAGAAAACTGTAAATGAGCAAGCAGAGATTGTGGTTTTTACCAATAGTAAAAGGGTTCAATTTAAGACTGTTCATCCTAGTAGTTTGCAAAAAATTTATTTGGAAGATAATTTATTTGAATTAAATGAAACTTATAAGCAGTTTGATCAAGAAATAATTAGGAATGCTAGTTCTTCTGCTTATTCAAAAATAAAATTAGAAAAATCAGGTGTTATTTTGTCAGGTAATGGAGTTTTTGGATTTTCGGAAGAATCTTTGTTTGAACCTAGAATAAAAAAAATTGATCGTAATTTAAATATTGCGGAAGATGAAATTGATTATGTTTTGGCTAGTTATGTGGCTAGTCAAAAAAATAATGATTGGCAAGTAGCTTCGTTGGAGTTTGATTTGACAAAGGCTTATTCAGAGGATAATAAATATAGTTTTTTGATTTCTGCACTGGGTTTGGCTGAGAGTGGAAATAAGATTGAGGTTGATGGGATAAGTGTGGAGTTGTTTGGGGCTAGTTTGGAGGATAAAATTAAAAAATTAATTAAAAAAAATGAGTAAAACATTATATTTTGTTACAAAAGAATTTTTTTATATTTTGAGTGGGGCTGTTTTTGTTTTTTGTGGATTGGAGATGATTTGGCCAAATATTATTTTGGCATATTTGAATATAAATTTTGTCTTGCTAGCTTGGTTTTTTGTTGCTATAATTTTATTAATAAATAAAATTAAGTATTAAAGCAATATTAATATTATTTAAAATTTATCTTTTCTGTCATTCCCGGCGAACGAAGTGAGGGAAGGGAATCCAGGAGTGCGTAGCAAAAATATTATTTTAAAAATTAATCTTAAAGCGTAATATTAAGTATTGAAGTAGTTTAGTTTTAATAAAAAAATTATTACTTTATACACCTAGATTCCCGTTTTCACGGGAATGACAGAATTTTATAAACCTAGATTTCCACCTTCGCTGGAATGACAGAAATAAGATATTAGATGTTTCTTTATGTTAAAAAATTTGCCATTTGTAATATTTCTATTATTTATCATTGGTCCTATGTTTGGGCGTAATTTTTTTCCATTGTTAATAATGGGGATAATTTTTTATTTTGTTTTTAAAAAACATGGCAATGGTTTTGATTTTTTGAAAAATTTAAATAATTTAAATAACTTAAATAAAAACAAGTCAAATGTTATTGATTTGGATAAATTTAATTTTATAAAAAATATGAAAAAATCTATTTTTAGTTTTTTTGTTTTAATTTTTGGACTTTGGTTGTTTTTTGCATCTATTTATATTGTAGATGCAGGAGAAACTGGAGTTTATTCTCTTTTTGGAAAAGTAAAAGATGCAGAATTGTCTTCCGGTTTTCATCTTGTTCTTCCCTTAGCACGAGTTCATAGAATGAGTATTAGAACAGAAGAATATACTATGAGTGTTACTAAGGGCGAGGGGCAGGTTTATGAATCTGATGCTATCACTTCGCTTACAAAAGAAGGATTGAGTGTAGATCTTGATATGACAGTTTTATATCGTCTAGACGAAGCTAAGGCATCTGATGTTTTCCGTGAGGTTGGTACTAATTATGAAGAAAAAATAATTCGTCCAATGATTAGGACTTCAATTCGTGATGTGATCGCTGGTTATGAGGCAAAAGATATTTATTCTGAAAAAAGAGGAGAAGCATCAGCAAAAATAAAAGAAAGTTTGAAAAATAATATAGAAGCAAGAGGAATTATTGTGGAAGATGTTTTGTTGCGTAATGTCGCTCTACCAACTAATTTGTCTAATGCTATTCAAAGTAAATTACAAGCAGAGCAAGAATCTGAAAAATATAATTTTATTTTATCAAAAGAGAAAAAAGAAAAAGAAAGAAAAATTATTGAAGCTGAAGGACAGCGTGATGCACAAAAAATCATTAATGAAAGTTTATCTGAAAATTATCTTTATTATCTTTATATTAATCAGTTAAAAGATAGACAAGGCACAATTTATGTTCCAACAGGAAGCACAAGTGGTATGCCATTGTTTAAAAATATTGGTGAGTAGATTGTAGAAAATTTTTTATTATTTTTTTAATATTAACTATTAACGAATAATGAGTAAAGAATTTGGAATATAATAATTCAAAATTCAAAATTCAAAATTCAAAATTCAATATGGACTGTATTTTTTGTAAAATTATTAAAGGTGATATTCCAAGTCACAAGATTTATGAAGATGATTTTGTGATGGCTTTCTTAGATATTTTACCGATTAGTCAAGGGCATACAATCATTGTGCCAAAAAATCATGAAGCTGATTTAGAAAGTTTGTCTGAGGAATATTTTTTGGCAATGGCTCGGGCTGTTAAAAAAATAGGTAAAGCAGTAATGGATGGACTTGATGTTAAGGGTTATAGTGTCTTTTTGGATAATAAAAGTGCGGCTAATCAGCATGTTCCGCATATTCATTTTCATTTGGTGCCTAGGGCTGAAGGGGATGGATTAGAGCGATGGCCACAAGGAGGATATGGTGACGGTGAGGCTGAATATTGTATGAAAAAAATTAGCGAGAATTTGTAATTAAAATTTTTCGTTGATATAGTTTTTAAAAAATGTTATTATATTTATATAATGACATTTTTTTTAAAAATAAATGGAATATACAATCAAATCAGAAAGTATTAATATAATCCCGGATAATTTGGAAATGTTTTTTGGTAACTTTTTATTTTATCTCTCACTAATGCTGGGAGTGTTTTTAGTTATCACAATAATTAAATATTTAATAAGTAATTACGCAAGAAACAATAGTTATTTTCGGCATCATATCTATTTAGTTAGACTAACAAAAGAAAAAAATCAAGGCAGGGTAGCGGATAAAGAGTTTACAGTTCAAGAATTACATGAAGAAATATCAAAAGGAGAAACTGTTTTTGGAAGTATTGGTGGAATGAGAGCCCAGAGAGGATTTCGATCTTGGCTTTTGGGACGCAATGATCAGTTTTCTTTTGAGATCGTAGCTAGTCAGAAAAAAATAGATTTTTATGTAACAGCTCCAGAAAATGTAGGGCGATACCTAGAACAGCAGATTCATGCTTATTATCCTGATGCTTTTATTGAAGAAGTTGATGATTATAATATTTTTAATCAAAAAGGAGAGATATTAGCAGGGTCACTGCGAACAAATAGAGATTTTATATTCCCAATAAAATCTTACAAAAAAATGGACACTGATCCAATGAATTCTATCTTAAATGTAATGTCCAAGCTAGATAAAGATGAATCATTGGTTGTGCAGTATCTTGTGCGAAGCTCAAAAGCGGTTTGGCATAAGCGAGGATCTGATATTGTCCAAAAAGTTCATCACAAAAATAAATCTTTGCGAGAAGCTATTGGCGATGATGGCGGAATCGTTTCTAGTCTTTCTGCTTTTGTTTTTGATTCTTTTAAACTTGCTTTTGATAGTAGTGGAAAAAAAGATTTAACTCAAGCCGAAAATCAGATTAGACGATTAACAGCTATGGAGGAAGAAGTCTTGAAAGGAATTGAAGAAAAAAATTCTAAAGCAGGATTGGATGTAAATTTAAGAATAATAGTCAGTGCCCAACACAAAGGCAAAGCTCAGATTTATTTTGATAATTTGGTTAGTGCTTTTAGTCAGTATAATTATTATGAATATGGAAACAGCTTTCAAAATAAAATTAATACAGGCAATAAAGTTCGGCTTATCAATGATTTTATTTATCGTCGTTTTGATCCACGAATAGAATTTATTTTAAACACTGAAGAGCTTGCCAGCCTTTTTCATTTTCCTTTACAAAACGCAGAAACACCTAATATCAATTGGCTTGGAGCTAGACATTCCCCAGCTCCTGCTAATCTACCAGAAGACGGAATAATACTAGGACACAATGTTTATCGTGGCGTAGAAAAAGATGTGCGAATAAGAAAAGAAGATAGAAGAAGACATATGTATGTGATTGGAAAATCTGGAGGAGGTAAATCAAAATTTATTGCTAATTGTGCGGTGCAAGATATTTTAAATGGTGATGGGGTAGCAGTGCTTGATCCTCATGGAGATCTGATTGAAGATATTTTAGAACGTATCCCAGCAGAGAGATCCGAAGACGTAATCCTTTTTCGTCCAGCTGATCTAGAGCGACCCATGGCTTTAAATTTGATTGAGTATGACCCTGCTTATCCTGAACAAAAATCATTTGTGATTAATGAGATGATTAATATTTTTGATAAGTTATATAATTTGAAATCAACTGGTGGACCTATTTTTGAACAATATATGAGGAACACACTTTTACTCATTATGAGTGATCCTAAATCTGGCTCAACTCTTATGGAAGTCCCAAAAGTTTTGGCTGATGCTGAGTTTAGAAAAATGAAATTAAGTAAATGCAGTGATACAACAATTGTTGATTTTTGGAAAAAAGAAGCAGAAAAAGCAGGTGGAGATGCGGCTCTTGCTAATGTTGTTCCATATGTAACTTCTAAACTTACACAGTTTATTTCTAATGACACTATGCGTCCGATTATTGGTCAACAAAAAAGCTCTTTTAATATGAGAAAAATTATGGATGAGAAAAAAATACTTTTGGTTGATCTATCCAAAGGAGCAATTGGCGAAATGAATGCTTATTTACTAGGGATGATTTTGATCGGGAAGATTCTTATGTCAGCTTTGTCTAGAACTGATATTTCGGAAGACAAAAGAAAGGATTTTTATTTGTACATTGATGAATTTCAAAACTTCACCACTGATTCTATCTGCTCTATCCTCTCAGAAGCCCGTAAATATAGGCTTAATTTAACAATTGCTCACCAATATTTAGGACAATTAGTCAAAGGAACAGATACTACTATTAGAGATGCTGTTTTTGGAAATGTAGGAACTTGGATTTTGTTTCGTGTAGGCTCTGATGATGCTGAAACTATGGAAAAAGAATTTAGTCCAATTTTTAATAAGTTTGATTTGTTAAATATTGAAAAATACACAGCCTATACAAAACTTTTAATTGATAATACTGCAAGTAAACCGTTCTCAGTTAAAACTCCTTGGCCATTAGCAGGAATTGAAAACAAACAAATTGCTGAGAAAATAAAAATTTTAAGTCGTTTAAAATATGGACAAGACAGAAGATTAGTTGAAGCTGAGATCAAAAGACGAACGATGAGTAATTAAAATAATTTTGATTATAAAAAATCACGCAGTCAATTTTTTTGACTGCGTTTTTTTGTTAGAGTTTTTCTATGATAGAAGAAAGAAGTTCTTCTATTTTTTTGTTTGATTTCTTTAAATCTTTTATTTCATTTGTTAATTTTTCCTCAACATCGTTGATTTTTTCTGTTAACCTTTCCTCAACTTTGTTGATCTTGACATTTAAATTGTTAATCTGTTTTGTTAGATTATCCTCTAACGCATCAATCCTCGGATTATAGTCTTGATGTTTTCGCATCTCTTTTGTAATAATTGCTTGTTCTTTTGTTAAGAACATAATTTGTGCTTGATTTGATTCAACTTTATTTTCTATTAACTCCATTCTCTCTTCTAAAGTAATCATTTTAGCCTCCTTATTTTTTAATATTTTTTATTTTTATTATATTATATTTAATGATAATTTTCAAGGTTTTTGTCAATTTTTTTGACAAAAACTCTTTTTTTATTTATTTTTATTGTTATAATAAGTAAAAGTAAAAATAAAAACAGCTCTTTGAAAAATTAAATTAAGTGACTAAAATTTTTTGTAGTAAACAATTGTATTTATGCACGAAGAAAATTAACTTTAAATTCAAAAAAAGGAGATCGTAATTATGTTTAGAAAAATGAGTTTGAGATGGAAAATGATTAGCAGTATTTTTGTAATAGCTTTTATTTCTTTTAGTTTTACTGTGATTTTTACTGAAATAAAAGTAAAAGAATTAGCAGAAAAAGAAGCACTTGATAAGGCAAGCCAAATTGCTTATCGCTATGCAGGAGTAGTTGAATCTGAAATAGAGATAGCAATGACAACAGCTAGGACATTAGCTTTTAGTTTTGAAGGAATCAAAAAAAATGAGCATACTCCAAAAAGAGAAGACTTAAATGCAATGTTAAAACAAGTGCTTCTTAATAATCCAAATTTTATTGGAGTTTGGACTTGCTGGGAGCCGAATGCACTTGATGGTATGGATGATTCTTTTATTAACAAAGAGGGACATGATCAGACTGGGAGATTTATACCTTATTGGAATAAGAATGGAGAAAAAATAGCTCTTGAGGCTCTTGTTGATTATGAAAAAGAAGGTGCAGGAGATTATTATCTTCTATCTAAACGAACAGGAGAAGAAACTATTTTGGATCCTTATACTTATCCAATAGGAGGAAAAGAAGTTTTATTGACTAGCTTAGTAGTCCCTATTAAGAACCAAGGAAAATTCGTTGGTGTTGCTGGGATTGATATAGCACTTGACTCTTTTGAAAAAATAATTTTAACCATAAAACCATTTGACACAGGTTATGGATTTTTAGTAGCTAATAATAATACTTTTGTTTCTTATCCTGATAAAGAATTAATTGGTAAGCCTATAAAAGATTATGGAGTTTCAGAATCACTTCAAATAGCTATTAAAGAAGGTATGGCTTTTACTGAAACAAAAATGGCAAGTTTAACTGGCGAATCAGCTTGGATGAAATTTGTTCCAATAAATATTGGAAATACAAATACTCCTTGGTCTTTTGCAATTGTGGCACCTGTTAGTAGTATTTTGAAAGAGGTTAGAAAAGTAATAAATATGACTATTTTGATAAGTGTTATATCATTGATTATTTTTTTACTTGTTATATATTTCATTGCGAATAAAATTTCTTCTTCAGTAAAAGCAACTTCCCATAATCTTCAAGATATTGCAGAAGGCGAAGGTGACTTGACTAAAAGGATTAAAGTAAACTCAGAAGATGAATTAGGTCAGTTGGCAAATTGGTTTAATGTTTTTGTAGATAAATTACAAACAATAATAAAAGGAATTGCAAATGAAACTATAAAAGTTGATCAATCTGTTAATGTTTTTATAGATATTTCTAAACGCTTATCTTTGGAAATGAAAGAAATAGCTGATAAATCAAAAACTGCTAATAATTCAGCCAATGAGATGACTACTAATATGTCTTCAGTGGCGGTAGCAATTGAAGAATCTTCTACCAATATAAGTATGATGTCTTCTTTTGTTGAAGAAATGACTTCTACAATTAGTGAAATTTCTAAAAATACTCAAGATACTTTTGCAAGAAGTAACAATGTAGTTGAAAAAAGCAAAGAGATTTCTGGTAATTTGGAATTACTAAGAGAATCTGCTAAACAAATTGAAAAAATCGTTGATGTGATTGATGATATTTCAGAACAAACAAATCTTCTTTCTTTGAATGCGACGATTGAGGCAGCTAGGGCAGGTGAAGCTGGTAAAGGTTTTGCTGTTGTGGCTAATGAAATAAAAGATTTAGCTAATCAAACAGTGCAATCTACAATTGATATAAAAGAAAGAATAAAAGGAGTCCAAGAATCAACAGATACAACAATAAAAGAAGTAGAAAACATTGTAGGTGAAATAAAAAGAGTTAATGAAATGATGGGGGCTGTAACAAATGCAATTTCAGAGCAGTCTGTAAGTACTCAAGAAATAGCATCTAATATAAGTCAGATGGCTCAAGTCATTTCTGAAATAAGCAAAAACACAAATCAAAGCTCTATGCTTTCTGTAAAAATTACAGAAGACATAGGGGATATTAATTCTTCTACAAAAAGAATTGAAGATAATAGCAAAAAAGCTGATGATAATGTTGATATTCTAGCAGAATTGGTAATAGCTTTAAAAAATGCCGTTACTCAGTTTAAAATTTAGATTTCAATATTATTGTTTTTAAAACAAAAGTCTAGTAAGTATAAAATATTACTAGACTTTTTTTATTTATTTTTTATTGTTATAATAAGTATTATAAAAAACTAATAAAATTTTTGAAATTATTAAAAAATAAACTAGATTTTTTAGCTTGACAATTTTTTTAAAATTCTATAAGGTCAAAATATTCAAGCTTTTTATTTAAAAGAAAGAGAAAAAATAAATTTTAAAATTAAAATAAAATATTAAAATTAAAAATAAATATTATGTATCAAGATGAAAAAAATGAAGGGGGAATTATTGATGATTTAGAATTTATCTCAACTAATGAAGATGATGATCAAGATTATCAAAATAAAACAGATGCTGGAAACAATTTTCAAGAAGAGGAAAAAAATGATTATTCTTATGATGATGAAATTGTTGAAAATGAAAAAAAAATTTCACAAAATAGTGATCAAATAATATTATCAAAAGCAAAAGTTTTGTTGATTAAAAAATTTTTAGAAAATATTAAAGAAAGCACAGAGAAGTTAGATAATTTATTAGCTTTAACAAACACTAATAATCAAGAAAATAATAATCTTAACATAGAACAAAATTTCAGCTATAATGAAATTGCTAACAATTTAAAAGTTAGTGAAGATGGAAATGTGGTTGAAGGTATTTTTGATGGAGAAAATATGATTGGTCCTGATGGTAAGCAATACAGTGTGCCTGCTAATTATGCTTCTAAATCAAAATTAATAGAAGGTGATATTTTGAAATTAACTATCACTAGTAGTGGAACTTTTGTTTATAAACAGATTAGTCCAATTGATCGGATTAGAATTGTTGGAGAGTTGGACAAAGACGCAAAAGGAAATTTCATTGTTAGAGTAGATAATAAGGTTTGGAAAGTTCTAAAAGCTAGCGTTACTTATTATAAAGGTGATGTAGGAGATGAGGTATTTGTTATTATACCAAAAAGAAAAGAAAGTGCTTGGGGAGCGATTGATAATATTGTTAAAAAATAAAAATTTTAAAATATTTTTTTAAATGCAGACACTATATCAAAAATATAGATCTCAATCTTTTGCTGATCTCTATGGGCAAGAGCATATTCGTTTGACTTTGGAAAATGAAATAGAAGAAGACAGCATCGCTCATGCTTATCTTTTTTGTGGTCCTCGCGCAGTTGGTAAGACTAGTATAGCTAGGATTTTAGCCAAGGCTATAAATTGTTTGAATAGAAAAAAAGGAGAACACGAACCTTGTAATCAATGCGAGGCTTGTCTTAGTATTACAGCAGGTAAGAGTATTGATATTCTAGAAATGGATGCAGCGAGCCATACAGGAGTTGAAAATATTCGTGAAAATGTGATTGAAGCATCTAGAGTTTCTCCAGCAATACTTAAATACAAAATTTTTATCATTGATGAAGTTCATATGCTTTCAACTTCTGCTTTTAATGCTTTATTGAAAGTAATGGAAGAGCCTCCAAAAAATGTTTTGTTTATCCTTTGCACTACAGAGATTCACAAAATCCCTTTGACTATTATTTCTCGTTGCCAAAGATTTGATTTTAAAAGAATAAGTATTCCGCAGATAGTTAAAAAATTAGGTCTTATTTGTGAATCAGAAAAAATAAAAGTTGAACAAAAAGTTTTGGAAGAGATCGCTCGTCGCTCTGAAGGACATATGCGTGATGCTGAAAGTTTGTTAGGACAAGTGATAGCTATTAGTGGAAAAGAAATTACAGCAGAAAGTGCAAGTTTGATTATCCCGAGAAGCGATTTAGCTGAAGTGATAAAATTGATTGATTTGATTGTGAAAAAGAATACTGGACTGGCGATTGAATTTGTTAATAAGATGCTTGATGAAGGAGTTGATTTAAAAATTTTTGCTAATGAATTAGTGGAGATGTTGAGAAGATTAATGTTATTAAAGATTGATTCTTCTTTTGTGGAAAAATTAAGCCTAGAAATAGGAGAAAGCTTAGAACAAGAATTAAACAAAATAGCTTTAAGTGTTGAATTAAATGTGATTATCACTTTTTTAGAAAAATTTATTTTTGTAAAAGAAGATTTGAAAAAAAGTTTTATCATTCAATTGCCTTTTGAAATTGCAATTGTTGAATTGTGCGAAATTAGTTCCTTGAAAAATATTGAGCAAAATTATATAAAGCAAGAGCCAGTTATTAAAAATGAAAAAATTGCACAAGAAAAAAAAGTGATAATAGAAAATATTAATGATAATAACTTAGAAATTAGTGAAGATACAATAAGGTCAAAATGGGGCGAAGTTGAAAATATTATAAAAAAAAATAATCATTCTCTTGCTTCTATTTTAAATTTTTGTAAAACTGGAAAAGTAAAAAACGGATTTCTTGATCTTACTTTTAAGTTCAAAATTCATCAAGACAGAATAGAACATCCTGAAATAAAATTATTAATAGAAACATCACTAGAAACTGTTTTTGGTAGGAAAATATTAATCAAAACAGAGCTAGATGCTAATATGCAACAAACAGAAAAAACATCTCAAATAAATATTGTTAATGAAAATAATACAAAAAATAATTCTTCTGATGATGAAATGATGGATAATTTGTTGAAGACTTTTGGAGGCAAGATTATTGGATAGTGTTTTCTAAAATTCGGGGATCGTCTAATGGTAGGACAACAGGTTCTGGTCCTGTTTATTGGGGTTCGAGTCCTCATCCCCGAGCTTGAAAAATATAAAATTATGCAAAATCAGCAATCTAAAAATTCAATACTCATTTATGAAAGTGAAGATGGAAAACCTAAGATTGAGGTGCGAGTTGAAGACGAAACGGTTTGGTTAAATCAATCTCAAATGTCAGAATTATTTCAAAAAGATATTAGGACAATTTCTGAACATATAGGCAATATTTACAAAGAGGGCGAATTAGTTAAAGATTTTACTATTAAAGCTAAATCCGGAAATTCCGGAATTGGCTTAGTTAAGCCAACAAAATACTACAATCTTGATGTAATCATAGCTGTCGGTTATCGTGTGAAATCCATACAAGGCACAAAATTTCGAATTTGGGCAACTGCTCGACTTCGAGAATATATTACGCAAGGATTTACCATGAATGATGAGTTTTTGAAAAATAATGGCGGTGGAGTATATTGGAAAAAACTTTTGGCGCGTATCCGCGATATTCGTTCTAGTGAAAAAGTATTATATCGACAAGTTCTTGATCTCTACGCCACAAGCACAGATTATAATCCCAAATCGTTGCATTCAATCAAATTTTTCAAAATTGTGCAAAACAAATTGCATTACGCTACGCATGAGCAGACAGCATCAGAAGTTATTTATAATCGTGCTAATAGTGATAAAGAATTTATGGGTTTGACTGTTTTTGCGGGTGATTTGCCGACATTGGAAGAAGTGCGTATAGCAAAAAATTATTTAACTGTATGTCAAGTCATATTGAGACTCTTGATAATTTATTGCGTGATTATGGCAAAGGAGTTTTGCTTGGATCTGGCAAAGTGAGTCATGAAAAAGCAATTGAAAAAGCCGAAAAAGAATATCGCAAGTATCAAGTAAAAACACTTTCATCAGTAGAAAAAGCATATTTGGAAACAATCAAGGGTATTCAAAAAAAGATTGAGAAAAAAGTTAAATAAAATAATTAAAAATAATATGAAAATAGATTAGATTTACAAAAAATTAAAATTTTAGAAGTCGTAAAAGACTATAAAGATAGTGCAGAAGAAGGTTTTTTTAAATTTATTTTAATATTACTCCTAATAATAAGTTTTTAATTTGGAGCAAATAAAATAAGATTAATAATATAGTATAATTTGTAAGGAGGTGTTATGTATTTTGACAATGGGAAAATTGATTACAATGATTTTCGGAAAAAATATTTAGATATTGTTAAAAAGATTGTGAAAATTTTTGTTGAAGATGAGAAAAGTCCAGATAGTAAATATTTAATTGCAGAAAATACTTATAATATAGCGATTAAAAATATTGAGTTGTCTTTTCAAAACATTGAATATAAAATTAATGATGAGAAATATGCTTCAATTGTTTGTTTTGAGCTATGTAATATGCATATTGTACATATTACAGATGAAAATATTTTGCAAAATGAAATATGTCAGAATATAAATTGCTGGGTGGCTATATTATTTACATTAAAATATGTGTATAATATAGATATTAAAAGTTCTTTTAGAAATAATATTGAGACAATTGTTTCTGAAATTTTGTATAAACATATTACCAGAGAAAGTATCGAAAAATGGTTCAAGGATAACATAAAAGTATAGGAGGTGATTGTTATGAAAAAAAAAGAAAAAAATAAAACAAAAAAAACGTTAAAAGAACACATAAGAAAAATGAACGAAAATTTAAAAAAATATGAAGTAACTGAATATGAAATAAGAAAATTATTCGAAAAAAAATAATAGAAGTTTAGAAAAAATTTTGTTAAAAAAAACATTAAAAAATAATCCGCTTAGTAGGTTAACGAACAGCGGATTTTTTTATTGATTTATTTGAGTAATGCTTGTAATATAATATTATGCAAAAAAATCTTTTTATAGAACAAAACAAAAGCATTAAAATAAAAGATCAAGATATTGATTATAAAATTAGAAAAAGTAAACGAGCAAAAAGACTTCGTTTAGCTGTTTATTGTGATACAAAAATAATAGTCACAATTCCTTATCGTGCTAATGAAAATATAATTGAAAAATTTTTATATGAAAAAGCAAATTGGTTATTAGCAAAAATAAAATATTTTCAAAATAATAAAAATAATATTTTTAACAATCTCCCTCACAATGATTATCAGCAACAAAAAAATAAAGCACTAGAAATAGTTGAAAGCATTATTGATAAATATAATAAAGATAAAAGATTTAAGTTTAATAAAATAAAAATCAAGAATCAAAAAACCAGATGGGGGAGTTGTTCAAGTCGTTCTAATATTAATATCAATTACAAAATAGTTCATTTACCAGAAAAAGTTGCAGAATATATAGTGGTGCATGAATTATGTCATCTGTTAGAATTTAATCATTCTAAAAAATTTTGGAATCTGGTATCTATTTATTTTCCTGATTATCTGGAAATAAAAAAAAATCTGAAAGTTATTAAATAATCTTTCAGATTTTTTTATAAATTTAACTTTGTTTTTTTCTTCCTGCTCTAGTTCTCTCACTCTCAGTTAAAAGCTGTTTTCTTAAGCGAATATTATTTGGAGTAATTTCTAAATATTCATCATCATTCATAATACTCATTCCTCGTTCAAGCGTTAATTTAATAGGTGGAGTAAGATGAATAGCTTCGTCTGATCCTGAAGCTCTCATATTAGTTAATTGTTTTCCTTTGGTTGGATTAACTGACAAATCTTCTCCTTTCGCAGTATTACCAATAACCATTCCTTCATAAACCTCAGTACTTGCTTCAATATAAAGAGATCCTCTTTTTTGAAGATTAGCTAATGAAAATCCTAAAGCTTTTCCTGTAGCCATTGTAATCATTGAACCAACATCATATTTTTTGATTTCTCCAACATATTTTTTGAAACCAACAACGCGAGTATAAAGTATTCCTTCTCCGCGAGTATCTACAACAAATTCATTTCTATAACCAAGCAAACCTCTGGTTGGTATTTCAAAAATTAATTTTACACTAGAATTTTCTTGAGTCATACTCATCATTTCTCCTTTTCTACTTGAAAGTTTTTTAATAATAGTTCCTGATAAATCTTCTGGAACACTAACAGTTACTTCTTCAAAAGGTTCAAGTTTTATACCGTTTTCTTCTTTGATAATAACATGCGGTTGAGAGATTTGAAGTTCAAATCCTTCACGACGCATATTTTCAAGTAAAATAGCAATATGCATTTCACCTCGTCCAAAAATTTTGTAATGATCAATCGCTGAAAAATCAATTTTTAAACCAACATTAACCTCTAACTCTTTTTCTAATCTTTCTTTTAGTTGTCTATTAGTCACAAATTTTCCATCTTTTCCTGCAAAAGGAGAGTTATTAATCAAAAGATTTAAAGAGATAGTTGGTTCATCAATACTAATGGTTGGCATAGCTTCTTGATCTGCATTTTGACAAATTGTTTCACCAATAAAAATATCAGACAAGCCGGCAATCATTACAATATCTCCTGTTTGAGCTGTATCTACTTCTTTCCTTTTTAAACCTTCAAAAGTAAAAAGTTTTGTAATCTTTCCATCACGAACTTTTCCATCAGCATTTTTTATAACAACACTAGACATATTTTTTACTTCACCCTCATAAATTCTACCAATAGCAAGTCTGCCCAAGAAATTATCATAAGCAAGATTAAAAGCTTGCATTTTTAAAGGTTTATTTGACGCTTCTTCTGTTGAAGATATTGGAACTTGTTTTAGAACAGCATCAAGTAAAGGACAAAGATCAGAAGAATTATCAGTTAAAGATGCTTTTGCAATACCTTCACGAGCGATTGCATAAATTGTTACAAAATCTAATTGTTCATCATTTGCTCCTAAATCAAGAAAAAGTTCATAAACCATTTCTTTTACAATTTCAGGTCTAGCTGCTGGTTTGTCTATTTTGTTTAAGACAACAATTGGTTTTAGTCCTAATTCAAGAGATTTTTTTAAAACAAATTTTGTTTGAGGCATTGGGCCTTCTTGGGCATCAACAACTAACAAGACAGAATCAATAGAACGCAAAACACGTTCAACTTCAGAGCCAAAATCAGCGTGTCCAGGAGTATCAACAATATTAATCTTAGTATCTTTGTAATAAACAGAAGTATTTTTTGAATAAATCGTAATACCTCGTTCTTGTTCTAATTTGTTGCTATCCATACTATCTCCATCTTCAGACATACCTGTTTGTTTCATTAAGGCGTCAGTTAGAGTAGTTTTGCCGTGGTCTACATGGGCAATAATAGCAATATTTCTTATTTCCATACAAAAAAAATTAAAACCGCTTAAATTTGAGCGGAAAAAAATAATTAAAAATATTTAAATTTAGCTTATTTAACTTATATATTTATACTATAAAATTTTTAAAAGGTCAAGATGTAATAAAATAACTAAAATTAAGTAAATTTGACAAAAGATAAAATATATGAGATTATTATCAATACGTTTTTTACATTTTTTTAAAATTTATAAAAATGTTTTAATTTAAATAATTTTATACTCTTGATAAGTGTTGTTAATATTAAATAGGTTTTTATTAATAATTTAATTTGGAAACGAACATTTTTAGGAGTAAGTTAAGGATTAATAATCTATGACAACATTTAAAGAGCTAGAATTAAGCTCAGAAATAATTAAAAGTCTTGATGATTTAGGTTTTACAACACCTTCACCAATTCAAGCAAAAGCAATACCTTTTATTTTAAAATCAAAAAAAGATTTGATAGCTTTAGCCCAAACAGGCACAGGAAAAACAGCTGCTTTTAGTCTTCCTATTTTAAATCAAATACAAGAAGACGAGAAAAAGTTATTATCAATTATTCTTTGTCCAACTAGAGAATTATGTCTTCAAATCTCAGAGGATATTAAAAAATTTGCAAAGTATAAAAGAAACCTTGCAATTACTGCGGTTTATGGAGGAGAAAGAATTGATTTTCAAATTAGAGCTTTGAAAAAAGGTACTAATATTGTAGTTGGAACACCAGGTAGAGTGCTTGATTTGATTAAACGAAAAGTTTTAAACCTAGAATCAATTAAATGGCTTGTTTTGGACGAAGCTGATGAAATGCTTGATATGGGATTTAAAGAAGATTTGGATGCTATTTTGGAAACAACTCCAAAAACAAAACAAACTTTGTTGTTTTCTGCAACTATTTCAAGAAATGTACATAACATTGCTCGTCGTTATATGCAAGAAGCAGAAGAAATAAGTGCAGGAGAAAAAAACAAAGGAGCAGAAAAAGTTAGTCATGAATATTATATTGTTCAAATGAAAAATCATTTTGAAGCTTTGCAACGTATTCTTGATTCTATTCCTGGTGTTTATGGTATTCTTTTTTGTAAAACAAAAAATCAAACTCAAGAATTAGCAGAAATGTTAAAACAAGCAAATTATAACACAGAAGCATTACACGGAGATGTTTCGCAAGTAATGAGAACTAAGATTATGGATAGGTTTAAGAAAAAGCATATTCAGCTTTTAGTAGCTACTGATGTAGCAGCTCGTGGTATTGATGTAAATAATTTATCTCATGTTATTAATTATAATCTTCCTGAACAAAGTGAAGCTTATACTCATCGCAGTGGAAGAACCGGGCGTGCAGAAAAAAGCGGAATTTGTATTTCTATTATTAGTCCACGAGATACAAGAAAAATTAAAATGTTAGAAGGAATTATTGGTAAAAGCTTTGAATGTAAAAAAGTTCCTAATGGTCAAGAAATTTATCAAAAACAAGTTAATAATTTTGTTGAAGAAATAAAAGAAAATATTAATGAGGTTGATAATGAAATTAATTTTGAAGAAGCAATAGAAAGTTTGAAAAAAATGAAAAAAGAAGACTTAATTAAAGCTATTATTCATAATAAATTTAGTCAATTAATAAATTCGCATAAAAACAAGCAAGATTTAAATGTAAAGTTCGTTGAAAATGATGTAAGAAATAATTATGCAAGTAAAAATTATGTTAATGATCTTAATAATGTCAATTTGGAAATAAATTTTGGTAAAAATCAAAATTTTAGTGCAAAAGAACTTTTTTTCTTAGTAAATTCTAATAGAGAATTAAAAGGATTAAAGATTGGAAGTATAAAGAATATGTTTGATTTTACTTTATTTTCAGTTGATAAAAATGATGTAGAAAAATTTGAAAAGTTTTTGAATGGAACTATTTTTAGAGGAGAAAAAATTAGAATAATGAAAAGTTCAAAAAGTTTTGCTTTTAGTGGAGAGAATAGAAATTCTAATAGAAGAGGTGGATCTTATAAAAGAAATAATTTTAAAGGTAGTTTTAAAAGTAATAATTTTAAAGATAATACTAAAAGAGATTTTAAAAAGAAATTTTAATTTTGAAATTCAATAAAAAATAAATAAAAAAAACTGCGCCAAAAGCGCAGTTTTTTTGATTAGAATAATATATTAAGATTATTATCTTATAAATTTTCTAATATCTTCTTGGACGACTTTGCATTTTTTGTTTGTGGCAATTTCTGCAAAATAAAGGTCTTTCTCCATCTGGTTCAAATGGAAGCTCAGTAATCTCAGCTCCACATTGTGAACATGTCCAATTCCCTTTAACCATTTGTCGGTCTTGAGAATAATTTTGATTGTTCATTTAATATTTGCTTAAGCATTAATGTTAATTAAAAAAATAATACTTAAGTCTTTATTTAATTATGTTATCATTTTAGCATATAAAAACTTAATAGTCAATAGAAAAAAATAAATTGTAAAGACTATTTAGAAATGTCCTGTTTTTGTTTTTAAAAAAATTGGTTATAAAATTAATTATGAAAAATAAATAAAAAAATAACTTGTATTTTTTTGCTAACTTTATTATTAAAAATATGATTGTGAATTTTTTTTAAAAATGATAATATGAGTATATTAATATAGTACTATAGTATGGTTTAATATATCAATATTATAGTTTTAAATAAAACTCAATTTAGTATAAAAGCAATCCCCATGCAAATATACAAAAAACTAAAAGCAAATATTGTTTTTGCTATTATTTTGGCAATGAATCTTAATTTTTTTAATTTTGAAATTGCTCAAGCAACAACACTTACTAATTTACAAGATTTAATTAGTACAAGTGAGCCAGATATTCAGGCGAATCATATAATTCAATTTACCACTTCTGTAGATATAGGAGATAATGGTTATTTTGAATTATTATTTTCTCCAGATTTTGGAGATATTAGTCAGGCTACTTGTTCTGGGTCAAATGTTAGTACAGCTACGAGCTCTAATACTGTTCGTTGTACTTATAGCTCTTCTCCAGGCAATGCTACAAGCACTAAAATTATTATTAATAATTTACAAAATCCAGCTAATGCAGGAAAACAAATTATTCAAGTGGCTACTTATGATTTGAATGATGTTGAAAAAGAAAGTGGCACTATTGCTGTGTATATTATTGAAGAAGTTCATATGCTTGCGTCTGTGAATAATAGTTTGAGTTTTGAGATGGCTACTTCTAGTGATGTGACTGAAGTCAATGGTATTCCAATTACAGGAAGCTCTACAATAACCACTTTGCCTTTTGATAAGATGGATGCAGGAGCATCTTCAACACTTATGCAGACTTTGGCAATTGCCACTAATGCTGAAAATGGTTTTTCCTGCACTGTTCAACAAGATGGAGAGATTACAAATGAATTTGGTGATACTATTAATAGTTTTGATAATGCAGAAGATGACACAGGATCTACTACTCTGCATCAATGGAGATCTCCGTTAGCGATTCCAGGGCAAGCTAATACTTATGGACATTTGGGTATAACTACAGATGATTTTTCTTTGTCATCTCTTGATTTTTCTAATAGTGCTTATGTTGGTTTGAATGGCACTAATCCAATAGAGATTTTTTATAATAATGGTCCTTCTGATGGGATAACACTTGGGATAGGAAAAGCTAATATTGTTTATACTATGGAAATTTCTGCTATGCAGGAGCCTGGTAATTATGAAAGTTCACTTACTTATATTTGCACAGCTAATTATTAAAATTTAAAATTTTTATTTTTTTAAAAATTATCATAAGAATTTTTTGGAATGATTAAAGCCTTGCCACGGAAGATTGGCTTAATGGAAGGACGAGAGAAATCAACTATTTGTTAACTAATTTTAAATAAAAAAATACTGAATTCATCAACAGACTATATTTAAAAAAATTAATAAAATCTTCTAAATGGGACATTTCTAAATAGCCTTGACACTCAATTTGAATTGTTTGCATAATTTATTTTAAAATGATATATTTAAAATATAAATTTTAACTTAATAGTATCATAAGTTTGTATAATATACAAATTTATGTTATTAAAAAATGAAAAGTTAAGATAAAAACCAGTTAGCTGAAATATTTTTTTGTCTTTGGTGGTAATTTTAGGATTTGTGATTTGAATAAGGACAGAAAATTTGATTTTTAAATCTATTTATAAGGGGTATAAGGTGTTTTCATTTGTTCCGTACCTCCACAAATGAAAACGAATTTATTTATATTTTTATACGCTATGCCTAATATAATCATCAAAGGAGCTAGAACTCACAATCTTAAAAACATTGATATTGAAATAATTAGAAATAAAATCAATGTTTTGGTTGGTGTTTCTGGCAGTGGTAAATCGACAATTGCCTATGATATTGTTGCCGCTGAAGGACAGCGGCAATTTTTGGAATCGATTAGTACTTTCGCAGCGCGGTTATTAAAAAAGTCCAGCAGACCCGATATTGACTCAATAAAAAATCTTTCCCCTACAATTTCAATTGATCAAAGTAGGCTCAGAGGCAATCCGCGCTCTACAGTTGGCACAAGTACTGAAATTTATACTTACTTAAGATTACTATTTTCAAGATTTGGCACAGAAAAAAATCTAAGCGCAGGCAACTTTTCTTTCAATAGTCCAAAGGGTGCTTGCACGAAGTGCAAGGGACTAGGCACAGAATATGCCATTGAACCAGAATCTATTATAGATTTTAACAAATCATTAAACGAAGGTGCGTGCCAAATCAACATCTTTAAACCAGATTCGAGATATTTTAATATCATAAAAACTTCAGGCAAGTTAGATTTGGATAAACCAATTAAAAATTATTCCAAAGAAGAGCTGGATTTTTTATTGTATTCGCCAAAAATTGTTTTGAGCAACAAAGACCAAGGTTTTATTCAAACTTTTAGCCATGAAGGAGTTATAACTAGGCTTATAGGGCGAGCTTCTGATTTGAGAGGCGTGTCAGACAGCAAAGAAAAGAGCGAGAAGAAATATTGGATTGAAAAAACTTGTAGCGAGTGCAGTGGCGGAAGACTGAACAAAAAAGCGCTTGCATCGACAATCAAACAAAAAAATATCGGTCAGTACTCCAATATGCAATTATCTCAGTTGATAACCGAGATTAAGAAAATTGAAAATACCAATGCGGACGAGTTGAAAAATAGAATTGCAGAAGCCACCCAAAATTTGATAGATGTCGATTTGGGATATTTATCATTAAACCGAAGCATAGACACTTTATCAGGTGGTGAATCTCAAAGATTGAAATTGGCCAGAGAGTTAGGCTCGGATTTGATTGAAATGGTTTATATTCTTGATGAGCCAACTGCTGGACTTCATCCAAGAGATCGAAAAAAGCTAATTAAAATATTGCGTCAGCTTAAGCAAGCCAGCAATACTGTCATTGTTGTTGAACATGATGATTTAGTTATGAAAGAAGCGGATAATATTATTGAAATCGGACCTGGGGCTGGTGTGAATGGCGGGAAAATTACATTTAAAGGTACTTTTGATGAATTAACAAAAAATTCCGAATCTATCACTGGAAAGTATTTCAACAAAGCTACTAGCCTAAAAAATGATGTTAGAAATTCAACGGAGTATTTAACAATTAAAAACGCCAAGGCAAATAACCTCAAAAATATCGATGTGAAAATTCCTCTTGGAATATTTTGTTCAATAACTGGTGTGTCAGGTTCAGGAAAAAGCTCGTTGATATTAGATGAATTTGTAAAACAATTTTTGAACGAGGATATAGTATTGATTGACCAGGCATCAATGACTGGCAGTGCTAGGGGGAATATCGCTACCTTCACAGGAATCTTTAATGAGGTACGAGAAATTTTTGCCAAGGAGAATAATGTAGCGAGTAGTCTGTTCAGCTCAAATTCCAAAGGCGCCTGTCCTGATTGCAACGGCCTTGGTTTCAATAAGATTGACATGCATTTTATGGGCGATGTGAAAATTGAGTGTGAAACCTGCCAAGGCAAAAAATATCAAAAAGAAATTTTAGAATACACTTATCATGGCAAGAATATCAACGATGTGCTTAATTTGACGATAGCTGAGGCATATGACTTTTTTGTTCAAAGAAGTATTAAGAATAAATTGAAAGTACTTTCAGATGTGGGCTTGAACTATCTAACATTAGGACAAACTCATGATACTTTTTCCGGAGGAGAAGCACAAAGATTAAAATTGGCTAGCAAATTGAATAAAAATGGCAAGATTTTTATTTTAGACGAGCCCACCTCGGGATTACATTTTGCGGATATTGAAAAATTGTTAAAATTACTAAACAAACTCGTGGATGATGGAAATTCCGTTATTGCGATTGAACATAATTTGGATGTAATTAGGCAATCGGATTGGATAATAGATCTTGGACCAGAAGGTGGAGAAAATGGCGGAAAAATAGTTGCAGAAGGCACACCATTAGAAATTTCTAAAAATGTACAATCAATAACAGGACGATATTTATAAAATGAACAAATGCAAATAAGGAGTTTTGAAAAAAATGGAATTCACCCCTAACCCCTCTTCCATTTTTTTCAAAACAAAAATCAAATTTTCTTTTAGAATAAACGAAATTTGTGCCAATATAACAGAAGACAAAAAAATACATCAGCTAACACGGCATATCTGGTTCAAAAATTTTTCACTTTTATACTTTTTAACGCCAAGGTTTGAAAAATTTTCTCTCCCAAATTGCGCTGTGATATGACAAAGTTTAGTGATATAATTATGGCAGGTGGATATTTGAAGTCTTAGCCAATAAACACGGGTGCAACTTCAGATGATGCCGATACGTTAGATGAAATGCCGAAAGGAAATAAGGAGTTCGGCACATCATCTAACACCGAATATCTGGTTACGCAAAAGAGAAAATTTGAATATTTTTTATTTTTTAGATAGCCCTTTTTCAATTTTTTAAAAAAAGACCCGCGCCCTACATCATGTGTAGAGCATCGGGTCGTTGTGTCCATGTCGACTAATCGAACATGGGACGGAACCAGGCCTGAGGTGCATTTTTGGCAATCCATTCTTTCGCGACGTCGCGTAACGAAAGCCACAGCACGTTGTAAATTACATCGGGATATTCGCTTGCAGGTCTATCCCACGTGTAATTGTAGTCCGGTGTCAGGCTTTCGATTTTCGGAATGGCTTCCTCAAGAACAGCGTCGGCCTGATTGTCGAACATTCCTCTGTCAACCAACATCTTTTTCAGCTTGTCTTTCGTGGTCATGGATATTTCCTCCTTGTGTAGGTTCAATTTATCAGCGGTTTTACTGATTTTCTATCATAGCAGAAAAAGATGATTATGTCAATAAGAATTTTTTAAAAAATTGAAAAAGGGCTTAAATTAAGGAAAAATATTCAAATTTTCTCTTTTGCTCCACCCAAATTGCGCTGTGGTAAGATAAAGTTTAGTGATATAATCAAATCAAGCGGATATTTGAAGTTTTGTGCATTAAACACGAGCGCAACTTCAGATATTCGGATACGTTGTGCGAAATCCGCATTTGCCCTAGTGCATAAAATAATATTCTAACCATATGACAACGAAAAACTGTATAATAATCCATGGATGCCCCTCTGATGCTGAAAAAGCAATGGATCCTGAAACAAGGACTTATGATAAACATTGGATTCCTTGGACAAAAGGAAATCTTATTGCAAAAAATATTGAAACGGAAACTCCTCTCATGCCCTCGCCCTGGCAACCTGATTATGAAAAATTCAAAGCTGAGTTTGAAAAATATGCCGTCGATGAAAACACAATCTTGGTGGGACATAGTTGCGGTTGCGCTTTCTTGGTTCGCTGGCTTGGTGAGACAAAGACCAAAATTTTTAAACTTTTTTTAGTCGCGCCTTGGAAAATTCCGCAAGAGAAAAGGGATGGCGCGGATGTGGATTTTTACACTTATCCGATTGATCCAATAATTAAAGATAGAATAAATCAAATAGTGATGTTCACCGCCGATGACGAGGAAGATGACGGCAAAAAAAGTTTAAAAATTTTTCATGAGGTGCTTGGTGGCGAGATTGTTGAATTGAAAGGACGAGGGCATTATTGCTTGGGCGATATGAAAACCGAGGAGTTTCCTGAATTATTGGAAAGAATTTTGCAATAAGATTTCGGGGCATCCATTCTTTCCATTAACAAGGACGGGCAAATGCGGACATCGCACAACACGGCATATCCGGTTCGGAAATTTCACACTATTATGATAAAATTAAGGAAAGTGAAATTTCCTCTCCCAAATTTTTGTTCCGTTTCACTACACAAAAACTTCGGATGATGCCGAAACGTTATGTGAAATCCCATTTTTGATTTTTTAATATTTTTTCTGGAAAAACACTATGATTAAAACACTTAAATATTTTTTATACGGAATCACTTTTGCGATTAAAAGAAATATCTTTCGTCAGAAGATACCTTTTATTGCTGGTTTGGTTGTTGGAGAAAGTTGCAACTTAAATTGTAAACACTGCAGTGTCTCAAGCAAAGATTGTAAAAATGATTTATCTATTGATGAAATAAAAAAAGGATTAAAAACTCTTTATAATAAAGGAATTAGACTTTTGGCGATTACAGGTGGAGAACCATTTATTTGGCATGATAAGAGTAATAATCTTGAGACAATTATTAAAATATCAAGAGAAATTGGTTTTTTGATTATTAGTGTTTATACAAACGGAACTTTGCCTCTCAATACAGAAGCGGTGGACAAATGGTAGCTTTATATGGGGGAATCTGATATTGTTTTTTAATTTTAGATATGATTTTTTAATAAAAAACAAGGTTAAGCTAAACCTTGTTTTTTTAGATTTATTTGTGTTATAATGTGCCTAGAGAGAGACTCGAACTCTCATGATGTTGCCATCATTGGTGTTTGAGACCAACGCGTCTACCGATTCCGCCATCTAGGCTATTCAAAGATTAAAAAAGTAGAATTAATATTCTACTAAAATTTAGTATAAATTATAATTTGATGAGTGTCAATAAAAAGAAAAAAAAGGTATTAGTAGCTATTTCTGGCGGACTTGATTCGGCTATGGTTGCTTATTTTTTAAAAAAACAAGCTTATGAAGTGGTTGGTGTTTTTTTGCGTCTTAATAATGATTTTCAAAAAAGTGAAATGAGAGCAAGGTTGGTTTGTGAAAATCTAGGAATTAATTTTTATCCAATAAATGTATCTGAAAAGTTTGAAAAGGAGATTATTGATTATTTTTTGGATAGTTATAAGGCAGGACTTACTCCTAATCCTTGCGTTAAGTGTAACAAAAAAATAAAGTTTGAAGAATTATTGCGATTAGTATTTGTTTTTGGTGCTGATTATTTGGCTACTGGGCATTATGTAAAAAAAGTTAAAAACAAAAGAACAGGGTTTTATGAGATTCATAAACCACTTGATTTGAATAAAGATCAAACTTATTTTTTGTATAATTTAAGTCAGGCTCAACTTGAGAAAATATTATTTCCATTAGCAGATTTTAAAAAAGAAGATCTTCGAAAACAAGCAGAAAAATTAAATATTCCAAGTTTTAAATCCGAAAGTCAGGATATTTGTTTTTTAGTTAAAAACGGATTGATTGTGGATCATAATGATTTTTTAAAAGAAAAATTAAATTTAGTAAAAGGAGAGATTAGGGATTTGGCAGAAAATATTCTGGGTCAGCATAATGGACTACCTCTTTATACGCTAGGTCAGAGAAAGGGTATAGAAATAGGCGGGATAGGGCCTTATTATGTTGCCATGACGGATTATAAAAATAATATTCTTTATGTTACTAATGATGAAAATGATTTAAGTTTATCAAAAGAAGAGTTGATTATCAAAGATGTTAATTGGCTTAATCCAGAAATTTATTTTCCATTAAATTGTTTTGGCATAATTCGTTATAGACAAAAAGAAATTGCTTGTGTAGTTGAAAAAATAAATAGTTATGAGTATAAAGTAAAATTTAAAAAACCAATAAGAGCAGTGACTTCTGGTCAAAGTGCTGTTTTTTATAAAAATAATAAGCTTTTAGGAGGAGGGATTATAGAATAATTTTCCGTAAAGGAATTTCAATATTATTCAATTCCTTTTCCGCCCCGCCTTTCGCGAAAGGCGGGGCGGGGTAAATTAAGTGCCGAAGGCTTAATTTATAAATATTTATGATTGAAGAAAAAAAAGTAAACAAAAAAGGATTTTGGAAAAAACTTTGGCGAGTTTGTAGTTTGATTCACAAAAATATATACATTGTTGTTTTCTTAATTATTTTAATAGCAATTATTGAAGTGATAGAACCTTATATTATTAAGTTAATTATTGATGATTTAACAATAGGGGTTAAGGATTTACATAGTGTTTTGTGGCTTGTAGTCTTAGCTTTTGGTGTTTGGCAATTAGCCTCTATTATTCATTTTTTTAAAGATAGATTGTTTTTTAGTCTTTGGTTTGTTTTAGAGGCTGATTTGTATACAAAAGCACAAGAAAAAGGTTCTTTAACATCTTTGGGCAAGCTAAATTAGCGATTTATTCCTAAAATATTGATAATTATATATTTTATTCTATTGTTTTATAGGTTTTTATAAAAATATGTATAGTAATCAATATTTAAATATCTATTGAAAATTAATATTAACTTTCAACACTTAAAAACTTAATATTATCGCTAATGTTAAAAAATATTTATAAAATATTGTTGCCCAAAAATGTTAAAGATCCAAGAAAAATTGATTTATTTATCTCTTTCTTATCATGAAAAAGAAAGCACAGGAAATAAACTAACCAAAATTACTAATGGGATTGAAAAAATTATTAATTTGTTGGGAAATATTTTTTTGGAAGTTTTGCCTGTTATAGTGCAGTTGCTTATTACTTTTATTACTTTGTTTTTTGTTGATTGGCGTTTTGCTTTGTCAATTATTTTGTTTGCTCCTTTGTTTATTATTATCACTTTTAAATCAAACAAAGCCATTCATCCTTTACGAAAAGATAGATACAAAAATTATGAAAAAGCAAGTGGAAAAATGGGAGAAGGTATTATAAATATTAATACAGTAAAATCTTTTGCTCAAGAAGAAAAAGAAGTTAAACAATATTTTAGTATTCGGGAATTGATAAAAAATATAGGCAAAAAAGAGTGGTATACGCTTTTAAATTTTTGGATAGGAAGGAATTTGGTGATTGATTTAGGAAGAGTTTCTGTTTTATTAATTGGTGTTTATTCTATTTTTAATAATAGTATTACTATTGGAACTTTGGTTTTTGTTATGACTCTCTCTGAGAGAACTTATTTTTCTCTTTATCGCTTGTCTAGATTTTATGATAGAGTAGAAGAAGGAGTGGTCGCAGTTGATCGTTTTTTGATTTTGCTTGAAGAAAAACAAGATATTGTGAATAAAGAAAATGCTTTTAAGGCCAAAAATATTAAAGGTGATATAGAATTTAAAAATGTTAGTTTTAGTTATAATGATGCCAAAGAAAAAGCACTTAAAAATATAAATTTAAAAATAAAAGCAGGTGAAACTCTGGCTCTGGTCGGTCCTTCTGGTGGAGGAAAAACAACTACTGCTAGAATGATTTATCGTCATTATGATCCACAGTTAGGTAGTGTTTTTTTGGATGGACGAGATTTGCAAGATTATGATCTTTATTCTTTTCGGAAGTTAATGGCTATTGTTCCGCAGGAAGTTGATATTTTTAATACAAGTGTTGAAGAAAATATTGCTTATGCAAAACCAACAGCAAGTAAAAAAGAAATTATACAAGCATCCAAAATAGCCAATGCTCATGAGTTTATAGAAAAGTTAGCAGATAAATACAAAACAGAAGTAGGTGAGCGAGGAGTGAAATTGTCAGGTGGACAAAGGCAAAGAATAGGAATAGCTAGAGCAATTTTATCTAATCCAAAAATTTTAATTTTTGATGAAGCAACTTCAAATCTTGATAGTTATAGTGAGAGATTGATTCAAGATGCTATGGATAAAATCACTGAAGATAGGACAGTGATTATTATTGCTCATAGATTAAGCACGATCAAAAAAGCTGATAAAATTGTAGTTTTGGAAAATGGTGAAATAGTTGAGCAGGGAAATCACACAGAATTATCAAAAAAAGATGGAGGCTTATATGCAAAGTTGATAAAATTACAAAAACTTGGAGAAGTTGATTAATGAGCCGAGAATGGGGATCGAACCCACGACCTATGCGTTACGAATGCATTGCTCTACCAGTCTGAGCTATCTCGGCTTTTTTAGTATTAAGTATTAAGTATATAGTATTAAGTATTAAGGGGGTTGAAAAAATGCTTTGCATTTTTTGTTAATATGTAATATGATATATTATCATAATCAAATACATAATACTATATACTTAATACTAATTTAATTATACTAAATATAAAATATTATGAAAATAGTAATTTTAGGTTCTCACGGAACTGGTAAAACAACATTAGCTAGAATTTTGCATAAATACTTAGAAGAAAATATAAAAATTAATTACGAATTATCAATTACAAATTACGAATTAAAAATAAATAAAAATTCAATAAAAAAAGGTCAATTAAAATGGACTTATTTGCCAGAGGCTCCTTTTGAAGCTTACAGAAAAGGGTTTACTATGAACGAAGAAACTTCGTTAGAGTCTGAATGGTGGATTGTTGCTAAACAACTTGAAATGGAATTATTAACTCCTGAGCCTTGGATTGCTGATAAATGCTTGATTGATATTTTAGCTTATGCTTTGTATTTATTTCCGCAAGAAAAAGATTTTTTAAAGGTAGTTAAAGAATTAATTAAAAAAAATATCAAAAATATAAATTATGATTTAGTTATTTATTTGCCTTGTGGTGAATTTCCTATTCCTAATGATGGTTTAAGATCTCTTGATGTTCATTTTCAAGTAGAAATTGACAAATTAATTGTTTCTCTTATGAAGGAATTGGAAATTAATTTTTTTACTTTACGAGGTTCTTGTGAACAAAGGTTTGAAGAGGCTAAGAATTTGATTAAATTAATTGATAAATTTATATAAAAACAAAAAATTGTACCTTTAAAAAATAAAAGACAGGAGATAAAATTGTGAAGAATTTTATTGTCACTCACGCAGAGGATGTTGATGGAATTATTAGTGCTGTATTATTGGAAGAATATTGTAAAAATGGAGAAAATCAATATTTTTTTGTAAAATATTCAGAACAAATAAAATGCTTTTTAGAAGTTTTAAAAAAAGTAAAGGCAACTTTTAGAGCATATGGTAATTTTTGTTTTATTAGTGATTTAAGTTTTAATCAAAATTTATTGGATGGATTTAGAGATAGCTCTATTTTGGGAAACTTAAGTAGCTTTTGTCCTAATATTTTTTGGTTTGATCATCATGATAATACAATTCATAATAAGAGTCGCTTGGAAAGTTTCGGAATTATTGTTTTTTCTAAAATGAAAACTTGTTCATCTAAAATTATTTTTGAAGTTTTATTTAATATTGATGATGAAAAAGACAAAAAATTTAGATATTTGTCAGATATTGCCCAAGCTCATGATTATGGTGTTCTGGATAGTCCAGGAGAGATAATATCAATTGCTCTTGATCTACAAAAAGTTATTTCTTATATTAATTGTTTTGGTGATAAAAAAGATTTATTATTTTTAATAAAACTTTTGCATAATAGAATAATTAATTATTCTATTATGCAATTAATAGAAGATAATTGGATTTTTGGAAAGATTAAAGAGTATGATAATCGTTTAGAAGAGGCAAAAATTGCTATGATTAATAGCTTTACTGAAAAAAATCTAAAAATAAATGGTGAAGAATATTCTTTCCTTTTTGCTTATGATGCTAGTTCGCTTCTTCAATCCAAGGATACTTTTCGTGATTTTGAAAAAAGATATTTGCAAAACAAAAAATATTTAGGAGTTTTGATTATTTTTGGGAAAAATATTTGCAATTCTATATTTTTTAGTTTTGATAAAATAAAATTTTCAGCAGTTTCTTTTTGTGAATATATGGGAGGAGGAGGAAGAGAAGGTGATGGAGGTTTCAATATATCTCTTGTAAATGAAAATAATATAAAAGAAAAATTTGAGGAGGTTTTTTTAAAATTAAAAAATTTTCTTGCTTAATAATTAAAGGCTTAGTTTGATAAACAATTATCAAACTAAGCCTTTTATTTATCCTAACTTTAAAGTAATAATAATAATTTGATTTTTCATAATTAATATGTTATGATATTCTTTAGATTATATATTTTTTTAATCTAAAATTTAATTTTTAAATAAAATCCCCATGAAAGATTTTTTTATTTTTGTGCTTGAGCTTATCAAGATCACAGCTATTTCTTTAATAATTATTATTCCTGTCCGTTATTTTTTGATTCAGCCTTTTTATGTAAAAGGAGAGTCAATGGAACCTAGTTTTTATAATCATGAATATTTGATTGTTGATGAAATAAGTTATAATTTTAAAGATCCAAAAAGAGGAGATATTATTGTTTTTCGTTATCCAAGAAATCCTCAAGAATTTTTTATCAAAAGATTAATTGCTTTACCTGGAGAAGAAGTTCAAGTTAAAAATGGTTATGTTTATATTTTTAATAATTCTAACCCAGATGGTTTTGTTTTAGATGAGCCATATTTAGGAGAAGATGTAAGAACTTATGCTATGACAGAAGATAAGGTTATTTTAGGAGATAATGAGTATTTTGTTCTGGGAGATAATAGAGGTAAATCAAAAGATTCTAGAAGTTTTGGTCCAGTTAATGAAAGTTTTGTTATTGGAAAAGTATTTTTTAGAGGTTTTCCATTTAATAGAATAGATTTTTTTAAAACACAAGAATATAAATATTAAGAATAATATTAGATATTAAAATATTAGATATTAAAAAATTTGTAATATACTATATAATTCGTAATTTGTAATTGAAAATTCGTAATTGATTATATAATTCGTAATTTATTTATTATATATATGCCTAAGAAAAAAAATAGTGAAAGAGAAAACAGTAAAAAAGAACTTAATTCTTTATTTACTAAAAAAAGTAATAAAAGATATTCTCGCCTTCGTGGGATGAGAGATGTTACTTTTGATGAATATAAATATTGGGATTTGTGTTTAAGAAAAGCGACTGATTTGGCAAATTATTATGGTTATAAAAGATTAGATACACCAATTTTAGAAAGACTTGATCTTTATTTAAAATCAACAGGAGAAGATACTGATATTGTTTCTAAAGAAATGTATTCTTTTATTGATAAAAGTGGAGAAAAAGTTGCTTTAAGACCAGAAGCTACACCTGGAGTAGTGCGAGCTTTTATTGAACATGGGATGAACAATTTACCTCAGCCAGTTAAAACTTTTTGGTTTGGTCCTGTTTTCCGTCACGAAAAACCACAATCAGGTAGATATAGACAACATACTCAATTTAATTTAGATATTTTTGGTGAAGATAATCCTGTAGCTGATATGCAAATTATTTTATTAGCTTATGCTTTTTTTAATGAATTGCAAATTAATGTTCAGGTACAAATAAATAGTATTGGTTGTCCTGAATGTAGGAAAAATTATATCAAAGAATTATTAGAGTTTTATAAACAAAGAGGAAAAAGATCAAAATTATGTAATGATTGTAAAAAAAGAATTATTAAGAATCCTTTAAGATTACTTGACTGTAAAGAAAATGATTGTCAGGAAATAAGAGAAGATGCTCCTCAAATAGTTGATTCTTTGTGTGAACCTTGTAAAGATCATTTTATAAAAGTTTTAGAATATTTAGAAGATTTAAATATTCCTTATAGCTTAAATCCCTTTTTAGTAAGAGGTCTTGATTATTACAATAGAACTGTTTTTGAAATAGTAGAAAATAATGAAGATGATACTAAAAGACAATCTTCTTTAGGTGGTGGTGGTAGATATGATTCTTTGATAGAAAAAATGGGAGGTCGGGAAACTTTTGCTTGTGGTTTTGGTATTGGAATAGAACGAGTGATTAAAAAAATTAGAGAGTTAAATATTCCTTTAAAAGAAGATCGTGATGACATTATTTTTTTAGCTCAACTTGGAGAAGAAGGAAGAAGAAAATCTTTTGTTTTGTTTGAAGAAATGAGAAGAGCAGGTTATAAGGTAAGACAAGCATTTACTAAAAATAATTTAAAAAGTCAACTAGAAGAAGCAAATAGAGTCAATGCTCGGTTTAGTTTGATTCTTGGACAAAAAGAATTTTTAGACAATACTATAATTTTGAGAGATATGGAATCAGGTACTCAAGAAGTGATTGATTATAAAAAGATTTATCAAAAATTAAATAAAAGATTAAATGATAATGAAGAATAGTAATAAATTAATTTTTAAATATATGTTATTAAATAATATAAAACTAGAAAGGACGGTGTCTTATGACTGAGATCAAAAGAAAAGAAGGCGAAAATTTTGAAAGCTATCTAAGAAGATTTAATAAGAGCTTGATTAAAAGCAGAAAATTAAAAGAAGTAAGAAGAAGACAATATTTATCTAAAAAGACTAATAAAAATAAGCAAAAAGAACAAGCTTTGAAATGTAAGAAAATGAAAGAAAATAAAGAATATTTAATTAAAACAGGTAAGTTAAAAGAAGAAAATAGAGGAAATTGGTAAATAATAAAATATTTTTGTCACAAAAAAACACGAAATAAAATTTCGTGTTTTTTGATATTTATAAATTCATAATTATTTTTTCATCCTTGGTAACATTTTTTTAATTTGCTCAAAAGTGATCGGTCCTAGCTATACTGAACTAGTAAGCATAAGGGAAAAATAATTAGTATTTTAAATTTAAGGATAAATTTGTTATCATGAATTTAAGATAATTATTTTAAAAAATATGACAAACGAAAAAA
>Ga0209800_10000222_pt1 | contig 106709 bp, 89 predicted proteins | sample Higcelweek8metaG_FD_187174 | JGI IMG/M metagenome (GOLD analysis project Ga0209800, IMG submission 187174) | Freshwater pond sediment microbial communities from the University of Edinburgh, under environmental carbon perturbations - High... | ecosystem: Environmental > Aquatic > Freshwater >... | reverse complement strand
TGTTGATACAGTAGGAAAAAATAAAAAGGCAATTGCAGAATACATAAAAAATCAACTACAAGAGGATTTAGCATATGAACAAATGAGTATAAAAGAATTAGTTGACCCGTTTACGGGTGAGCCAGTTTAAAAAAGCAAAAAATAAACCGCTTTAGCGGTGGATTGAAACAATATGCGGCTGGCGGATCTTCATAGGGCTTTCAGTCCTGCCAGTAACATGCCCTTATAGGGCTGAGCAAACCACCAGCTTAGCTGGTGGTCATGATTGAAAGTGATAACACCATACACAACAGTTGTATTGAAATATCTAAAATAAAGCTCATTAAGGACATCCGATTAACCATCCAATTCTAAATTAATATAATCAAATCATTGCCTGACTACTATTTTACTATTTAATTGGAGCTTTTAAAAGCCAACAATTTCTATTTTACTATTTTATAGCGAAACTATCCAATGTGATTAGGGGGCTTGAGAGGTACCTATCAAAAATTAAAATCACTTTGGCAAAGAGTTAATAAAATTGTAATTAGTAATGAAAAGACCTTACTTGAATCAATTTCTAGAGTGTGTAAAGAATATGCTGTAGGTAAAGCCCTTAAGAGAGCTAATGCATACAAATCCAAAGGAACACCAGTACTTCAAATATTCACGTATCTTTTGCAGCTAGTTTACACAAAGAAAGTATGTATATGAATATTTAAGGTGAAAAACAGTGGGTCTGAAGTTTGTGAACCGTTAATCAGAAATGACACAAAATTTACTTTTGATGACTCTAGCTTTGTGGGATATAGAATCTGAGTGCGTTGTCACAATTCACTATAATAGTGAAAAGTTTAATGAAATAAGAGAAAGAATACCTAAACCTAGTTTGAAGCTAGGAACAATTTTTATTATGATGCTTTTGGTTTTAATATTTGTTGATCCAATAGTAGTAATTATTTTAATAATTAAGAGAAAGAAAAATATAGGTTAATGGAAGATAAAATATTTGAATTAATGACTAAAATGTATTCGGATTTTACTGAGTTTATAAAAGACGCAAAACATGATTTGAGAAATATAAAAGCGGAGATATCTGATATTAAAGGTGATATCATTAGGCTTGAAAATAAACTGGATGACAACTCAAAGGCTTTGTTTGACGGATATAAATAAACTTACGAAGAAGTCAAAGAGGTGAAATTAACAACTACATAGCTACATACACAAAAGTGGATTAAAGGAATTAGCTTCCTGCATTCCTTTAAATCCAGTGACATTGATTGTATTTAATATAGTCATCATTAAGAGTAAGTGTAACCGTTCTGTCAGCAATAGAATAAAAAAGCAGTATTGATTCTGATGGTTTTTGCTAAAATTGTAAATCGGTACATTTAAATCAAACTCTATTGAAAAGTAACGTTAAAGCGTTACAATAGAATTTAAGGAGATGATTTTATATGGAAAAAACTGCGACTCTAAATTCAAGAGTTAATCCAGTTGTAAAGAAACAGGCAGAGGAAGTACTTTCACAGCTTGGTATACCCTATGTCCACTGCAATAGATATTTACTTGTAGCAGATTTCAATGACAGGTGGAATACCTTTTCCGTTAAAGATATCAAGAGCACCAGCTTCTGTGAATGCTGATGCAATGACAATCGATGAAATTCATTCAATGTTAAGAGACGGTTATAATGATATTGAAAAGGGCAACGTACAGGATGCTTCTGCTGTTTTTGAAAAATTTCGGGATACATATTCATGAAGAAATATAATGTTAAGATTACAGACAAAGCAGTTTCTAATATGGAGGACATTTATAATTATATAGCTGAGCAACTTCATGCACCTGAAATGGCTATGGGGAAGTATATAAGGATAGCTGAGGCAATTGAGACTCTAAGAGTGTTTTGTGAACGTTCGAAGCTAATAGAGCCCAAGGAAGAATATGGATTAGAACTTCGACAGCTATATGTAGATAATTATTCTGTCTTTTATCATATTGTGCCTTTAGCGAAGCGAAAGGAATGGATATAAATATGAAAGGATAATATTTCTTTTCGATTGGAATAATGATATAATATCTATACTTTGAATTAAAGGATGTGCAGTTTAAATGGAAGATAAAATGTTTGAATTAATGACTAAAATGTATTCGGATTTTACAGAGTTTAGAAAAGACACAAAAGATGATTTGAGAAATATAAAAGCGGAGATATCTGATATTAAAGGTGATATCATTAGACTTGAAAATAAACTAGATGACAACTCAAAGGCTTTGTTTGACGGATATAAGCAAACATACGAAGAAGTCAAAGAAGTGAAGAAAGCAGTTGAAGAAATTTCCTCGAAAGTAGAAAAACAAGAAGTAGAAATTAAAGTAATCAAAGGTTGAAAAGCCTGATCTAAGCGTATATCGCGATGAAATCCTAACATGTGCATTTTATAATGAGTAAGAAGTTACAAAACAATATATAAAAATAATAAAAAGTATTAAAAAAATTAAATCAATTGGTTTTACCCAGTACTTATTACCAAAAGCTAATCTTGCGTTTGATTTAATTACAGGTATGCAAAACATTTTCTTAAACATGAATTTTTTTAATGATTCCATAAAGTAAACCTCCTCAAATTTGTCAAATTCAAATAACTTTTCAATGCGATTATGATGCAATTTATAATTTATAAAATCTAATAGAATTATGGAACTAACAGTAAGAACATTACATAAATTCTTTGCAATCATTATTATTATATTTTCAAAAAGACACCACAGCCTTACTATAATTATCAAATTAATATTGTAAATAAGTGGGTATAGATTTATAACTATTTATACCTACTTATTTACATTCCTTAACACATGATTTTAATTACTTTCTATACCAAACAGCTAATATTTTACCATCTTTTTTCTGTATTATTACAGTTGTTGTTCCACCTATACTATTTGGAGCAAGTGTGCCATTAACAGCCCATACATTATTTTCCTCATCATATGTAGCTTTAAATGGTTTTATATTAACAATTTTTTCAACATATGTTTGATATAAAATAGCCTCGGCAATTTTTATTGCTGTTTCTTCATTCGATACAATCCCCTCAATAGGGATATTATCTTTCTCTATACCGTATTTATCCAAAATGTTTTTGTAATTGTAATCTGTTTCGGAATTATACTTAATATTAGTGGCATTAATTTTATTATTATCGGGAACTTTACACCCGCTAATAGCGAACACTAAGATTAAATATATAAAACAAATTCTTAAAGTAGATTTATTCACATTTACAACTCCTTCAATGTATAAACTAAATTTAATAAAGAGCCTATTATTATGCTTTATCACCCTTTCTTAATTGTGAATACTAACTCAATTATCGAAAAATAGTAATGGCATAAGCCTAAAAGATTATACTTTATTTGATAATTATTTTCAACTATATAATACAATTATGTCTGTTATATAGAATTATATAGGGGTTGATCTGTTTGCTGCATTGAACATAAATAAAAAGAAGATACCCATACAGGGCACCTTCTAAAAAAATTGGTAACTTATTAAATCAAAGGCTAGGTGTCACCTCAACATCAATAGGAGCATCTGCTGTATTGACAAAAGCTGAGTCTGGAATAAATCTAATAGAATTACTTACATATGAAAGATCTGTATCACTCTTAAATGTAACAATAATTTGTTTTAATTTAGTCGTTACTTCCACATTTGCTGTTTTACCATTAGAAATAAGTCCAGTAATTGTTCCAACACCTTCAATTGTGATGTTAGCCTTTCCAGAAATAACAGGTTCTACTTTAGCTGTTGTAACATATTTAGGGACCTGACCAAGATCAATAGTGATGAAATCGCCGTTTTTAAACACTTGTCCTGGTTCTACATTGGTTGATAATTTGCCAGCCATAAATACTGGGTATCCTATTACACCCATAGTGTTTTCTTTAAAAAATTGTCCATTAAAGTCTGTTGCAACAATAAATGTAAGTGGTAAAGTTTTTAAGGTTACACTTCCTAATATATCTACTTGATCTGTGGTTGTAAGCATAATTGTATTTGAGCATGTAGTAGAACCTATTAATGATGCTGTTGCTATTTCTATTTGATCTATCCCTTGAAACAGCTGGACACTTAAAATAAAATTTGTTAACTCAGAAGAATTAATATTTCCATCAAGCTTTACAACAACATTGTTATAATCATAAATTGAGATGGATTTTATTGATGGTCTTTGTGATGAATTACTTGCGAATGCTGATGTAACACCCTCTGATATAGTTTTGCCAAATATCGATATAGTTCCTTGAGGATTTTCTACTGTTTTTAACATTACTTTTGATAAAACAGTATACACTGTGAATGTATCATTAGGAACTGTAAATTCGACGTATTGCATATTTTCTATATCAACTAGCTTTGCGGATAATGGTGTGACATAATCAATTGAGTCACCTGTTAAAGTGTATTTGAAATCCATTGGAGATACTTTTATGAGTTTTGAACCAGCTAATTTAACTCTAATACTATTTCCTGAAGTTATAGATAGATATTGAAAAGCAATTGTTGGTTGAGATTCCAATTCTACTTTGAGAGTTTTTCCAATGTTTAATATATTGCCTTCCTTATCTGCTAAAGCTTTAATTACACTGTCTTGGATATATCCAAACTGTAGAATGCTATCAGGTGTAACTTCTCTTCCTTGTCCAAGTGTGATAAGTACAGCTTTGTTGTCTATGGGGGAAACTTCAATAGTTGAGCCCTCTGGGAGTAATTCATAAGAGGTTCCATTAGTAGTATCACTATCCCATTTATAATTCGTAGGTAATAGCACTGAATAAGGTCCTTCTGTTTGCATTTCTTCATTAAATATGACTAATATCTTGTTTTTTGCAGCATCACTATAGTATACATTTTCAACAGTTGGTGCAGTCATGTCATGGAAGGTAATAGCATTTAGTACTGGCGGTATGATCTTGGCTGATGGGTCTTTTAATCCAAAAATGTTAATAGTATATTTACCGTACAGATTCTCATTTAGCGTAAGAATCACAGTATTATCAGCAGCAGAAAAAGTAGCATCTCTAATTGTAATGGCTTTTCCGTCATCATTTTTGAGCGTATAATGTGATTTATCATTAATATCTTCACTGTCAAGCTGTATTGCTTTGGAAAAAGTTATACTTATGCTGTGTTGAGAAGTAGTCTCAATTTTGCTAATTATAGATGGAGCAATTGCTGGGTAGTCCGTAGAGGTTGTATTAAAATGCTTTGCGATTATAAGAATATCAATCATATTAATAGCTTTATCTTGGTTAAAATCTTTGTATGTACTATAGTTTGGACTTTCGGAAGAAGCATTAAATGATTTTGCCATTTCAATAATGTCTATCATGTTTATTGAATTGTCTTGAGGTTCTTTTGAAGGAAGATCTCCTGGCCACATTTCAATAGGACCTATTTGGGTAGAGGACTGTTCGGCGGTTGTTTTTATTTCTCGAGCAAGGAACCCTTGTTTAGAAACATTTATTGTATAACCAGTATTATTGGCTACATTATTAATTTCGAAATAACCTCTGCTATCTGTTGTTGCAGTTAGGTCTGTGCCTGATAGTTTTACAATAAATCCAGATTTTACAGTTTGTGCAGTTGACCAGTCGGATGTTAAATCGACAGTAATTATACCTGTTAATTTCTTAGGGGTTGGAACTTTAGGTAATATACTGTTTTCTTCACCGAATGCAATCAATGTAAAAACTAATTGCAATATTACAAGAATAACTATAGATATAATAGTTCTGTAGAAATTTTTTGTTTGCATTAATCTCATTTTTTATCCTCCTATGTTTTCATATAATGGATAATATATCATAAGAAGTGGCTATTGTCATCAAAAAAAATATATGATGTTAATAAAATAAATCATGCATATAAAATGTAGAAAGAATTATTTGTGGCAATACTGTGGCAAAGACATAAAGAATGAAACGACTTTAGCACAGTTATTTAAGTTGCAACTTCTCAAACCTCTTGAACTAAAGGCCCTTCCCATGTATACTTAATTTAAATCTATCCCGCCAGAAATATTTCAGTTCTGTTACAATTTCTTTACACTTACTTGTAATTGGTTGACTCTAAAAATTTGCTCTGATATAATTGGTTTTGAAATCAAGATAGGTGATGTATACCAGATCTTGAGCAAATTTTTAAGGTCGAGTTATAAAAACAAAGGAAAAGGCGTAACTTGACCGTGTTTTGATAAAGCCTTATTCCAAAAAAACACAAAATTACAAGGAGGAATTGAGAGTATGAAGAATCTCAAAAAGATGTTAGCGGTTATTATAACTGTTGCTATGATGGTAACAACTATAATACCAGCGTTCGCCGCAGACACAACTACACCTGCTGCTAAAACTGAAGCAAAAATTGCTGAAGAATTAGGTATGGTTAAAGGCGACGGAAATGGCGTTACACCAGAATATTTAGCAAAATCAACACAAAGGTATCAGGCAGCTGTAATGTTCCTCAGACTTATGGGTGAAGAAACTAAAGCTCAAGCTTTCGTTGGCACAGAAAACTTTGCTGATGCTAAGTTATTAGCAGCAAGCATGCAGAAATACCTTGGATACCTTAAAGCAAATCCAACTTTTGGATGGAATGGTATAGGCGGAAATAAATTTGATCCAATATCAGTTACTTCTGCTCAGAACTATTACAAAGTAATGCTCGAAGCATTAGGATACAAACAAGGAACTGATTTCGAATATGCAAATGTAATCACATTCGCAGAATCAAAAGGTTTAACTAAAGTTGCTAACGTTGCTAAATTCACAAACAACGACTTAGCAATTGCTACAGTTGAAGCTTTGCATAAGGAAATCAAAGCTGGCGGAAAAACTCTTTGTAAAGATTTAGTTGACCGTGGCATAATTACTGAAGCAGTAGTTACTGCAGCAGATCCTACTCTATTAGTTCCTGAAGCAAAACCTGTTACTGCGGCTGTTTACGGTGTTACAGCTACAAACGGACAGTTAACAGTTGTAATGACAGAAGATGTTGGAGCTACTCCAGCAAACGCTGACTTTACTGTAACTTCAGCTATAAACGGTGCAGCAGCTACTGCTGTTACAGGTACTGTATATGGATACACTTATGCAACTAAGACTGTTGTTATAAATGTTCCTGCAGTTGCTGAAACTTCAACTGAACAGAGCGTTGTTTACTCAGTAAAATACAAAGATACTACAGCAGTTGCTGCTCCAGCAGTAGTTGTTGGCGCTTCTTTCGGAATCAAAGAAGTTGTTGAACCAAGCTTAAAGTTAATAAAAGTTAACTTAAACAAAGATTATGATTCAGCAAAAGATACTTTCACAGTTTACAAAACTTCAGATACTGCTGCTACTGTAGCGCAGACTGCTATTGGTGTTACTGGTAATGCTAAACAAGTAATTTTAAAAGCATCAGGAACATTTGAAGCTGAAGTTGATTATACAGTAAAAATGACAAGAGACAGCAAAGATTACACAAAAACATTTAAAGTGGCTTCTGATATCTCAGTTCCACAAATTGTTTCAGCAACTGCTATAGGTAATAAAACAATAAGAGTTAAATTTTCTGAGCCTGTAGATAATGCTGCAACAGGAGCTATAGCCGCTCACGTAATAACTTATAACTTCAAAATTGGTGACTATGCAATCAAGGGTAGTGATGATGCTACAGTAGTATCTGATGACGCTACAACAAAGGCCGTAGAAAAAAAAGTAGGATCTACAACTGCTGATGCTGTAGAGCTTTCACAAGACTTAACAAGTGTTGATGTTACTTTAAAGAGTGCTCTTGCAACAGGTGAGTATACATTGGCAATAGTTAAGAGTGGAACAAACTTGAAAGACTATGCTGGTTATGAAGTACCTTTAACAAGCACAAAATTCACAGTATCATTAGGATTGACTGCTGCAACAGCAGATAAAGTAACAGTTAACAGCAGATCAGAAGTTGCTGTTGATTTCTCAGCTGCAATTTCAGCACCAGCAACTTCACAAGTATTCTGGAATACAGACGGAGTTGATACAAATAGTTCAAAAGCAGCAAACGCTGTAGCGAAAACTGCAGATACAAAATATACATTCTCATTTACTACAAATGTTATACCAACAGGTAAAGTATATTTCTTTGTAAAAGGAATGACAGATGCATATGGTAACGCGATCCCAACTAAGAAATTTGAAGTTACTGTTGCAACAGACGCAGTAGCAACAACTACTATTACAGTTAGTGATGAGCAGACTGTAAAAGTTAAATTCTCAAAAGATATGCAGAATGGAACAGCTACAAACTCTGGAACAGCAGGGGATGCAGCAAATAAAACACATTATACAGTTAAGAAGTCAGACGGAACTGTAGAAGCTATAAACACAGCTGCTTATGACAGCACTGAAAAGACAACTACATTAACACTTGCTGATAAATTGTCAGGAAACTGCACAATCAGCATAAGTGGTGTTAAAGATGTAGTAGGTCAAGAAGCTCAAGCTGTTTCAGCTCAGGCGATAGTATTTACTGATGTTACCGCTCCAACAGTAACAAGCGTATCAGTTAAAGCTGGTTCAAACAAAATATATGTTATCTTCAGTGAAGCTATGGCAACTAGCGGAACTTACTCAGTTCTTAATGTTGCAAACTACAAGTGGAAGAATGCAGCAGGTCCTGCTGTAACAACTTATTCAGATCTTCCTTCAGGTACAACAATAGCAGCATCTTCAGAAGATTCAAAGGCTATAGTTATTACTCTTCCATCAGGTACAACAACAGCAGACGCTACAACTAAATTGCAGTTTGGATATATCTCTGGAAGTGCAATAAAAGCAGTATCTGACTTGGTTGGAAATGTTCTTTCAGTTGGTAATGAAGGTACAGCAACTGCTATAGCTGATGGAACTACAACAATTGCTGCACAAGAATTAAAGATAATGTCAGCAAATACATTAAGAGTTAAAGTATCAGGAACTAAACTTAATGCAGTGACATATTCAGATTTCCAATATACAACAGATAACTTTGCAACAAATGCTGCTCCTTCATCAGCAAAATTGGTTGATGTAGATGGAACACAGTATATTGAATTCACTACTGGATCTGATGTATTCACAAGCAACACAAACTTGGCAAATGTTAAAGTTAGAACAATTGCTGATCCTTTGGCTACAACAACATCTATTGGAACTGAAATTGCAGCAGCTGCAACTTCAGCAGCAGCTGCAACAACATCATTTACAACTACAATTAAGTCAGTAGCAATTTATGATGCTCAGACTGTGTATGTAAAAATTGATGGTAACATTGCAGCAGGTGCAGTAGCTGATTTCGCTAGTAGCGTAAAATTGTATCAGGGAACTACATTGATTCCTGTTACAGGTCAAGCTATTATAGGTTCAACAGTTCAGTCAAATATCATTAAGCTTACTACAGCAGCAAACGCAATTGATGTAACTGGTTCAGTAACACTTAAGACTTTACCAGTAGCATTTATAGTATCAAAAGACGTAAATGGTCAGTATATTGTTGAAAATCAGACTGGTGTAACTGGTTCAGCTGGATTTATCGCAGGATCAGCTTCTATATCAACTGGTGCAGCAGGTGCTAACGTTGCTGATAATGATGCTATAACAATCAACCTTAGCATGGTTCCAAAAGAAGTTACTACTGCTACAGTAGCGGCTGATGGAGCTGGAAAAGCTAAAGTTACAATAGCTAATGTTGGTACTATTACTGGATTTGATTCAGACGCAGCTGATCTTGCTGGTGCAACTGCAACAGTAGCTATTAGCGGAAAGACTATAGTTGTAACATTGCAAGCAGCTGATACAGCAGCTAACTTCCAGTTTGGATTAGCTGATGCAATGAAGTTCACTCCAAACACAGCATTAGTTAACACTGCAAGTGTTGCTGTAGACGGAGATATTGCTCCTATATTCTAATTAGTAACATAGTATTAAAATAGAAACAGACTATGATTAGTTCATAGTCTGTTTTATTTTTCAAAATCTTATTTGACACAAACCCAAATATAAGGTAAAATACTTTTGTTTATTGTACCATCTACAGAAAGGAAGGTAGCACAAATTGAAACAAAAGAAATTACCTTTGAACATAGAGGAATACAAACCATTTCGCTTTATCCTATTGGTTCTACTCTGTATATTCATTTTTTACCCACCGTTCTTACGTGGACTTTACTTCGAAGAAAACCAGATACCAGCAGAAATATTCGTCTTCATTATATTCATAGCCTTCTGGGTATACAGGATTTTCACAGGAGATAAAAAACTGTTTGTCACACCGATTGATTATGCGGCTTTTCTACTTACGGCCATATATTTCCTATCCGTTATATTATACTTTGTTGGCATTCGTATAGCTGTTGCACCTAAGTCAGCTGTTCTTGAATGGCTTAAGTATTGTATGTATTTTTCTGTGTTTTATATGTTATCAGACTTGATAAAAACATTTAAACATAAGCTAGCTATATTATGGACTATAGTAGGCACCACAGTTTGTTTATGTATTATTGGATTTGATGGTGCTGCAGGTCAAAATCTATCTCGATTTATAAATAGTGTGTTTGAACTTTTTAAATCAGATAATTCTATATTCGGGACTTTTGTGACTCAGAGAATTTATTCAACGCTTCAATATCCTAATGCATTGGCATCATATCTGATTGCAGTGTTTTTGGTCACGTTGACTTTGACAATGATTTCAAAAAATACAGTTGCTAAATTAATTGCAGCTGCGTGTTCATATGTATTTCTTATTACGTTTGTCTTTACGCAAAGCCGTGGAATGATACTAGTGGCGCCTGTTGTTGCAATTCTATATATTATTGCGCTTCCAAAAGGCTCACGAATAAATGGTTTTGTACATGGGCTATCATCACTCATTTCGACAGGTATTATTTGTGTGTTCTTATATAAATATATGTTAAATAATCAGGGGAACGAGTCGAAAATTTGGCTTTTGTTCTTTGCAGGAATAGTTTTATCAGTTATTGTTAGTTTTGCAGTAAAGTTTGCAGTACCATTTTTACAAAAAATAAGCTGGAAAATTTATGCTACAGCTGGTGGGGTCTTAGTTGTAGGAGGAATAGTGGCTCTTATTGTATCATTAAATGCCACTGAAAACCTTCAAATATCTTATCCAGAAGGGCAGAGCGCGCCTAGTACTTTTATGAAGGGTGTGATGGTGAAGCCTGGAAAGGATTATAAGCTTGTTTATGATGTTGACGCAGAAATTAAGGGGGATAAGCCTAGTGCTTATACTATTATAATAAATTATAAAAGAGAGAAAGATCTTATTGTAAATGAAAGAGAAGTTCCATTAGCTACTATTGACGGTCTTGCAACAAAAGGTGTTGAAACTAGAGATGTTGCATTTAAGTTGCCTGCTGACAGTAAGGTGGTTAATATTTATTTTAGAAACAACTACAGTGGAACTAAGGCTGTTTTTGACAAAGTAAAGGTTGTAGACTCAGCTACAGGTAAAGTGGCTGAGAATGTTAAGCTTAATTATAAATACTCATTGGGCAAAATAGGCGAAAAAATACAAAGTACCCTTCTTTCGAGGAGTTATATAGAAAGATCTATATTCTACAGAGATGGGCTTAAGATGTTTAAGGACAGATGGCTTATTGGAGGCGGTGGTGGTACCTGGGAATTCCTAAGCTATTATTACCAGTCGTTCTACTATACAAGCACACAGGCGCATAATTACCTTTTGCAGATAGCTACTGATTGTGGAGTGGTGGGGATACTAATATTCCTTTTCCTTATTGTTTCGATAGTTGCTACGTTTATTTTAGAGTATAGAAAAAAGGAAGAAGCAAGTGAGGAAAGAATACTTCAGGCAGCATTGTTTGCAGCTGTAATGGGTATGATCATGCACTCAGTGCTTGACTTTGACTTTTCATTGTCAGCGGTGTTCTTGCTGTTCTGGCAGCTTCTTGGTATATTCAACTCAAGGTATAGAAATTATACAGAAGAGTCTGAAGCTGTAGAACAAGGATTATTGTTGAAGATGGCAGTTAAATTAAATGGAATTAAGAAATTGAACGTTTACCCCGCTTTGATGTTATGCTTTGTTATAGTTGTTTTGATTGTGCCTATATGTATTTCATCTGCTAAAGGCTCAGCAACTACTGCTATGAGGCTTGGAAGTACTGATTTTAATAAGGCACTAGAAGCCATGAAATCGGCTACAAGCAGTGATCCTTATGCTGCAAAGTATAAGATTGACTATATTGATAATACGTTAAAAAAAGGTAATATAACGAGCGAAGAACTTGAAAGCGTTAAGAAGCAAATTGCTAAGCTTGAGAAGGTATCATGGTATGATAGTCAGAATATAGCTGTTGCAGGATCAGAGTATATAAAAATTGGAGAAATAGACAAGGGGTTAACTCTTTTTGATAGGGCAACTGAGCTCAAGCCTTTTAGAGTTGAGGATTGGCAGCAGAAGATTGGTGCATATAACAGTGTTATATCGTATTACCTAAAAAATAATAAAAGAGATACGGCTAAGGGGTATATCGATAAAGCGCTGAATATTGAGAATGAGATCATTAATGCAAATAAGAGAAATATGAATCCGTTTATTATGAATTCAGCTACTTTGCAAGTATTTGAAAATATTAAATATTTTACTGATAATATGAAAACAATAAAAGATACTGATTTTGGCAGGACAGCTTTTTATAATATTCCTATGCTAGATGTTGATAAAAACAATCAGCCTGATCAGTGGATAGTGAATAATTCAAATACTCAGATAAGCATTAATGGTAATGGAATGATTGTTGATGTGTTAAATGGTGCTCAGGATGCATCTATTCAGAGTAGATATATTGGGTTTGAAGCAAAGAAGAAATACAGGATTGAAGTAGAGCTCAATAATAAGATTTCTTCAGGTTCCATTCCGTTTAATATATCAGGATTGATGCAGAATAATGAAGAGCTTATAGGAACTGGAAATATCTATTCGAGAGAGTTTTCAATACCAGAAGGATTTAAGCCAGCTGATAACTTCCTAAAGCTGTTTGCAAAGGAAAAGCTCGATATCAAGAGTATTAGGATATATGAAATATAGATATAAGTTTCCGTTTTTAGAATCAGAATATAAAAAGGTTGAGTGAATTTTAATGGATCAGATAAGTTTAAAGGATATTATAAATCTTGTCATCAAGAATAAGTGGATTATATTGGGTTTTACGATGTGCTGTGTTATAATTAGTCTGGTGGTAAGTTATATCGTAATAAAGCCAGTATATAGCGCTAGAACGGTATTTAATATTTCACCAGTTGAGATTAAGACAGGAATATGTGGTAATAGTGCAGTTATAAATGAGAGTTTGAGTTCGGGTGAGACTTACAATAGTAAAGTAAATAGAATATTAGGAACCATACTCAACAAGATTTCATACCCGAAGTATGATACAAATGCTATAAACAGCATTTTAAATGGTATAGAGTTTAAAGATAAAATATACGATAAGTATAAAATAGACAAAAGTGTTGTAATGATATCTTCAGGTAATATAGATATAAATCAGATATCGGTTGTCAGTCAGTCTGGAAAGTCAAATGATATAGTTAAAGCAAATAATGCAGTAGTGGAATATCTTCCAGAATATATATCTGGCGAATTAATGAAAAGGTTTGAAGCTACTAAAAAAATTGTTAGTGATGGATTGGCGGAAGAAAAGAGTAATTTGATAGATATAAGACAGAAGATGGAAGCGCTATCGGCTACTACAAATGGAGCGATATATAGGGACTCTGGCAACATGAAGGTGAAAAAAGATGCGCTCCTGTCAGATGATGCCATTATAAGATATAGAGAACTATTAAACGAAGAAGTACTTGCTGCACAGGCATTTGATTCATATAAGCTTGTAGAGAAGGAAATGAGCATGATTAAGCCTGAGACAATAATAAAGCAGTTAAATATTTCTCTGGTTTCAAGTGATGCGAATCCATTGAAGATAATGCCTAAGGTAAAGGTAAATGTTATATTAGCAGCAGCTTTTGGATTTATGTTTATATTATTTGTGCTTATGATTTCGCAGTTTGTGATGAAAAAAGAATCTATCCGAAAATAAAACTTTACAGTTGGATATCTGTAAAATTAATAGTATAATTTGAATGAAATAAAGTTTGAAAAGGAGTAAACTATGAAGGTACTTATAACTGGATGCAAAGGACAGCTAGGGCTTGAGATTATCAGACAGCTTAATAATGAAGGTGGACATACCCTTATTGAAACGGATGTTCATAATCTTGACATTACAAATCAGCAAGAAGTATTTAATCTAGTGAAGACTGAGAAGCCAGATGTAATAATAAATTGTGCTGCGTATACCAATGTTGACGGCTGTGAAGCCAACGAACTAGATGCATACAGGGTAAATGCCCATGGACCTCAAAATTTGTCTGCTGCGGCGTTTGCTATAGGAAGTAAGATTGTGCAAGTTTCTACTGACTATGTTTTTGATGGAAATGGAAGTGTTCCGAAAAGGGAGTACGATCCTGTGAATCCTCAGAGTGTTTACGGTGCAAGTAAAAATTTTGGAGAAATTGTTGTAAGAGAGACTAATCCAAGACATTTCATAGTTAGGACTGCATGGCTTTACGGAGAAGGCAATAATTTTGTCAGGACAATGCTAAAGCTTGCAAAGGAAAAGGATCAGATCTCGGTTGTTCATGACCAGGTTGGGTCACCTACAAGTACAAAGGATCTTACAAAGTGTATTATAGATCTTATTAAAACTGACAGCTATGGTACGTATCATGGTACATGCGAAGGCTACTGCAGTTGGAATGATTTTGCTAAGAAAATATTTGAGTTGAAGGGCTTGAATATAAAGGTTGATAATATAACTACAGAAGAATTGAATAGGCCTGCAAACAGACCCAAGTATTCAGTTCTAGAAAACCATATGCTTAATATTATTGGCCTGAATACATTTAGAAAATGGGAAGATGCATTAGAAGATTATTTAATAGGAGAGTGTTAATATTTATGAAAACTATAATTGTTACAGGTGGGGCAGGATTTATTGGAAGTAACTTTGTTTTATACATGCTAAAAAAGTATGACCAATACAGAATTATCAATCTTGATAAACTCACATACGCTGGAAATCTTGAAAACCTTAAAGAAGTAAGCGATAACAAGAACTATGTTTTTGTTCATGGTGATATATGCGACAGTGAGCTTGTTGATGGATTATTTCAAAAATATGATGTATCATATGTAATAAACTTTGCCGCAGAAAGCCATGTAGACAGGAGCATAACTGATCCTGAGATATTTGTTAAAACAAATGTAATGGGAACATCAAATCTTTTAAATATTGCTAAAAAGTACTGGGAAAAAGATGGAGTTTTTAAGGAAGGTGTTAAATTTCTTCAGGTATCCACTGATGAGGTTTATGGTTCACTTGGTGCAACTGGTTATTTTATGGAGACTACTCCTTTGGACCCACACAGTCCATACTCTGCAAGTAAAACAGGAGGAGACCTTATTGTAAAGGCGTATGCAGATACATACAAAATGCCTGTTAACATCACAAGATGCAGTAACAACTATGGACCATATCAGTTCCCTGAAAAGCTTATTCCATTGATGATAAACAATGCACTTAATAAAAAATCATTGCCTGTTTATGGGGATGGTAAAAACATACGTGACTGGCTCTATGTTGAGGATCATTGCAGCGCGATTGATATGGTTCTTCACAATGGAAGACTCGGTGAAGTATACAATATTGGCGGACATAATGAAAGAGAGAACATTCAAATAGTTAAGACTGTTATTGGCTATCTTAATGAAAACGTTGACAGCTCAGTTACTGAAGCGCTTATCAAGTATGTTGAGGATAGAAAAGGCCATGACAGAAGATATGGTATTGATCCTGAAAAGATCAAAAATGAGCTCGGTTGGTATCCTGAAACTACATTTGAAGTAGGTATAAAAAAGACAATCAAGTGGTATCTTGAACATAAAGAGTGGATGGATAACATAACATCTGGAGAGTACCAGAATTATTATAAAAGCATGTATGAAAAGGAAGGTAAATAATGGGCAAGTTTAACTTTATAGAAACAGGAATAAAGGATTTGTATGTAATCGAGACTACTGTCTTTGGAGACAGCAGGGGATATTTCATGGAGACATATAATTATAATGACTTTAAGCAAGTTGGACTTGATATGGCATTTGTTCAGGACAACCAATCCAAGTCTAAAAAGGGTGTCTTGAGAGGTCTGCATTTTCAGGTGAATTACCCACAAGGCAAGCTGGTCAGAGTTCTTAAGGGTGAGGTTTTTGATGTTGCGGTTGATATGAGGAAGGATTCACCAACATACAAAAAGTGGTATGGTGTCGTTCTTACTGAGGAGAATAAAAAGCAGTTTTTTGTTCCAGCAGGATTTGCGCATGGTTTCCTAGTGCTTTCTGATGAAGCTGAGTTTTCATATAAGTGCACTGAGTTCTATCATCCAGAGGATGAGAGTGGTATTATATGGAATGATCCAACGATAGGAATTGAGTGGCCTCTTGAGGGAATTGAAGAGATTCTTTTATCCGAAAAGGATAAAAATCTTGGCAGGTTATAGGTCATAAATGATAAAAAAACTGCAAAATAAACTACAGTCTGAGGATGGTTCAAGACTGGCGAAAAATTTCATATCGTTAATAACTGTTCAAGGATTGAACTATATATTACCTCTGATTACAGTGCCATATATCACTAGAGTCTTAGGGGTTACGAATTTAGGGGTGGTCGGTATTTCAACCGCCCTTAATACATATTTTACGGTATTTACTGACTATGGCTTCAATCTTACTGCCACAAAAGAAATATCAATCAACAGAGAAAACAAGGGAAAAGTGTCAGAAATTTTTAGTACAGTAATGCTTATTAAGTCAGCGTTTTTCCTTTTGAGCTTTATTTTGATGATGGTAATTGTACTATGCGTGCCAATGCTAAGAGCGGATTTACCTGTATATATCGTGAATTTTGGGATCGTTCTTGGAAATGCGCTTTTTCCAATATGGTTCTTTCAAGGAATCGAAAGAATGAAATATATTACATACCTCAATATTGCGAGCAGAGTAGCAGTAACAATATTGATTTTTGTGCTGGTAAAGAACAAGGGGGACCTGCTTTTGTATGTTGGCTTGAATAGCTTGGCTAATTTGGCAATAGGTATTGTAAGTTTAATGCTTGTGATATTTAAGTTTGGAGTAAAGCCAAAGATGATATCATTAGCAACTATTAAGACGCATTTAATTGAAGGCTGGTATGTTTTTATATCCTCGGTAAGTAACGTTATTTATTCATCGTCTACGATGCTTGTGATTGGATTTATGCTTGGAAAGGAAGCGGCAGGATTGTACACCGCTGCTGATAAAATAAGAATTGCGGTTCAGGGGCTTATACCTCCTTTGTTTCAGACGGTATATCCTCATGTCAGCAAGATAGCTCAGGTTTCAAAAGAAAAGGCGCTTGAGTTCATACGCAAAGAGCTTTTGATTTTTGGAGGAGCTGGAATTATTATATCAGTTCTGATATGCTTAAATTCCAAGCTAATTGTAGAGGTTTATGTGGGGCCGCTATATGAAGGATCTATAGGTATTTTAAGGATTCTGGCATTTGCACCGTTTGCGCTTCTTATTGGAAACATATTGACGGTACAATGCTTGCTGTCATTAGGCATGAAGAAAGAATACTCAAATATATATATCAAGTCAAGCGTGTTTGGCATCATCGCAATGTTTATACTTACATATGCATTAGGAGTAAATGGAGCAGCTTTAGCTGTTGTGATTACAGAGCTGCTTATAGTTGGACTTACAGTGTATGAATTGAAGTCAAATAAAATAAGTTTAATGGGAATGGGCTAGATGGAAAATTCAAATAATCAAAATAATGATTTGAGTAAAAGAGTTTGTGCGGTAGTTGTGACATATCATCCTGATAACGAATTCAAGCAGAGGTTTTTAAGGATTAAAAATCAGGTTGACGCAGCTGTCATAGTTGATAACAAATCTTCTGAAGAAGAGTTAGATATGCTAAGAGCTATAGCTGATGAGCTCTCAGATTGCTTTATTATAGAGAATGATGAAAACAAAGGAATAGCAACTGCACTGAACCAAGGTGTAAGATTTGCAAAAGAAAAAGGCTTCGAATGGGTTTTGCTGTTTGATCAGGATACTGTAGTTGAGCCATTTTTGACCGAGAGTTTATTTGAGGTATATGATGCTTTTTTGCAAAAGGATAAAATCGCTGTAATAGGCTCAAATTATATAGACACATACACACATAAAAATGTATATGGTGATGAAAATGAAAAGGTGCTTTGGATCGAAAAGAAGACTATAATTACGTCTGGAAGTCTTATGCCAGTTGGGATATTTGAGAAGGTTGGTTACTTTAGGGATAAATTCTTTATCGACCATGTCGATGATGAGTTCTGTCTTAGGGCAAAGCACAAGGGATACAAGGTTATATTGGCTATGCGGGAGGTAATGCAGCACAGTCTCGGTGCATCAACAATGCACAGGCTTCTTTGGAGGCAGACAGGGACTTCCAACCATTCAGCATTTAGGCGTTATTATATGACTAGAAATCATGTGATTCTTGTAAAGGAGTATTTTACTAGGGAGCCTGCATGGGTATTTAATACTGTATTTAGTAGGTTCAAATCAATGATACTGATGTGCCTTTATGAAAAGCAGCGTGTTACAAAGTTTAAGGCTATATTAAAAGGCCTTAAAGATGCAGTATTTTAGGCAATTTCAAAAATTTCTTTGTTTAATTGACAGTGCATTAAGGGGAATTGAGAGTGAAGGAAGATAATAGGAGTAAGTTAATATTAGGATTGATACCGGTATGTATATTAGTTGGTATTGCTTCTACAATGAGAGGTACAGACCTAATCAGGGCAATAGTTATTATCATCGGGCTAGGTTTTTTTTCAATGGGGCTTATGAAAGAGAAGCAAATAGGTCTTGTAATTATAATGTTTATGGCATTTTTTACGAGGATAGGGCTTGCTGTAATGAGCAATTTTTTCATGCCTCTTCCAGATAGCGGTGCTGATTCAATTGTTTTTGAACAGCTAGGGTGGGGTGTTGCAAATGCTTGGGAAAATGGAACACTTCCGCCAGCTACACCTGGTGCATATCTGTATTCCAAATTTATAGGCCTTGTATATATTATAACTGGGAGATCGCCTTTCATTATTCAGTACATTAATGTGCTTCTAGGTTTGTTGACGGTATATTTGGTATATAAGCTTATTGTTGTGCTTGGGGGCTCAGAGAGGGCTTCTTTAGCAGGGGCTTTATGTGCAGCTATTTTTCCAACTCTAAATATGTATTCTGCAATTATTTTAAGGGAAAATGTAATAACATTTTTCAGCCTTTTGTCGGTTTATTATTTTGTTTTATGGTTAAAAACTGGAAGTATTAGCAGGATAACTCTTTCTGTTGTTTGTCTCTTTGTAGCAAGCTCTGTTCACGGAGCAATAATTCTTGTGGGAGGAGTATATCTCTTTTTATTCTGCTTCTATAGACCAAAGGACAAGACATGGCGACTCTTAAGCATGAAGGCTGTACTGGCTATTGCAGTATCTGTAGTTCTATTTGGTATTTTTAAGGACAAGCTTCTTAGCAAAATTCCATCAGATATTACATTGCTCTTTTCAGCGGATTATCTGAGGGGAAGATTAGAGCCTTTGGCTGTAGGACGTGCAGCATACCTAGTAGGATATTATCCAGGGTCTCTAATTGATATATTTATTCAGACGCCTGTTAGAATAATTTTCTTCCTTTTTATGCCGTTTCCATGGAAGATTGTTGGCGTATCTGATATAATAGGTTCTGCTGATGCAATAATGTACGCAATATTAATATTTCTCTCGTTTAGAAGTATTGCTAAGATTGATAAGGAAAACAAGGTCCTTATGTTAGCACTTGGTTTAGTGGTGATACTCGAGATTGTGACTTTTGCATGGGGAACTTCAAACTTTGGAACGGCTATTAGGCACAGGCAGAAGTTTGTATGTTTGCTTATTGCAGCAGCTTCTGTAGGAATGTTTTCAAAGAAAAATAACGGTGAATTGATTGGATGATCAACCATGATAGATAAAGTAAAATTGGATATTGTCATAGTTAACTGGAACTCAGGCTCCCAATTGAAGGAATGCCTTAATACTCTAAAAGCCGAGGGTCAAAACTATGTTGTTTCAAAAGTGGTGGTTGTAGATAATGCTTCAAGGGATGATTCGTTAAATGGCCTTGAAGATTTGGGATTACCACTTGAAATAATAAGAAATACTCAGAACATGGGATTCGGTGCAGCTTGTAATCTGGGAGCAGATGTTTGTGAAGGAAAGTATTTATTGTTTTTGAATCCTGACACAAGACTTTTAAGCGATTCGTTGAGAAGACCTGTTGAGTTTATGGAAAGTGTGGAAAACCAAGACAAAGCTGTATGTAGTATCAAGCTGGTAGATGATAGTGGCAATGCTGGAAGATCATGTACAAGATTGCCTTCACCAGGGCATTTTTTTGTGAAGATATTAGGTTTGGACAGGGTATTACCAAAGGTGTTCAGAAGCCATTTTATGACTGAGTGGGATCATAATGACAACAGGATTGTTGATCATGTGATTGGAGCATTTTATTTTGTAAGAAGAGAAGTTTTTAATAAGGTTGGCAGGTTTGATGAGAGATTTTTTGTGTATCTTGAAGACTTAGATCTTTCTAATAGGATTAAAAGTCTTGGATATAAGATTCAGTACCTTGCTGATGTAGAGGCGTACCATAAGGGTGGCGGTACTTCCGAGCAGGTAAAGGCAACACGGCTATTTTATTCGATAAGAAGTAGGGTAATATATGGCTTTAAGCATTTTGGAAGGCTTAGTGCTATTTTACTATTTATAGCAACATATACCATAGAGCCTGTTGCAAGGCTGGCTTTGGCATTGTTGCACCGTTCGCTGAAGGAAGCAAAAGAAACAACTCAAGGATATGTAATGCTAGTTAAGGACATGACAAAAAGGAAGATGCTATGAAGGTTCTACTATTACCAAAATACTATGAAGAAGGGGCAAGCTCAAGATATCGCTTGTTCAATTATGAAGAATACTTTAAAAGAAGAGGACATTTAGTGCATATTAAGCCTTTGCTTTCAAAGGGATATGTCAAAAACCTATACGAAAAAAGGAAAAACAGTAAATTAGATATAATGATAGACATCATCCGAAGAATAATTTATATTTTGAATTATAAAAAGGAATATGATGTTCTAATAATTGAGAAAGAGCTTTTTACTAATTTGCCATATTTTATTGAAAAGCTAGTGCTTTGGGACTGTGTATATACACTTGATTTTGACGATGCAATAAGTATAAACTATAAAATGAGCAAGATAAAAAGACTTATTTTTGGAGACAAAATTAACCGTCTTTCAAATCGGGCAAAAGTCACTACAGTAGGTAACAGATGGTATTCGAATGAAATCACTATGGGAAGACTTTCGTATCTTCCTACTGTAATTGATCTGGATAAGTATAAAATAGACGAATATAAAGAAGATGCGAATAATGAAGATGAATATAATGAAGATGTGTTTAAGGAAGATATGGATGCGAACGAAATAAATGAAGACAGAGTTCCAGTAATTGTTTGGATCGGGTCACCTTCGACGGCTCATTATCTGAAGGATCTTGCACCTGCACTCAAATCATTATCAAAAAGTTGTGACTTTATATTAAGGGTAATAGGTGCAGAGCTTGATATAGATGGCATAAAGGTTGAGTGCTTTAAATGGTCTGAGGAAGATGAGTTTGAGCTTTTAAACTCGTCGGATATTGGGATCATGCCACTTGCACAAACACAGTGGGAAAATGGGAAATGTGGCTTCAAGCTTATACAATATATGGCAGCATGCCTGCCAACAGTTGCATCACCAGCGCCTGCGAATAATGAGATTACACTAGAAGCAGAGACAGGATTTATTGCGGAATCAGAGAATCAATGGATTGAGTATCTCGAAAAACTCTGTAGAAATAAAGAACTTAGAACGGTTATGGGAAGAAATGCAAGAAAGAGAGTCGAGGAATGTTACTCGTATCAGGTATGGGGTGACAGATTTGTGGACTTGATTGAGGAAGTTGTATTCGCTAAGGAATAATCAAGAGAAGGAATAGGAGCTAAAATGTGCGGAATTAATGGATTTATAAGAAAAAATAAATCTAGCATGGAAGAAAATACAAATACTGTATCAGCAATGAATGCACTAATAAAGTACAGAGGGCCTGATGATGAGGGTGTGTATGCGGATGAGGAAGCTGCACTTGGTATGAGAAGACTCTCAATAATAGATTTATCAACTGGTAGTCAACCGATATTTAATGAAGATAGATCAAAGGTTATTGTATTCAATGGCGAGATTTACAACTTCAAGGAGCTGCGTGAAGATCTTGTTGCAAAGGGTCACAGGTTCAGCACAAAGGGAGATACTGAAACTATTCTTCATGCTTATGAGGAATATGGAACAGGTTGTCTCGAAAAGCTTAATGGTATGTTTGCGTTTGCCATATATGATCTAAGAGATAAGTCATTGTTCATTGCTAGAGACCGTGCAGGAGAAAAGCCATTGTATTATTGCAATAATGAGCTCGGATTTATTTACGCTTCAGAGCTTAAGAGCATAATAAATGTTTTCAAAATCAAAAAGGAAGTAAATAAGGAAGCGCTCAATCTCTATTTCTCTTTGACTTATATTCCTGCGCCTTTGACAATATTTGAGAACATATTTAAGCTTGAGGCTGGAAGCTATATTATATACAAAAATAATGAATTAAAGACATTCAGATATTGGGATATAAATGGTAGTACAGAAGAATTCATAAATGATTATGATGAATGTAAAAAAAGACTTAGAGAAGCATTGTTTAAATCTGTTGAGCAGAAAATGATAAGTGATGTGCCTTTAGGGGCTTTCTTAAGCGGAGGTATTGACTCAAGCATTATAGTTGGAATAATGTCAAAACTTTCTACAAAGCCAGTTGAGACATTTACTATAGGATTTCGAAATAAAGAGTTTGACGAGAGTGACAGAGCAAAGGTTGTATCTGATATAAACAAAACAAATCATCATATACATTACCTTGAGTTTTGTGATGCCGTAGGTGAAATTGAAAAGATTCTTGATATTTTTGATGAGCCGTTTGCAGATTCGTCTTCGATTCCGTCATATTTTGTATCGAAGTTTGCAAGGCAGCATGTTACAGTTGTACTGACAGGTGATGCTGGAGATGAGCTTTTTGCAGGATATAGCAAGTATATGGTAAATTATTATACGGATTTATATAAGAAGGTTCCATGTGTGCTTAGAAAAGGTGTGTTTGAAAAGCTCGTCTATACTCTACCAGATAGAAGTAACATGTCAAGAAAGATTAGAAAGGTTATTGAGAGTGTAGATGGGGATGTTTTTGAAAAAAGAAAAAAACTCATGATGCTTGGTTTTAAAGAGAATAAGCTTGATGAGCTGTTGAAAAAATCAGTACAGTATGATCAAAATTATGATATTATAAGAAAAGCTTATGATAAAAATACAGAGTTTGATGAACTCACCAAAACCTTGTACACAGATTTTAAGGTTGTGCTTGAAGGGGACATGCTTGTGAAGGTTGACAGAATGAGCATGCTGAACTCTATCGAGACAAGGGTTCCTCTTCTCGATAAAAATGTTGTTGAGCTTGCATTTAAGATTCCCTCAAACTTTAAGCTAAGGGGAAGGGAACAGAAGTATATATTGAAGGACACTTTCAAGGATATTATTCCAAAAGAGGTGCTAAATAAATCAAAGCGAGGTTTTACAGTTCCTATAGGTGAGTGGTTTAAAGGCCCTTTAAAGGGTAGGCTTTTAGAGTTGCTCGATGAAAAATTTATTATGGAGCAGGGGTTATTTAACTATGATTTTATTAAAAATCTGCTTGAAGAACATTTTTCGGAGAGGGTAAACAATGCTTATCCGTTGTGGGCATTGTATGTTTTTCAGCATTGGTACATGAAATATTTTAAAAATGTCGAAATGGGGGCAAATATATGAGTCTGTATGAAGAAATAAAATCAGGAAATGAGAGTATTTCTGTTGTAGGGCTAGGATATGTAGGGCTGCCGTTGGCAGTTGAGTTTGCAAAAAAGATTAGAGTCATAGGATTTGATATAAATAAAGATAAGGTAGATTGCTACAGAAGAGGACAGGACATCACAAAAGAGGTTGGAAATGCTGCTCTTTTAGAGACTAGTATGGAGTTTACTTCTGATATGAAGCACTTGAAAAAATCAAGATTTCACATTGTAGCTGTTCCAACACCTATAAATGCTGATAAGACGCCTGATCTTAGGCCTGTTATTGGGGCAAGCGAAATAGTTGGTAAAAACCTTGTCAAGGGCTCTATAGTGGTTTATGAGTCCACTGTTTATCCTGGAGTCACAGAGGATATATGTGTTCCGATTCTTGAAAGAGAATCAGGTCTAGTTTGTGGCAGTGACTTCAAGGTTGGCTATTCACCTGAGAGGATAAATCCTGGTGATAAGGTGCATACAGTAACAAAAATAACTAAGGTTGTTTCTGGAATGGACCCCGAATCATTAGAAGAAATTGCGAATGTATATGGTATAATAGTTGAAGCTGGGATTTATAAAGCGAAAAGCATTAAAGTCGCTGAGGCTGCAAAGGTAATTGAAAACTCGCAGAGGGATATTAACATTGCATTTATGAATGAGCTTTCAATAATATTTAACAGTATGGGTATAGATACAAACTCAGTGCTTGAGGCTGCTGGTACGAAGTGGAATTTTATGAAGTTTACACCTGGACTTGTTGGAGGTCACTGTATTGGAGTTGATCCATATTATCTCACCTACAAAGCTGAGCAGACTGGATACCATCCACAGGTTATATTGGCAGGAAGAAGAATAAATGACAGCATGGGAAAATATGTTGCTGAAAATACTGTAAAACAGCTTATAAAAGCAGACAAGCAGATAAAGGGTGCCAAGGTTTTAGTACTAGGGTTTACATTTAAGGAAAATGTTCCTGATACCAGAAATACACGAGTTATTGATATAATAGAAGAGTTAAAAGAGTACGGTATCAAGACTCATGCTGCAGACCCTGTTGCCGACTGTGAGGAGGCAATGCACGAGTATGGAATCGGTATTGAAGCATATGAAGATATATGTGATGTTGATGCGGTAATAATGGCTGTATCGCATAAGGAGTTTATTGACATTGATTTCGAAGAACTAAAGAAAAAGTATAGAGATGAAAGCTACGTTTTGATTGATGTTAAAGGGATTTTCAGTATCGAGGAAGCAGCAAAATCAGGCTTCCAGTATTGGAGACTATAGAGATAGTGAGTATTTTGGAGGGGTAGGTCATTATGAAAAGGGTTTTGGATTTTGTACTGGCAATTTTTATTTTGATAGTTATATCTCCAATCCTTGTAGGAGTTGCAGTTTTGATAAAGCTAACTTCTAAAGGTCCTGTGCTTTTTAAGCAGCGAAGGATTGGAAAGGATAAGAAGGAGTTTAACATATATAAGTTTAGAAGCATGTACACAGATACTCCGAAGGATGTGCCAACACATCTTTTAGATAAGCCTGATGCATTTATAACACCTGTAGGAAGGTTTATAAGAAAGACAAGCATTGATGAGCTTCCACAGATTTTTAATATTATAAAGGGCGAAATGAGTTTTGTTGGACCAAGACCTGCATTGTATAATCAGTATGACCTTATTGAACTCAGAGATAATGCAGGTGTGAACAAAGTAAGACCTGGACTTACAGGTTGGGCACAGGCAAACGGAAGAGATGAGTTACCTATCCCAGTAAAGGTAGAATATGATAAGTATTATGTTGAACATGAATCAATATGGTTTGATATAAAGATTATTTTTTTGACAGGTTATAAAGTTATCTTTGGAAAAGGAGTAGTAGAGGGCAAGCAAATAGATAAGAGAGAAAAAGATGTACATGCTATTAAAAATAGATAAAATTTAAAGGGGTGAGTGTTGTGAAAAGAATGATCAGATCAAAGTTGTTGGTGGGTTTAGATATTTTTATCATAAATATTTCAATTATATTGGCATATCTTTTAAGATTTGACGGAGATTTGAGCAGCATGCCTCTAGAAGTAAAGACTAATATAGTATATATATTTATAACAGCAACGATTATAAAAATAATTTCATTTGGTTTTTTCAAGCTCTATAGCAGTCTTTGGAGGTATGCAGGGATTCATGAGATGATTAATATTGTTGCTGGAGCATTTGTAGGAAATGTTGTGCTTCAGTGTTTGGTATTTATTGAGCGTATATTGGCAGCAAGGAATTTTCAATTAATAGAGATAACTGTCCCCGCAAGTATATTTGCAATAGCTTTTTTGATGGATATATTTTTGGTTGGTGGTTCAAGGTTTGCATACCGAGTATTTAGAAGAAAAGTCAAGGGAGAAGCAATTCGCTTTAAGAATTCAAAGAGGGTTCTAATTATCGGTGGTGGAAATGCTGGGGCTGTTATAATAAGAGAAATGAAGCAGCGAACAGAGCTCAACAGTGTTCCTGTTGCAATAATTGATGAAGATAGCTACAAGCTTGGTAAGGAAATAAACGGCGTGCCAATTATTGGATGCAATAAAGATATAGTCGATGTTATTATGCGCAAAAGGATTGATGAGGTAATTATTGCCATACCAAATGCAAGCAATCAGGTTATTAATGAGGTGTATGAGGAATGCTCAAAGACAGACTGTAAGATCAAAATTCTTCCATCTGTTTCGCAGCTTATTGATGAGTCGGTTATAATTCAGAAAATAAGAGATGTAGATATTGAGGACCTTCTTGGAAGAGAGCCTATCAAGCTTGATGTTCAAGGTATAACAACTTGCATTGAGGGAAAAGTAGTATTTGTAACAGGTGGAGGAGGTTCTATTGGATCGGAGTTATGCAGACAAATTGCCTCATATAAGCCAAAGCAGCTTATTATCCTTGATAACTATGAGAATAATGCTTATGATATTCAAAACGAACTTTTGTACAATTATCCAAAGCTCAACCTTGTAACAATAATAGCTAACATTAGAGAAAAACATAGAATTGACAGTATTTTTAAGAAGTATAAGCCAAACATTGTTTTCCATGCTGCTGCTCACAAGCATGTACCGCTGATGGAGACAAATCCTACTGAAGCAGTAAAAAACAATGTATTTGGGACGCTGAATGTTTCAGAATGTGCTGATAAATATGGGGTTGAGAGGTTTGTGCTTATTTCTACTGATAAGGCTGTTAACCCTACAAATATTATGGGGGCAACCAAAAGAATTGCTGAAATGATCATTCAGGCACTGAACAAGCACAGCAAAACAGAGTTTGTTGCGGTAAGGTTTGGTAATGTTCTTGGAAGCAACGGAAGCGTTATACCTCTGTTTAAAAAACAGATCGAGCAGGGAGGACCTGTAACGCTTACGCATAAAGAGGTTACAAGGTTTTTTATGACTATACCTGAAGCTGTTCAACTAGTTATACAGGCAGCAACCATGGCAAAGGGCGGCGAAATCTTTGTACTAGATATGGGTAAGCCAGTAAAAATATATGATCTTGCTAGAAATCTCATTAAATTGTCAGGCTTTGAACCAGATGAGGACATTAAGATTGAGGTTACAGGTCTTAGACCTGGCGAAAAGCTTTATGAAGAACTTTTGATGGATGAAGAAGGGCTTGAGTCAACAGCAAATGAAAAAATATTTGTTGCACAGCCTGTATTCACCGATCTTGCGTTACTACAAAGAGAAATTGACCGTCTCAAAGAAATAATAATGACGGATGCAAGTGAGGTAATGGATTATATACAAATGATTGTGCCTACGTATAAAAAGGCGCAATAGATATAATAAGCATGGGTTAATTGTTTTTGTTTCTGTAGTAAGTTAGGACCTTGTCCAATCTTCGGCTGTAGTGCTGTACCTCGCTACATTGAAGATCGTAGTTGCAGCTTTCTATTAACTTGTTTAGACGGATATGCATTTTGGCTATTAAAGTATACATTAGCTCTTTTGACATGAATATTACCTCCTTATACTGATTGCTTTTAATAAAATACAATTCAAATATAGGCTATTTAATGTGTATAATTTATGAATCCAAAATGATGTCTATTCAGAAGGCTGAAAAGAGCTAGCCAGGCATTAGATGAAAGAGACCCTATTAAAAACATAATTAACCTTATTTAGGTTTTAAAAGTAATTTACACAAGCGTATTTCTCTATATTTGTATAATTTATTATAACATAAAATGGAATAAAATCAATAAAATAATAAAAATAAATGATTTTTTTATATAAAATTTTGCTCTTCTAAAAGTGGTAAGTAATTCTTTTGCTATTTTGAGGCAAATGGTATAATATATTTGAAGAATCAGGTATAAGGTAATTCTAAAAAAATAACTGGTCAACTGGCGATTTCAAAAACACTGATTTTAGTGTTTTCACCATTTAATAATTGACCAATGAAATTTTTGAAATCGCCTTAATAATATTCCTTGTTGGGAGTGAGGCTTTTTGAGTAAAAAAATACTAATTGTTGATGATGAAAAAAATATTGTAGATATTTTGAAGTTTAATCTAAAAAAAGAGGGATTTGAAACTATCGAAGCGCATGATGGAGAGAAAGGCTTAGAAATGGCACTTAATGATAAGCCAGATTTGATACTTCTTGATATTATGCTTCCTAAAATGGATGGGTTTACTGTTTGTCGTAAAATTAGGCAAACCCAATCAACTCCGATTTTGATGCTGACAGCGAAGGAAGAGGAAGTGGACAAGGTTTTAGGTCTTGAGCTTGGAGCAGATGACTATATAACAAAGCCATTTAGTCCTCGTGAGCTTATTGCTAGGGTTAAGGCAAATATACGTAGATCTGTGCTTGTAGAAAGTGTACCCGAATCAGAAAGTCTGCTCAAGTTTGGTAATATAGTTATTGATATCGAGAGGTATGAGGTTAAGCATGAGGGGAATATAGTTGAACTTACACTAAGAGAGTTTGAGCTTGTTAAATTCCTTGCTATCTCTCAGGGACAGATTTTCTCAAGGGAAACCCTTTTGGAGAAGGTCTGGGGTTATGAGTACTATGGAGATGTTCGTACAGTCGATGTTACAGTAAGAAGAATAAGAGAAAAACTTGAAAAGAATCCGAGCGAGCCTGATTATTTAATTACAAAAAGAGGCGTAGGATATTATTTTAACAAATTCGAGGCATGATATGCATTTAAAGGGTTTACGATGGAAGTTTATTAAGAATATTCACTGGAAGTTTTCGCGCAGTCTTCAGTGGAAGCTTGTTGCAATTTTTATCCTTATTACAATTTTTTTAATGATTATAATATGGCTTTTTTTAATAAACTCAATTGAATCGACATACTATAACAATTTTAAAAGTATCATTGAGTCTGGTATTGAAAGAGCTGATCTCAGTAATGATGAAAAAATTACATTTGACCAATTAAAAAGAGAGCTCATTGACAATAGAAATGCTACGGTTTATTTCTTGTTGGGAAATGACAGGGATTTTGCAATTATAAACAAGAATCTTAAAATTGAGTATTACCCTGATTCAAACGATGCTTCGCTTTCAAAAGAGATTCTTAAATCAAAAAACTTCATCAAAGCATTATCGGGCAATAAAGGTGACGATGGAAGCCTTTTACATGGAGATAATGGCAGTCCATTTTATGATTATGCCATACCTATAGGTAAAGGTGAGTTTATACTTTACTTCAAGTACTATAGGCTAGGAGAAATTAAGCATACGATAGATGAGATTTCTAAGGGTATTGCAAAAAGCTCTTTTTTTGCTGTTATTTTATCACTGCTTATCGGTTATGCGCTTTCAAAGACAATAACTATTCCTGTTGTTAATATCATGCATAAGGCACAAAAACTGTCTGAGGGTGATTTTGATCACCTGCTTGAGGTTAAGTCGGATGATGAAATAGGTAAGCTTACAAAGACGTTTAATGTTATGGCAAGAGAGCTTAAGCAGACACTTATTGGTATTTCAAGCGAAAAGAATAAAGTTGAAACAATTCTAAAATATATGACTGATGGGGTAATAGCTTTTAACTTCGAGGGCGAGGTTATTCATGCCAACCCGATTTCATTAAAAATGCTTGGTCTATTAGATGACAATATGAGCTTTGATGAGTTCTCACAAAGATTTGGATTGGGAATCAAGCTTGAAGACCAGTTGGTGTCTGATCCAAATGTCAGCTACGAGAAGATTATACAGACTAACAGCAAAACTATAAAAGTGTATTTTGCATTATTTACTGATGAGGAAAACAAGGTTGAAGGTGTAATTGCGGTCCTTCAGGACATTACAGAGCAACAAAAGCTTGAAGAAATGAGAAAAGAATTTGTTGCAAATGTTTCACATGAGCTGAGGACTCCTCTTACATCAATAAAAAGCTATGCAGAAACTCTTTTGGACGGGGAGTTTCAGAATCCTGAGGTCGCTACTGAGTTTCTTGGAGTAATTAACTCGGAGGCAGACCGTATGACAAGACTTGTTAAAGATTTACTTGAGTTGTCACGACTCGACAGCAACAAGATGAAATGGAAAATGTCTCGGGTTTCATTGACAGAAATTGTTCTGAATTCAGTAAACAAGCTCAAAATTGAGGCGAACAATAAAAAACAGGCATTGGAGTTTTTTGTCGTAAATGAACCAGGCGAAATAAATGCCGATCGTGATAGAATTGAGCAGGTTGTATTAAATATAATAAGCAATTCAATAAAGTACACTCATGAAAAGGGAATCATAACTGTATGTATTGACAATAACGGGAAACAGGCGATTATTAAAGTGTCGGATACAGGGATTGGAATACCTAAAGATGAGCTTACAAGAGTGTTTGAAAGGTTTTTCAGAGTTGATAAGGCTCGTTCAAGAGAAATGGGAGGTACAGGACTAGGACTTGCAATAGCAAAGGAAATAGTTGAAGCCCATGGTGGAACGATTATGATTGATAGTGAGCTTGGTAAGGGAACAGAAGTTGTCATGATGTTCAACAAGGTATGATTGAAATATTACAAAGTGTAATTGAATTTTAAATACATTGTAATAGATTTGTAACATAATTTAATGTATAATAGAATTAGAGAAACAATTATTTCGATTAAGAAAGGAATGATAAGTTAAACTCAGATCATTCCAAATGTTAACGATATTCCATTTTATACTAAAGAAAAAGTCTTAATGATTGTTAATATTATTTTTTTAATTTATTTTGAGGTGTTGTAGGATGATGAAAAAATTATGTAGTATTTTGTTGATTTCTATTATGTTGGTTGCATCTGGGATATCTGTTTTTGGTTATTCCAAAACAGTGGTCACATCGGATACCATTGATGATGAGGTTATTTATGATGCGGATACCAAGACAACGGAACAGTTCCTTGTTAAAATAGCAATTTCGGATAATAAGGCTATAATATTTTTTACAGATGAATATAATTCAGAAGACATTGGTGTAATGCTTTTAATTTACGATATAAAAAAGGACAAATTTGTCGATTTTATGGATGCTGAGAATCAGAAAAACTGGGGATTTAGCAAGTGGGGAACATTTACTACTGAGATTAAGTTCCCTGTTCATGACAAAGAAATAGACAAATATAAGAATAGAAATGATGAATATAAATTTAGAGTTGTTGCTTTCAAGAAGTCTGAAGCAGATTCTATCAAAATTAGTGACAATCTACAAGTAAGTGATTTCAAAATAACAGTTTTAGATGAAGGTTTTGGAGATAAAGTTGCAAATAGTATTCTTAAGATAAAAAGTATGTTAAAGAGCTTACTTAAATAAGATACATAAAAAAACAAAAAAGAAATTTGGGATTATTAATGAATGTTGTAAAATGGGAAAGATTTAAATTCATTCTAATAATAGTACTAGTATTTACGAGCCTTATACAAGTGGGAATTCTGTGGAAATATCAAAACACAGGGTTTCCTAATTATTTTTTAGGGGACTTATTTGGTGATGACTCTAGATATTCACCTAGTGAATTAAATGAATTCAAAGAAGATCTTTTCTTGCCATTTAGGGTCATTGTTTCAGAGGGAGTTGACTATTCACACTGGATGATAGGAAGAAATGATGATATTTATATTAAGTTGGTGAGAGATTTAAAGTTTTATATCGCATATATTATGACTAATAAAACCATAAAAAGTACCAGTAAACCTTTAACAGAGGATATTCTGGGGGAACTGATATGCAAAACTTCTATTACCTATGACTTTAAAGCAAATATCGATGCCAGTCTTATGCCATGGTTTATTAATTCGCCATCAATTAGTATAGATAACAAGGATGTATTAGGTATAAAAAGAGTCATTATTTTACCTGACTCTGATAATGATTCTATTTTAATTGATATCGTAGATGAGTCAAGCAATAAGATTTTTGAGTATAGAGTGCCGTTTAAATACAGTGCAGGTAAAGATAATGAGTATTATAGAAAGTTGATTACCATTTTAAGTAAAAATCAAGTTTATCCAAGTTACCATATATCTAAGGAGCTAAATCTCAATGAGAAAACCTTCAAAGGAATGGAGTTTAGAAATGATATTTTGTTTGCAGTAGGGCAAAGTAAACTTAGCACATTTAAAGATTTGTATTGCTCATCTCCTGAAGAGTTTAATATTGAAAACAAAGATAATTTTGAAAAGATAAAATCACTTGGAAAGCTAGTGTTGAAGGATGAGGCTGATAGCTGTATACCTAATTTAGACAGAAATGGAAATGCAACGTTTAAAAATATTGGAAATGCATATACTATTCATGAAGATGGCTTGTTTGAATATAGTTATATATCATTAGGGAGCAGTATGGAAAAAGGAGAAGTAGATGATGCTTTTGAAATTGTTGCTGACTATATTGGAAACAGAAAGCATCTAATAAAGGGTGCATCATTATTCTTATCAGGTATTTATGAAAATAAGGATAGTTATAAGTTTACTTTTGATTATTTTGTTGATCAAACCCCTGTTTATTTTAGTTTTAAAGTCAAAGAAAAGCAGACTCCAATTCTTAACCATGCAATAACAATAGAAGCTACTGGTAAAAGAATATTGAATTTTGATTGGATTATCAAGAATTTTCAAAGCAGTACAGTTGAAAAGGAATATAGTCTTGACTTCTCTGATATGAGCCTTAGCCTTGAGCAGAATGAATATGCATTAAAAAGTCTTAAGGGCTTGCAGATTAAGAATATGTATCCTTGTTTTGAAGTAAATGAAAACAAAGAGGATGTTGTAATCGAGCCTTCATGGCTTATTGAGCCTGTTTCAGATAATCCATACACGTTTAAAATACCTAAAAAAAAGTCCCTAACAAATTAAAGAAATAATGGAGGTTTTATGGATTGGTCGAAAGCTAAAAACGTTTTAATAGTAGTGTTTATAGCTTTGAATATTATACTGCTTATAAAGAATTATGATATGCTTACCCGTAAGGATTACAGCTCTAGTGGTTTGATTGAGGATACTAAAGATGTATTAGTTAGCAGGGGGATTAAGCTAAATTGTGATATTCCCTCAAGCGATATTGAAAACGAGTTGGTATTCGAACGAGTAGATCTGGATTATGATAAGATTGCATCCGACTTGTTAGGTAAGAGCATAACCGATATTAGTATTGGTAAAACAATTACATATGATAATAAGAAATTGACTTTTAATGAAAACGGATTTGTATACATAGATGGAAATAATATAAATAATGTAGATAAGACAGATAATGACAGAGATAAAAAAAATGATATGGCTGAAAATCAAAAGGATTCTAGAATTCTATTAGAGGAGCTGTTGCAAAGTCTAGATTTGCCAATGGAAGATTTTGAAATTGACAGACAGTTTAAGATAGATGAGGATGTTTGTGTTCTTGAATATTCACAAATAATAGACGAGTTCCATATTTTTGATGCTTATATTAAAGCAAAGGTCGTTGGAAACAAGGTTAAAGAATTAGATTATGCTTACAAAAAAAGTTCCGTCAGGGCAAAAGATTCAAAGCAAATAATACTTGATGCATATCAAATATTATTAATAATGACTGACATGAATGGGGAAGTAATAGACTCAATTGATATTGGCTATAAACTCGATGAGACAAATGAAGACTTAAAAAGCGCATATGAGATTCTATCATGGAGAGTAAGAATGGGAAACAGTCCACCTAGGTTTTATAGTGCATTTACAGGAGAATTGATTAGCTGATAAAAACACAATTGCGTTTTTGATGATAAAGGTCTATAATTGAATCTGGAGAATAGTAATTGGATGGTATTTTTTAGCCATTACTAAGTAAGTGAAAGTTGGGGGATAAATACCTTGGATAAGTTTATTGTTAATAATAATAGGCCGTTAAATGGTGAAGTTAATATAAGTGGGGCAAAAAATGCAGCCGTTGCAATAATACCTGCGGCATTACTTGTTGATGGTCCATGCAGGATTGAAAATATTCCAGAAATTAGCGACGTAAAAATATTGATTGATATAATATCAGAGCTTGGAGCCGAAGTAATAGAAGATGATGAAAATTCCATAAGTGTTAATACGCAGTATCTTAAGTCGTATAGTGCTTCATATGATATGGTTAAGTGCCTTAGGGCTTCGTATTATTTGATTGGTGCATTGTTAGGAAGATTTAAGAAAGCAGAAGTATCGTTTCCTGGAGGATGCGATTTTGGGTTTAGGCCTATAGATCAGCATATCAAGGGGTTTGAAGCATTAGGTGCTACAGTTAGCATTGAGCATGGTGTAATAAAGGTGTATGCAGAAAAGTTGACGGGAGCTCAGATATATCTAGACGTTGTGAGCTTAGGTGCGACCATCAATCTTATGCTTGCAGCTGTAAAAGCAGAAGGGACTACCATAATTGAGAATGCAGCAAAAGAGCCTTATGTTGTTGACGTAGCCAACTTTCTCAATGCAATGGGTGCAAATATTAAGGGTGCAGGAACTGATGTAATAAAAATAAAGGGTGTAGAAGTACTGAGTGGAGGACATACCCACTCGATAATTCCTGACATGATTGAGGCGGGTACCTTTATGGTAGCTGCTGCGGCTACAAAAGGAGACGTCACAATTAAAAACATAATACCAAAGCATGTCGAGTCTTTAACCGCAAAGCTGATTGAAATGAATGTCAAAGTAGTTGAAGGCGAAGATTGGATAAGGATTCAAGGAAATGATAAAATACATAAAGCCAACATTAAAACATTGCCATATCCAGGATTTCCCACGGACCTTCATCCATTAGCAACTGTTTTGCTTTGTCTTGCAGAGGGTACGAGTACAGTATCAGAGGGCGTTTGGGATCAGCGTTTTCAATATGTTGATGAGCTTAAAAGAATGGGTGCGCAGATAAAGGTTGAAGGAAGGTTAGCTGTTATTGAAGGCGTCAGCCGTCTGACTGGAGCACCTGTAAAGGCTACAGACTTAAGAGGTGGAGCTGCCATGGTCATTGCAGCTTTAGCGGCAGAAGGATCAACAGAGATTCATAATATTAAGCTTGTAGACAGAGGATATGAAAACTTTGAGATTAAGCTCAGAAGTCTTGGAGCGGATATTGTTAGAGTTAAGGAAGAATACGATTAAGAAAAATAATCAAATAAATTAATCAAATAAATTAATCAAGTAATTTAACAATTAATGGAGTAAATATTAAGCAAGAAGAATGTAAGGAGTTTACAAATGATAAAATTCTGCAGTCTTTTTAGTGGAAGCAGTGGAAACTGTCTATGTGTGAGTACAGAAGAAACCAGACTTCTGATAGATGCAGGTATGAGTGGTAAAAGAATACTCGAAGCGCTTTGTTCTGTTGGTGAAAAGCCATCAGATATAAGCGCCGTTTTAATTTCTCATGAACATTCTGATCATATAAGAGGGGCAGGGATTCTATCTAGAAAGCTCGATATTCCTATATATGCAAACGAAACTACATGGGAAGCCATGGCAGAGCAGCTTGGGCCCGTAAAGGTTGAAAATAGAAGATTCTTTGTTACAGGCGAGGAGTTCGCGATTGGAGATATTGCGATCAAGCCTTTCAGGATTCCTCACGATGCAGCAGAACCAGTCGGATTCAACTTTTTCTCGAAGGATAAGAAGATCACTACAGCGACTGATATTGGACATATTACTAAAGAGCTACTCCTGCATTTCGAGTCAAGTGATCTGATTTTGCTTGAATCAAACCATGATATAGAGATGGTGAAGGTTGGACCATATCCGTATAACTTAAAGAGAAGGATATTAGGCGAGCATGGGCATTTATCAAATGAAATGGCGGGAAAGGTAATAGCATATATGGCGAAGCAAGGAACAAGAAAGTTTTTGCTTGGACACTTAAGCAGAGAAAATAATTTTCCAGAGCTTGCTTACCAGACTGTATATAATGTTTTGCAGGAAAACCAAATTAATGTCGGAACTGACGTTGAACTCAGTGTGGCAATGAGAGAAAAGACAGGCAGGGTTATTGAGGTCTAGGATAGTGTAAGTTAAGAGTAAGGGGACAAAAGGCTTGAAGATCAGTATTATTGCAGTAGGGAAAATTAAAGAGAAGTATATAAAAGAGGGCATAGCTGAGTATAGTAAAAGGTTATCCCGTTTTTGCGATTTGGAGATAATTGAAGTAGATGATGAGCAGGCACCCGACAATATAAGTGCTGCCCAAGAAATGCAGATAAAGAAAAAAGAAGCTGAAAAGATGCGTAAAAAGATCAAAGAAGGCGCTTATGTTATTGCACTAGATTTAAAGGGTGAGAAAGTAGATTCTGAGGGATTTGCAAAAAAACTCAAAGGCTGCTTTGTATCTGGGGTATCTCATATAGTAATTCTGATCGGAGGCTCCCTTGGATTTGACGAAGAACTTCTTAAGGATACCAAATGGAGACTTTCAATGTCTGAAATGACGTTTCCTCACCAAATGGCTAGGTTTATTTTGTTAGAGCAGTTGTTTAGGTGTTTCAAGATAAATAATGGTGAGACGTATCATAAATGATAATCTTTTGATACAAAATGGAGGCATTTTATGAGGGAATTTAATACGACTGGAAGTTGCGTTCCACATATGCATTACATGGTAAACATTGAAAACAAACTAATTGAAATAAAAAAACTTATTGATGGTGGTAAGTATTTTACTATAAATAGGGCAAGGCAGTATGGAAAAACTACAACAAGATACGCTCTAAAGAATTTTATTCAAGATATTTACACAGTTATCAACATTAGCTTTGAAGGCATTGGTGACTCGGTTTTCAATGATGAAATGACCTTTACTAGTAAAATATTTGACATTTTTGCAGATTCATTTAAGGTTACGAATAAAGAATTAACAAAAGAATTAAGAAACAATGCTAAAAACATTAAGGATTTTACAGATCTATCAAATGCAATTTCGGAATTTTGTGAAAAACAGTCTAAAAAAATTGTATTAATAATTGATGAGGTTGATAAAAGTTCCAATAATCAGCTGTTTCTAAGTTTTTTAGGAATGCTTCGGGATAAATATATTTCAAGAAACAATGGCGATGATATTAGCTTTCAAAGTGTAATTCTACTTGGTGTTTATGATGTTAAAAATCTTAAAATCAAACTTCGTGCGGATGAAGAAAGGAAATTTAATTCACCTTGGAACATTGCTGCCGAATTTGAAGTTGATATGAGCTTTAATCCCAAAGAAATTTCAACGATGCTTGTTGAATACGAAAATGATTACAAGACAAATATGGATATAAATGAAATAAGCCAAGAAATATACAATTATACAAGAGGGTATCCTTTTTTGGTCAGCAAAGTTTGTAAAGTTATCCATGAAAAATTGAACAAGAATTGGACTATAAAGGGCTTAGAAGAAGCGGTAAAGCTTATTTTGAATGAAAAGAATACTTTGTTTGATGATTTAATTAAGAATTTGGAGAATTATAAGAAACTCTATGGATTAACTTATGATATTCTGGTTGAAGGAAAGCAAATTTCTTTCAATATTCATACGCCAATTATTGAATTAGGAGTTATCTTTGGTATCTTAGCCGAGAAAGATACTTTTATAGGAATATCCAATAAAATTTTTGAGATATGTATATATAATTATATGATTTCTAAAAGAGGCATTGAAGAAGGTGAGCTTGTTACTTATGAATACAGAACTCAATTCATCAAGAATAGCAGGCTGGATATGACTCTAGTTTTAGATAAATTCCAAGAAGTGATGCACGACGAATTCAGGGAAAAAGATGTAAAGTTCCTTGAAAGAGAAGGTAGGCTGTTGTTTTTGTGTTTCATAAAACCCATTATTAATGGAGCGGGATTTTATTATGTAGAGCCTGAAACACGTATGGACAATCGTATGGATGTGGTTGTAACATATGGAGACGATGAGCATATAATAGAACTAAAAATTTGGCATGGTGAAAATTATGAGCAAAATGCTATTTCGCAATTAGCAGGGTATCTTGAAAGTAAAAGACAGGACAAGGGATATTTGGTATCGTTTAATTTTAATAAGAATAAGGATTACACAAAAGAATGGAAGAAATATAATGGAAAAGATATATATGCAATTGTGGTTTAAATATTGTTTAATCAAGCGAAAATATAACGATTTAAAAAACGGAGGAACACAATGGCAGTTATTGGAATTGATTTAGGGACTACAAATAGTTTGGTTTCATATTGGACAGAGGATGGGGCAAAGATTATTCCAAACTCCTTAGGTCAAAATCTTACACCGTCTGTAGTTAGTATAGATGATAATGGTGAAGTTCTTGTAGGGCAAATAGCGAAAGAGAGACTGATCACTCATCCAGAGCTTGGGGCTTCTGTTTTTAAAAGAAGTATGGGGAGTAAGAAAAAGTATAAGCTCGGTACTAAGGAATTTATTCCTGAGGAATTATCTGCAATCTTGTTAAAGGCTTTAAAGCAGGATGCAGAGCATTTTTTCGGAGAGCCAGTAAGTGAGGCAGTGATAAGTGTGCCTGCATACTTCAGCGATGCCCAAAGAAAAGCTACAAAAAGGGCTGGAGAGATGGCAGGACTTAGGGTCGACAGGTTGATCTCGGAGCCTACAGCGGCGGCTGTTGCTTATGGATTGCATCTTAAGGATGATGATACTAAGTTTCTGGTTTTTGATTTAGGTGGCGGAACTTTTGATGTATCCATTCTTGAGCTTTTTGATAATATTATGGAAGTTCGTGCTGTAGCAGGGGATAATTATTTGGGAGGAGAGGACTTTACAGAGGTTCTTGTATCGATGTTTATGAAGCATCACTCCTTGAATATAAATGAAATCGATGAGAAGACGAGTGCTATGCTAAAGAAACAGGCAGAAATAGCAAAGAGAATGTTTACCGAGAAAAAGACAGCCCAATTTGAGTGTTTAGTAAAGGGTGAAATGCTTTCAATGAGTATTAACCTTGATGAATATGAAAGCGCTGTAAAACATTTGTTTCAAAGGCTCCGAGAGCCAGTAGAAAGGGCTTTAAGTGATGCCGCATTAAGAATAAGTGATATTGAAGCTATTTTGTTGGTTGGTGGGGGAACAAAGCTTCCATTGATTCGTACTTTTGTCAGTAAGCTTTTTGGAAAGCTTGCTTTTGCAAATATAAATCCCGACGAGGTTGTTGCTCTTGGTGCAGCTGTACAAGCTGCATTAAAGGGAAAAGATGCATCCATAAAAGAGGTAATTCTTACTGATGTTTGTCCATATACTCTTGGTACAAGTATTTCGGTGAGAAAGTCTCAAGGGTATCATGAACCAGGACACTTTTTGCCTATAATCGAGAGGAATACAACAATACCAGTTAGTAAGGTCGAAAGACTATATACCATATTTGACAATCAGAAAATAATTAATATTGATATTTTGCAGGGAGAAGCAAGGTTATCTAAGGATAATATTTTTCTTGGTGAGCTCAATGTGCCTGTTCCGCCAAAGACAGCAGGAGAAGAGGCTATTGATGTTAGGTTTACGTATGATATAAACGGTATTTTAGAAGTGGAAGTAACAGTAGTATCAACAGGGCTTAAGCGTAATATTGTTGTCGAAAAAGAACCTGGACATATGACAAAAGAGGAGATTGCAAAGAGTATTGAAAGTCTGGCGCACCTTAAGATACATCCTAGAGAGAATCATGAAAACAAGCATTTGATTGCTCGTGGAGAGAGGCTTTATGAGGAAAGAATCGGAAGCGACAGGCAGGAAATAGGGCATCTTTTAAGAGAGTTTGAAGATATACTTGACAAACAGGATACAAAGCAAATTCAAGAATATAGAGCTAAGCTCAAGGATATTTTTGATTCGATTGATACGAAAGAGGGTTTCTAAGATGGAGTGTTTTGAGATTTTAGGCATTAGTCATACAAAAGATACGAAAGCAATTAGAAAGGCGTATTCAAGTAAGTTGCAGTTTTATCCTCCTGAAACTGATCCAGAAGGCTTCCAAAAGCTACGGGCAGCATATGAGGAAGCGCTCAAGAAGGCGAAGCAAGAAGATAAAGAAGATAGCATATTAACACCTGTTGATGAGTTCATGAAAAGGGTTGAAGAAAACTATAATATATTCGAAAAAAGAATTAATACAAGTGTTTGGAAAGAGATGCTCGAAAGTGATATATGTTTCAATATTGATACTGGAAAGGAAATTAGCGAAAGAATTCTAACCTTTCTAATGGACAAGTATCATTTCCCTTATGAGGTTTGGAGCTTGTTTGATAGTTATTTTTCCTGGAGTACAAAAAAGGATAAGCTCTATACAAAGTTTCCGAAAAACTTTATTGATTTTGTAGTTTATAAGATTACTACAAAGGACTATTTCAGGTATGAATATCTTCTAAAATCAAAACAGGGACTCGAGGAGAAGTTTATTGCTGAGTATAATAAGGGATGTCATGCTATTGAAGAGTATGATTTATATACTGTAAAAAAGGCTATTTCAGAAGCTGAAGATATATGTCCTGAACATCCAGACTTGTTTTTGCTTAAAGCCCGATATTTGATTACAAATGGTCGACTCGAAGAGGGAAAAGTAATATTAAGCGAATTAATCGAAAAAGAACCTGAAGACATGTATGCATATCTTTATAGAGGAAACTTGAGTTTTAGAAAAGGAAATTTCGAAGATGCATATAATGATTTTAAAAAGGTTCTCCATATTAAACCAGATTTTATAGACGCTCTTTTTTCTGTTGGCAAGTGCTGCATTAGTACTGAAAAGTATGAAGAAGCAATTAAGCATCTTACCTATCTTAGAGATATTATCCAGTATAACAGGGAAGTTAGGGTATTACTTGCAACAGCAAACCTCTTTTATATTGATAAATTATTGGAAAGTTTAAATGAAAGATCTGACGATTTAACTCTCAAATATAAGTTGGCAGAGGCTTATCTTTCAGTGGGCAAGTTAGAAGAAAGTTATAATGTTTTGAGTGAAATAGAACAAAACGCTCAAATTACAAGTGAAGGATATCTTTTGCTATGTAAGACTCTGCTCAACATGGAAAAGAATGAGCTCGCGTATTCTACTGCCTGCAAGGCATTGGAGCTATATCCGAATGATTATGATTTGATTGTATACAAGGCTTGTATATTAGATGAGTTCAAGAGATTTGAGGAATCAATAAAATTTTATGATATGGCACTTGGTATCAAAAAAGATGATGCATTAGTACACAATAACAAAGCGTATGCACTTAACAAACTTAAACGGTTCAATGAAGGCCTTGAATCTGCAAATAAGTCAATAGATATTGATCCGAGAATGGCTCATTCGTATAAGAATAAAGCAGATGCATTGCTTGGGCTGGAATGCTTTGAAGAGGCATTTGAAGCATGTGAAGATGGATTGAACATATACGCATACCTTGTGGAGATATATGTAATCAAAATGAAATTGCTTGCAAGGGTTGGCCAGTTCGAGGAAGCTCTTAATGTATATACAAGGGCCTCGGATTATGGATTGGTTGACAGCTCACTATGCACAGAAAAGGCAAATGTTTTGAAAGCTTATGAAAGATACGATGAATCAATAATTTTCTGTGATCAGGCAATTGAAATGGATGATAAAAATAAGGAGGCATATTATTGCAGGGGTGTATGCTATTTCTATAAAGAGAACTATAATGAAGCCATGCATAGCTTAGAAAAAGCGATTGAAATTGATGAAAAATACGAAGTTGCGCACTATTACAATATATTGAGTATGCTAAATCTCTCAAGAGAGAGTGAAGCTCTTACGTCGCTTGACAAAGCAATAGAATTGAATTGTGAGAATCCAGACAGGTTCCATAAACTTAAAGGAGATGTTCTTGGGAACAAGGAAAATTATAATGCTGCTTTTATTGAGTACAAAAAGGCGCTTGAAGTTAATCCGTCTATTGCTAAATATCATTATCTAGCGGGATCTGCTCTGAATAATGACAAGAGATATAAAGAGTCTGTCCCTTACTTAAACAAGGCTATCGAAATTGATCCGACATTACTTGATGCGTATATAGACAAGAGTCACTCTTTATATTTTTTGGGTGAATATAAAAAATGTCTTGAACAATGCGATATAGCATTGGATATTAATCCTGATTATTTGCTTGCACATCAAAATAAAGCATGGGCACTTTATAAACTCGGAGATTTGAGTGAGGCAGAGAAATACTGTAATAGCGGTCTCAAGATAGATAGTAATTATTTGAATTTGTTGGGATTGAAGCTTAATTTATTGAGAGAAAGAAATGCTATTAAGGATGCATTGATTGTAACAGACAGGATTTTGGAGATATCCCCTGATGATGAGCATGCTCTTGCGGTTCGAGAAGAGCTGAATAAAGCAAGCAAGCCTAAAAAGGGTCTGTTTGATTCGCTCTTTGGTCAAAGGTGAGGAAAATTCCTTCAAATCAATCGAAAGGGTATTGAGTCCCTTTAGTAAAAAAGGCAGGTTGATGTTTTTGCATCAGCTCTGTCTTTTTTGATGATTTTAAAGAAACAATAATGTGATTTTAAAAATGATGTTAAATAATCAATAATGTTATATTGACAATAGTGTACGATAAACAGTATAATAAAATTGAAGGGAGTGATTATATGTCTGAAAAAGAGCAAATATTAGAAGGTCTCATTCTTGAATTGAGAAGAGGAACCCTTGTATTAAGTGTTATGAGTCAACTTAGGCAACCTGAATACGGATATTCGTTGTCAAGCAAGCTTAATGAAAAAGGATTGGAAATAGATCAGAATACACTTTATCCGTTGCTTAGAAGACTTGAAAAAAATAAATTGCTTGATAGTAAATGGTCACTCGAAGAATCTAGGCAGAGAAGATATTACCAGTTAAGTCAGCTTGGAGAAGAAGTATTTGAGGGATTGCTAAATGAGTGGAACAAAATGGCATCGACGATTGAGAGTATAATAGAAAAGGAGGAGTAACAATGGATTTAATTAAGAGATATGTTCATGCTGTAGGCAAAAGAATATGGAATAAACAAAGAGATGATATTGAAAAGGAAATTGAGTCAACTTTATATGATATGCTTGACGAGAGGACAGCAGGAAGAGAATATACTGATGATGATGTAGTTCAGATACTTAAGGAATACGGCTCACCTTCAAAGGTAGCATCAACTTACAATGATTGTAATTACCTGATAGGACCTGAGTTGTTTGGAATATATGTTTTAGTGCTTAGAATTGTTCTTCTGGCTGTAACTATTGGGTTATCAGTTGCAATGATTACAGATCTAGTTGCGAATGTTGACAAAAGGACATTAAAAGAAGCTTTGATGATAATACCTGAGTATGGAGCTGGTTTGCTAAATGTATTTGCAAGCGTAACTCTTGTGTTTGTAGGCATTCAGTTTTTTGGTAAAAAGAGTTTTGGAAATTCTTTAAATATCAAAGAAGATTGGGATCCTAAGAATCTGCCTCAAGTAAGTAAATCGGATAGGAAAGTTAAGTTGGTTGGACCGATAATAAGTAGTTTTGGTATTGTTATACTTCTTATTATATTGAATCTTTATTCTAATAACCTTGGGATTGTTTTTTCTGATAAAGGCATAAACGTTCATTCTGTAATATCACAGGAAGGCTTGAACAAATACCTGCTACCTTGGGATTTCATTCTGATAGGATCTCTTATTTTAAATATCATATATATCTTCAAAAGGGAATGGTCTATTAGGACAAGAATTTGGGAAATCGTAATTGGGTTAGGATCTATTGCGGTATTAGCAAGTATGATTATAGGACCTGATATATTTGATGTTGCAAGCTTTAAGGCAGCTTACCCAGATAAAATAAAAGAGTTTGAATCCGTATATGTTATTGTTTCAAAAATAATAAAAGTGTTTTTTGGATTTGCGATCATAGCAAATATATTTGATATAGGCAAAAAGGTACGGGATATTATTAAAAAGTAGTCAGATAAAATATTGAAAGGCACTGGACAGGTAGGCAATACCTGTTTGAGTGCCTTTTACTGTCAGAGTTATTCCCAATCCTTCCATATATCTGGCTTAAAGCCAACAGTAGCTTTTTTGCCATTTCTGACGATAGGAGTCTTATAGAGCTTAGGATTTTTAAAAAGCACCTCAGCAGCAACATTTCCAGTTCCAAGACGTTGCATACTAAGTGAGATATATTCCTTTGAGTCACAATCAATCAGCTCAGAAAGACCAACAGCTGACTTGACGCTTTCAAATTCGCCTTTGCTAAGACCGTATCTTTCTATATCAATATATTGATAATTTATTTTACGTTCTTTGAAGTATCTTTCAGCTTTTTTAGTATCAAAGCATTTTTTAGAGCCGAATATCTGAATGTTCATTACTCTTACTGCCTTTCACTTAGGATTGATGTGTAGAACTCGTCGCTTTCTTCTCTGAAGCTACTTGATATTTCCCTTCCCTTTTCGAGAATATCAATGGCTTCATCACATCTGTTATTTTCATAATATATAACTGCAAGGTCAAAGTATGGATCTGTAAACTCTCTATCTGCATTTTCGATAGACTTTTTTAAATATGCTATTCCTTCTTCAATTTCACCAAGTCTTGCAATCGACAAACCATAGCCTTTAAGAGCATAAGGGTCATTTGGCGTTTGGGAAAGAATTACCTCATTTGCATTCTTTGCATCAGCGTAATTGCCGAGCATAAAAGAAACAAAGCCATATAGTGCTTGCGCCTCAATATTGGATTTTTCAACTTCGATAAGTTTTGAAAGCATTATTTCAGCTAGCTGGTAGCTATTATTGTCTATAAACAAGCGAGCCTTCTGCTTCATTATCTCGATATCATCAATTTTTGAGAGCTGGTCCTGGGCTTTCTTGACAGCTACATTATAAGAGCAATATTCATTTTCTCCATAAACAGATTTGTTCATTGTAAGTCTTGTGTTTGCACAACCTCCTAAGCATTGATCCCCATGAGCACATTTCTTACATAAACCGTCAAGCTTGTTTTTGGTTAACTCACGATTCCATGAAAAACTTTTAGGATCATTCCAAATATCAATAATTGACCTTTCACGTACATTTCCTTCTATAAAACTTTTGTCTCTAATTGATGTACAGCCTACTATTCCACCATCGTGAAGTATGCCAAGATTATATTTTCCACATCCACATCCTACCCAGTTGTAATCTTCTGCTCCATTTGCAGAGTTTTTTCTGACTTCAATTTCTTTTTGATTGAAGTACCCGATACAATCAGCGAGTTGAATATCAATACCACCTTTTTTGGATGCTCTGTAAGCAAAGTCAATTACTGTGTCAATATGCTCGGGATTAGAAATTAGATCACTATTTTGTGCCATGTTTCCCATTGGCAAACCAATCTGAAGCTGCCAGCCAAAAAGATTCTTTTTGGAAAGGATGTCGTGAAGCTCATCTAATTCGTGAATGTTTAGACTGTTGATAGTTGTTATAACCGAGCAGTTAAGGCCTGTAGATGTTAAAATATCAAGAGCTTTCATTACTTTATCATAGGAACCTTCTTTTCGGATGTGATCATGAGTTTTTTTCAAGCCATCTATGCTTATAGCAACGGTATTAATTCCTGCTTCTATTGCGCGCATAGCAATTTTTTCATCAATTAGCCAGCCGTTTGAAATCATGTTTGGAATAATACCATTATCTGAAAGTCTTCTTGCGATAACATCCCAATCCTTTCTCGTTGTCGGTTCTCCGCCAGATAATGTTATCCACTGAAAGCCTAATTTCTTCATATCATCACAGAGCTTTAACGCTTCTTCTGTTGTAAGTTCTCCCTCTAAAGCACTTTCACAGGAAGAACCGCAGTGTTTGCACCTCATGTTGCATCCCATTGTTATTTCCCATACTGCTGTTATCGGATTGAAAAATGTACTCATACTTTGAATCCCCCATTGACATCATTTGAGTTTATTGAAACAATTTATTAAAACTTTATAAAAGTAATTTCTGGAAAAATATTATTGGCAAATATTTTTAATATTATGAGGCTGGGACTATTTTTTAACATAATGGATTAGTTGTTAATCCATATAAAGTTTATTATTTAGATGGCCAAACACCATAGTCCATAGTAACTATGCCATATTTCATGGTAGGCCTTATTGTAGGTGTTGCTGTCGGCATTGGCGTTGGTGTTGCTGTAGCGGATGGAATTACGCCATATTTAGTGGTAGCAGGAGGACGTTTACGGTGACGTTTTTTATCGAAAAAGTGGAAGCCACCCATCATATCCATTAATTCTTCATCTGTCATCTCTAAGGTCTTTTGGTTATCGTTATGCATATCTGCACCTCCTATTGTAAAAAACAACATTAAAATTAAGATTAATTTAGTCCCAGCCAAAAATATTTTACAGTTTAATTATATAATTACTTAGACATTTTTTCAATTGTGTCAAAATAATATGTTTTGAATGCTAAAATGTCGAAAGCAATATTTAATTATTCATTACTTTACAGTGCATAAGTGTTACTGATAAAATGTAGTAAAATATAAGTATCGAAGGAGGCTTTTAAATGGCAAGAGAGCTTCAGTTCAAGTTTGGAGAAAAGAAGTTTTCATTTTCACCAGAGAAAATTGACCGAAAGAAGATATATGGCTGGACGGAAACAGTTGCTTTAGATGATCAAGGCAACGAGTGCAAGCTTGTGAGTGTAGATGAGTCTGGAACTGTAATTATTCCAAAAGGATGCATAGGGCTTGGAATACTTAATCAGTCTAATGAATGGGTTGACAGATCAGCGCTTATGGCAGTAGACATTGATGGCAATCCTGCAACTTTGATATCTTCAAGTTTTTCAGAAGAAATAGAGCTTTTGGATACTGTTACTATTGAAGAATTTTTAGATTATCAGATTTTTAGTGTATATGAGCTTGAAGGTTCTGCTGAAAGCGACGATTTTATAAGGGAAATCAAAGATAAGATATATACTTTCACGTTTAACTTCAGAGAAGGATATGAGGGCAACCAGGCTTTTATTATTGAAAGCGAGGGGAAAGCTTTTGTTCTTGTTGGTGCTTTTTGTGAATTCTCGCTTGTTGGATTTGAAGAGATCGGGTATCTTGAAGAGGATTCTGAGGATGAAGAAATATCTGATGATCTCGGTATTGATTTTGGAATGATGTAGCCAAGGCGATTTCAAACTAATCAAAATTCATTAGTGGATTTAGGAGGAAGATTATGCGTTCTTTAAATATTTCAAATGAAAAGAAGCGCGATGCTATTGTTGGCATGGAGGGTACTACAAGAAAAAGTAAAATATCATATGTTTTAAGTGACGGGTCTCCTAAGAAAAGTGTAAAAGTATTAAAAGGCACGCTTGAAAAGAGTGAGGATATGTTAGTTTCCAAATATGGAGACTTGGTAAAACTAGGTGAAGAGATAATAAAAAGCGATCCTGAAATCGATTTTGAGAATGCAGGAAGAATGGTCGATAGAACTAGAAAACTGTATTTAAATAAGGACAATAAGATTGCTTATAGGGTAAGTATTGTTGAGGTTGTTAAAAATACTGATGGTACAGAAAAGCTAAGAAGAGATCTTTCTAAAACAGATGCGAACATATTGGGAGAAGTGCCGCTTCAATGGACAGGTAAAAGGTTTCCTAAAGAGCAGGCTATAAAGAAATTTGTGTTTACAAAGAAATATCAAATTAAGCATGTAAATGGTTTGACATATGACTATTTATATGAGATGGCAAAGAGCCTCCATGAGACAAATACATTAATGTTTGTCGGTGGAGGGAAGAAAGGTAATGAGCCTATTGTATTAACAACTGGCGGCGTTCCTTATAGAGGATTTCTTGAAGGAAGAATCCAAGGCGATAAGTATTGTTTGATTCTTCACCTTACAAATTTGGAGCTTAAGGGGGTGGAAAATAATGCTTGATAGATCAAAGCTTACATTAACCAATGGTTTCTACGAAGGAAATTTGTCAGGGGTTGACCAAACTATTTCTAAGATTACAGCTGACTATAAGAAGAACGTTTGTAAGAGCTTTATCTCAATCAGTCCCGATCAGATTGACAGCAGAATCGGAGGGGAAGAGTTTTTTATAACCCGTAAATTTGATGGAGAGATGAGTGTGATTTTCTATGACGGAGAAGACACATTTATTATTAATACTGGGGGAACAGTAAGAACAGACCTTCCGTGTACCAAGGAAGCTGGAGAGCTTCTTAAAAAGGCGGGCATTAAAAAAGCAATAATTCCAGCTGAGCTATATGTTTGTGAGGATAATGGGAGAAGCAGGGTTTTTGATGTTCTTTCAGCACTATCAAAGGAAAGTGAAGTTCCAAGGATCAATCTGGCCCCATTTGATATTATCAATATTGATGACATGCCTTTAAGACCAAAGGACTACAGCGAAACCATGCAAAAGCTTGTAGATATATTTGGAAATGGTGACAAGGTTAAGCCAGTAACCTATAAAAAGGCTTCTTCAAAGCTTGAAATAAAGGATGCATATAAGAAGTGGGTTGAAGAAGACTGCTCTGAAGGACTTGTTGTAAGAAGCGAGCTTCCGCTGATATACAAGGTAAAGCCAAAACATAATATAGATACTGTGGTTATAGGCTATACTGAGGGAACTGGTGATGCAAAAGGACAGATCCGCACGCTATTGCTTGCTTTAATGACAGGAGAGAATTCTTATCAGATAGTTGGTAAAACAGGAAATGGATTTAATGATGAACAGAAAAAGGACCTGCTTGTACAGCTTTCTGCTGATGTAATCGAATCGGATTACATAGAAACAGACTCAAACCATGTCGCATTCAGAATGATAAAGCCTCTAACGGTTATTGAAATAAGCTTTAATGATGTGCTGTTTGAGACAGGCAACTCGCAGATAACAAATCCATTGCTTGAGATAGAGGACGGAAAATATAAATTAAAGTCCTTCAATAAAGGAATAAGCTTTATTTATCCTATATTTGTAAGGATGAGACCAGATAAAACAGCTAATGAGAACGATTTAAGATTGTCACAGATTGCTGAGATGACATATATACCTGAGCTTGGGCTGGAAGAAAGCGGTGTAGAGCTTCCAAAGAGCGAGCTTTTGTTCAGAGAGGTTTATAAAAAAGAGAGTAAGGGCAAGCTTATGGTTCAAAAGTTCATTGTATGGAAAACAAACAAAGAAGAGGTAGATGATAGGTATCCTGCATATGTAATGCATTATACAAACTTTAGCTCAGACAGAAAGGAACCATTGCAAAGAGATATCAGGATTTCCAATAATAAAGAGCAAATATTTGATCTTGTAAACAGCTTTATGGATGAAAACATTAAAAAAGGCTGGGTGAAGGTCGAGAACTGATGTTGTCCGTAATTGCCTAAACACAAAAAAATTCAGAACCCTAGAATTCATTCAGATTATTATGTATCCTGAATTCTGGGTTCTGAATTCTTTTAAAGCTAAATTTTACTCACCAATCTCAGTCTTATCTTCGATTATTGGTGCTAAATTCTTGACAGGTGCCTTCTTCAATAAATCCATAACATTCATACCAGTTAAAGCTTCAACCGTTTCTGGCAGTTGGGACATTATATCTGTTATATAGCCAGTTACTTTAGCTGCACCTTTTCCGTTGCCATCTCCACCATTATCAATGATAACGATTTTTTCGGTCTTTGCTAATGGACTTGCAACTGCATGAGCGATTTCTGGCAATTTTTCTATAATCATCTGAGTGACGGCTGCATCATTATACATTTTAAATGCTTCTGCTTTTTTCGCCATAGCTAAAGCTTCAGCTTCACCTTTGGCTCTAATTATTTCAACTTCAGCCATACCTTCAGCCCTTTTTGCTTTAGCTTTCGCTTCACCTTCCAGTTCAATTGATTTTGCTCTTGCTTCTGCCTCAGCAACTTGTTTATATCTATTGGCATCAGCACTTTTTGTAGCTTTGTAAATCTCAGCATCAGCCATCTTTTTAACTGTGGCTTCAAGTTCTTTTTCTTTTCTCATTGATTCTTGTTCAGCAAGTTCTATTTCTTTTTGCTTTCTAACAATTTCAACTTGCATTTCGGTCTCAGCAACATCTTTTTTAACTACGTTTGCTTTAATATCGTAAGCTAAGTCTGCTTCCGCTTTAGCGGTTTGTTGGTCCTTGTTATAGGACTGAACTTTCAACTCTTTATCCCTATTAGCTTCTGCTATCTGGGTTTCAGCTTGGATTCTTGCAGCCTCGCCCTGTTTATTTGCTTCTGCTGTTTTAATTTTTGTTTCCATTGTTGCATTAGCTTCTGCGATTTGAGCATCTCTTTTAACTTCTGCAATTCTTGGCTTACCAAGAGCTTCTAAATAACCGTTTTTATCAGCTATGTCCTTGATAGTTAAAACTTTCAATTCAAGTCCTAAATTCTGCAGCTCAGTTGCGGCTACTCCTTGTACGTGTGATGCAAATGTTTCTCTGTCTTTATAAATTTCCTCAACAGTCATTTTCGAGACTATTTCACGAAGTTTACCTTCAAGAACCTGTTGAGTTGTTTTTGCTATTACAGCTAGCATGTGGTCCATACCCTTTGAAGTATTAAACTGCTCAGCGGCTGAAAGTATTGATTCTTTATCTGACTTGATTTTAACTACAGCAACTCCATCAGCTATAATACCAACGCCTTGAGATGTTAACGCACCATCAATACGTATATCAATCTGCATATTTTCAAGTGACATTATATCTGTTCTTTCTAATAAAGGTACAACTATTCCACCTCCACCAGTGATTACTCTTCTACCTCTATAGCCTGTGACTACCAATGCCTTATCCTGCGGAACCTTTCGATACATTGAAAAGAGACTGAAGATTAGGAAAAAAATCACGACTACTATTGATACTGATATTATCTGTACTAACGAAAAATCTGGCATTTGAACCTCTCCTTTACTTTTTTTATTTATATTTAAGAAATGGTTGAAATATCACTTACGGTAGGAAGTTATATTTAACATTCTTAATTTCAGTTAGGTGTTTCTAGATCTATTCTATTTCAGAGACATAGAAAACATTATTTTCAAATTTGTAAATCACGACTCGCTTTCCCTGCTCTACTGGCTCACCATCAACATGCATAGCGGGTCCTGTATATCTAATATCATTCACTACATACTTGATTTCTCCAAAGCCACCTTTTATTATTGGAGATATAACTTCAGCGGGCGTGCTTACTAAATCATCTCTTGATACATCTGTTGAATTCTCAGATTTGTACAAAGGAATAGCTATAAATCTGTAAAGCAAATATGAAACTATTGTTGCGGAAGACAATGAAACCAAAAACACTAGTACAGCTACCCATTTAAAATATTCAGTACCTAATATTCCAAGTCCACCAAATATAGTCAAGAACGATACGGCAACAAGTGGATTAATTAAAAATGAAAACCGTGAAAGAAAAGAATGTTGTACAGCTGTATCATGTCCTGAGTGAGTACTATGGCTATTAATATCACCTGAATGTCCTGAATGCCCTACAGTATGCCCGTGGTTATCCCATCCAACATGACTATGTTCTCCAACATCACTATGCCCTCCCATGTTTCCATCTGCATGACCAAAATCATGGCCTATATGCAATGCTCCAGATACTCCATTTATTATAACCGACACAAGAGTATACAATATTCCTACTATAAAAGTTACTTTATAAATAATATCCATTTAAAACATATCCCTCCTCTAAACCTAACAATTAACAACTAATAATTAAGGTTTATTTAGTATTATACTACGAAGTTCTGTAAAATAAGATTAAAATCCTTTTTTATTTTTTTACTATCACTGAAAAATGGGAAAATCTTAAGGTTAAACAATGTCGAACAGAATTTAAAAAAATGACAAATTTTATGTTCACCTTTGCGCTGAAGGGGTTAAACAATGTTTATCTTTAAGACTATTATAATGATTTAAGAACAATATGTTAAGCCTTAGGAATTGGTAAAAGTATCTAAGTTTGATTAAACAACCGCGATTTTTGAATCTAAATATTCCGCTCGTATCTAAGCTACTATTATTATCAATTATCTCGTGATTTTAAAATCAAGAATCTTCAAAAAGCGACAATTTTATAAAATTGAAATTGATAGACTTGTTTTGTTAAATAGTTAAATATATAATTTAAGAATGTGGGCTATGTGATTCCTAATAAATATAACCAAAAGGATGGTTTTTAATGAATCAATTTAAGTTTTATTCAGGTACGAAGGTCTTTTTTGGTGATAGTTGTTTGTTTAAAAACAAAAATGAGATTATAAAGTATGGAAAGAAAGCCTTTATTGTTACAGGTAAAACATCAGGTGAAAAGAGCGGTGCGCTCAATGATTTAATAAATATTCTTAATGAATCTGGTATCGAATATGGGATATTTGATAAAGTATTGAATAATCCTACTCTTGATAATGTTAAGGAAGGCGGAGTTGAAGCGTCAAGATTTGGAGCTGATTTTATCGTTGGTATTGGAGGTGGATCCCCGCTAGATGCTGCAAAAGCAATCGCTATACTTGCAGTCAATGATATTGAACCAATAAGGCTTTTGAAGAATGATTTCGATAAGAAGCCTCTTCCTATTATTGCAATACCGACAACTGCAGGTACTGGAAGTGAGGTTACTGCAGCGTCAATACTGACAATTGATGATTATGAGACAAAAATGAGTTTTGTACATGAGGATGTTTTTCCTAAAGCGGCTTTTTTAGATGCAAAGTATACAAAAAGTATGACAAGGGATATTGCTGTTAATACAGCTATAGATGCAATGTCGCATGCAATTGAAGGGTATCTAAACAAAACAGCTTCGAAAGCAAGTGATATGTTTGCAATTGAGGCGTTAAGAATTTTTGGAGAATGCCTTAAAAATATTGAGGAAAATAACTTTGATCAGGAGACCCGTGAAAAGCTGCTTTATGCCTCAATGCTTGCAGGCATTACAATTGCTCAAACGGGCACTACTATTGCACATGGTATGGGATATTCCCTTACTTATTTCAAAGGTATTCCTCATGGGAAAGCAAATGGACTATTGCTTACTGAGTATTTCAGGTTTAACTTGGAAAGCCACAGGGATAGGGTTCAAGATGTTCTAAATGCGCTCGGAGTTGATAGCATTCAAAGTTTTGGAGAGATTATGTCACGACTCCTTAAAAATGACGATAGCTTTTCAGATGAAGAGCTTATAAAATACGCTTCATTGGCAATTAAACAGAAGAGTACACTCAAGAATTTAAGGGATGTTACTGAAAGTGATATGGTTGGGATAATGAGAAGGAGTTTGAAGAGATAGGTAATTCGGAATTCAGAATTCAGGAGTCAGAAAGGGAGTTTAATGGCTGAGAAGGTAATTTATGTTTGCAGGGATAAAAGGCTTGAAATTGGACAGAAAACTTATATAATGGGAATATTAAATATTACGCCAGATTCTTTTTCTGATGGTGGGAAATATGACTCTATAGAGGCTGCTGTTAGAAAGGCAAAGGAAATGGTTTCAGAAGGTGCTGATATCATAGACGTTGGCGGGGAGTCAACTAGACCTGGATATACGTTTGTTGAGTCGGATGAGGAAATAAGGCGAGTTGTTCCAGTTATTGAGAGGCTTACTAAAGAGATTGATGTTCCAATATCCATAGATACGTCAAAGGCGGATGTTGCAAGAAAAGCTTTAGAGGCAGGAGCTCATATAGTGAATGATATATGGGGAATGCAGTTGGATACAGGTATGGCAACGGTGGTTGGTGAGTTTGGAGCAGGAGTTATTGTAATGCATAATAAAAATGGAACTGATTATGTTGATATGATTACTGAAATTAAGGAATTTCTTCAGAACAGCATAAGTATAGCTCAAAAAGCGGGCTTAAAAAGCGAATCAATATGTATTGATCCAGGAATAGGATTTGGCAAAAATTTTGATCAAAATATTGAGGTTATGTCAAGAGTTAAAGAGTTCAAGGCGCTTGGATATCCTGTTTTATTGGGAACTTCAAGAAAATCTTTTATTGGTAAGGTTCTAGATCTTCCTGTTGAAGATAGAGTTGAAGGGACTGCCGCTACAGTTGCACTTGGAATCGCTTATGGAGTGGATTTTGTGAGGGTTCATGATGTTGGTCAAATATCAAGAACAGTAAAAATGACAGATGCAATAGTCAGGAGGAAAATGACTTAAATGGATAAAATCATAATGAGTAACCTTAGATTTTATGGGTATCATGGGGTTTTTGAGGAAGAACAGGAAAACGGACAATATTTTCATATAGATGCAGAGCTTTATTTGGACCTTTGTAAGGCTGGTAATTCGGATGATTTAAAAGATTCAATAGACTATGCTGAAGTGTTTGATGTTATCCGAGATATAACAGAAAACAAGAAATTTCGACTTGTAGAAAAACTTGCAGAAAGTATTTCCAGGGAAATATTGTCGAGATATAAGGAAATTAGTAAAATAACACTAAGGGTTAATAAGCCAGAGGCTCCGATTGATGGGGAGTTTGATTGGGTTGGTGTGGAAATAACAAGGAGTAGAAATGAGTAGCGTTTATTTGGGATTAGGATCAAATCTAGGAGATAGGAAAAAGAATCTTGATTTGGCAGTTGAAAAGATTGGGCAGCTTCCCGATACAATAGTTATCAAGCATTCTAAAATATACGAAACTGACCCTGTGGGATATTTGGAACAGGATAAGTTTTTGAATGCAGTAGTAAAAATCGAAACATCACTAAAGCCAGTTGAGTTGTTGAAAAGTTTGCAGGGTATTGAATACGAGCTAAAAAGGATTAGAGAAATACATTGGGGTCCAAGAACCATTGATATTGATATTTTACTGTATGATGAAATCAACATGGATTTACCCGAGCTAAAGATTCCACACCCTAGGATGCTTGAGAGGGCATTTGTTATGATTCCGCTAGGGGATGTGTATGATGGAGAAAAATTGCTTGGGCTGGATTTTAAGATTATATTAAGATGCTTGAAATTCGCTAGTAATTAACATAATCACTAGCGAGTTGATTATGGGGCTAGGAATTAGGGATTCTTATATTAAGAGGAGAAGGAAATGGAAGTTTATTATTATATTTATGCAAATAAGGCAGAAATTGCATTGGATTGCGGGCTAAAGCTTTCCGAAAATTATAGCAGGGTTATAAACATTGATGGCGTAGAAAAACGTTATATGTCTACGTTGCTAAACCCAAAGGATGATATGGAAAAGTATAAATCTTCTGAATATAAGTGCTTGAAGTTTGAGCTACCTACAAATAATTGTATTGTTGCTGACAGCTACCTATATATTATTGGAGAGAGCTTGCAAGAAGCAATGGGGCTATATGTTGAGTCGATCAAGCTAGTTAACAACTACGCTTTTGGCACATTCAGACTTCCAGAGTGCCTTGTTTCAAGCACCATATTACCTGAACAGATTAGCATACTTGACAAAAGGTTGGATTCGCCTATTCTTTATGATAATTCAGAGGACTTATATATTAATAACATAATTGAGATTAACAAAGAGAAGCATGATGATTTTGAGGACATACTACTGTACTGCTTTTATTTGAAGCTAGCAGAAAGCAACAAGGTGAAAATGATTGAGGATAAGGAAAACAGAATAACAGTGTTTATTGATAATGAAAATGGTAATACAGTAACACTTAAAATTCCGAAATGTATTTCCTAAGGTTGGGGGGCTAATGTGAAGCACAAATTACTTGGAATATTAAAGCAGAATCAAACGCAGGATCAGAATGAGTATATTTCTGGAGAAATGCTCTGTAAACACTTTGGTGTTTCAAGAACTGCGATATTCAAGCATATTAAGGCGTTAAAAGATGAAGGCTACAGAATAGAGTCCTCTACAAAAAAAGGGTATAGACTTGTTGCGGTTCCAGAATCAGTTAGCGAATTCGAGATTTCATTTGGATTGGAAACTGATATTATTGGAAAAAAGATATGTTATTTAAAAGAAGTGAATTCAACCAACACTTTTGCAAGAAAAATAGCTTTAGATGGGGCGCCTGAGGGTACTCTGGTTATAGCCGAGACACAGACCCAAGGTAAGGGTCGGCTTGGCAGAGACTGGAGCTCGATGGATGGAAAGGGAATATGGACATCAATAATCTTAAGACCTAAAATAGCCCCTCAGGATGTACAGCTTATAACCCTAGCTGCGTCTGTTGCAGTTGCAAGTGCTCTTGAGAAAACAACAGGCATAAAACCAGGTATAAAGTGGCCAAATGATATAATACTGGATGGGAAAAAAGTATGTGGAATTCTTACAGAAATGAATTCAGAAATGGAAATGGTTAATTTTCTTATACTCGGTATTGGTATAAATGTTAACCATTGCAAGGAGGATTTTCCGTTGGAGTTACAAGATACAGCAGTTTCGCTAAGGATGTATCTTGAAAAAAATAATCCCAAATATGATAAAATAATTAGCAGAAGCAATATTATAAAAAAATTATTGTATGAATTGGAACAAATATATTATAAAATAAATGATGGACAATTCAATGATATAATATCTTCATGGAAAGAATACTCTACAACTTTGGGAAAACATGTGAAAGTCATGATAAGGGATGAAGTGTTTTTGGGAATTGCAGAGGATATTATGGAAGATGGTCGCTTGGTTGTAAAATGTAATGATGGTGTGGTCCGTGAAGTCCTATCGGGAGAGGTATCAATTCGAGGGATTTTAGGGTATGATTGAAAAATGCAAAATATTAGGATGTAAAAATAAAAAGAAGTAAAACAAAAAAGTGTAAGAATATGAGGTTGGAGTTAAATGGTAATAGATTTTCATGTGCATTGTTTTCCAGACGAAATTGCCCAAAATGCTGTCAAGGTATTATCGCAAAATGCTGGAATACCTGCAATGGTGGGGGCCACAATAGGGGAAATAAAAAGATCAATGATGAATGCAGGTATTGATGCTTCAGTTGTGCTTTCCATAGCAACAAAGCCTTCTCAGACAAAGAAAATTAATGATTGGTCAAGGGCTATTAATATCGATAATATAATTGCATTTGGTAGTGTTCATCCAGAATATGAAGATTGGAAGGATGAGCTTGACAGGATAAAGGAATTTGGATTGAAAGGTATAAAGTTCCACCCTGAATATCAGGAGTTTTATGTGGATGATAAAAAGATGTATCCAATTTATGAATATGCTATAAAGTTAGGATTGGTTATAGTATTTCATGCAGGTGTTGATTTAGGGATGCCAACACCATATCATTGCAACCCAGAGCGGCTTATGAAGTTGACTGAGGATTTTAAAGGTGGAAAGATCGTAGCCGCACATATGGGAAGCTTTCAATATTGGGATGATGTTGAAAGGTATTTGATAGGCAAGGATATTTATTTTGATACTTCTTTTAGTTTAGGAATTATGAGTGATGAGCAAGCAAAAAGGATTATCATGAATCATGGATATGAGAAAATACTCTTTGCAACAGATTCGCCATGGACAAGCCAAGAGGATCAGATTGAAAAGATCAAGAGATTGGGTCTTGGTAAAGAAGTTGAGGAAGCGATTTTAGGACTGAATGCTAAGAAATTACTGGGTATTAGGTAAGGGATGTTGAAATTATAAAAAAGTATCGGAGGTAAGTTTAAAATGACCAAAAAGCAGGATTTTCAACAAAAGAATAACAATCAAGAATCAAATAGTCAAGGAAACCAAGAACAAAACAAACAACAAAACCAGCAACAAAACCAGCAACAAAACCAGCCGCAGAATAGAGGGCAGAGAGACGGCCGTGATCGGAAGGATTTTAAAGATAATAAAGAGCATAAGGAAAATAGGGATCAAAGAGAACATCGCGAGCATAAAGAACCAAGAGAGCGTAAAGATCAGAATGCATACAAGGAAAACAGAGAGCGCAGGGATAATAGAGATCAAAGAGACAACAGGGAAGGTAGAGAAGGCGGCTATAATAAGAATTATAACAGGGATAGAAATAACTATCAAAACAGAAATTCTTCAGTTCAGGGGTCGCATTCAAATATGCAAAGCAATGTAAGTCAGACAAGCAAGCAAATAGCTTCACTTAGTTCGAAGGTTAAAATTGAAGAAACAGCAGATGATATAAGGGCTGACATCAGCAGAATAGAAAAAGAAATTGAGCTAGAGATAAAAGAAATAAAAAGTCTAAGGCTTGGAATATAGTTTTGGAGGATAATGCAGTGATTTTAGTAATTGATGTAGGAAATACTAATATAGTATTAGGCGTATATGAGGGCAAAAAGCTTCTTACATATTGGAGAATGGGAACAAACAAGGAGAAAACTTCAGACGAATATGGTATGTTTATGATCAACCTTTTAAAAAATGAAAAGATTGATCCCCAAAAGATAGAGGCTGTTATTGTTGCCTCGGTTGTTCCTCCTATAATGTATTCCCTTGAGCATGCTATAAGAAAGTATTTTAAAACTGAGCCGATTATTGTTGGACCAGGTGTTAAAACAGGAATTAATATTAAGTATGAAAATCCAAGAGAGGTTGGAGCAGATAGGATTGTTAATGCTGTTGCTGCGGTGGAGATATATGGCAAGCCTCTTATTATTGTCGATTTTGGCACAGCCACAACCTTTTGTGCTATAAATTCAAAAGGGGATTACTTAGGTGGGATTATTTGCCCAGGGATAAAAGTATCTGCGGAAGCACTTTTTCAGAAGGCAGCAAAGCTTCCTAGAATTGAGCTTGTAAAGCCTGAATATGTTATAGGAAGAAACACAGTTGTTAGCATGCAATCAGGTATTGTATATGGATATATAGGTCAAGTTGACTATATTGTGAGACGTATGAAAAAGGAAATGAATGAAGATAACATAAAAGTTATTGCAACGGGTGGTATGGCTAGATTAATAGCCAGTGAGGCAGAGACTATTGATGAGATTAATGGTAATCTTACATTAGAAGGACTCAGAATAATATATGAGCGAAACATGTAATTTTAATATAGATAGACAGAAGGCAGGCTTTCGAGCCTGCTTTTTATATGTCTATGTTTTAGTAGAAAAAATGAAATTAAAAAATGGAACTTTATTTGTTTTTCTTCGTCTTAGTCTATAAGTAAGGCGATTTCAAAAATTTCCTTGGTCAATTTATTAATGGTTATTTTTTTGCAATCGCCTAAGGCGAAATAAGATTGATACAAATTTTAATAACATATAGGTGATCCATGGTGATTTATGGAAAACCTAATCGAAAGGGGAATTATTATGAAAAAGGGAATAAAAATGCTACTACCAGTTTTGGCACTTTTGACAGTTGCAGCACCAGTTACATTCAAAAATTTACAAAAAATAAGTACAGTTGAAGCGAAATACACTGTCGCAGCGACAAAGGTTGAAAGCACTCCATTACCAGTGAAAAGCGTTAAGGAAAGGTTGGCAAAGGCTGTAGTTTTGTATGTTGGAAGTACACAGGCTCTTGTAAATAACGCTGAAAAGCAAGTGGACAAAGATAGTGCAGATGTAAAGCCTATAGTAAAAAATGATCGCACATTGGTTCCAGTCAGGTTTATTTCAGAGAACATTGGAGCACAAGTTACGTGGGATGCAGGCACTCAGACCGTAAAAGTTACACTAAACGGAAAAGAAGTTGTGATGGTTATTGGTAAGACTACCATGATGGTTAATGGGAAAGAGGTGCCCCTTGACTCGTCAGCAGAGGTTTTAGGCGGTAGAACTTTTATTCCTTTGAGGCAGCTTACTGAGGCTTTAGGTAAGAAAGTATTTTATGATCGTGGATTGATTGTTATAAGTGATCAAGAAAATATACTTAACAATAAAAATGAAAAAGGAAAAATTGATGAAATTATCGCGAAAGTTAACAATCTTCCTGTAGTAGGCTCATTTGAAAAGCTTAAGAGTATAGTAGCAAGTTCAAGCAATAATTATGATAGAAAGATAAGTAAGTCCGTACAAACTGATGCTATACAGATTGATATTGCACCAAGTGTTGCAGAGAAGGCTCCACAGAGCATTGTAAATACTTCTGAGAAATCAAAGGCCGAAACTACAAATGGAGCAGGTTCTTATGACTTAGCTGGAGATGATTATTCGAAGACCAATGTTCAAGTACAGGGTGTTGATGAGGCGGATGTAGTTAAGACAGATGGAAAATATATTTACCAGGTCAACAAGGAAAGAATAGTCATCGCAAAGGCTTACCCAGCAGATACTATGAAGGTTGTAGGGAAGCTAAGCTTTTCTGACAAAAAGGCAGTTCCTCTGGAAATATATATAGATGGAAAATACATGTCAGTTATAGCACAGGGCACAAATAACCAATACGAAATTCCTGAAGGGAAAATACAAGGGGATTATGACTACTATCAGCCATATAAACAAACAACAAAGGTATTTGTATATGATATCACTGACAAGGAAAATATTAAAAGTGTAAGAGAGCTAGAAATTGAAGGGAATTATATTTCTTCAAGAAAAATTGGAGCTGTCTTATATTTAATAACAAATAAAAATGTATATATTAGTGACAACAGCTCGGAAAAGGATGTTACCCCATGCTATCGCGACTCGGCAGCGAAGGATGAATATGTAAATATCGATTGTAAGAACATAAGATATTTTCCAAATTCCACTTTAAATAATTATATGACCATTGGAGCGATAGATTTAAATAATATTAGTGAAGAAGCTAAAATTAGTACATACCTTGGCGCAGGACAAAACATTTACTCATCTACACAAAATTTATATATTTCAATGAGTAATTATAACTATTACAGAGCATTGCCAGTAAATACAACTGATAGTAATTCAAAAAAGGTTAAAGTATCATCAATAAGGCCGATGGAAAATCAAGCAACGACTGATGTTTACAAGTTCTCTTTAAATAACAGTCAGGTAACATACATTAACAAGGGTGCGGTACCAGGAACAATATTGAATCAGTTTTCAATGGATGAAAACGACGGGTATTTCAGAATTGCAACTACAGCAGGTGAAGTATGGTCTGGTAACACTAAAAATAATGTGTATATACTCGACGATATTTTAAATATAAAGGGCAAGCTTGAAGATATTGCGCCAGGTGAGAAAATATATTCAACAAGATTTATGGGAGACCGTTGCTATATGGTCACATTTAAAAAGGTAGATCCATTGTTTGTAATAGATCTAAAAAATCCACAGGAGCCTAAAATTCTAGGAGCCTTAAAGATCCCAGGTTATAGTGATTACCTCCACCCATATGATGAAAACCACATAATCGGGTTTGGTAAGGATACAGAAGCATATGGAGAAACTGCATTTTATCAGGGGATGAAGTTAGCGATATTCGATGTTACTGATGTAAGCAAGCCTGTTGAAATGTACAAAGAGATAATTGGAGATAGGGGTACTGATTCTGAGCTTTTAAGAAACCATAAAGCGTTACTTTTCTCAAAAGAGAAGAATTTGCTTGCGTTTCCTGTATCAGTATTTGAGGTAAAAGATAAATCTTTATTTAAAGATGAGAATGAAAAAATTACAGAGTATGGTGCATTTACCTTCCAAGGTGCATATGTATACAATATCGATTTGGAAAAAGGTTTTTCTTTAAAGGGTAAAATTACTCATATATCAAATCAGGAAATGCTTAAATCAGGTTATTCAGGTTATGAGGGAGATAGTGATATAAACAGAATTCTTTATATTGGAGATACTCTTTATACTTTGTCAAACAACATAATTAAAGCTAATAACTTACAAGATCTCAAAGAGAAAAACTCTTTAGATGTGAAATAAGGAATAGAACAACTAAAACAATCAGCATATTGCTATTATTTAGCGGTATGCTGATTGCTCATTTTATGAAATTTTTGTTTAATTTATTGAGAGAGTTTTTTGTGTTCGTGAAATCTCCTAATTGTAAAAAATATGTGATAGTTTTAATTCCTTGCCCTTAAATCCTACCCCTATACATGCTATATTTTCGTGATCATGCACTGTTCTAAACCCTTCTCTATATTTTTTCTCTTTTATCTGGCTTATCGCTTCTTCTGTCAGCTTATCTAAAGTCTTTCTACCTTTTGTGCTTTCCCATTTGAGCTCAAATATATAAGCTGTGCTTTTTTTATCTTTTGGTATCAATACTATATCAGGTCTGTTGATGAGTTCTTTAATTAGTAGTGTTTTGTCCACATAATAACCGTTGCTATCAATAAGTTTTTGAAATTATCAATTCCTTGTAAAACTTGTTTTTTGGGCATATTAGATACCTCTTTACTTTATTAATTATTTATTATTAGCTTTTTAATCGTATTATATCATTGTTCCATTATTTTTAAAACAATGCTTAAAGATTGTTCAAGATTATTCGAAGACGATTTCAAAAAACCTTATAACAAAGGTGTATAATAATGTATAAGAATCAAATAATAGACTCGACTTTATCGTGTTTTTATGATAAAATTATATTGACTATTAATTTATGATTTTGAATCATAAGGGTATTATTCAATAATTATTGCACTATTATTTCTAAGTAAGTTTCTCTGAATGAATATTTGATATAACACAGCATAGGATGTTTTAAAAAGCTATATTTTAGAATGGATTGTTTGGCATCTGTGTCGTTTTTTGACTATCTAATTGAAAACTAAATATAAAAGCTTATATTATAAAAAGGAGGCATCACTTAATGCACAAAGTCAAAGTATCAGAAAAGAGAAAATACAAAAGGTGCTCAAATATAATATGCAAAGTTTTACTAAGCACGGACAGAAAGCAGTGGAATGAAATTGATGTGGTGGATATTTCGGCTGGAGGAATAAAATTCATTTCATATGAGGACTTGACTGATAAGGAGTTGGTTTTCGACATTCACATTAATAAATTACTTTCTGAGTTTAACCTAACATTCGAAGGAAAAGTTGTAAGAAAAGATGAGTTTCAAGATAACGTATACGCAGTGAAATTCACCAAATTCAACAAATATTCTCGAATTCAGCTTGACGAAGTTATAAAATCCAAGATTTCAGTTGCAAAGCATAATCTGCTCAATTCTAATCATTATGATGGAGTATATGCATATAACCTTGTTCCAAGGGTTAGACCAATAAGGGCTCATGCTTATAGAAAATAATAGAGTGTTTTTATTATAAGAAGAGGCTGTCGTAACAGCCTCTTTAATATTGAACTCGACTTTGTTGAGTTATTGTGATAAAATTAAATCAGGTAGAGATTTCAAATCATAAGCATATTTATTATTCAGTATTTATTACACTTAAGCAAGATTCTCTGAATGCATATTTGATACCACAACATAGCATGTTTTCAAAAGCTATACTAATATTTTAGAATGGCTTGTTTGGCGTCTTTGTTGATAGAAAATCAAAAGAAGAGAGCTATAGTATAAAAGGAGGTAATTGCTTATGCAAAGTGTATCAGAAAAGAGAAAATACCAAAGGTGCTCAAATGTAATATGTAAAATTTCACTAAGTACAGACAGAAGGCAGTGGAATGAAATTGATGTAGAAGATATTTCAGCTGGAGGAATTAGATTTACATCAAAAGATGAATTGTCTGATAAGGATCTTTTCTTCGATGTCTCGATACATAATTTACTTTCAGAGTTTAATCTTATGTTTGAAGGAGTAGTTGTGAGAAAAGATGAATTCCAGAATAACATTTATTCAGCGAAGTTTACAAACGTGAACAAATATAGCCAGATCCAACTTGACGAAGTAATAGAATCCAAGATTTCAGTTGCAAAGTATAATCAGCCTAAGTCTGATTATGATAATGGAATATATACATTTTACTTTATTCCAAGGATTAAACCAAGAAGGGTTAATGTTTATAGCAAGTAAATAAAAGAGGCTGTTGCATTGATATATGATGCTTCCATCTAGTAGACAAGTAAAAACTTGTTTGCTTCGAAGGGGGCATTTTCTATTTCAAATAAAAGATAAACGCCATTGATTTTATCTTTAAACTTGTCTATAATCTTCAATATAACCAGTATGGAGGAATTATGCAGATAGGAAATGTCAAATTGGAAAATAAGGTGTTCTTAGCTCCGATGGCAGGAGTTACTGATATGCCTTACAGGATTATATGCAGGGAACAGGGATGTGGACTCGTTTACACTGAAATGGTAAGTGCAAAGGGAATGCATTATAATGATAATAGAACACTCGATCTTATGAGAATTGATGAAAATGAGCAACCGACTGCTGTGCAGATATTTGGATCAGATCCATCGATTATGGCTGGAATCGCAAGCCACCTTGATTCAAGCGATGCGTGTATCATTGATATAAATATGGGTTGCCCTGCGCCCAAAATAACAAAAAATGGAGAGGGGAGTGCCTTGATGAATAAGCCTGAGCTTGTGGGGGAAATAGTAAAGGCAGTTTCTTCATCCACAAGCAAGCCTATTACTATAAAGATTCGTAAAGGCTGGAATGATGAAAGTGTTAATGCCGTACAAATAGCAGAAATAGCTCAGAGAAATGGTGCGAAAGCAATTACAGTTCATGGCCGTACACGCGAACAGTATTATTCTGGAAAAGCAGATTGGGATATCATTAAAAAAGTGAAGGAATCTGTCAGCATTCCAGTGATAGGAAACGGTGATATTACTACTCCTCAGGATGCTGAAAAAATGTTCGAGGTCACAAATTGTGATGCAATAATGATTGGTAGGGGTGCCCAAGGTAACCCTTGGATATTTAAAAAAGTATTGAATTATTTGCAAACGGGAGAAATTATTTCCGATCCGTCACCTGAAGAAAAAATTAATATGATAAAGAGACATATGGAAATGCTTGTTGGGCATAAAGGCGAACATATAGGGATTTGTGAGATGAGAAAGCATATTGCTTGGTATATAAAGGGGCTTAGAAATTCCACTTATGTAAAAGAAAGGGTGTTTAGGCTAACTTCGATCGAAAAAATTTTTGAATTATTGAATGAATTCATAATAGAAAATCAAAAATATTAATATATATAGTATTGATTTTAAATAATTCGAGTGGTAATATAGTTGAGTAGTATGTTTAGTTGTTATAATTACTATAATTATATATATCTGAGGAGTAGATGAAATGTTTAAGCTGCCCTTCTTTAAAAACAGCTTGGTAAGTATTGACATCGGGTTTAGGAACATAAAAGTTGTAGAGGTTGTATTACAAAAAAATAAAGAGATTTTCATAAAGAATTATGGTATTGCATCTACACCAAGAGATTGTATAAAGAATGGTGCTATTAAAGATGTATACAAAGTTACTAATGAAATAAAGAAAATAATTGTTGATAATGGCATTAAGTCAAAGAATGCAAAAATCGTCATGTCGGGAACTAATATAATTTCTCGTGTATTTATGATTGATAAAGCTCCAGGACAGGATATTGATGCTGTAGTTAGGGCTGCGGTTGAGCAAAATATGCCGATTAATACAAATGATCATCAGATTGATTATAAAGTACTCCAACAGCTAAAGGAAAAAGATAATACGAAAATAAAGGTATTTGTTACAGCTGTTGCAAAGACCATAATAAAGAGTTACATTGACATTTTGCTTGAATTAGGACTAAAACCGTTATCGGTAGACATACCTGCCAACAGTACAGCTAAGTTTTTTAATAGAGAAATACGAGTTATTGAAAGCGAGTCCTGGTATAAAAAACAGAAGTTTAATAAAGCAAGTCAGGATACATTCGCTGTTCTTGACTTTGGATCAGAAACAACGATTATCAATATCTTAAGAGATAATGTCCTTGAGTTTAATAAAGTTATCCTCATAGGAAGCAGTAATCTTGAAGGGGTTGTTTCAAGCACTCTTGGAATGAGGCTCGACGAAGCTGAAAGGTCCAAGAAAATGTATGGTATGTTAAAGACTGATATAAACTCAAGCGAACAGCAAGTAAATATATATCACATACTTAAAGACAACATCGATAAGGTTATTAAGCAAATTCATCTGTGCTTTGAGTTTTATGAAAAAAGATGTTATGGTACAAAGATAGGTAAGATCTATATCATTGGTGGAGGATCTTTGTTAAAAGGGTTGAGAGAGTATCTTGAAGATTCCTTGGATATTCCTGTATATCCTGTTGGTCTTCTAAGTATTGATGGCGTTAAAATCAATCAAGGCCTTGATAGCGACAGGCTCAATTTCCTCATCAATTCAGTTGGTATTACTTTATAGAGGTGCATTTATGAGTAGTGAATCAAATAATCAGATTTCGCCAGTTCCCCAAAAAGGTAAGACATCAAAGGAGACTGCTGTGGAAATGACACAGCTTGTACTTCCAAATGACACCAATCTTCTAGGCAACCTGCTTGGTGGAACTCTTATGCATTGGATAGATATTGCAGGTGCTATGGTGGCTTCAAGACATTCAAACAAAATTGTTGCGACTGTTGCATTAGACAGTCTTGACTTTAGGCATCCAGTAAGAATGGGTGAGCTTGTTATTCTTAAGGCTAAAATAACTTGGGCTGGTAGAACATCAATGGAAGTTGCAATAGAAGCATATGCAGAGAATTTGAAGACTGGCAATACAATTCTTACAAACAAGGCTTTCCTTACTTTTGTTGCATTGGATGACGAGTCTAAGCCTACTTTGGTTCCACCACTTATTCATGAAACTGAAGATGAGAAGAGAGAGTTTCTTGAAGGTGAAAAGAGAAGAAATGAGCGATTAAAAAATAGAAATGCATAGTCATAAGTTGCTCCTAAGTTAAATATTTATATTCATGAACATTTAATTTGGAGCATGTAATGGCGAAAAAGTCGTTTATTGGTGGCGCCATAATTCTTATGGCAGCAGGGTTTATCGTAAAAATATTCGGATTCATATACAGAATATATCTATCAAATCTTATTGGTGCAGAGGGTATGGGGCTTTTCCAGTTGATTTCCCCAGTATACTCATTGATAGTACTAACAATTACTTCTGGCGTATCAATAGCAGTATCTAAAATGGTTGCGGAAGAACTTGCCAAAAATCATTATATTAATCCAAGAAGAATAACATACTGTGGAATGTGCTTGGTAATTGCAGCAAGTATATTTGTATCCGCCATCATGTACATTTTCCTCGACACTATATCAATGTCTGTTTTGAAAGACAGCAGAACACACTTCTCGTTACTGATCCTTATGCCGTGTATTCCAATTATTGCAGCGGCTTCAGCCTTGAAAGGGTATTTTTATGGAGTTCAGCAAGTAGTCCCGACAGCAATTTCACAAATCGTAGAACAAATTGTCAAACTTACTATCGTAATGTGTTTTGCATCGATGTTCTTACAAAAAGGACTCGAATATGCATGTGGTTTAGCTACCTTTGGTATGGCTGCAGGAGAAATAGCGAATATTATTGTGCTTATTGCAGTGTATAAATTTAAAAAGAAATACAATTCCCAAAAAACGAATATCTCTTCTAAAGCAGGCATTCTCAGAAAAAGAACAATCATTAAAAAAATAATTACAACATCAATACCTGTTTCAATAAATAGATTTATAACTTCAGTTATGGGGGCTTTTGAGTATATTCTTATACCTAGAAGACTTCTTGTAAGTGGGTTAAGCTATTCTGCATGTATGAGCGAGTATGGAAAGCTTACTGGTATGGCAATGCCCCTAATATTCTTTCCTTCGCTTGTGACCTCATCTTTAGCAATAACTTTAGTGCCTGCAATATCTGAAGCGATCTCTTTAAAAAACTTCAGGTCGGTTAATTACAGGATATCAAAATCCATTCAATTTACCACTATTTTAGGATTTATTTTTACGGCTATATTCATTTCCTATCCGAATGAAATAGGAGGAATTTTGTACAAAAAAGAGAGGCTTGGGGATATATTGTTCGTCTTATCTTTTACCTGTATATCAATGTACCTTCAACAAACCCTCCTTGGTGTACTAAACGGATTGGGAAAACAGGGAATATCATTAAGGAACTCAGTAATTGGCAGCACGATAAGAATAGGGTTTGTTTACTTTGCCATACCTCAATACGGAATAAAGGGGTATGTGTGGGGGATTATAGTCAGCTCAGCAATAGTCTGTGTACTAAATCTTATAACAGTTATAAAGACTAGTGGAATGGTTGTGGATTTCAGAAATTGGATTATAAAACCTGGAGTGGTTGGAGTGGCTATGATTTTAATTAGCAAATATATATATAGCTTTGTAGATATATTCTTTAATAATAATGTCATTACTATAGCGACGACATTGTCACTGAATTTTATAATTGCTATTTGCTTGATGGTGGTTGTTGGAGCATTGAAAAAGGATGAGATAGAAAGATTGTTTTTTAGGAAAAGGAATAATTAGTATTGTCAAATTGATAGAAAATAAAAGAAAAACCTAAAAAATTAAATGTAAATTAAAATAATCGTGATTTCTCAAATGTGAAAGTCAAAGATGGTCAAAATCAAACATTGATTTAAATGAATAGAATATGGTATAACATATATGTAAGGTCAAAGATAGTCAAAATCAGCAAAGCGCATTGCTAAAATTTGAATTACTAAAATAAAATGAACTAATTAAATTAAAAAAGTGGAGGTGCTTTATATGTTTGGATTAACACCAAATTCAAGAAGACAAAATGAAATCATGAGGGCAAAGGATCCCTGGGGAATTAGAAGCGTATTTGACGAATTTTTTAATGAGGCGCTCTTTCCCGAAGCATTTAACTCAAATCCTTTAAGGGCAGATATTCGTGAGACTGAAAAGGAGTATATTGTTGATGCAGAAGTACCTGGAGTAAGAAAAGAGGATATTAAGCTTGAATTACGTGATGATATTTTGACAATTGCAGTAGAACAAAACGAGCAAAAAGAAGAAAAGACTGATAATTACTTAAGAAGAGAGCGAAGGACAGGTTCTTTCAAAAGAAGCTTCTGTGTGCAAAATGTAAATAATGAAGCTGTAACAGCTAAATATGATAATGGCATATTGACAGTTACATTACCTAAAGATGAAGCCAATAAAAAGGATTATAGAATAGATATTAATTAGTTCTACAATACAGGAATGTTCCTGAAGTGCTCATTTTTTTGCTGAAGCAAGTCAATAGTCTGACATATGTTCTTGATACCGTATTCGATTTTATCATCGTAGACAGAAGCAAAGCTCAGCCTTATGTTGTTGAGCTTCTGCGATACGTTACTGCTGTAGAATATTTTACCAGGTGCAAAAACAACTCCTTGTGAGGCACAAATATTAACGAGCTTTGACGTTGAAAAACCAAAAGGAAGGGACAGCCATATATTCAAGCCCCCACCTGGTTTCTTGTATGTGACTGAGTCAGGAAGATATCTATCTAACTCAGTGGTTATCTTTAAATAACGCGATTTGTATATTTGATACATAAACTGAGAATGCTTGTCCCAAAAACACTTCCTGATGTAGATATCAAAGGCGCGTTGAATAAGCCCTGAAGTAGAGATATCGGTTGCATGCTTGGCTTTTATAACATTTCCTAGTATACCTTTGGGAACAAGCATAAAACCAAGTCTAAGCCCTGGCATAAATATTTTAGAATAACTTTTTATAAAAATAACACGGTCGTGTTTATCAATTGATTTCATAGGTATCAGGTTTTTACTATCAAAATCCAAGTCGCTAACATAGTCATCTTCAATTATATAAAAGTTGTATTTTTCCGCGAGCTTAATTATTTCGGCTCGTTTTTGATTTGAGAATGAGAATCCAGTAGGATTTTGAAAAGATGGGATGGTATAAAGCAATTTGGGTTTATATTTTTGTATGGTGTATTCCAACAAATTGATATTAAATCCATCTTCAGCGAGCTCAATATCAGATATTTGAGCTCCTCTAGACTTAAAAACGGCTATTGCACCAGTGTAAGTGGGACTCTCGGTAATGACATAATCTCCCTGCTTTAAAATGGCTTTAGAGATCAGATCTATGCCTTGCTGAGCACCTGAAATTATTTGAATATCATCTGCACAGCATTTGATATTACTTTTATTTAGGATCTCTGAAATGGATTCCCGTAAAGGATAAAAGCCTTGGCTGTCCTGATAACTGAATGCATTCCCTTTATCTCTTTCGAGCACTTCATTTAATGCTATTTTGAAGTCATCAACTGGGAACAGATCAGGAGTAGGTGTAGCGCTCGCAAAGTTTATCGTGCTTTCGTTTATGCTAATTTGACCATTGCTTATCATACTTGAATCATCCTGAAGATAAACTTCGTCTAATAGGGCATTGTTATTACCAGAATAAATGTTGCTTTGACTAATAACATTATTGGCAACGAAGGTGCCACTTCCAGGCCTTGTATATACGTAACCGTTTTTCTCAAGCTCTTTGAATGCATTAACAATAGTTATACTATTTACACTAAGTTCTTTTGTCATTTGTCTGACTGATGGAAGCCTTAAATCTGGGACCAATGTTGTATCCTCTATCAATTGCTTTAGCTTTTCGTAAAGCTGTAGATATAGAGGTGTTTTTATTTCTCTATCAAACTTAATCAAATTAAGTATTTCAAACATTTATTATACCCACCTTAAGTAACGATAGTAACTATCAGTAAAATAAGAACTATAAAACATAGAACCAGCATAATCTTTTGTTGGGATCTTATTTTGGCAAGAAGCTCTAATTTGTCATCTGAAACTGATGATAAAATACGCTCTAACTTTTCTTTTTCTTCATTTAATGTGATAAACATCCCACTATTGTGAATAGAACCGTTTTGATCAGAAGGCTCACCCACTGAGTATCGGTAATCTCTATACTCATAATGAAGCATTCTAGCGGCAGATATAGAGCTTTCTTCTTTTATGTCTGCAACTTCATCGGTTATAGAGTCTCCGATTGCACTTATTACAGGGGTTTTGCATTCTAAGACAGATTCAAGAACTGTAAACTCGTCAAAGAGTCTTTTTTCACATGAGTCTACACCAGTGATTAAAATTGCATCGTAATAGTTATTTTTATCTATTGATTTTATTGCGTTTGATATTTCATCTGCTAGATATGTATCTATATAGTGCATGGAAACTTCAAAAAAATTATTAGATGTAAGGTATTTGTTGATTTCGGATGAAGTGTTGCTGCTCTTTGAAGAAATAACTGCTAGCTTGAAAAACTCCAAATTTTCAAAGTTTAGGTTCTTCTTTTGTTTGTCAAGGAATCCTTTTTCGTTCAAAGAATACAAAATTGATTCTTTTTTTGAATCACTTACAGTCGAGTTGATTATTTTAGATGCTTTAAACTCGATAAAGTCGAACTCTGAGCTAATATTCTTCTCGTATAGATTAAACATACCGAAAAGACTGATTTTGTTTCCAATTTCTAAGACTGGTTGGCAATCTGATTTTTTTGGAATGTAGACGTTCATTATATTGCCATCTTCACTTTGAATCTTGAAGCTTGTACCAGTTTTGAAACGTTTGATATCGGAACAAATAGTGCCCTCAATCGTATAAGTTCTTTTGACTGCATCGTTCCGAAAGAAAGAACCTTTTAGATTTTGAAAATACAGTTCACGAAAATCTTCAATAGTTATTTTTTCTGTTATGTTGTTGCGAGTTGCGTTTTTTTCATGGAACGCCATATGTACATCTCCTCCAAAAAAAATATTATTTAGATAAATAAATATATTAATAACAATAAATCTACAATATGTGATGCTATAAAAATCAATGAACAATATTAAATGCAGTTTTATTTTAACACATTTTATTTCCAATTTGAAGCGAAATATAGCTATATTCAAGAATTAAATCACTTTCGGAAAATATATCAATATAAATGGAAATTTATCATTATATTAATAATGTATTAATATAATCATGGAATTATAGAAACATTAATGATATAATAAACAATCGAAAAGCGGTTTTTAAGACGGGGTGTTGGATAATGGCAGACAAGCACGATGCACAAGATCAATTTAAAATTAATAAAAATGCTTTCAGGAGATCAATACCAGAAATTATTTCCGAAGCAGTTAAATTGATTAGAGGTTGTTTGAAGAAAATATATATTAACGAATCTGGCGCGCTTTTAAGAGTTGGAAGCGGTGTTAAGATAATTAGGAAAAATGCTTCGATAAAAATAGGACGCAAGGTACAGATTTATAAAGGTGTTAAGCTAAGTGCGTTTGGAAATGAAGGTTTTTGTGAGATTATTATCGGAAGCAATACATCAATCGGAGACAGAACAGAGATTCATGCAGGCAAAAAGGTTGAGATTGGAAATGGGTGTAATATTTCCTGGGACGTTTGCATTATGGACAGGGATTACCACAAATTTAACAGTCAAACAGAAGAAATTAAACCTGTTAAAATTTGCAATGATGTTTGGATAGGATGTAATGTTATAATATTAAAGGGCATTACAATCGGAGATGGAGCGGTGATTGCTGCAGGTAGCGTAGTAACAAAGGATGTTCCCCCTAAGACTCTTGTTGGAGGTAATCCTGCAAAGGTTTTAAAAGAAGATGTATATTGGATTCCGTGATGATATATTTTAAATACATTATTAATAGGCCTAAAAATAAAGAAAAATTACAAGGTGATTAGATGGTAAGAGTTTTATATTTGATAAATCATGCTGGCAAAGCTGGTACAGAAAGATATGTTCAATCTTTGGTTGAAAAATTGAACGGAAGTAAAACAAAGGCGTTTCTTTGCTATAATGAAGGTGGTCTACTTGTTGAGAAGTTAGAAGAACTTGGAGTTGAGACTTTTCAGATCAAAATGAGAAGACCATATGATTTAATAGCAGCTAAAAAGCTTGCAAGACTATGCAAGGATTTGAAAATTGATGTGGTTCATTCTCAGTATCTTAGAGAAAACTATATTGCGCTTTGGTCTAGGTTATTTAACCGTAAAACTAAGGTTATGTATACAAATCACTTCATACTGGAAAATAATTTCGTGCTGAGAATGTTCAACAGAATTTTGACTCCCCTTCAAGCAAACATCGCTGCTGTTTGTAATAAAGGGAAAGAGATGATGATTTCTAATGGAGTAAATGGGAAAAAGATCAAAGTAATATTTAATGGAGTTGATCCTTTGCAATGGGGTGATGCTATAATATCAACGCTTAGGGAGGAGTACAATATTCCCGAGGATACATTTGTAATGCTTTGTGCTTCAAGATTCGCATATGACAAGGGGCATGAGTTCTTAATCAACTCAATTGCAGAGCTTAAGAAAATAACAGATAAAAAGTTTGTATGTGTTCTTGCAAATGATGGACCTTTTCTTGAAGAAAGGAAGAATCAGGCTAAAAGCCTTGGATTGGATAATGAGATAATATTTACTGGTTTTAGAAAGGACATAAAAAACCTCATTTATGGGAGTGATATCTATATAAATTCCTCTGCTCATGAGGCATTAAGCTTCGCAATAATAGAAGTTTTAGCAAGTGGGTTACCCGTAATCGCTACTGATATGGGTGGAAACGGGGATATTATCAATGAGGAGACAAAATGCGGGATGCTTGTAAAGTACGATGATGCAATAGGCCTTGCTGAGGCTGTACAAAAGATAATGAATGATAAAGGTTTGCAGGAAAGTCTTAAGAATAATGCATTAAAAGCTGTCAGAGAAAAATTTAATCTTGATAAGATGGTCATGGAAACATATAATTTATACTTAGATAGCTTAGAAATTAAAGATAACTAAAAAATAACTAAAGGGTTAGGAATTTTGAAAGTATTATTTCAATTATTCCTTAGAAAAAGGAAGGATGGCTTGATATGATTTTGGACAGTAAAGGTAAGTTGTTTGGTAAGGTTAGTATAGTTGATGCATTAATTTTTTTGGTAGTTGTGGGTGCTATTATAGGTGTAGGGTATAAGATGTCGACATCTAAGGTTGTTGGCGGATATACAAAAACTGATAAGATTGAGATAGTATTTTATAATGAGGATATTCCTGATTTTGTTGCTAAAGCAATTAAAGTTGGTGACTTAGTTAAGGATTTTGACAGAAATAACACTTTTGGGAAAGTAACAAAAATTGAATTAGACAAATCCATCCTATGGACATCTGATGATAAGGGTGTGCTTGTAAAAACTGAAAGACCTGGTGATGTATCTATTAAACTTACAGTAGAAGGAGTAGGAATTTATAGAGACAGCACTAAATATGCTGGTGCAACTTTCGGAAGCTCTGATTATTTTGTAGGTAGGACAGTGCAATTGCTTGCAGGTAAATCTGGATTATCAGCAAAACCTTATGAAATAAAGAAAAAGGGGTAATGCAGCTTGATTAGTAATAGTTTTATATTAAGTTTCTTTATTGCATTGATCCAAAAGATTAATAATCTTTATCAGAATAGTCTTACTGCCAGGATAGTGAGGGCTGTTTTCGCCTGCATTAAAACATTTCTTGATAATAGCAAGATTATAAATTTTGTATCAAGAAGAGATTATTACACAAAGGTATGGGAACATAGTCTACTGTACAATATTATATACAATCTTGCTAATAGCATACCCAAATGGATCAATAAGTTGTATCTGAAGTATGAGACCTATTTCGCAAGCAGTATTTTTGTAAAATTTCTGATTGGGATACTAAGGCGTATTGAGATATTAGTTGCAGCTTTCGTTGCACTGGCAATTATTGTACCTCATGAAAAATGGAACAATATTTATTTGACAATGATTGCATTGGTACTGGCAACTATGTTTTTCATAAAGATCATTGTTCATAAGTTCGAGTATTTTAATATAAAAGCACTGGACTTCGCTTTGATTATTTTCGCAGTGGTAGTATTGATATCTGCAATATTTTCGTTTTTCCCAAGTCTGAGCACAAGGTTTTTAGTGTTTTATGCTACCTGCTTTATTATGCTGCTTGTAATGGTGAGCTCTTTAAAAACTGAAAGATCATTAAACTTGTTTATCGAGATTGTATTGATTGGTGTTACATTCACGGGGCTATATGGGATTTATCAGGATAAAGTCATTGGTATTGCTGTAAACCCTGCATATACTGATCTTATAACTAATTCGAATCCACAGGGACGAGTTTTTTCAACATTACAAAATCCTAATAACTTTGCTGAATTGCTTATTATGATGCTGCCTTTTTATATGGTTGTAATATTGAACTCAAAGAAAATTTATAAAAAGATAGCGTATTCTTTAATGGCAATTCCACCGCTAATTTCTTTTATAGGGACTGGAACTAGAGCAGCTTGGATTGTTTTTCTTGTTTGTGCAATGATCTTTGCGTTTTTCAAGAACAAAAAGCTAATTCCACTATTGTTTTTTGCTGGTCTTTTGTGTATTCCGTTCGTTCCAGAGTCAATATATAGAAGGATAATGTCACTTACTTCTTCTGATAAATCAGCAAGCTACCGAATTATGATATATAAGACAGTATGGCCGATGCTAAAAGATTATTGGATAACAGGTGTGGGACTTGGTACGGATACTTTTATAGATGTATGTGAGAATTATTATCAGTATACTAAGCAGCCTAAGCCACCTCCACATTCACATAATCTATATATGCAGATATGGCTTGAGACAGGTATATTAGGGGTTACGTCATTTATTTGGTTTGCAGTGAGGACAGTTAAAAAGTGTATAATCAGTTTATCAGATAAGACAGAGAGTGGATTAAATAATATACTCATTGCTGGGATATGTGGAACACTTGGAGTACTAGCAATGGGAATACCTGAATATATATGGTTCTATCCTCGTGTAATGTTTATGTTCTGGGTATTGGTTGGGGTTATTTTATCGGCTTTAAGCATATCGAGAATGAAACGCGAAGGAATAAGTCAGAAAAGCATATAGAAATGTACATCAAAACTTAGAAAGTCACCTAATAAGTCTTATTTTATGATGTGTTAGTGTCGATAAACAGATTAGACGATTAAGTATTATTAGGAGGCTTCTATGTTTGAATCTTTTAAAGGTAAAGCAAATGCTTTCCTTAATGGTTTTAAAAAGACGAGTACAGCAAAGTTTGATAGAAAAGTTCTCAGGAAGAACAATATTTCGCTGTTAATTCTTGATGAAAGATGGAATGGTCTTTTTAATAAAACAGAAAAGGTGCCTGAAATACTTGAATGTGAAGAAAAGCTCAAAGAGCTTTTAAAGCAGCAGTCCAGATTGGTGTCTGAGCAAAAGGAGATTGCAGTTCAGAAGAAAACAAAAATGGATCGTATAATCAAACTTACTCCTGAGGTTTTTGACAATAATAACGAAGAAGCTAAGAAAGAAATGAATGATTGTGAACAAGAGATCAAAAGGATTAATGAAAGGCTTCCTGAGATTGGGGAGGAGCTTGAGATTATTCCAGATATGATAAAAGAGGCAAATCTTGAGCTGCTTGAACTCACAGTAAAAATTGTATATTTTAAAATCAGATTGAACCGAAAAAAAATAAAAGAACTTGAAGCACTTATAGAGGAGACAACTGCAAGACTTAGGGTGTATATAGAAGAAAAGGGTACTTTGGCAGAGGATGATGACGATATTTACTCATATTTTCATGATCTTCTTGGCGCAGAAGAGCTTGAAAGGTTGGATAAAGAATTTTTTGATACCTAAGATTTATGTATTTAGGAGGCTTATTACAGGATGAAGGTATTATCTCCAAAGCAAATTGCATTGCTTGATGCTCAGGCGATAAATAAGGCAGGTATTCCTGGGATTGTTTTGATGGAAAATGCTGCTTTAAAGGTAGTTCATGAGATCAGCAAGGATTTTAATAGATTACAAGACTTAAATATTTGCGTATTTGCCGGAAAGGGTAATAATGGAGGAGATGCATTTGCAGTAGCAAGGCATCTTTTTAATAAGGGTGCAAATGTTAAGGTTTATCTTTTGGCGACTATAAATGATATTCAGAACGATGCAAAGACGAATTTGGATATTGTTATAAATATAAATAATCTTCTAAAACAGTCTGAAAATACTCAAACGAAAGATACTCAAACGAAAGATACTCAAACTGAAAATGCTCAAGTGAAAACGATCGAGCTTGTTGAGTTGTTTGACAAGGAGTCTGGGATTATTCATGATGGACCTTTTAAGCTTATGGAAATTAACCTTAATAAGTGTGATCTTATTATTGATGGAATATTTGGCACAGGCTTTAAAGGACAGGTAAAAGAGCCTATTAAAGGGGTTATTGACTGTATAAATAGTAAAGATAAATATGTTCTATCAATAGATGTACCTTCTGGAGTTAATGGAGAGAATGGCAATGTCGAGGGAAGCTGCATAAAAGCTAAAAAAACTGTAACATTTTCTTTTCCAAAAACAGGACTGCTTGTTTTTCCTGGAGCTGAATTTGCAGGAGAGCTAATTATTGTCGACATTGGAATACCTAAGGCAGTAAATGATACATTGGAAATAAACACCTTTTTGGTTGATGAAGAACTTGTAGCAGATTTGACTCCAAAAAGGTTTGATAATAGTAATAAAGGTAGCTATGGCAAAGTGTTTGTAATTAGTGGTTCAAACGGAATGACTGGTTCAGGATGTCTTGCATCAAATGCAGCACTTAGAGCGGGGGCAGGGCTTGTCTATCTAGGGGTACCAGCTTCCCTTAAAAATATATACTCTTCATCGTTAATAGAGCCGATAGTAATTCCTCTAGATGATAATGGCACTGGATTTATTCAAGATACCTCTATAAATGACGTAAACGCACAGCTTGAAAAGATGGATGTTGCTGTTGTTGGACCAGGTCTTTCGCAAAATAATGCAGTATTTTCGGTCGTAAAGCATATTTTAGAGACTGCTAAAATACCTCTCGTTATTGATGCAGATGGCTTAAATGCTGTTTCGAAGGATGTATTGATGCTTAATTTGCTCAAAAAAACAGCGGTTATAACACCACACCCTGGAGAAATGGCGAGATTGTGCGGAGTTAGTGTTAATGATGTACAGAAAGATAGAATAAATATTGCAAGAGATTTTTCACGCAAATTCGGTGTAGTTACAGTATTAAAGGGTGCAAGGACAATAATTGCACTTCCTGACGGAAGAGTTTTCATAAATCCTACAGGAAACTCAGGTATGGCTACAGCAGGAACAGGTGATGTACTTGCAGGAATAATCGGTTCATTTATAGGCCAGGGACTAAAGCCTGAAGAAGCCTCTATAGCGGGAGTGTATGTACATGGTGCCGCAGGGGATAATGCAGTCAAGACAAAGGGCAGGCATGGATTAATAGCCAGTGATTTGGTAAATGAACTTCCAGTTATTATGAATAGGATGTAATTTATGGGGGCAGTAAAATGGAGCATAAATTTAACAGAGCATGGGCAGAAGTAGATTTAGATGCAATTGCTCATAATATGAGAGAAATAAGAAGGATAACAAATAAAAAAGCAGAAATAATGGGTGTGGTTAAGGCCGATGCTTATGGACATGGCGTAAAGGAGGTTGTAAGAACTATTTTGGATAATGGTGCTACATACCTTGCTGTTTCTATGATTGACGAGGCTATCCAGCTCAGGCAAAACAATATTGATGTACCAATATTAATTTTAAGCTATACGGATCCGATAAGAGTTTCCGATATAATAAAATATAACCTAACCCAAGCTGTTTTCAGCCACGACTTAGCAATTGCACTGTCACAGGAGGCTGTAAGACAAAAGAAAAACGTTAAAATCCATATAAAAATTGACACTGGAATGACTAGGGTAGGCTTTATGCCAGGATACAGTGCGATAAAAAACGTAATGGAAATAAGTAAGCTACCTAGAATTATTATTGAGGGTATTTTCACACATTTTGCTTCTGCAGACGAGGCGGACAAAAGCTATACCAACATGCAATTTGAAAAGTTCATGGGGATTTGCAGTGAACTGAACAGAATCGGAGTATATATTCCTATAAAGCATGTAGCAAACAGTGCGGCAATAATAGATTCAGCTGAAATGCACTTGGACATGGTAAGACCTGGCATCATTCAATATGGCATGTTTCCTTCAAATGAGGTTGATAAAAGTAAAATTTCATTAAAACCAGCCATGACATTAAAAGCAAATGTAGTTCTTGTTAAGGAAGTTGAAATAAATACTGCAATAAGCTATGGACGGATATTTACAACCGAAAGGGAAAGCAAAATTGCGACAATCCCTATCGGTTATGCAGATGGATATTCGAGACTTCTCACTGGCAAAGGAAAAGTGCTGATAAATGGAGAATATGCACCTATTGTAGGTAAAATATGTATGGACCAAAGTATGGTGGATGTAACGGATTTAAAAAGCAATGTGACAGTTGGTGATGAAGTGGTGTTATTTGGTAGACAAGGCGATAACGAGATTAAGGTAGAGGATATTGCTTCAAGTATTGGAACTATAAATTATGAGATAGTGTGTATTGTTGGAAAAAGAATACCTAGGGTTTATATTAGGGATGGGAAGATACAGAGTGTGTTAAATTATCTTATATAGAAATTATAAAATTTTATGAATGAGATTATTGTTTTTTTGGAATATTAAAGAAATAATAATAATGCTGCAGGGGGAGGCTTAGATTTTTGGGATAAATTACATGCAGCATAATGTGCACAGTAATATTTTTTTAATTTGACCCATGCATACTAAGGGTTATATAATGATATATATAGTATATCATTTCGAATTCCTTAAAAATAAAAAAATAATCAAAATTAAGCTGGGAATCCTTTTTGCCCGATAATAGAGGGGGGTTATTTTTGTCTGATTTGAAGAAAATATTGGTAAGTCTTCCTGATAATCTGTTAAAAGAGGTTGATGAAATTGTTACAGTTGAAAAAACAAACAGAAGTGAGTTTGTCAGGAAAGCAATGAAGCTCTACATCAGAGAAAAACGCAGAATTGAAATGAGGGATAAAATGAAGAAGGGTTACCAGGAGATGGCTGATATTAATGCTAAACTGGCGGAAATGTGTTTTGAGGCGGATAATGAGCAACAGCAAAAATATGAGGATCGACTTAGGGAGTTGGAAAGATAGTGATAATAAAACGTGGAGATATTTTTTACGCTGACTTGAGTCCAGTCATTGGATCTGAACAAGGAGGCGTTCGACCTGTTTTGATTGTTCAGAATGATATTGGCAACAAATATAGTCCGACAGTAATCGCAGCAGCTATAACGTCTCAAATAAATAAAGCAAAGCTCCCTACACATATTGAAATAAGTGCTAGGGAATATGGCTTGGCAAAAGACTCGGTTATCCTTCTAGAGCAGATAAGAACTATTGATAAGGTTCGTATAAGAGAAAAGATTGGTCGTTTGGATGATGAGTTGATGGAAAGAGTTAATGAGGCTATTGGGATCAGTTTTGGATTGACTGATATCTAATAGAATTGGCAAGGGGGACAAAAGGTGAAATGGTCAAAGATATTTAATTATAAATTGCTTATACTAGTGACGATTGTGATAATGAGTTTTTCTATAGTACATATTTCTAAGGCAAATACGGTTGAGCCCGGGACTGATCAAGATCCTGTGATTACTCAAAGCTATGTTGATAAAAAAATATCAGAACTTAATACTAAGCTCGAAAGTGCGAATACCACGATAAATGAGCTTACGAAGAAGCTTAATGATTATTCGACAGCTAACGAAGAGCTTAAAAAGAAGTTACAGGACTTCAATCCTGAGGAAGCAAAGTTCAAACCAGTAGAGCTTAAAGCAGGTCAGAAGCTTATTGCTGGGGCGAGTGCAGAAATAGTATTACGATCAGGCAAAGCAAAAGCAGTCGGTGGTACATATGGGGGGCTTTCTGACATTACAGCTGCGTCTAGTGTAGATTTAAAGACAGATGCAGATATTCCATTAAATCATTTGCTGCTTGTTTCTAGGGACGATGGAAGAGGAATTATAGCGCTTAAGAATAGCTGGATAATAATCAAAGGGTCATATGCAATAACAGAATCCAAGTAATAGAGTCATTTGGAGGGAATATGAAAGATAAGATTATTCGGGTCGGCATATTTCTTATTTGCATGTTGGTTGTATACCAGTTTGGGATCAAGCCAATTTTTAAAAATGATTCTTCTAAAGTAGTTACTAAAGAAAACACAAAAGCTAATTCAAAATGGGCAGAAAAAAATTTGGTTATCGAAAAGGACAAGTATGATGTAATTGTTTTGGGGGAAGAGCCCGAAGGAATTGTAGCGTCTGTTTCTGCCGCAAGGTCTGGTGCTAAAACATTACTCCTGGCACAGGGAAATGATATTGGAGGCTCAGTATGTAAAAATATGCAATTTGACTTTGAGCCTAGCGTTGGTCCTAATGGAGAGGTTTTGAATAAAGGTATATTTTTTGAGATGTCACAGGCGTTGGGAAAAGTTGTATCCTCGGAGAAATACATTCAAGAAATGGACAAGCTGATAAAGAGAGAAAAAAATCTCGAGGTAGTATATGGAGTTAATATCATATCTCCTTCAATCGATGGGAACAAGCTATATGGAATAGAGATTGGTGTTAATGGTAAAAAAGAAATATATTTTGGAAAAAGATTTATTGATGCTACAAAAGATGGAATGTTGCTCGAAATGTGCAAGGTTCCTTATTTTGTTGGTGGGGAAGATATAAATATAAAAAACAATTATCAACCAGTGTTTTTGAATTTTGAAGTTTCTGGCGTTAAATGGAGTGATGTTGATGAACTGTATAACAAAAGCAATGCAAATAGGTTAAGCTCAATTCTAAAGCAATATAAGCCTACTCAGGCGAACTTCAGACTTGGTAGAATTATTTTTACAAATGAAGGGGATAACAAAGTAATTGTACGAGGTGTTGAGTGCTTTAATATAAGGGTTGACGACAAAAAGAGCCTTGAAAGCGAATATATTTCAGCAGTTGAGGAAACAAGAAATTTTGCGGCATTTTTAAGGGATAGATTTATTGCATTCCAGAACTCCACTTATGAAAAACCTGCAAGTGAATTTTTTATAAAAACACATCGACATTTCTCAAGCATACATATTTTGAGCGTTAATGAAGTGCTCGAGAATACTGACTTTATTGATAAAATTAGTATTGGAGCAAATCCAGTTGAACTATATATTAACAACGATTCATATACGAGATATGTTATTGGCAAACCCCTTCAGTATTCAATTCCATTAGGATGTATTATTCCAAATAAGATAGATAACCTTCTTATGGTTGGAAGTAAGGTTGGATATTCATCGTTGGCTGCTTCAAGTGCAGTTTCAAGCGGAATCAATGTGGATGTTGGTCAAGCAGCTGGGATTGCGGCGGTTTTCAGTATTGTTAATGATTGCTCTCCGATTGATATTATTGATGGCAAAGATAAAGACTATATATTGGAGCTTGAGGATATCTTAAAAAGCGTAGGTATGAATTTACCTCAATTTAAAATTCCAAATCCAATCAAAGATAACTGGGTGTATCCTTCGATAAAGGAATTGAATTCGCTAGGATTGATTTCGTCTGGACTGACGAATGATTACAAATTAAATGAAGAAGCCTCACAAGAAGATTTTGCTGTTCTTTTGTTAAACGGGGTTGTAAGGCTTGCACCTGAAAAATATTCTCTTGATTTAGATAGAAGACTAAGAAAGTATTTTGCAAACAAAGGGCTTACTAAGGACGGGGCAGCCCAAATACTTCTTGCTATGAATGGTGTTTCTTCAGATTCAACTGTTGCTTATTTTAAAGCTTGTGATAAAGGGTATATAAATAAAGCAATGATGCTTAGGCTAAAGGATAAAAAAATACTTACAATGGACCAAGTTTTTGAATTAAGTACACATAATATTAAAAAATTCACTGGAAAAAGCTTTGCTGAATAAAAGATTTTTCTGAAGTAAAAATATTTTTAAAATATATTCCAAAAATTAAAAACCTGTGTTAAAATTAAGTTAAATAGTTTAAGGTAGTAAAAAGTTTTTGAAGTAAATCAATGAGTGGGTTCCATTCTTATAGCAGTTATTCAGGCAGTTTTCTGATTCTTTATTTCTACCTTTACCCCAAATTTAAACATCTTAAAAGTGAATCGTTTTATTTATGCACTGTAAAATAGTGTCAATTGAAAATAATTGAAAATTAACAGTTGGTAAACGTTTAGACCAATTCTTAGTTTCAATTTATATAAATTTTAATTTTATTTGCCAATCCTGTATATTCTTCTAATATAATGAATAAAATTTATTTTAAAGAAGAAGTTATAGGAACGGAAGGATTAGTAAAAAATAGATATAAGTAAAAAGATAGGGGAGTAAAAGTTATGGGAAATGAAGAATTAAACTACATGCTTGAAAAGTTGACAAAACTTAAGGACGAATTAGTTAAATTGAACGAAAAGACTGGGGCTTCGGAAAGAGCAAGAATGATGAGAGAAGATATCCTCAAATTTGGCTGGAACGGAGTATTGCAAAAATATCATCCAGATGTTAATGCAGACGATCCTGCTGCAAATGAATTATTCAAAATGTACAAATTTGTATATGAGGATATGAAGAAAAGGGTTCTTGAATTCTAAGGGTAAAAAAACAGATTGTTTTAGGTCTTAATAAAAAGCAGTTAATCTTAGCATGCAAATGTGTTGTATGCAGACAGAAGATTAACTGCTTTTTATTTATTATGTTTTCTTGTTTCCAAAAATCCTGATTTTAGTGATTAGTAGTATAAACCTTGGAAGATCGAGCATTCTTTTGAAACGCCAAGGCTCTTTGTAAAGTCTGTAAAGCCACTCAAGCCCGTATTTTTGAAAAAATTCAGGTGCGCGATTGGCATTTCCAGAGATTATATCAAGGCTTCCACCTACCCCCATGCAGACTTTTACCTTTAAAAGGGATTTATGCTCATGTATCCAGAACTCTTGCTTTGGAGCACCTAGTGCAACAAGCAGTATATCGACGGTTGACGAATTAATCTGATCTATGATTTCATTTTCGTTTGTTTTATCGAAATAGCCGTTCCTACAGCCTGCTATTTCAACATTACTATATTCAGCAAGTAGTCGTCTTCCAGCCTCTTCTGCAACTCCAGGCTTGCCACCAAAAAGAAAGAATCGTATTTTTTTATTGCCCTGATATGAGAAGAGGTTTTTGACGAGGTCAAAGCCTGCTACTCTTTCTGGTAGGCCAAGTCCAAGGATTTTAGAAGCAAGAACAACGCCTGCACCATCGGCAACAAGCATATCCGCTTCACAAAGTATTTTTTTAAGTGATGGATCTCTATGTGAAGCCATCATAATTTCTGCATTTGGCGTGTAAACTGCATGAAAGCTTTCAGTGCTTAAAAAGCTTATTACCTGCTCAACAGCTTGCTTCATATTAATATTATCAACAGGTACATTTAAAATTTCTACTGTATTTCTCATGTGTACTCCCTCTAATTACTTTCTGATTCTATAAGATCGATAGCGATTTTAGCGTTTTTAAGAGCCTTTTCTTTTAAGTCTGTTGCAACTTTTAGGAGCTCTGTTGATATTTCTGATTTTTGCTTCCAGACACTATCGATTGTATTTTTAAGATTTTCAAATTTGAGATCCTTAAGATTGCCTGCTGAAGCTTGGTTGATCGACTTTAAAAAGCCTTCGACTTTTGGTTCGTATATAAGTCCAACCAATGGAATACCGAGACTTGCGGCAAATACCAACGCGTGTAGTCTCATTCCAACAAGCATGTCCATTCTGCTTATTATTCCCATAGTTTCGGAAACCGAATACTTATTTTCAATAATATAAGCAGGGGTTTCCATTTTAGACACAATTCGTTTGGCAATAATAAGATCGCCAGGGTAATGCATAGGTATAAATACTGCCTTAAGCCCAAAAGTTTTACTTGTATAATCAGCAGCTTGGGCGATTATACGTTCATTTTTTTCAGATTCGTGCCACTTTCTAACCGAGTAACCAATAAATGGTCCATCTTGAGGAATTTTTTCGGCTAAAAAGATATTATCTATTTCGTCAGATGAAGAAGCTTCGATTGTAAGGGCAGGATCAGCTGTAACATGTACAGAAGGTGCATTTATACGTAGATTGTCTATCTCGATCATTGACGGCATTTCTTCCCTTAAGGTTATAACGTCTACCTTATTTAACACATATCTTGTTATTTTTCTATTGATTTTTTTGTTTATAGGTCCTATTCCATTAGCATATACCATAACCTTCATGCCCATTTTTTTAGCCATCCAGATCATGAAAAGGTAATAAAACAATGACCTTGAGCTTGTATTATCCTGAATAAGGTTTCCGCCGCCGTTTATAAAGAGGCGGTTCTTCTTCATTGAGAGTAAGATTTTGAAAATGTTGACACGGAATATTGATTCAACATTATATGTTCTTTTTGTTTCGATTGGTTGACGAGACAATACCATTATTTTGAGATCGTCTTTATACTGTCTTAAGTTGTTGGTGATTGCCATAAGCATTGCATCGTCACCGATGTTTTTAAATCCATAATATCCCGAAATGATAATATCGGGGTTGGAAGCGCTCTTTTTAATCTCAGGATACCTTTTTAATACAGCGCTATAAATATCGAGCTGAGTCCTGCACATATTTCTAAGTGAGAACTTTTCACTTGCTTTAAGATGGATTTTGACTCCCATTTCTTCACGAAGAGCGCTATCTTCGGCAAGCTTTAAAATGTACTCTGACAGCTTTTTGAAGTCCCCAGAATTAAAAAGAAATCCATTTGTTCCATGATCAATAAGGTCAGAAAGACCACCAACATTGCTGCTTATCGTAGCTCTCTTTACCATTGTACCTTCAAGTATTGAGTATGGAAAGCTTTCACTTATTGAAGTCAAAACATTTATGTCTATATTGCTCATAAACTCATACGAATCGTTTACAAACCCTGTAAAGAAAACGTTATTCTGCAACCCAAAAGAGTTAACCTTATTCTCAAGGGACTTCCTTTCTTCACCTTCTCCGCCAATTATAAACTTTATGGAAGGGTTTTGCTTTACAACTTCTTTAGCAGCATTGATGAAAACGTTTAGACCTTTAACTGGTGTAAGCCTTACTAGTATGCCTACTAAAATATCAGAGGATGTTACTTTAATATTATACTTTTTTGCAAAATCAGCTCTCGAATAGGTTCCAATTTTTTGATCAAAGTCTATACCATTATAAAGAGTGAAAATTCTGTTTGGATCGAAGTTTCTATTTACGAGCATTTCTTTAAAGTTTTTTGAAACAGCTTCATAATAATCAATATATCTTAATGCTATAGTATTAATAATTCCAAAAGAAACCCTTTTAATAAAGCTTTGCATATAGTCAAGACGATAGTCGCTATGAACTGTAGTTACTGCAGGGGTTTTGGTAAATCGCCTTACAACAACGGATATCATATTTGCTTTAGCACCATGTGAATGGGTAAGATCATATTTTTCTTCGCGGATTATAGTAATAACCCTCTTTATATCTTTAATGATATTTCCAGACTTAATAACCTCGACATTAATGCCCATGGCTTTGGCATCATCTGCAAAAATACCTGATCTGAAGCTTATAAGCTTAACATCAATATGTTTTCCCAATTCCTGGACAAGCGAGAGTACGTGTGACTTAGCACCGCCAACATCTCCACCGCCTATTAAATGAAGAACTTTCATTATTTGCATCTCCGTTCAAATGACATTAAAAATCAGTGTATATTATAGCATATTGAATGATAATAATAAAGAAATGATTCAAATATTAATTCTCCTTTCGAGCGTATGTTCGCGAGTTAAGCGAACATGAAAGCGAGATTATAGGGGAAGTTATATTTGAACATTTCAAGAAATGATTCAAATAAATAGGATGATAAAAATGGGTATATTGAATTTTAAAAAAATATCTGGCGTATGGAAAGAATATGCATTTATGGCTCTAGGAGCGCTTATTATGGCTATAGCAATAAATGTTTTTATGGTGCCTTTCAAAATAGCTCCTGGTGGGGTGAGCGGGATTGCTACGGTTGTTCATTATTTAAGCAACAAAATACTTCCTGTAGGTGGAACAATGCTTGCTTTTAATATTCCTCTTTTTCTTTTGGGGTTAAAATATGTAGGCAGAAAGTTTTTTGTGAGAACCTTCTTTTCGACAATTCTTCTTGTAGTATTTATAGATGGACTTGAACCATATTCAACAATATTTGTAAAACACTATTTACTGAGTGGAGAAAACCCAGCGTCTTTTCAGGATTTAATGCTTTACTCAGTATTTGGAGGCGCTCTTATGGGAATAGGAATGGGAATGGTTTTTAAAAAAGGAGCGACAACTGGAGGAAGTGATTTAGCAGCAAGAGTGGTTAATCATTTTTCCCGAAACTTTACAATGGGACAGTTAATAATGGCGATTGATACAGTGGTTATTTCCCTTGCGGCAGTGTGCTTTAAGAGCTTTGTTTTGGCATTATACTCAATATTAACTTTGTATATTTCTTCTATAGTAATAGATGCCATACTTGAGGGTGTAAATTTTGCGAAAAATGTATTTATAATTTCAGATAATGCTGATGAAATAGCAGCAAAGCTACTAGTGGAAATAGATAGAGGCGTCACGGCGCTAAGAGGTATAGGTATGTATACTGGAAAGGAAAAAAATGTATTGATGTGTGTGCTGCATAGAGGACAGCTACAGCAATTGAAGGAGTTGGTGTTAAAATATGATAAGAACGCTTTTATTATTCTAACGGATATAAGGGAAGTCTTGGGTGAAGGGTTTAAAACATATTAGGAAATAAACAAGAAACAACATGCCATTCTTTTTGTCTCAAACCCCGTTAAATCATGGGGATTTGTTAGTGAGATTATGTCAGTAGTATACTTAAAATCACCTTATTTTTCTGGACTAATTAATATGTCTATAGTATACTATATTAAATACATTAATCGTATTTAATATATAAGTCGACGATTAATTAAGAACAATATTTGTAAGATTTGCGATAATGAATACTCCGAAATGTTGAAACAGTATATTGTAAATTTATTATAAAGAATTTTATAAATTGTGAGGAGTGTAAGAATGGAGACTCAGAAACTAAAAGAACTAAAGAAAATTTCCACGAATATCAGAAAAGATATAATCGAGGCGGTTTATAGTGCAGCAGCAGGTCATCCAGGAGGTTCGTTGTCATGTGCGGATATAATGTCTGTACTCTATTTTCATGAAATGAAAGTAGATACTAAGAACCCTAGTTGGGAAGATAGAGATCGCTTTGTTATGTCTAAAGGTCACTGTTCTCCTGCACTTTATGGTGCTCTTGCTCAGAAGGGATTTTTTCCAAAAGAGGATTTGCTAACATTCAGACAGGCGAATAGTTATCTTGAGGGTCATCCGAGCATGAAAATGGTACCTGGTGTAGATATGTCCACAGGATCTTTAGGACAGGGAATATCAGCTGCAGTTGGTATGGCATTGGCAGGAAAGCTTGACAAGAAGGACTATAGAGTATATGCAGTGCTTGGAGATGGAGAAATAGAAGAAGGTCAGGTTTGGGAAGCTCTTATGTGTGCAGCTCACTATAAGCTTGATAACCTTACTGCATTTTTAGATCACAACGGTCTCCAGATTGATGGTAAAATTACAGAAGTTATGTCACCAGAGCCAGTTAAAGACAAATTTGAATCTTTTGGATGGAAGGTCATAGCAGTGAATGGCCATGAGCATCAGCAAATCGTTGAAGCCATAGAGGAAGCAAAAAAAACAAAGGGAAAGCCAGTTATGATAGTTGCTGAAACAATAAAAGGCAAAGGTGTTTCCTTTATGGAAAATCAAGCTGGATGGCATGGAGTTGCTCCAAACAAAGAACAAAGGGATATGGCTATTACTGAGTTGGACGAGTATTTAGCTAAATTGGAGGTTGAATAACATGGTTAAAAAAATAGCAACTAGAGAAGCCTATGGCAATGCTTTAGCAGAGTTCGGCGATGATAATAGAATTGTAGTTATGGATGCGGACCTTTCAAAGTCAACAAAGACAGAGGTTTTTAAGAAAAAGTATCCTGAAAGATTCATAAACATGGGTATCGCAGAAGCAAACATGATGGCAGCGGCAGCAGGTATGGCTTCATGCAACAAAATAGTATTTGCAAGTACATTTGCAATATTTGCATCAGGAAGAACCTATGAGCAGGTTAGAAACTCAATATGCTATCCTGCACTCAACGTAAAGATTGGTGCTTCACATGCGGGTATAACAGTTGGTGAAGACGGTGCTTCTCATCAGACATTTGAGGATATCGCCCTTATGAGGGTAATACCTAATATGACTGTCGTAAATCCAGCGGATGCCGTAGAAACTAGAGCCGCAATCAAGGCTGCAATTGAGACAGACGGTCCTTTTTATATAAGGCTCGGCAGGCTTGGGGTTCCAGTAATTTTTGATGAGGCAGATTATAAGTTTGAGCTTGGAAAAGGTGTGCAGATAGCCGATGGCAAGGATTTAACCATAATTGCTACAGGATATATGGTATCGATAGTCATGGAAGCTGCAAAAATATTGGAAAGTGAAGGCATCAAAGCAAGAATTATTAACATACATACAATAAAGCCTATAGATAAGGATATAATAATCAAAGCTGCAAAGGAAACAGGCTCTATTATCACTGTAGAAGAGCACAGTGTTATTGGAGGACTTGGAAGTGCTGTTGCTGATGTAGTCGTAGAAAACTGTCCTGTACCTATGAAGATGATTGGTATAAATGATAAATTCGGAAAGTCAGGAAAGCCAGAGCATTTGCTTGAAATGTTTGGACTTACTCCTGAAAGTATTGCAAAGAAGATAAAGGAATTTTATCAGTCAAAGAAATAGTTTTATCTGGTGAATGAAAAAAGGCTGAAGTCTACTAATTATAGTAGTCAATCAGCCTTTTTTATTATTCTTTTCATAAACCGAAGGAACTAAATTGGTGCAAATCAGCGTAGCATATATCATAAATATGAACCTGCATTCTATCTTACCATCCTAAATCCAAAAATATTTCTTATCTCAACATAAATTTTCATCATGTGAATTATGATAAACAACTTCATTTTCGGCACATTTAACAATTTTATTATAACATAACGCATAGTATATTTGTTTGGATGTAGAAATGGGCGATGCAGTGAAAGAGTCTCTAAATAAGCCTGAAATTTATTTTCGCTGATTTTAAATTTTAATGGTAAAAAGTCCAGTAGTCCTTTAGGCACTGGACTTTTACTATTGCAGATCTGATTTCTCTCCAAGTCAAAGTATTACGGTCTTTCTTGAAATAATTTTACTATAACAAAATTAATAAGTCTTGTTTCTGATTTTTAACCATTTTTTAACCAAAATATAGTTGAAATAATACAATTCATGTAGTATATTTATTTGGGTGCATTTCTGGATTATGTAAATAATACGAGAGTTTTATAAAAATACACATGAATGGAGGAAAAAGAAGAAATATATTATTCAGAATGTGCATTGTTTAGAACAAAAATTATATTATTATAACTTAAGGGAGGAAATAAAATGGGAAAAATGTATGTAAAAAGATTTGTAGCATTTGTTTTGGTTTTTATTATGGCAATCCAGTTATTGCCATTGGAATGTTTTTCAGTTGATATGAGTAGTGGGGCTGTTGTATTTAAGCCAGCAATAGATGTATATAAAGATATATCAAATACAAATCTTACTGATCAAGAATTGCAACAAATGTATGACAAATACAAAACGCAAATAGAGGGCGATATTTCTACTCAGAAAACAAAAATTGAGTCAAATAGAGTTAAAGAGGAAACTGCAAAAAATCAATACGATAAAAATAATTTAAGCAAAACGACATCAACTATTTCAAGTACAGATAGTTCTTTGCTAAAAAGCTCATTGTCTTCAACAAACTTGAATATAGCTACTACACAGTCTCTTGCGTCTACCGCTTCTACAACATCTACCACATCAACTATTGAAGCACCATCAAATCTTGATTTGACTATTGTTGGTGATAGTGTTGATGCTACATGGTCTGGAGTAGAAGGGGCTGCTGGATATAAAGTGTATAAGTACAATACTTCTAATGGTAATACCACAATTATCGATGCGGGATTAAACCAAAGAGCTACAATAGATGGAGTCTCTTCAACTGTAGCTGAGTATAAGGTCTATGTAAGAGCATATGATTTTAATAATATTGAATCGATAGACAGCAACTATGTTATTGCTGTTAGAAATGAAATAAATAATCCTGATTTTGTATTGAATAACGATTATGTATTTATCAATACAACACTAAGTAATTCAACCAAAATCACGCTTGCAGGTCACAAGTTAAAAATATGTCAGAACCTTAATCAGCTTGGATCCGCGACTATTATTGTTGGCAATGGTCAACTAAGCATATTAGGGGACTACAATATTGGCGGCCATGCTCAATTAATAATGCTAGATCCTTTAGGTAGAGTATATGTACAGAAAAATTTCACATTTAATTCAGATAAAAATCATGATGTAGGTTTACTAGACAATGGTATACTTGAAATAGGTGAAAAGTTTCAAGATGATTCAGAGGGACTGTTTAATCCAGGAGGTAATCATGCTGTATTCTTAAATAGTACTGATACCATTGGGGTAACAAATGTTATGTTTAATGGTAGATTAGTAGAGCCCTTATCATATTTCAATTACCTTTTCTTAAACAAAGCTTTGTCTTTATATAATTTTTCTCCGCCAGGAAGAGGAGTTGCTCAAAACTTCGCTAAAAAACCAATACAAATCATTGACGGCAAAGACAGCTATTTAGGGTTTGACGGTGTATATTCTCCTTCAGGTAATTTCGGTAGAACATATACTGATTTGGTGATAAAGACCAGAGGAGAAAATGACATTGAGATAGGCAGAACATATAACGGCCAAAACACCAACGTTGGTATCCTTGGAAAAGGATGGACATTTAGTTATGAGGCTAGTGTAGTTGTAGATTCTCCAAGCGGTGGAACGGAAACTGCCAAGGTTATTATGCCTGACAGTAGTGTTCTTGACTTTAAGCTGAAAACATCCCCTTCTCCTTCAGCATCAGTTACTCCGACACCAACACCTACTGTTTCACCAACAAATAAGGAATATGAAGCTATAGATTCAAGATCAACATTGACTTATAACAATAACAAATATACATTGTCTATGAAGGATGGTACAAAGTATGAATTTGTAAAATTAGACAACAACAAAATTGTTTTAAGTACAATCCAAGATAGCAGTGCAAACAAAATTACAATTGGATATAATCCAAGCTATAAAATTAGTAGTATTTCGGATGACACAGGTAAAAATGTAACTTTAGATTATTTTTCAGATAGAATTGAAGTTAAGGATGTAGGAAAGGATGACAATAATAATCCTATTATTCTAAGAACGATTGTATATCGTCTTAATCAATACTCTAATATTTATGAAGCTACAGATGCTACTGGATTTACACTATACAGATATGGATATGACACCACTAGTCAAAGGCTAAACCTTGTTCAAGAGCAAACTTCTACAGGTGTTTGGACAAACGTTGATTCGGTTGTTTATGACGGTAATGGGAAAATTCTCACTTGGACTGATATTAACGGAATGGTTACAAATTATATATATGAGCCTCACAAGACAACCATCAACTATACTGTAGAAGATGAGGTGCGTACAAAAATTGAAGAGTACGATGAAACGTATGCTTCGATAGCCTCAAAAGTTGGTAATCAAACAAGCACCGCATCATACTTTACTCAAGATATAGGTGATATGGATGTAAACAAGTTTAATGAAATCAAAGAAGAAATAGACATCTACGGGAATAAAACAACCTATGAGAGAGATAGTAGAGGTAACGTAACAAAGATTATAAATCCAGACCTCTCAACTAAGGAATTTGGATATTATACAACAGGAAGCACAATTGATCTTGTTAAGTGGGAGCTTGATGAGGATAAAAACTATACATATTATGTGTATAATGATGCAAGGAAACTTACGACTAAGTATGTATACAGAAATCCTGTGACTACTTATCCATATCCAGGAGAAGGTACACCTTTAGACTCTTTGATCACCAAGTATACGTACAATGCAGATGGTCAGGTGGCTACTGTTACTGAACCTAATTACCAGGGTAATACAACAACAACAGAATCCACAAGGTATGTTTACAATAGCCAGGGTATCCTAGAAAGTATAACTGATCCTTCAGAGAAAAGTATCAGTTATACGTATAACGCTTACAGGTTATTAGAAAAAGAAACTGTAACCTATAACGGATTAACAGCATCTTTATCAGCATTCTATGAATATGACATAAATGGAAGGCTTCTTAGAAAAATCTTATGTAATAGCGATACCAAAGCAACTGCTACAAAAATGAGTGTTGAAAGGTATGTCTATGACTCAATAGGAAGGCTTAAACAGAAAATTGACCCCAATATATATAATTCTTCAGAGGACACACTTGATGCTTCTGGAAATATAACAGGCCCATACACAAACCTAAATGTAGGCTATAGATACACATATAATCTTGCAACTGAGAATGTACTACAGGAAACAAACCCAGAAGGTCATGTAGTAAAGTACGAATACAATGATCTTGGAGACATGGACATGAAAAAAACTCCTGATCCAAATGGAGGTTCATCTCTTGTAACAACATTCTATGGAACTGACATTTATGGTAGAGATACAGAGACAATGCTTTATGCTTTAGGTAAGCCTGCAACAACCATGGAATACTTCAGATACCCAGATGCTGAATATGTATCTGATGGAAACTATAATAGGGTTGTAGAGCATTATACTGTTGTTGATAATAACAAAACTATTTTGGAAACAACAAAATATGATTATGCTGGTAGAGCTATTCAAAGTACTAAAGGCTATGTTGGTGACACATATCAAGTGTCAAATTCTATGGAATATAATAAAAGCGGTACATTGAAAAGCTCAAAAGATGGAATGAATTTTGTAACATACTATTTTTACAATACATCAAAAAAGCCAGTCCATATTTGGACTCCATCTAAAGGAGAAAATGGAGTTGCAACGTATTATACCTACAAAAGGATCGTTTACGATGACTCGGGAAATATAATCAAAGAAGCTATTTTCAAGGATGAAGTAACCGCTGCTTTATATGCGGATGCAGATGAAAAGAATAAAGAAGAGAATAAGGTTATAGAAATTAGTAATTGCTATATTTCAAGCTATGAATACTATGAAAACAACAAGCTAAAGCTAAGCACTGACCAAAGCGGTAAAAGAACAAAGTATTATTATGATGGGGCAAACAATGTAAATAAGATTGAGGAGTATAAGGATGAAGGTACAACCAACCTGAGAACTACTGATTATGTAAATAATTACCTTGGAAAAGTAGCCACTGAAACAATATATGTAACAAATGATGACATATATGGGAATGCAGGTACAGGCACATGTCCTTTGACAAAGAGCTATGATTATGATTTGAATGGTAATCTAAAGCAAGTAACAGGCGGTTACAATACAATAACAATGTATTATTACGATAATCTGAATAGACAAATCGGAGAAGCAAGATCAGGAATGTCCTATTCCGACTCTTCGTCAAGGGTTCTGAATTGGCAAGGAAATACATTATCCGATACAAACAAGAGAGGGTACACAACTTTATATACATATGACTGGAGAGGTTTTAATAAAAAAACTATTCAGCAGGTTACAATATATAATGGATCAGCATATGTGCTTAAAGATAGAGTAACAATCTCATGGTACGACAACTTAGGTAGAAAAGTTGCAGATGTTTCACCAAACAATTATGTTTCAACATATGATTATGCAGAAGTTTCAGGCATAAACAATTATGATTATTTTGAATACAACGTGTTTGGACAGGTAACTAAAAAAGGGTTTAAGGGTAATGCAAAGAAATACAATACTTCAAATGGCGGCACATGGACAGATGAAGCAATAACAACCGAAACGGCTTATGTTTATGACAATAATAAGAATATGATTTCCGAAAATGTAAAAGAGGGAACTGTTTCAAACATTTCGGAGTATAAGTATTCACCACAGTCAAAGATAATCAGTAAGGTTGATCCAGAAAACAAAGGAAGGTCAATAACAAGTACTGTTTCATACGATTATGATACCCTTGGAAGGGTAAAGCAGGAGAGCTATGTTGCTTCAAGCACTAATACTATTGGGAAAATAGTAACATACGAGTATACCTCAGAAGTAGCAAGTGGACTCATAAAGAGCAACACCGTAACCAAAAGAGTGAATTTAGCAGATACCTCAGGAGTATTGGAAATAAGCAAGTATGATATCCTTGGCAATATGATAGAGCATTCAGAAAGTAAGGGTGGAGAACCATACACATGGTACTATTCTTACAATAACCTAGGAAAAGTATCGATGGCAACAGAACCTTACAAAACAGCTGGCGTGAATAAATTCATAAAAACAAGGTTCCGTTACGATATATTGGGGAATCTTGCGTACAAGCAAAGGATGAATACGGTGTATAGCAGTATAACTGATGCACCTGTTGACGCTGCAAACGACATAGTTGACTTGTATACTACACATATTGTATTAGGACAAATTACTGGTACTTGCCAGCAAAGGTTCGACGGTGGAGAAGATATATATACAAGCATGACTTATGACAAGAATGGGAATATACTTACACAATTTGATGGAAATGACGTCAAGACTACATGGACGTATGACGAAGCTGACAGAAAGAAGTCAGAGTCTGTAACGGTTAATGGAGTTGTTCAAAAAACGACCTATGATTGTGATTTGAATGGTAATTTAGTGAAAATAAAGGATTGGCGCAATAATGAATTTACAAATTACTATGATGCCATGAACAGACTGTTCCAAAAAAAGGATCAAAAAGGAAAGTTTATTCAAAAACTCGAATACAACAAGAGAAGCCTCCAGGTTAAGTCATATGATGCAAATAATAATATGACTGAGTTTCAGTATGACAAAAATGGAAGACAGACCAAGACAATAGAACCAATAACTACGCACACTCAAACAATAACATATGACAATCTGGGAAATGTACAAACAAAAACCGATGGTAAAAACAATGTAATAACATATGTGTATGATATAATGAACAGAGTTACTGATGTGAAGTATGGTGGTGTAATAAAAGCAAGCTATACATACTATATTGATGGGGCAGTGAAGGAAAAGAAACTTGGTGGAACATACACTACTTTATACACCTACTATCCAAATGGTGAGGTTGAGAAGATCACTGATCCAACTGATGCACCTGCAACAGCAACACCTACACCTACAACAACCCCAACAACTAGACCAACATCGACACCAACAAGATCAACAACAGCTACAGCAACAAAAGCACCAACAGCAACACCTACAAGCACAAATACACCGACACCTGAGCCTGCAACTTACACAAACTACGAGAAATATGAATACTACCCTGACGGAACATTAAAGTCAAAAGTTGACAGAAACAGCAAAACTACCGATTATACATATGACTGTCATGGAAGATTGTTGACCCAGATAACCAAAAACGCAGCAGGGACAACATCAACTACGATAACAGTACCAAACACACTAACTGACATGGGATATGACGGAAATGGTAATCTCAAAAAAATCATCATTGAGAAAAAAGTTGGGGGAGTAGTAAAAAGTACCATAACAACCGTAAGAGCCTATGATGCACTCAACAGGGTAACTAGCAAAACAGAGTCAACAGTTGAAGGTACAACCACCTACTCACCTGGCACAATAACGTATCAGTATGATATTGTTAATGGAACCAATGAATTGAAGGAACTGGATACATACCCAGGTAGCATCACTGTTCAAAAAATATTTGATGTAGCTGGAAGACTTAGAGCAGTAATAAATGACAGTCAGCAAACAGATTACACCTATGATGATAATGGCAGAAGAAGCAGCATCATTTATAATAGCAAATTTAAGCAAAGCTATACTTACTACGCTGACGGACAGTTGAACGAGTTGGTAAATGCCATTAATGTAAGCGGAACATATGTAGACTCAGAGAAATACAAGTATTATTATGACAACGCTGACAATATTTCCAGAAAAGACGAAACAGTAAATGGACCTTTGAAAACTACAAACTACACATATGACAATATGAATCGTTTGCTAACAGTGGCAGAAGGAACAACAAAGACAACAACGTACACCTATGACTCAAGAGGGAATAGGGATACAACAACAATCAGCATTACTGGAGGCTCTCCATCTACAACATACACAAAGTATGATTACAGGGCAAATAATTCATTGAGAGCTGAAACGATAAGAAACGGAGGCCCTACTGGAACAATCAAGCAGGTAAAGGAATACAAGTATGATGGAAATGGAAACCTCTTAAGCATATATGATGCTTACCAGAGAAAATACATCTCCGTAAATACATACACCTTGTTAAATGAACTTGATACCTCAATGGTAGGAACAAATACAATATTCAACACCTACAACGCAGAAGGTCAAAGGGTCAAGAAGACACTAAATACTGGAGCGCCAGAAAGGTATTTCTACGAGGGAGATAAAGTAGTATTCCAATATGCAAACAACAATAGTATCACAGCCTTCAATGTAATTGGAACAAACCTGATCTCAAGAAAAATAGGAACTACAAAAGTATACTATTTCTACAACGGTCACGGCGACGTAACAGCATTACTTGACGCAACCACAAATAAGACAAGAGCCCGTTATGCCTACGATGCCTTCGGAAATATAACATTTGAGAAATACTATGACAGCAACGGAATTGAAACAACCACCCCTGCAAACATGGTAAAAAGTCAGGTTAGATTTGGCGAATACCAGTATGACAGCGAAACAGAATACAAAGACGCAAACAATAACACTGTAACAGGACTCTACTACTTGAATGCAAGACACTACGACCCAGGTATGGCAAGGTTCTTAGAGGTTGATACTTATACTGGGGAATTGAATGATCCGCTTAGTTTGAATCTTTATACGTATTGCCATAATGAGCCGTTGATGTATAGTGATCCAAGCGGGCACTTTACTGAAGGACTAACTCTTTACAAAGGTATGGACTCTACTAAATATAGAAATGATATACTGGAATTACAGAGAGATTTGACCAGTGTTGGTAAATATACTTCAACATTAACAGGCAAGTTCGATCAAAATACAGAAGATGCAGTTAATGCCTATAAGGATTATGTTATTCCTCATGGAAATGAAAGTAAGGCTACCAGAGGAAAAGTTGGTGCAACAACATGGTTATATTTAAAAAGGGATGCTGGTTTAGCAAAAATAAAGAAGCTTGGAATTGGTACACCACTTTATAATATGAATTGCGACTTGATATGGGAAAGTTTCAGACTAGGATATAAGGATCTTTTCCACGAAGATTATTTTCAGACTGCTTCAAAATCTGGAAATGCTTATAGTAATGGTAAAAATGTTGTTAACCAAATTTTAAACTTTATTACAGAAGATCCAACAGCTATTGCTGGAGAATATGGTTATCTAAACAGAGTAGGTGGTTTTTCTTCAGCAGAGGGCGAGAAATTCGTCAAGGAAAATTATAAAGAATGGATGTTTGGTGGATATTCTGATGAGAAAATGGAAGAAGCTAGATTAACATTATTCAGACAAGGGATATTAAAAAGCGATCCATATTATGACATTTTGCTCAAAGCTCAAATGGAATATTATAGAGAAGAAGATAAACCTACATGGTCGAAAGCAATTTCGATGGCTGTTGGTATAGGAGTTTGCCATGTAATTGGACGTGGAATATCAAGAGTTGTTGCTAGAAGAATAGGTTCGGGGGGCAGTAAAAGTAGTTCTGCTTATCTTAACATTACTCAACAGGAAGTCAACCTTATTAAAGAAGAATTTAAAATTAAGGGTTCGGGTAATCCCAGAACATTTGTTGGTAAGGATGAATATGTAGCTGAAGTAGCTAATAAAATTGAAGCCATGTATCCAAATTCTGTATATAGAATTGAGCAAAATATGGATTTTGATGTAGGTAAAGGATTTAGAGAGATCGATATTATTTTAAATGATGGAACTTTTATTCAAGTTAAATCAGGGCAAGCGGGAAAATTAAATGCTCAAATGAAGAAAACAAAGGCAAATTTCCCAAACAGAAAAATATTTGGCCTCCATCCAGATCAACATAAATATAACTATATGAAGGAAATGGAGAAAAGTGGGAATATTACCACTGATAGTATTGATACACTAATAAATGAATTTCTTAAATACTTGGGGGAATAGATTATGAAATCATTGTTAATAATTGCAGAGCAAAACTATAACAGGAAAATTATCAAAAGAGTTATGGAGAAACATGGAGATTTCTTAGAGTCTAAAGATAATGAGTTAGATGATTTCTATGTTTCAGCTAATGGAAACTATGTTGAAATTTATGAAGTTACTAGAGAGATGTTGTATTTTGAAGAAGATGCATTAAAACATTGTAAAATAAATAATCCAATTTTCTACTGTATAGGATATGATAATAAAGAATGGATGATTCTAATGCTAGAAGAGATTTTGAATGAGGATCAATCAGTTTGGATTGATAATGATATAGAAATTATATCTGGCTCAAAAGTATTAAGAATGATAATTAATGATGATTATAATGACTTCATCAAATTATAATCTAAATTACTGTAAACATCAATAATTGATCTGCACAAAAATAACAACAAATGTTAAATAATATTCAATTTTCAGGAAGAGTTTCACTTGAAAATTGAATCAAAAAGCAAAAATCAGCAACTGTGCACTTCATTTAATCCATCGGCAATAGAAATAGCAGGTCAAAATCCAGAGATTGTCAGAAGTTCACTGGAATAAATTAAAAAATAGAGAAAAGCAATTATCAAAACTTAAATTTTCACAAAATAAAGTTAAGATAATTGCTTTTTTACATGAAAAGAGTATGACAACCTTGGAAATGTGAAAACAAAAACCGATGGTAAAAGCAATAAAATAACATATGTGTATGATATAATGGACAGATGTTGATTTATAATTAAAATTCTACTTGACAATCAACAACATACTACATCGATGGGGCAGTGAAGGAAAAGAAACTTGGTGGAACATACACTACTTTATACACCTATTATCCAAATGGTGAGATCGAGCAGATTACTGATCCAACTGACGCACCTGCTACAGTAACACCTACGCCGACAACAACCCCAACAACTAAACCATCATAGACATCAACAAGATCAACAACAGCTACACCAACAAAAGCACCAACTGCAACACCGACAAGCACAAATACACCTACACCTGAGCCCGCGACTTACACAAACTATGAGAAATATGAATACTACCCTGACGGAACATTAAAGTCAAAAGTTGACAGAAATAGTAAGACAACCAGTTATACATATGACTGCCATGGAAGATTGTTGACCCAGATAACCCAAAACGCAGCAGGAACAACATCAACAAAGATAACATGAAATAGGAGGATATTATGTCAAAAACAAATGTAGCAAGATTCAGTATTATGATTATATGTCTACTCATTGTAGTAATATCAATATTTTCATTTAGGGTGGTTAATAGAAACGTGCTTGATGTTTTTGTAGTAGGTGTCAAAATAGAAAAGTCAGTTAATTGGGATGACGGGGCATTAAGCAAGGAGCAAAAAACAGCTATTAAGACTAATCCTGATAACTATATATATTTAGATTACATGCTTGAAGTAAAGAATTCATCAAACATAGTTCGTGTTACAGACCTTTATATTAGACCAGAGTTTTTTGGTGACATAAAAAGCATTGTATTTTGGTTTGATTCAACCGATGAAATTGGAGATAATGTGCGTGTTCAACCAAATTCAACACGAAAATGTTGGAGAAGGATAATTGTGAAAAACAATGGACTTTCTGACAAAGAACTTATCAGCATGTCAAAAAGTGTTAAATTCCAACTAACGTATAACACTTTCAAGGGTAATTCGATCTTGAGTTTCTTAAGTTATAGTTACGATTCTAAAGTATTTGGTTACAAAGAAAAGTAGTATGGTATGTTTTTCTGCATTATTATGGATATATATATCCATAATTCGCGCAAATTAAAACCACCAAATCCCATGATGTATTATTATTATTACTACTACCACCACATCATGGGATTGTTTTACATTGTGATTCCTGGAAACCAGCAGAGAATATCAGGGGAGGGGCAAGGTAGTTAGGTACAATAATGCATGTGAATGTTAATGTGATTTTTAACAAAGACAAGAGCCTTCAATTTGAAATTTCTTGTCTTTGTTACTATTCAGAAACTACTTAATTAATTGAATATTTACCTTTGCTGTCAGTTATATGGAATGTACCTGTCTTTCCATTCTCAGTTTTAAATTTAAATATTTTTTTGTCAGCACTTAAACTTACAAGTTCAATTCGACCTGTTCCTGGTATCTTATAAAAATATGTTTTATTTCTCCGCTTTTTATTTTTTCATACCTGTTGATTATTATTCCTACACTTGGGTCTTCTAAAAGATTTCCCATATATAAGGGAGATTATAGCAAAAGGCAGATACTTTGAGAATGGTGATTGAGTGGAGACCGTATTCCGTTATAAGGAGCTAAACCAGCAGTTACAATTTTAAATTTTTTCGTTTCCTCAGAAGGAAGAGGAAGTTGCATATCACTTGCATCAAATACTCCAAATTCATCATAATTTACACTATCTTATCATGTTTCTGTTGCTCTTGAAGTTTCACACCATCTGTAAAATATTGAATTTTATCTAAAAAAGTTGCCAAAACTCCTATTAATGATACTAATACTAATATTAGTATAAACATTTTTTTCTTAGTCATTTAAATCACTCCTTTTTTAAATATGCCAATACAGTTGGATACATGAAACAGAAAATCTTCAGAGTACATTATTCATATTATTCCAATTAATTGGTCAAGAGTATCTTTATTAACAGGTGCATCGTAAGTTTTTACCTATACACAAATTTTAGGACTACCAAAACATAAAGACCCCAAGCCAAGATATCTACGTTTTTATATGTTCCCTCTAGAATTCTGTATGTTACATATCCAATAGGTCGTCACACATGAAAACATAAAACATACCAATATACTATAATGGATATGCGCCAACCCGACAAATGCAAAATACGGTGTATTTAGGCTGCACAGTAGGACAACATTTTCTCCACTTTTCACTGATTTTCTTTTCAGTAAACACACTCTAACAAAAATCGAAAAATTATTTCTATTAAGATACTCCAAGTCCATGACGTAGCGAATTCCGGGCCTTTTATCTCCCGTTCTTTGGAAATGCTGATGAAGCTGTGCCTTAAGAATCTTCGTTGGGCGGCTTTGAAGTGGCTTGCAAAGTTTCTTTGCAGTGACTTGCAGAACCAGAGCAGGAAGAGAACACAATATAGATATTATCGTGTTCTCTTCCTGTCCTGTAAGTAAATTTTAGGGCCTTCGAATTCCCCTATTAGAGAATTCCAAGTGAAAAGATTATATGGGGTAAATTGGGTTTTGCGTTATTTGTTAATTTACAGATTGAACCAAATACTTTATCCTTTATAAGGATTATTCAAACACTGGTCTGTTTTTTTGCCTTTTATCTAGATAAAGTCGCGGACAACCCTGGATTATTATTTTTACCACTTTGGAGCCCTATAAACCATTGTTTTAAGTTGTATTATAGCCCTAAGTTAGCGGGTATAATATTACAATAATTACCATCAAATACTTCCGTTACTTATTACATATTGTTCGTGATCTATTGCTCTATAACTATATTAATCCCTTTGCCTTTCCTATAGTATAAACTAAACTACATAGTTTCATTATTTCATTATTATTCAATGTTCTAATCTTATCTATAAATAAATCAACGATAAAATTATTGTATCTGCCCTTTTCGTAATATGTATTTCCATTTATAATATCTTCACAGAAGCAAAGCAATTCCCTCGTTCTATATTTACTATCGTTTAAATTAAATTTTGTAATATGCTCATTAATAAAGTTTATTTCATCAGTTACATAGCCCATATCAGAGCATGGTTCAAATAATAGTTTTAATAAATTATACTGTATTTTATATTCGTGTTTATTTTTATTTACACCAATTGGTTGCAATATGATTTTTCTTTTTTTTAAATAATACCTCTTTAGTTTTTTATATTCACTACATTCATTTTTGCATTTTTCTTTAGTACATGTACAACTTTCGTATTTAGTAAGCTGATTACCTGTAAATATTTCCCCGCTATCTCCCACCTTCTTAAATGACAGATTACACATAGAACAAGTTAACCCTATATTAGGCACACAATCTACTAAGCGCAAAGAATGTCTTTTTTCAATAGCATGTTCAAGTTGTCCAAATCGTTTTGAATCAATAACTATTTTGGAATAACAATACATACAGTAACCGTTGCTTACCTTATATAATAAGTCTTCTAAATTTTTACCTTTAATATTTTTGTACCCGTAATCAGTATTTTTATCATAATTAGGTGTAAAAGATGGAATCTTAATTCTCATGATATTATCCACATTATTACCACTCCTTGATTTGTTTGTATATTAATTTCTGTACATTTGTTAAAATTTGTTCATTAATATTTGCAAAATCACTTTCTTCTTGCGAAGTCCATGATCCCAGAATTTTCAAATTAAATAGTCTTTGTAACTCATCATCTATTTCAATACTGTGCTTATTAGTTTTATTTATGAATACTTTTTCAAACAGTGTTCCTACATCTGTTAGGCTACTAAAGTCGTTACCATCCAATATTTTATAATTATTTTTTTCCAATACAATTATATTGCAATCAATACTATTTGAAACTAAATCAATTGAATGTGTACTCACAATAAATCTAATGTCTTCATATTGCTCCGACAGAAAATTCATTATATTGCTTGCATATTTAGGTGATAAAAATTCATCAATTTCATCAATAACAATTGTTCCTCTTCCCTCAAGTATATCACAATAAAAAATAACTTCTGAAAAGATTCTTATAATTGCCTGATACCCACTTGATATATTCATCTCTACACCATCAATAAATACTGTTGGAGCACCTTCTCCAAATCCCTTTTCCAATTGAGTTCTTTTTATAACAAATTCTATATTCAAAAAGTTATTAATGAAAGTTTTAAGCTTTTTCTCATAAAGCGGATACAACCTCCAAATATGTTCATTATCCCCAAAGCTATCAGTTAAATTAAACACATTCTCTTCAATTCTTCTTTCAACCACTTCTTTTGCTGATACCATTCCTTGTATATTATCTTTTGATAAATTGGTATCTGATACTACAAAATATCGGTTAACAACATCTATGAAATACATAGCTTCAATATCTTTTTTTACTACTAATTTTAGCAAATCAGATTTCCCGCTAGAATTATCCCCTATAATAATCCAATTTGTATAAGGAAATTTATCATTTAATATTTTATTTGTTATTGCATTTAACATATTTTGATATTTCATCATATGCTGCTTTTAACCTCTTTTCTATTATACTTTTAGATGCTGTACCTACTTTTACAGTATCCTTATAGTCATTATTAGCAAGAATAAGCTTGTATACTTCTTCTGTAATTTCTGTATAAACATCCTTTTTATCCATGACAGTAAATATACTTTCTAAAAGAGTAACTTTGTTTGGTATATTACTTGGAATTGAATTTAGAAATTTTTCAAGACTAAATCTATATTCATCAATCAATTTTTTATCAAAATTAACTGCCTTTTCAGAAAAATCATCTAGCATTTTTGCAAAATTCTTGTAGTTTTTAACAACAAATTTATCCCCGTTAGCTTCTACAAAATATTTTAATGCACAAAAGCGAAGCAAGCATTCAATATCTTTGCTGAACTTATTTTCACTACCAAAAATTTTTCTCCATTTATTATTTTCATTATTAAAATCAAATAACATATCATAAAAATCCGATTTATAAATTCCATTTCTTAATTCCTGATTTGTTAATAGTGTTCCACCTGCATTTAGATTTGCAAATATCTTATAAAGGTAGCGTTTATTTAGCTCAATATTATCTATACTAATTTCAATTACCGTAATAGATGTAAAATCTAATTTTCTTTTAACTTCTTTAGGTAGAGTATTATAAGTAATGTCAATTTCTTTTTCTATTTCTTCACCATCATTTGTAATTTCATAGTATCTCATTATATATTTCTTGTCTTTTAATTCATAGGCTTCTTCTAATGCTTGTCTAAATGGTTTATCACTTTGAGTTATATGTTGAAGCCTTATCTGGTTGTTTCTCTTTCCTTTTGTATACTTACCGATATAATAGAAATACATACTTAAGATACGTTGTTGTCCATCTAATATCACTAATTGATTTTTACTGTTTCTATATGCATAAATAGGAGGTATAGGCATTCCTCTAATAAGCGAAACTGCTAAATTTTCAACTTGATCTTCTTTCCATCTATAAACTCTTTGAAAATCCGGTACCACATATAAATTCTCAGATACACCTTCTGCTAGTGTCCTAAATCCCATTTCAGTTTTATATTGCTGAATATTTGCAATTCCATATAATCCTACATCTTCTTTGACTCCTTTTTTATTAGAAGCATAAATCATATTTCTTCCTCTTCTCTTTGTTTATTTAATCAATAATTTTCCTAATAATCACTCTTTAAAATTCAAATTTTCGAATTTTTTACATGATTCCGTTTTTTGTAGGTATCTTGTTTTCATTATAAATAAAACATCCTTAATGTAACCACTTCGAATAATTTTTTATATTTATATATTATATATTAAATATACTTATTTCAACAATTTTTAATATTTTAATCACCATACTTTAGGTGATATTTTTTCACAAACGGCTCCAGGTGGTAAAAATAATAATTCAGGGTTGTCCACGACTTTATCTAAATAAAAGGCCAAAAAACAGACCAGTGTTTGAATAAGCCTTATAAAGGATAAAGTATTTGGTTCAATCTGTAAATTAACAAATAACGCAAAACCCAATTTACCCCATATAATCTTTTCACTTGGAATTCTCTAATAGGGGAATTCG
>Ga0209800_10000221_pt1 | contig 106803 bp, 92 predicted proteins | sample Higcelweek8metaG_FD_187174 | JGI IMG/M metagenome (GOLD analysis project Ga0209800, IMG submission 187174) | Freshwater pond sediment microbial communities from the University of Edinburgh, under environmental carbon perturbations - High... | ecosystem: Environmental > Aquatic > Freshwater >... | reverse complement strand
CTGCAATACCTTGACGGTATTGCAGGCCGAGGAGGGGGATTATGAATAATCATAGATTATTGCCCAAAATGGCGGTGAATGGAATCCGAAAAAATGGCGGAATGTACCTACCCTATATTTTAACGATGACATTTGCAATTGCAGTATTTGTTATTTTTAGTAGTATTATTCAAAATAAGATGCTCGAAAAAGTTCCTTATTCAGAGTATGTCATTATGTTGTTGCTAGTGGGTAAATTTTTACTTGGTATTATCTTTATTCCATTTTTATTCTACACCAACAGCTTTCTGATTAAAGGTCGAAAAAAGGAATTTGGCTTATACAATATTTTGGGACTTACCAAAAAGCAAATTGGTGTTGTTTTATTGATAGAAACAGGAATTATTTATGTGGCTACGATTATTTTAGGTTCAGTAGCAGCAATTGTTTTTGGCAAAATTGTGTTTCTATTGTTATTAAATATTAGTGGTTTGCCAGTACATACGTCCATGGATATGAAAGTATCCAACTTTACATCAGCCTGTATTTTGTTTGGAATCATTGCACTTATGAATCTTGTAACAAATCTATGGACCTTGGGGAAAGCGAATCCAACAGATTTACTAAATGGAACCAAGAAGGGTGAAAAAGAACCAAAACACTTAATCGTGAATACAATTGTTGGAATTGGATTTCTTGGAGGGGGATATGTTATTGCATTTTTTGCTAAAGTGGATAGTATGGTATTTATTAATTTCTTTTTTGCAGTACTTCTTGTAATTGTTGGAACGTATTTCTTATTTACATCTGGAAGTATTGCATTATTAAAATCATTGCGCAAAAATAAAAAATTTTATTATAAAAAAGAAAACTATGTAACCATTTCGGGAATGCTTTATCGCATGAAGAAAAGTGCAGCAAGCCTTTCGAATATCTGTATCTTTAGTACGATGATTATTATTACATTGCTATGTACACTGGCACTGACCCTTGGGGAAGATGGCGCAATTCGATATAATTATCCAATTGATGCAGTGTATGCATTTCTAGGAACGAATGATACGGATGAGGCTGTAATCAAAGCCGCGTATACTAAGATTGCCCAAGAACATCGTGTGAAAATTTCAAATGAGATTCACTTCAATTATTTAGCAATAGATGCCTATCAGATGGATGATCAGTTTTTCACACAAAATCCAAATGAAGATCAGAAAGAGAAGTTGGTTGATTTGGATAAAGTTAAGGTAATTAGTGATCGAGCATTATCTGTTAAAGTTCTTAGTCTCAAAGACTATGAGACCATTGTAAGGGCGACAGCCAATGAGGCAGCCGACACCGCCGCCGACACCACAGCCGACACTGCAACGAATTTTACACAATCCAAGTTAGAGAATAACGAAGTTATTATTTTCACAACCAAAGAAGACTATCCGTTCCAAGACATCACAATCGATGGACAAACCTATGGTATCAAGGAGCAGATTAAAGAAATCGGAGTGGATGTGAAAGAAATTCATAGTTACATGGACAATAATATATATATTATTGTGAAGGATCAAGAAGCAATTAACCGATTGAAACCTCAATTAACATATCGAGATATAGGATGTTTTTTTGAATCCTATCAATTTGATGTGACCGGCGAAAATCAAAATGTCCAGGCATTTTACACAGAGTTTGATGAGTTTTGTAAGACAATAGAAAATTTTGATAGCAGCAAAAACAGTCTTGACTTCAAGCAGCAATCTAGATCTTTGAGTGGTGGTTTGTTATTCATTGGTATTTTCTTTGGAATCATTTTTTCAATCTGTTTGATTCTAATTATGTACTATAAGCAAATTTCAGAAGGAATGGAAGATAAGGCAAATTTTGAGATTATGCAAGAGGTTGGAATGGATACACAGGATGTGAAATCAACCATTCACAGGCAAATCATGCTGGTATTCTTTATGCCACTCATTGCCGCAATTATTCATACCTTTGCAGGACTAAACTTAACGATTAACCTGCTCTATGCGCTTAATCTCTATGAGACGCATGTTATAGTGATTTGCGCAGGAATTGTCATTGTTGCATTTGCAGTTTTCTATATACTTAGTTATTCGTTTACAGCAAAAGCGTATTTTAAAATTGTAAAAAGAAATGAATAGAATAGAACGACAAAACTACCCAAACTACCCGTTTGGGTAGTTGCTTTTTAGATGCTTCCATGATAACCTTTTTAAGAGAAAAAGGATTATGTTTGAGTTGGAGGATTCTATGGAAAAAAAGGGAAGATTAACAAACGGTAAGAGATTCAAAAAATTATTGGCATTCGTATTATCTGTCTTGATGCTCACTTCCGTGATTGATTTGAATGGATTAGTCAATGTGCAGGCGAGTGAAAACGAGAACCCTGAAGCACAGGTCAGTGATATAATAGGAGCATTCACTTATTATGATACCATCGAAGAGGCAATTGATGCAGTGAAAGGTACGACTGATTGTACTGTAAAGTTATTAAAAGATGTGCAAACGGAGACTTGTATAGATATCATATCTGGAATGTTTTGCATAGATTTAAATGGAAAAACATGGCACAGCACATGTATTGATGAGCCAGCTATTTTTATAGATAACAGTGGTTCTGTTTTACCCAATGTTATTTTTACAGATAGTGTTGGGGGAGGCTGTATAACATCAGATGGATATATTGCTCTAAAAACTAGTTTGCCACAATTAGTAAGTCTTGAAGCTGGAAGTTATTCGAGTATAGAATGTCCTGATATAATAGAGGCAATAAGACCGGGATATATATTGATTAATAATAGTGATGGGTCAAAAGTTACAGATTTAGATAGGAATGTATTTTACGATGTAAGCGTAAAATGCGAATCGATTCAAATATTGGTGCAGCCCAATCAAGTGGCAAATGATATTTATGGTTATTCATCGTCTCCAAGTGTGCAGCTATATGCTGATTTGACGATGTTTGCACCTTACGATAGCACTATTTCGTATCAATGGTATCGAGAAAAACATGGAGAAGAACTAAGTGACGTAGCTGTTGGTACAAATGCAAACACACTTGAGATACCAACAGGTCTTAGTGCAGGAACGTATTCTTTTTACTGTTTGGTTTCTTGTGAAAGATATACTATAAAAAGTCAAAGCACTTCTTTTACAGTAGAAAAAGTGAATCCAACATTTGAGATTGTCAGCTCAAATTCTACGGATTTAGTTTATGGAAATCCTGTTAAGTTTGAGCTAAAAGTGACTGGTATCAGTGAAGAGGCCTTGAATGGTACGATTATACTGAAGGAAGAAAATGCGGTCATCGCTACGGACACACTAAGTGAAGGGATCGGGCATTTACGCTGGGATTCTGCTAGTACAGGCAATCATAATCTGACAATTGAATACATGGCTACAGATGATCAAGTGAATTATAACGACTATGTGTCGGATGAAATAGCATGTTATGTAAACCCTAAAGATATAAGTGGATCCAATATGTTAATCGATGAAATGAGTGCGATTAAAAATCAAACCTACACAGGTGAAGACATTAAAGTCGCCCCAATCGTGATTAGCTATGATGATCCAGTTAATCAATATTATGAACGTATGCTAGAAAATAGGGACTATCTAATCTCTTATAGGGACAATAAAAACGCTGGAACCGCAGCGATAATAATTACCGGTACAGGGAATTATATAGGTACTGTGGAACGAAATTTTGAGATCAATAAAGCACCTACACCACTCATTCATTTTCCGATTGCCTCACCCATTACTTATGGAGATAAATTGTCGGAGAGTCGTTTGGCTTTTGGATCTACAAAATATGGCACTTTTGAGTGGTCAAATCCGGATGAGATTCCAACAGTATCCAATAATGGATATGAAGTGATGTTTATGCCAAATGCTATTTCAGAGCTAAATTATGAAGGTATGGAAATCATAAAACAAAAAATTCCTCTAGTGGTTCAGAAAACAGAATCAACAGTGGCACTCAAGTACAGCGTTTCAGAGGAAACCTCACAAGATCAATTAAGCCGTATGGTTACATTAACAGCGGCTGTTCAAGGCAAAGAGGGTGCAAACTCTCCAACGGGTAAAGTGCAGTTTTGGAGTGGTTCAGAGGATCGGGAACTGATTGGTGAAGCAAACATACAGAATCAAGTAGCGACATTTGAGTGGAGTGTCCCAATTGGACAGTGGTTTGATGTTACGGCGAAGTATATGGGTGATGACAACTATAACGAGTTTGAAAGTTCTACGATAAAAGGATATTCACAACAAATAGGACAATTAGAACAAGTAGATGTATCAACGTCACAGTTTGTTGAGAACGGAATGGTCGATCGAAACACTCTAGTTTCACTAAGCACGCAGATGAAAGGTGCAACCATTTATTACACAACAGATGGAACAACACCAAATCCGAAGTCGAGTGTATACAAGAGCCCAATTCGTTTGACAAAAGATACAACAATTCAAGCAATTGTCTACAAAAAAGGATATCTAAGTAGTGAAGTCGTGAGTTGTGATTATATAATCAAAACATATACAATTAGCTTTGATGCAATGACAGATACTCCTTTTCTTCAAGACTATACCTTATATAAGGGAGACTATGTTGATCTAAGCACGCTTGTAAAACCTGTTATGGAAGGTTATCGATTCTTAGGTTGGTATAAAGGTGATGTGCTGTTTGATCCATTACAACCAATTAGTCAAAATGAGTATTATGAAGCATGGTGGACGCAAGCGGATAAATTAAATGCACCGGGATCCAATTATGCTCATAACCAAGATTTGCTAGAGGGCTCCATTGTCAGACTTTATGCACAAGAACAAGATTCAATTATATATTACACGCTAGATGGAAGCGTACCGACCAAAGATAGTATAATTTATCATCAAGGAATTGTTCTTGATAAAACCTTAGAAGGGGATCAAGCCATTACCATCAAGGCGATAGCAACTAAAGAAGGATATATTAACAGTCCGGTGGCAACATTTACCTATATGTTGAGAGAGGATGAAACTGTATTTGGAGATGTATTACCACAGGATATTCCATATGGGGGAATATATCAGAATCTATGGATTGCTGGGTTAAACCAATTATTTGTATATACGGGAAAAACTATTAAACCTACGGTACGCGTATATGACGGTAAGCGTTTACTTAAAATGTATCAGGACTACACAATTGCATACCGGGACAATAAAGAAGCTGGACGCGCAAAAGTCATTATCAAATTCAAAGGAAACTATAGAGGAATTCGAATCCATGACTATACAATTCATCCGAAATCATTGACACATGATGACATTATTGCTTCGAATCCAATGGTTCACGAAACTGGAAAAATCCAAAAGTGCCTTCCAGTAGTCAGTGACCGTGGCAGAAAATTAGCCTACCACAAAGATGGCAAGAAAGATTATGTAGTTACTTATCAAAGTGCTTCACAAGATGCATCTGCGATTGAAGCCCAGAATCTATTCAAAGCACCTGGAAAATACAAGATTACGATTACTGGAACGAAGAACTATACGGGTAGCATTGATGTAGTTGAAACCATTTTGGATAAGCAAACACAATTTATGATCAGTAAGGCAAGTGTTGCAAGCATTCCAAAGCAGACTTATACGGGCAATAAAATAACACCAAAACTTACGCTCAAATATGGCAAGAAGAAACTCACTGTCAATGAAGACTATACATTGAGTTATGCTAAAAACACAGCGGTTGGAACAGGAACCATCTTGATCCAAGGAATCGGTGATTATCATGGAGAGAAGCTAGTGTCCTTTAAGATTCAAGGCAAGGATATGCACTATGTCAAAGTAACAGCTGGTTGGGTAAGCGAATATGAGTATGATCCAAGTGGTTCCACATATGAGCAAGAAGAACTGATTCTTGGGTATCAAAAATCAGCTAAGGATCCAGTTGAAGAAGTGTCATCTAAAGCATATACCATTCATTATCTAAAGAACCAAGGGGTTGGAACAGCAACAGCGATCTTTACAGGAAGACCTGAGTTTGGATTTAGCGGAAGTTTCAAAAAGACCTTTAAAATCAAGCCAAACACAAATTTTGTAAATGCAAACATCATCTTTCCAGAGGACGTTCCTTATCAAAAGGCTGGATGCTATCCAAAGATAAGTGTTAGCCTCAATGATGTAACGTTGGTAGAGGGAAGGGATTATAGCGTCAAGTATGCGAATCATAAAGCAGTATGTCTTGATCTAGCCTCCCCCAAAGCACCTACCATTACTATTCAAGGAAAAGGCAATTATAAGGGAAGTAAACAAGTGAAATTCAAGATTCATAAGGCTTCTTTGGAAGATATGACAATGAATGCGCAGGACCGTGAATATACCGGAAAAGAGAATGCGTTTTCTACCAAAGTAACGATCTGCGATCAAAATGGTAAAATATTGGTACCGGGTATGGATTATAATAAAAACTTACAGTATAGAATCAATGATAAAGTACTTACGAAAACAGATGTAGTAGCGGATGGAGACATTATTATTGTATCGGCAACAGGTATCAATGGATACGAAGGAGTTCTAGAAACTACGTTTAAGGTAATTCGTAAACAACAATTCATTGACAGTGCAAAGGTAAGCATACCGGATCAAATATATACTGGTGAGTATATTAAGATACAAAAAAAAGACATCACAATCAGTGTTCAAAAGGGTAAAGAAACGATTCTTTTAACACCCAATGATTATGAAATCATTGGATACACCAACAACCTCGCCAAGGGAACAGCTACGATTACCCTGCAAGGTGTAGGTGCTTATGGAGGAATCAAAAAAGTAAGCTTTAAGATTATATCAAAAGAGATCATTCAACCTGAAAGATTCTAGTAAAAAGCAAAAGTCGTACATAAGTACGGCTTTTTGCTATTTCATTTGAGTAGAGAGAATGGTACAATCTAGGGGGAGTAATTTTGTTTCTTTCGGTTGCACAGTCAAATGATGTGGATCTTTATAAAAGTATAACCTCAGACTATTGTAACCCTGTTGAGATGGGTTATACCGTTCATACAAAAGATGATCTTTATCGAATTTATAATAGTCTTAAAACAGAAGGTAGAGTTATAATGGAAATCTGTGAATTACCATGGAGTCCTTTGGCAGCTACTGTAATGGATCGATTTGGTGTTCGATGGTATATTACATTGCCACAACATCGTCCGGATTAGGCGGCAATAATTATAAGCAAAGGAGACCTTTAGAGATGGCCTTATTTGATACTTTCCCATATCTTGAAGATGACACACTCATTATTCAAAAAATGACAGAAAATGATCTTGCAGCACTTGAAGAAATATCGTGGAATGAGAATATCTATCGTTATATTCCACCGTTTCTATACCAAAAAAGCTCAAAAGTGCTATTAACAGCAATTGGGCATATGGGTGGAAGAGATTTTGAAAAGAAGAAAAAAATTATTGCAGGTGTATATCTAAAAAGTAATCCAGATCACTTAATCGGTCTTGCCCAAATGTTTGACTATTCCAAACGTGCAAACCAGATCACGATTGGCTATATGATAAATGAAGCTTACTGGAATCAAGGGATTACAACCAAAATGGTAAAACGGATGATGGATTACTTGCATGAAGAGCAGCAAATAAAATCTTTATATGCTTATGTAATGCCAGAAAATCAATATTCAGGAAAAGTATTACAAAAGAACGGATTTGTTAAGCAAACGGATCAAAAAGAAGAGCATAATTGGGGCGGAAAAGAACGCGTACTCGTGGATGTATATGTCTATGAAAACGGAGTAAACTAGAGCTAGCAACTCCCAATGCGAAGATATCTGCTCCTAGTGTGAAGATATCTGCTTCTGGTGTGAAGATATCTGCTTCTGGTGTGATACACATTTGTCGTAGCAAAATGAAGTTTCTATGTGTATAGTGACAAAAAATATCGATATTACGTTGTAATTGCAACAAAATATGGGGAATTGTCACTATAGAACGACTAAAAAGTCTATAGTGACAAGATCAGTGCAATAATTGTCACTATAGAGACTAGTAAAAGTGTATAATGAAAAAGTAGCATACCCTAACGAAACTGATTTACAAAAGAGTGATTATATTCATTCCAAACTGTAGAAAAAGAGGTATTCGGTATTAGAAAAGAAATTAGGCATTTGAAGAGAAAAATGGGCTCCAAAGCCTAAATATAACTGATAAATACCGAAAATTAGGCTTTTTAGTAAGGATATAGGTTCCAACGCCTAAAAAGGGCCGACAAACGCCAGAAATTAGGCATTTGAGAAGAAAAACAGCTATCAAAGCCTAAAATAAATCCAGTGAAAAAATCCAAAGACCTTCTTATAAGAACCTTTATATACAGTCTGAAAAGAATGAATACATTCATCCTTTTGCAATATTTTCATTTGACAGAATAGATAATCCTCTTGTATACTCTTAATAGTTTGTCGTAGTAGCATGATAATGAATTAGCACTGTGTCGCGATGAAGCGTCGAATGCGCGACGAAGTGCCGCATAAAACAGAAAGTGTGAGGTATTAGTATGAAAAAGAAAGTAATCCATACACCAGAAGGTGTGCGTGACATATATGGTCAGGAATATGAGAAGAAGTGGAGTTTGCAGACAATTTTGCATGAACATTTTTCGTTGTTTGGTTTTCAATCCATTCAGACACCAACCTTTGAGTTTTTTGATGTGTTTGGTAATGAAGTTGGGACAACAAGAAGCAATGAACTATTTAAGTTCTTTGATAAAGAAGGCAATACCCTTGTGCTTCGTTCGGATTTTACACCGTCCATGGCAAGATGTGCATCCAAATATTTTGTGCAAATGGGTGTTCCAGTTCGTTTGAGTTATCTTGGCAATACATTTACCAATACCTCAACGCTTCAGGGCAAGTTAAAGGAAATCACCCAAGCAGGAATTGAAATTATTGGAGATGATTCCATTTACGCGGATGCAGAGGCGATTCAGGTTGCGGCGTTAGGACTTCGTGCTACCGGACTCAAAGAATTTCAAATTAGTGTTGGTGAGATGGGATATTTTAAAGGAATATGTGAGGAAGCTGGTTTAGATGAAGAAACAGAACTTGCTTTACGAGAATTCATTTCCCTTAAGAACTATTTTGGAGCCGAAGAGTTATTGAATGAGAAGATGATTGCACCAAACTATATTCAAGCGATTTTGAGCGTAACGGATCTATTTGGTGGAATTGAAATATTAGAACAGGCAAAAAAATATATTCATAATGAGAAGTCACTTCAAGCATTGGATCGTTTGAAAGGTGTTTATGACTTGTTATGTGAGTATGAATTAGAACAATATATATCCTTTGATTTAGGTATGCTTAGTATGTACAATTACTATACGGGCGTTGTGTTTAAGGCTTATACCTACGGCGTTGGAGATGCAATCCTGAAGGGTGGACGTTATGATAATCTATTATCCCATTTTGGAAAAACATCCCCTGCAATCGGATTTGTGATTGCTGTAGACGAGTTACTTGTAGCAATAGCAAGCCAAAAGATTGAGATGAATTTGGTGCCAAAAGTGACCCTTATCATTTATCAACAAAAAAATCTGAAACAGGCAATTACGCAGGCCAATTTCCTGAGAAGTCAAAAAGAGCGTGTAGAAATGGTGTATCTTCCAAGTGGAGTGGATGAGGCTACATTTATAAAACAATACTCCAACACAGCTTATAAGGAAATGATTCTTGTAAAATAACTAAACATTCATTTGAAAGGAACATGTTTTACATGTAAAATGGTATAATCAATGAGATATTTAACATTTGCGTTAGGTAAGGGAAGACTTGCCAAACAAACCTTGGCATTGCTTGAAGAAATTGGAATTACTTGTGAAGAAATGAAGGATAAAGATTCTAGAAAACTGATTTTTGTAAATGAAGAGCTAAAACTTAAGTTCTTTCTTGCCAAGGGACCGGATGTTCCAACCTATGTGGAATACGGGGTTGCGGATATTGGTGTAGTAGGTAAAGACACCTTGCTAGAAGAAGACCGAAGAGCTTATGAAGTTCTAGACTTGGGATTTGGCAAATGCCGTATGTGCGTCTGTGGACCTAGTAGTGCCAAAGAATTATTAATGCATAACGAGATGATTCGAGTGGCAAGTAAATATCCTAAGATTGCCAAGGATTATTTCTTTAATAAGAAGCATCAGACGGTGGACATTATTAAATTAAATGGTTCCGTAGAATTAGGTCCAATTGTAGGACTTTCGGATGTGATTGTGGACATTGTTGAGACTGGTTCAACACTTCGAGAAAATGGGTTAGAGGTGCTTGAAGAGATCTGTCCATTATCAGCTAGAATGATTGTAAATCAAGTGAGTATGAAGATGGAGGCGCAAAGAATCAAGAAGATTATCGCCGATTTAAAGGAGCGTTTAGAATGAGAATACTTTCATTAAATGAAGAAACAAAGCAAAATCTTTTGGAAAACCTTTTACAAAGAAGTCCTGATCAATATGAAGAATATGAAGCAGTGGTGAAAGACATTTTAAAAGATGTGAAAGAACGTAAAGATCAAGCAATTTTTGATTATACATTGAAATTTGATAAGTTTGCATTGTCAGCACGCAACATCAAAGTGACTACGCAGGAAATCGATGATGCATTTACAAAAGTTGATTCAGAACTGATTCGGGTTATGGAGAAAGCAGCTGGCAAAATTCGTGAATATCACGAGATGCAACTTCGTACAAGTTGGATGAATATGAAAGAGGATGGAACGATTCTTGGGCAGAAAGTGACACCACTGGATATTGTGGGAGTTTATGTACCAGGTGGCAAAGCGGTGTATCCAAGTTCTACCCTCATGTGTGTGGTACCTGCCAAGGTCGCTGGTGTTCGTAAAATCATTATGACGACTCCTCCAAACAGTGAAGGGCAGATCAATCCAGCAGTATTAGTTGCTGCTAGAATCGCCGGTGTAGATGAAATCTACAAAGTAGGTGGTGCTCAGGCAATCGCTGCAATGGCGTATGGAACACAGAGCATTCCAAAGGTACATAAAATTGTGGGACCTGGCAATATTTTCGTGGCCCTTGCCAAGAAAAGCGTTTATGGTCATGTAAGTATTGACTCAATTGCAGGACCAAGTGAAATTTTGGTATACGCAGATCATACAGCCAATCCAAAATACATTGCTGCCGATTTATTATCTCAGGCAGAACATGATGAACTGGCAAGCTCCATTCTAGTAACAACGGATGCAGCGTTAGCAAAGCAAGTATCGGATTATGTGGAGCAATTTACAAAAGAAGCGGATCGTGAAGCGATTATTCGCAAATCCATTGACCAATATGGGTATATATTAATCTGTCAAAATGAAGACGATGCGGTGGATGTAATTAATGAAATCGCGACAGAGCATTTGGAAATTTTGACGGCCAATCCATTTGAAGTATTACCGAAAATCAGACATGCCGGAGCTATTTTCCTCGGCGAGTATTCAAGTGAGCCACTTGGCGACTATTTTGCAGGACCAAATCATGTATTACCAACCAATGGGACAGCTAAATTTTTCTCCCCATTGAACGTAGATGATTTCACCAAAAAATCAAGCATTATTGCCTATTCAAAAGTGGCTTTAGAACGCGAATACAAAGAAATTGATTATTTTGCAAAACAAGAAGGTCTTAGCGCACATGCGAAATCAGTACGAATTCGCTTTGAGGAGGAATAAAGATGGAACGAATTGCGGTTGTGGAACGTAAAACCAATGAAACGGATATTAAAGTTTCACTGAATTTAGATGGAAGTGGTAAAAATTCGATTCAAACAGGCATTGGTTTCTTTGATCATATGCTTGAGGGCTTCTCAAAACATGGCTTTTTTGACCTTGAGATCAGTGTAAATGGTGATCTAAAGGTAGATGGGCATCATACAGTTGAAGATACAGGGATTGTACTTGGCGAAGCGATTAAAAAAGCGGTTGCTGACAAAAAGGGAATCAAACGATTTGGTCAATTCTTGCTTCCGATGGACGATTCGCTTGCACTGTGTGCAATTGATCTTTCAGCAAGACCTTATTTTGCATTTGATTGTAGTTTCGGTGGGGAACGAGTGGGAGAATTTGAACTAGGATTAGTGAAAGAGTTTTTTTATGCACTAAGCTATTCATCAGGAATGAATCTGCATCTGAAGATGCTTTCAGGGGACAATGATCATCACAAAGTGGAGGCAATGTTTAAAGCATTTGCCAAGGCACTGGATGAGGCAACAAGTTATGATCCAAGAATCACAGGCGTGTTAAGTACGAAAGGAAGTCTCTTATAATGATGGAAAAGAATTTTTTTGCTAGTATTTATTTATCCAAGAATCAACAAGCAGTCAAAGGACTTAATCAAGCAGTTGAATTAGAATTAGATGCCCTAGAGCTTGCGCTAGAATACGCAGGAAGTGGCGTGGACGGTATTATGATTTTTGATTTATCACAAACCGACGACGAACATGAGAATGCAATTTTAACCATTAAAAGAATTGCTGCAAGTGTGAATATTCCAGTTTATGCAGCAGGTAATTTGAAGCGAATGGAAGATCCTAAAAAAGTTCTATATGCAGGATGTAAAAAGGCAATCCTCAATGCTTCCAAAGAAAATTTCACATCTCTTTTAGAAGAAGTTTCTTTGAAATTTGGAAAAGATAAAATCGGTGTTTCCATTATGGAACTAGATGATCTTAAGAATAATCTCGGAGAAATCGAAAGCTACGCCAGTGAAGTATGGGTATTAGATGAGAAATTATGGAAGAGTGTGGGTGCAATCAGTGATATTCCTGTGTTTATTATGTTCCCTTCCGTAATGCCAGACAAGATGCTTGCTGTTTTAGAACAAGAATACGTTCTTGGACTGACAGGAGAAATTGTGAATGATAACAAAAAGGATATTCAGGCTCTAAAAACCCTTTGCGTGGAAAAAGGACTTGCAGTGAAGAGTCAGGAAGAACGACCAGCATTTGAAAGCTTCAAAAAAGATAGCGCTGGACTTGTTCCAGTAATCGTTCAAGATGTCTTGACGAATCAAGTGTTGATGATGGCATATATGAATCAAGAAGCTTACGAGATGACTCTGAAAACTGGAAAGATGACCTATTATAGCAGAAGTAGACAGGAATTATGGATTAAAGGACTTACAAGTGGGCATTACCAATATGTCAAATCTTTAAGTATCGACTGTGATCAAGACACATTGCTTGCCAAAGTAACGCAGGTGGGTGCAGCTTGTCACACCGGCAACAAATCTTGTTTCTTTACGCCAATTATCGAAGAACCAGATTCGGATAAGAAGGCAAATTTAGAAGTATTTGAGCAGGTATTAGGTGTAATCAAAGATCGTAAAGAGAATCCAAAAGAAGGTTCCTATACCAATTATTTGTTTGAAAAGGGTGTGGACAAGATTTTGAAGAAACTAGGAGAAGAAGCAACGGAAATCGTGATTTCTTCTAAGAACCCTAACCCGGAAGAAATCAAATATGAAATATCAGACTTTTTGTATCATATGATGGTACTCATGGTTGAAAAAGATATTACCTGGGATGATATTACAACGGAACTAGCAAATCGATAGAAGTGGTGATTATGAGAAAATTAGCGTTACGCGATGAAATACTATTAACAATTGATAAACCAGCCCGTTACATCGGCGGGGAAGTAAATACGATTACAAAACCCATTGAACAAATAGACATCCGGTTTGCCATGTGCTTTCCGGATGTTTATGAGATAGGGATGTCCCACCTAGGAATTCAGATCCTATATGATATGATCAACAGCTTTGAACATACTTGGTGTGAACGAGTGTATTCACCTTGGGTTGATTTGGATAAGATTATGAGGGAGGAGAAGATTCCTCTTTTTGCTCTTGAATCACAAGATCCAATCAAAGAGTTTGATTTCCTTGGAATTACCTTACAGTACGAGATGTGTTATACCAATATCTTGCAGGTTCTTGATTTGGCACAGATTAGCAGATATGCCAAAGACCGTGATGAAACGCAGCCCCTTGTTATTGGTGGCGGACCATGTAGTTATAATCCAGAACCGATTGCAGATTTCTTTGACATTTTTTATATTGGCGAAGGGGAGACCATGTTTGAGACTCTCTTAAACCTTTATCATAAACACCAGTCAAAAGGGTATGTAAAAGAGGCGTTTTTGAGAGAAGCAGCCTGTATTCCGGGAATTTATTGCCCATCCCTATATGAGGTTGTTTACAATGAGGATCAAACGATTTCATCTAGAACCAAGAAATACGAAGAAATTCCAGATACTATTTTAAAAGAAGTGGTTATGGATGTAACCAATACCTATTATCCAATGAAACCCGTGGTTCCATTTATTAAGGTTACTCAGGACCGCGTTGTGTTAGAGATTCAAAGAGGCTGCATCAGAGGATGTCGTTTTTGTCAGGCGGGACAACTGTATCGACCAGTTCGTGAACGTGATGTTGATACCCTCAAAGAATATGCAACTGCAATGCTGACGGCTACAGGGCATGAGGAGATTTCATTAAGCTCCTTGAGTTCAAGTGATTATACCAAGCTGCAGGAATTGGTAGAATTCTTGATTGAAGAATGCAATGAGAAAAAGATTAATATATCGCTTCCTTCATTAAGAATTGATGCATTTGCATTAAATGTTATGGAAAAAGTTCAAGATGTTCGCAAAAGCTCGCTAACCTTTGCGCCGGAAGCAGGTTCCCAGAGAATGCGAGATGTTATTAATAAAGGATTATCCCTTGAACAGATTTTAGAAGGTTCGAGACTTGCCTTTGAAGGTGGATGGAATCGTGTGAAACTCTACTTCATGTTAGGATTACCAGGGGAGACCCTCGAGGATATTGAAGCGATTCCTTGGCTTGGCGATCAAATCGCAAGAGTCTATTATGAAACTGTGCCCAAAGAGCAAAGAACTGGGAAAGTGGCGATTACACTTAGTACATCCTTCTTTATTCCAAAGCCGTTCACCCCATTTCAATGGGCGATTATGAATACCCAAGAAGAATTTGAGGAAAAAGCAAGTCAGGTAAGACAAGCGCTCAATCAGATGCTGAATAAAAAGAGTATGAAATACAATTGGCACGAAGCAGATTTATCCATGTTAGAGGGTGTTTTTGCTAGAGGAGATCGAAAATTGTCAAAAGTGATTGAAATCGCTTATGAAAAAGGATGTATGTTTGATTCATGGAGTGAGCATTTTAAATTTAATGCATGGCTTGAAGCATTTGACGAAGCCAAAGTGGATCCATTTTTCTATACCACAAGAAAACGTGAAGAAGATGAAGTATTTCCGTGGGATTTCATTGATTGCGGAGTGACTAAAGAATTCTTATTAAGAGAATGGAATCATGCAATGAGTGAAGAAGTCTCACCAAATTGTAAGGTATCCTGCCAGGCATGTGGCGCCAGTCGTTTTAAAGGAGGTATTTGCGTTGAAAATAAGAGTTAAATTTCGCAAAGAAGGCGCAATGGTTTTTGTAGGACATTTAGACCTGTTACGATATTTTCAGAAAGCATTTCGTAGATCATTATTAGATATTCGTTATTCGCAAGGGTATAACCCACATCAAGTCATGTCGTTTGCAATGCCCCTTGGTGTTGGCGTGAAGAGTAATGGAGAATATATGGACGTGACCATGAATTCCGTGACCTCATCAAAAGATTTTGTAGAGGCACTTGGGGCCCAGATGGCTGAGGGAGTAGACATTGTAAGCGTTGTAGAATTAGATGAAGACTCAAAAAATGCAATGACAAGCGTAGCTGGTGCATCTTATTATGTGGACTACCGAGAGGGCTATCAGCCAGATTTTGATTTTGAGAAAGAATTTACGAAATTCATGGAACAAGACAAAATCCTAGTTATCAAGAAAACAAAGAAAAGTGAAAAAGAGATGGATTTAAAGGAACACATCCATGACTACCGTGTCACGGGCAATCAGGCCTATGTTCTAGTGGATGCTGGAAGTGTTGTGAATATTAAACCAAATCAGATCATGGAAGCGTTCTATGAGAGCCTAGGGAAAGAATGTGGTGCGTTTACGTTTGTGTATACGAGGGATGATTTATTTATGAGAGAATCTGAGGAAGGTCCATTTCTTTCGCTTTTAGCTGCTGGAAAGGAATTCGAATGAGCCAAACAGTTATATTTACACACTTTGAGGGAAAGCCATTTGAACTAATCTATGAGGACAATCAATGTGTGTATGTGGATACGATCAATCCCCATGTTGGAAGCGTTAATCAAATTATTGTAGGAAAAATAGTTAAGGTTCAAAAATCATTACAAGCTGCATTTGTAGAGATTTCAGAGCATGAAAATGGATTTTTGCCCTTTGCAAACTGTCAGGGGATGGATGTGAATAAGTTACGCCAAGGAGACGAGGTTCTTGTCCAAATCAAGAAAGAAGCTTATCGTTCAAAAGATTGTGTATTGACCTGCAACCTTGTACTACCGAAGCTCTTTACGATGCTATCAGTCGGTCGCAAACAACACGGGTTTTCCAAACAACTTAGCAAGCGAGCAACAGCAGATCTGCGGGATTTCATAGAAGCAAATTATGGGGAAGATTATCCCTATGGGATTGTCATTCGCTCCAATGCTGCGCTTCTTGAGAAACATGGGAATCCCAGCATTTCTGGTACGTTAGAGGATCTGCTTCGAGCTGAAATTGAAGCCACAACGACCGAACTTGATCAGATCATTGAGAAATCAAAAACCAGAAAAGTGCACACTGTATTATATGATGAATCCTTTTTCTTTCAGGCATTTACAGCCCTTGATTTTCAAAAGGTGGATCGTGTCTTAATAGAAGACCCCGCCATCTATGAAGAAATCATGAAATTTGGCTCAGTGTTCAAAGAAAAGTGTGTATTATATCAAGATTCTAAAGTAAGTCTGGCAGTTCTTTATAATATTCCGGGCAAATTAAAGGAAGTGCTTTCGGATAAAGTGTATCTGAAATCAGGAGCCTATCTCTATATTGAATCAACCCAGGCACTGACGGCGATTGACGTAAATTCAGGTAAGAACATCTCATCCAAAGAGCGGGAAGTCTATCATTTGGGAATTAACTTAGAAGCGATTGATGAAATTGGAAGACAATTAAAACTTCGCAATCTATCGGGAATTATCTATATTGATTTCATTAATCTAGGTAAGGAAGAATCTGTTGAAACCATGCTTGAGCATTGCAAGCAAGTGTTCTCAAAAGACCGCGTCAAAACCATTGTAATGGGAATTACAAAATTAGGACTAGTTGAGATCACAAGGGAGCGAACCGATACGCCACTGTGTGAGAAAATAAAGGAGCGTGTACACGTATGAAACTCATTGGTTTGAAAAAGGAATATGATGGTAGATATCTAAAGAGTTATACTCTGACCTATCTCAACAAAGCCAATCAGGAAAAGCATTATGAAATCGTAAGCCGAAGTGGCATTGACAGCATTGAGCAACTTGGTCAAAAGACAAGCGGCGTATCCATGGTGGTGACCATGCATGGAAAAATGCTCTTACTCAAAGAATTTCGTATGGGAATTAATAAAAGTATCTACAACCTATGTGCGGGCATGATTGAACATGGTGAGACAATGGAAGAATGCATTGCAAGGGAGCTGTATGAGGAAACGGGTTTAAAGGTCAAAGAAATCAAGGCAATCCTGCCATCATCCTATTCAGCAGTTGCTATTTCTGACATCAAAACCAATATTGCATTTGTTGAAGCGCAGGGTGAGATTGCAGATCATTCTTCTCACAATGAAGAGATTTCGGCAGCCTTTTATTCCAAGGATGAAATCAAAGAAATGCTAAAAACCAAGGAGTTCTCAAGCAGAAGTCAGATAGCAGCGTACTTTTTTGCAAATGCTATTGACTTCGAGGTTGATAAGTGATATCATTTTCAAGTATGCCGCATAACTAGGTACAAGTATTTTGAAAAGAAGATCTAAAATCTTATTTTTTCTAGTCAAAATCACCGATGTTAGCGAGATTGATAATAGGAGGTGCCCTATATGTACGCAATTATTGCAACTGGTGGAAAACAGTATAAAGTTTCTGAAGGTGAAGAAGTTAGAGTTGAAAAGCTTGATTTAGAAGAAGGAGCAACTGTAACATTTGACCAAGTTCTCGCAGTAAGCGATCAAGATTTAAAAGTTGGTTCTGATGTAGCAACAGCTACAGTTGTTGGAACTGTTGTAGCTCAAAAAAGAGCGAAAAAAGTGATCGTATACAAATACAAGAGAAAATCTGGATATCATAAGAAAAATGGTCATAGACAATCTTACACAAAAGTTAAAATTGACAAAATCAATTTATAATTTTGGGACATTTTGATGACGAATATAACCATTTATAAGAATTCGAATAATCAAATAAGCAAATTTGTTATAGATGGACATGCTGGTTATGCGCGCGAGGGTTCTGACATCGTGTGTGCCGCTATTTCATTTTTAACAACAAACACAATCAATTCCATTGAAGCATTGACGGATTCGGATTTTCATTCGAAGAAGAATGTGAAGCAAAAAGGCGCTAGAGTCGAGTGCAATTTTGATAAAGGAATGGACGATAAGGCAGATGTCTTATTGCAAGCATTTGAACTAGGATGCAAAGACTTAGCAAAACAATACAATAAGTATGTAAAACTCAATTTTGAGGAGGTGTAACAACATGATGAAATTAAACCTTCAAATTTTTGCTCATAAAAAGGGAGTTGGTTCTACAAAGAACGGTAGAGACTCTGAATCAAAAAGACTTGGTGCAAAAAGAGCTGACGGACAATTCGTAAAAGCCGGTAATATTTTATATAGACAACGTGGAACAAAGATTCACCCAGGAACGAATGTAGGTCGTGGTGGAGATGATACTTTGTTTGCATTGGTTGACGGTGTAGTGAGATTCGAAAGAATGGGAAGAGATAAAAAGAAAGCTTCCGTTTATCCAGTAGAACAACAATAATACGAGTACACAGGGAGCTTCAAACATTTCGTTTGGGGCTCTTTTTAAACAAAGAAAGTGGAGGAGCTCATGTTTGCTGATAGAGCTAAAATTTATGTCCGAAGCGGTAAAGGTGGCGATGGACATGTCTCGTTTCGAAGAGAAAAATATGTGCCAAATGGGGGACCAGATGGTGGAGACGGCGGTGAAGGTGGAAGCGTCATCCTTGAAGTGGATGAAGGATTAAATACACTCACGGACTATAGACACAAACGTAAATACAATGCGCAAGATGGTGAACCAGGTGGAAAACGCAATTGCCATGGTAAGAATGGTGAAGACATCATTTTAAAATTACCAGCGGGAACAGTTGTCAAAGAAGAAGCTTCTGGGAAAGTCATTATTGACATGTCGGGAGATACCAAACGATATGTTTTGTTGACCGGTGGAAGAGGCGGTAATGGTAATCAGCATTATGCAACAAGTACAATGCAGGCACCAAAATACGCTCAGCCAGGACAACCTTTTAAAGAATTAAATCTGTTGTTAGAACTCAAAGTGATTGCGGATGTTGGACTTGTAGGATTTCCAAATGTAGGTAAATCAACCTTTCTTTCAAGGGTTACCAATGCTCGTCCCAAAATTGCAAACTATCATTTTACAACATTGAATCCGAATTTGGGTGTTGTTGATTTAGATGAAGAGAATGGATTTGTAATTGCAGACATTCCGGGACTAATTGAGGGTGCTAGTGAAGGTATTGGCTTAGGACATGAGTTTTTAAGACATATTGAACGTACCAAAGTCATCATTCACATGGTGGATGCTGCGGGAACAGAGGGTCGTGATCCAATCGCAGATATCTATGCTATTAATCAGGAGTTGTCCAAATATAACGAGGACCTTGCAAAAAGACCTCAGATTATTGCGGCCAATAAAATGGATGCGATTTATGATGAAGAGAATGACATTATTGAACGCCTAAAAAAGGAATTTGAACCACAGGGATACTGCGTATATCCAATTTCAGCGGTGTCTGGTAAGGGTTTGAAGGAATTATTATATAAAGCACACGAAACATTGAAAAGTATTCATGAAGAGCCAACCATTTTTGAGCAGGAATTTAATCCAGCCGAGATGGCAAAGTATGATGCAGGAACGTTTAGTGTTACCTATGATGAAAAAGAAAATGAGTATGTGGTAGAAGGTCCAAGAATCGAGAAAATGCTTGGTTACACCAACTTAGAATCCGAAAAAGGATTTGTATTCTTCCAGAAATTCTTGAAAGAAAGTGGCGTTTTAGTAGAATTAGAGAAACTAGAAATTGAAGAGGGCGCAACTGTAAGAATGTATGGTTTAACCTTTGAATATTACAAATAAGGAAGAAGGTATTCTATGACAAGTAAACAAAGATCTTATTTAAAAAGCCTTTCCAATACAATAGAGCCAGTTTTTCAAATTGGAAAATCTGGATTAACACCAGAAGTAACACAGGCAGTTTCAGAAGTTTTCAATAATAAAGAATTGATCAAACTTGCTGTACTGAAAAATTGCATGGATGACCCTAGGGAGATCGCTGCAATGCTAGGAGAGAGAACCAAGTCTCAAGTCGTTCAGGTAATTGGCAAGAAAATCGTATTATACAAGGAAAATAAAAATAATCCAATTATTAGGTTGCCTTTATAAGAAAAATGTGTGTATAATATTATCAGACTAGAATGATAAAAAATTAACACACTTAGACTTGAAAGGCAAGGTGATCATATGGGTAAGCGAGTTGGAATTATGGGTGGAACCTTTGACCCTGTACATAATGGACATTTAATCATAGCAGAGATGGCGCTTGAGAATTTTGAATTAGACGAAATTTTATTTGTTCCAAGTGGTATTCCATGGCTCAAGGATGTTTCTAAAGTGCTGAATAAGAAGACGAGAGTTTCTCTCACTGGAATAGCAATTGAAGATAATCCTAATTTTGCATTATCCACGATTGAAATTGATCGGGAAGGAAATTCTTATTCTTACGAGACGGTAGAAGAACTAAAGAAGAGCAATCCAGATACGGATTATTACTTTATTATGGGAGCGGACTCCTTATTTGATGTTGAGATTTGGAAGAATCCAGAGATTTTAATGAAGAATTGCACGTTGTTAGTTGCCGTGAGAGATGATTATGATCAGCAACAGATGAGGGACCGCGTTAACTATCTGGTGCATAAGTATCAAGCCAAAATCGAATTATTAGCAACGCCTAGAGTAGACATTTCTTCTACAATGATTCGGGAACGAATTGCGGCTGGCAAATGTGTACGATACATGCTTCCAGACCCAGTGATTGAATATATTAAGAAGATGCAACTGTATCAAAATACGGACACGAACTAATAAGTAGAGGACCTATTATGCGATATTTAGACCATTCTATGAAATATTGGGAAAAAGTAATCAAAAAGGAATTGGATTCCAAGAAATATCGCCACAGTTTAGGCGTGGCTTATACATCTTCCTGCTTAGCAATGAAATATGGTGTTGATATGGAGCAAGCTTACTTTGCAGGATTATTTCACGATATTGCCAAAGGAATTGATAATGACTATAAAATCAAACTTTGTCACGAATATCAATTAGAAGTGAAAAGTGTAGCATATGACAACCCAGAACTATTACACGCGGTATTGGGCGCGAAAATCTGTGAACTAGATTACGATGTGCAAGATGAAGACCTTCTGAATGCAATCGCGTATCATACAACTGGAAGACCGGACATGAGTGACCTTGAGAAAATAGTCTACATTGCCGATTATATTGAACCAAATAGAAGCGAGTTGCCACAACTTGAGGACGTTAGAAGAATAGCATTTGAAGATTTAAATCGGGCATTGGTAATAATACTGCATAGTAGTTTGGAGTACCTTAACAAGAATGCAGCAGGGATTGACCCGTTGACACAGGAAACTTACGATTATTACAAAGGAGAAACCATTCAATGACAATAAAAGAAGCAGTACTTGCTGCAGTAGATGCACTAGAGGAAAAAAAGGCTGAGGATATTAAGTTAATAGATATTTCCAAAGTATCGGTCTTAGCAGATTATTTCTTGATTGCATCAGGAAACAACCGTAATCAAGTTCAGGCAATGGCAGATTATGTAGATGAAATCCTTGAAAAAGCTGGATTTTCGAAAAAACAAACAGAAGGCTATGATAATGCAAACTGGATCTTAATGGATTACAAAGATATAGTTGTTCATATCTTTGATAAAGAGAATCGTTCTTATTATAACTTAGAACGTATCTGGAGAGATGGAACGCAAGTGAGCTTGAATAAGTAAAGAAAAGTAACTAGGAATGAATGTAAATCATTATAAATCAATATAACAATAGCGTGGATTCAATCAATGTCAATGACAATGTGAGAATCCACGCTATTTTTTTAACTAGTGGTATAATCTGAAAACGCCATACACCTTACCAAGAATCTGGCAATCTTTTACAATAATTGGAGCCATATAATCATTCTCCGGTTGAAGACGAATGTGATCGGATTCTTTGTAGAAGGTTTTCACAGTGGCAGAATCATCAATCAAGGCAACAACTGTATCCCCATTTCTTGCAGTGTTGCAACATTCTACAAAAATCTGGTCCCCATCATAGATTCCAACATTCACCATGCTATCACCCTTCACTTTAAGAACGAACGAATCTTTATTGGGTGCGTATTCAGCAGGGATTGGCAAAAATCCTTCAATATTCTCAGTAGCAAGAATTGGCTGTCCAGCTGCAACAGTACCAATAATTGGAATGCTTGCAATTTCATTGCGCACCATCTGGAAACTGTCATCCATAATCTCAATGGCTCTTGGCTTGGTAGGGTCCCTTCTTATATATCCATTCTTCTCAAGGGTTTCAAGGTGTGAGTGAACAGAAGAAGTTGACTTTAAGTTCACAGCCTCGCAGATCTCGCGCACCGCAGGTGGATACCCTTTTGATAATATTTCATCCTTAATATAATTCAATATTTCTTGTTGCTTATTCGTGATTTTCCCAAATTTCATGGACAAAACCTCCTAGGACTTGATTTTTAATAATCATAGCATACCAAATTTGAAAAAGCAAACATATATTCCAAATATTTGTTCGATTTTTGACGCCAACCTATTGACAAAAGAATGTATGTTCGATAGAATGAAACAAACAGATGTTCGTATTATTTCGAAGGGAGTAAGTTATGAAGAGAGAACTTGTAGAGAGTATGAATGGAAATAGAAAAAGATCTAATAATAGAAGAAGATCTAATAATAGAAGAAAGCAAATTGTTGCAACTCAGAAACTAATCATTTCTATTTGTGTTATTGCAGTCTTATTTTCAGCATTGTTTTTATTTAACCCATTTACGTCCCAGGCGAAAGAATCAAATGAACAGACGCTCTATAAGTATTACAATAGTATTATCGTAAACTATAACGATAGTTTAAGTACTATTGCATCAAGATACTGCAATTTAGATGCAACAGATTATGAGTCCTATATTGAAGAAGTGTGTGAAATCAACCATTTGCAAGACCCGGATGATTTAGTAGCGGGTAATAACATTGTTGTTCCTTACTATTCTTATGAATTTCAATAGAAGTTATGAAAGTATAATGTATGCTGTATAAAGTATATACGATAAAAGACTGGTCGCTTTCGCGGTTCCAGTCTTTTATCGTATATATAGTGAGGGGGAGGGTTTGGCAATTTGGGGAATAATCTTAAGGTTTAACTGTTTCATATGGCCAGTCTATAATGCCACCAAAATCGTATACATTTGTATATCCTAAGTCAACGAGAGCCTGAGCTGCTAGTTTACTACGGCGACCACTTCTGCAATACACCAAGACGTTAGCAGATGGATCTTTAAGAACTTCGGATGCCTTAGCACTTACTTCGTAGTCCGGGAGAAGAATGGCACCTTCGATATAACCTTCGTTATATTCTTCTAATGTTCTTACATCAACAATTGTGTAAGAATCAAGGGTTTCCATTAATTCTTTTGCTTCACTTGCAGTAATCGTTTGATAAGAAGCTTGCTCCTTGGCAACTACCTTGGTATCTTCCTTAGCACATCCAGAGAGTGCAAAGATTCCGGTAATTGTGATGATGGAAAACAAGATTTTTATGAACTTTTTGTTTGTATGTTTGGAGTGTACCATTTCAATCACCTTCTTCATGTGTTTACTATAACAAATAAAAAAGGAACCTTCTGTGACAAAGTCACACTAAAAGCAAAATATTTATTGACTTGTCAATTTAACAAATAAAGAAATACATGTATACAATTGGCAAAAACTTTACTTAATTGTGTGAAAGTGATAAAATAAGATAAATTTTGTATGAACTTTGTACAATGGATTTTGTGATAAACGGGAAAAGGAGATAAGGAATGAAGAGATTAAGAAAAACATTAGCAGTTGTTCTTACGTTCGTGATGCTATTTAGTATTCCAATGACTGCATATGCAGCTCAGAGTCAAGCAGCGCCACTTACTGCAATTGCAATCAAATCAGGTTCTACAGCTGTATCGAGTGTAACACTTTATACGAACAGAACAGCAGACCAAATTGCAAAGAATGAGGTTTCTAAGAATAGTGCAGAGTTTAATGTGGTAATGGGACTTAAACTACCTACTAGCACAATTACTTATACTGGAAGTGTAGTATCTAGTATATCTGATCGTAGTGTTGCAGATGTTACACTTGCTCCTGTTAATGCAAAAACATATAAATTAACAGTGAATGCAAAGACACCTGGAACAGCAACCGTTACAATCAAGGACACATTAAACCCAAAAAGATATAAAACTTTGAAGGTGGTAGTGAAAACTTATGTAAGCGAAATCACTGTATCTGGATGCACCGTAGGTGTGGGCGGAAGTATGCAAGTGGATGCTCAGGCAGATGATATGGCTACAAGTGGAGCACTTAGTTATCGTTTATGTGATCAAACCGGAAAACCAGTCCTTTTAAATTCCTATATTTCAGTTTCTTCAACAGGAGTTGTAAAGGGTAAAAAAGAAACACCAAATGGTTCATTTGGCTATGTACTGGCAACTGCGAAAGATGGCTCGAAACAGACCGCGATTATTCCAGTTACAGTAGAGAAGGTAGATACCAACTGGATTCGTATTAAAGATACCAATAATAGAGACGTATCTGCAGTGTCTGTTGCGTTGAAGACCAATCCACAAGCAGATAAAGATCCTAAATCTACTTCAACAAGCGAGTATCAAATCAATGCAGTTACCAAATATGCATATAAAGTAGGTTTGAAAACTTATTATAATAATACAGATCTTAGCACAATTACTTATAAGACTAGCAATCCAGATGTTGCAACCGTAGATGAAGACGGTAAAGTCGTTGCCAAAGGCAATGGTAAGGCAACCATTACTGTATATCCAGTACTTGGAAATAGTGCTTCTGCTAAGGTTGTTGTAAGTGTTACAACAGATGTAGAAGGACTTACAACAGCACTTGGAAGTGAGAATGCATTAGAATTGTTAGCAGGTCAATCATTTGCGTTAGCAGGTAAAGTATCCAATACAGATGCTAGCAACAAAAAGGTTACCTATAAGGTATTAAATCAAGTTCCAATCGTTAACACGTTGACAACTAAGACTGTTTTGGCAGTTGCTTCTGATGGCAAAATTGTTGCGAAAAATGGCGGAACAGCAGATGTTGAAGTGAGAACTTCACAAAGTTATTTAAGTGGTGCTATTTCCGTTCCATTTATAACAAAGACAATCAGTGTAACTGTAGTTGAGCCAGTTGGTTCGATTTCAACAGTTATTACGACAGCAACTGTTAAACCTGATTTTGTAGTAGCTCTTGATAAGAAATCAGTAACTGTTACAACTCCAACAGGTGGATCACAAGTATTTACAACATTATCCACTGTAAAACCAAGAAATAGTTTGGTTACTGTAGCGAATGCAGCTGTCACATACTCTTCAAGCAATGAAGATGTAGCGACGGTTGATGTAAATGGAATTGTTACTGTATCTGGTAAGGGAAGTGCAGTGATTACTGCAACAGCTCAAGATGGAAGCGGTAAGAAAGCAAGTATTAAAGTAACAAGTGTTGTATTATCAGATGAAATTACGGTTAAGAATGCGACCTTAAGTGGCAATGATTATTATGTTGATTTAACCAAAGGACAAAACTTTAATATTGGTGCGTCTACCAACGCTGAAGCTTCAAACACTGGTGTGAACATTAAATCAGCAAAACCTACCGTTGTAGTAGTCAATACAAATGGAACCATTACAGCGTTGAAAGCAACTGCTTTAAACCAACCTGTGGAACTAATCGTATCGGCAAAAGATAAAGCACGTTCGAATACAGAGGATGTAAGCGTATTTGTAAATGTATATAATGTAGCGGACGTAATTCCAGACGCTAACTATACAATTAGCGATAATTCTACAATCTCTTCTAATGATATTGCAATTAGCAAAGCAACTCCTAGCGTAGCAAGTATTACTGCTAAAAAAGGAATAAGTGCTAAACTTGAAGTAGCAACCGATGTATCAGGAAATGGTATTGCAACCAAAGATATCGTATCTTGGACAACATCAAACAAAGCAGTTGTAAGTGTAGTACTTGATTCATCCGTAGCTAGAAACAAAGCAGCTACAATCAAAGCAGTGAAAAATGGAACAGCAGTTGTAAAAGCAAAACTTGCAACAGGACAGTATGTTACTTATAATGTTACGGTTGTGAATGATGATGCAACACAATCAGCTGTAAATGATACAAAGATTGTAGCAGCAATTTCAAGTGAAAACCGTGATTGGTTAGGACTGAAACCAAGTTATGATAAAGTAAATAATGATTTATTTATTGAAGTAAATGCAACTTGGATGAATGTACTTGATATTGCAAACACTGGAATCAAATCCATCATAACTTCGGTTTATGAGAAAGATTTCAAAGAAGCAACAATTGTATATGACAAGTACCAAAACGGACTAACAAATACGTATGTATTAACAAAAGAAAATTATAAAGTAATTGTAACCAAGAATAATGTTCCATTTGGCGAGTATGATATGTTGGGTATGGATGCGTTTTTAGAAGATTTAGTGAATGCAGAGTATCCAAATCATAAATCAGCAGACTATCACAGACTGGACGGAACGGTTGTAACGGTAGCTTCCATGAAGAAATCTGGAACACCAGCAGTTACGTATTATGATAACCATAAATTAGTATTTGGAATGGCTCCTTGGCTACAAGCAATGTTAGATGATCAAGAACCAATGATGTATGTGGATGATGTGAATCAAAAAGCAACTGAATTAGGTTTATTACAAGCAACCTATGATGAAGCTTCTAACACAACAACGTTTGAAATTAATAATGCAGATAAATCACTTGCAGGAATTTATGAGTCACTTTCAGGTAATGATTTTAATGTTAACTGCACAAGTGCACATGTTAAAGCGGTTGATTTGTATTCAGGAACCAACAAGGTAGTATTTGAGAAGTCGTATGATGGACAAGTGGAAATTTATGATATCTTTGGAGAATTCGTACAAGCAGCAGCGGATAAGAATCCTTCAATTACCAAACTTGGTCAGACAGATGGTATTGTTATTATCTTTACATTCAACGATGTAGATGCATATCGTGGAAGAAATCGTGTGGCAACACAGACAATGAAGTTTTTTGTAACCGAAAAAGTATTAGATGCTAAATTAGATAAGGTTATTGAAACAGCATTAGTAGATTTAAATACGAATATGGATGAACTTGGTGAATCTAGTTACAGTGCTTCAACCAATGTAGTAACGAATACCTTCTTTGAAACAGGTAATATGGAAGAAGATGTAATCACACTTAGAGATTCAGGATTATTTAATATGTTTAATAATGTAATCAATAATCAGGAATTCCCAGTAGAGTCTGCCAAAGTGGTAGCACCAACTGGTAAAATTACGAATCTAACCAAGGCTCAATTGGAAGGAATCAGCGAAATCACATTGGGATTAGCATTATTTGATACCAAACTTAAATTCAAAGATTTAGCAGGAACATCTTCACGAATTGAAGTAACTTACAAGATGGCAAGTGGTAAACTTGCAACTATGAAATACGAAGTAAAATACGCATTCGAAGCACTTTCTGATGGAGATGTAGATGAATATTTGTTAGAAGCTGAGGCAAATACAAGCGTTTCTGACAATGTAGCTTACAGCCCAGATACCAACGAAGTATGGGTAACGACACTTTCAGGTAATGATGCAGTTATGAATGGTGAGCTTGAAAATAGTGGAGTTGTTAACTTCGTAAAAGAAGCCTTTAATCTATTTGGAGCTAAGAAAGTTACCGTTCAATCAGCTCCAACAGTAGATGGCAAAGTAGCAAGTGTTACAACTACGTGGGATGAAACTAAGATTGCTACGTTATCGGCAGGACAGATTGCCGATGCATTGGTAGGAGTTGCAACAACCAATTTCTCGCAGGTAGAGTATGGGCATAAAGTACGCTTTGCAACCGTTACAATGGAAACCGTAATGGGAACAAAATTTACTTATAAGGTATATTTTAGAGTAGCTGAAACAAATTAATATAGTGAAGATACAAAAGTAAAGAATAAAATATGGATGGAATCGACTTGGCGTAAGGCTGAGTCGGTTTTATCTATGTATACTCCTTGGTATGATCGGGAGTAGATGGGTGTAATGAGATATGAAGAAATTATTAGTGATTTTATCAGGGGTTATGATTTGCTTACTGCTATCAACACTACAGTCCTATGCTGGAAGTTTGAACGAGCAGGAGCAAAGAGTTTTAGATACCGTTAGCGTGAAAGTTGAATATGACAAAAAGCTTTATCGATTGTCGGATGCTTCCTATGGAAGACTACGAGCGTATTTTTTACAAGACTCTGTAGACCTTTCAATGGAGGACGCAGATCGATTTATTGAAGGTTTTTTTAGTAATATAAAGGATGCTATTGATGGGGGCTATATGGTGTATCTTGGCAAGGTTAAGACGGATCCACCAATTGATCCAACCAAGCCGACGGACCCAGTGCAGCCGACACCACCAACGCCGATTCCAACGCAGGCACCACCGAAGGATGCGGTCATTGTAGTGGAAGTTAAGCCAGATGATGGGGATTCCTCCAAAGAGGAAGTGAATTCAGAATACTCGAACCTATTTGCAATGTTAGCAGAAAGTGGGGAAGTACCAGGTATATCGCAGAATACAGTATCCGAGAATATGGTTTCTGGCAATTCAGTTATAAATGTGGATGATGAGGACAATCTAGGTCAAGGAACAACTCAGGTTCTTAGCGACAATCAGCAAAAGAATGATTCAGCGAAAGATTTTTCGGGGGAAGAGGCACCTAAAAAAAGTATTAATCCAATCGTAGTAATCGAAATGATTGTTATTATACTATTAGTCATTGGAATCATTAGTGTTTTGGTTCACCGAATGAATAGTAAGGGTAAATTCCATGAATGATAAGTATTATGATATACATGCGCATATTCTACCAGGAATTGATGATGGGGCAAGAACATTAGAAGAATCTATTCAGATGGCTGAGATTGCTTATGAACAAGGTGTTCGGCACATGATTGCAACACCGCATTATTATCCAGGTAGAAGGAATGTAGCGAGAAGCCTTGTTAATCAGGTCTATGAAGAAACGAAGCAGGCTTTTGCGACGAATCTTCCAGATATGACACTCTCACTTGGAAATGAAGTCTATGCAAGAGAAGGAATGATGGAAGCTCTTAAATCGGGAGAGGCCATTTCACTTGCGGGATCTAGATATGTACTTGTGGAGTTTGATTATTCTACTGATTTTGGGAAGATGAAAAAGAATATTGTAGATCTGTTACAGTGTTCCTATCGCCCGATTATTGCTCATGTTGAACGATACGATCTCTTTCATAAGCAGTGGAGTGCTATTGAAGAAGTGCTGAATATGGGATGTCTTTTGCAAGTGAATGTGAGTACCTTGTCTGGAACATTCTTTCAGAAAGAAACACAGCTTGTTAAGAAGTTATTAAAGAATCAAATGGTACATTTTGTGGCAAGTGATTGTCATGGAAGTGATTACCGAATGCCTGTAATGAGGCCGATTCAAGATAAACTATTTGATCGATATGATCAAGACTATATGGATGCAATCTATTATCAGAATCCACAGAAAATATTTAATAATCAATTTATTTAAGGAGACAGCATGCATACGAACCAGGATACCATAGAAATAGATTTGATCGAAATTCTATATGTTTTGAAGAAGAGAATCATCCTTATTGTGTTGGCGATGATTATTCTAGGAAGTTTGACTGGAATCTATTCCAAAGTTGCGATTGAGTCCCAGTATAGTTCTACCGCAAAGCTTTATATTCTCACCAAATCAACATCGATTACATCCCTTGCAGATATTCAAGTGGGAACCTCCCTTACGCAGGATTATATGGAACTGATTAAGAGTAGACCGGTTGTAGAAGAAGTGATTGAGAATCTAAAATTAGATCGTACTTATGAACAGATGTTAGATCAGATTTCAATTACCAATCCAACAGGTACGAGAATTCTATCTATTACGGCACTCGATACCAATCCAGAGCTTGCCAAAGCAATCGTAGATGAATTCGCAGATGTATCAAGAATTAGTATCTCGAAGATCATGAGAACCGACGAGCCAAGTATTGTAGAGTATGGGTATTCTTCCCTACAACCGGTATCACCCAATGTCATGAAGAATATCGTGATTGGTGGATTGCTTGGTATGATTATTGCAATGGGTATTGTTGTTGTGATTCATCTATTAGATGATACGATTAAGACAGCAGAAGACGTGGAGAAATACCTTGGTATGAATACACTTGCTTCAATTCCAATGAAATCAGAAGAAACTAAGATTAATAAATCAAAATCCAAACAGAAGGGAAGGAACAATTCATGAATCATAAATTAGTGATTGAGCATTTGGATAAGTTAGAATATGCCAGACGCGAAGCCTTCAATTCACTTCGAACCAACCTCCAGTTTTGTGGGGATGATACGAAGATCATTATGTTTACCAGTTGTATGCCGAATGAAGGAAAGTCTACAATCAGTGTAGAACTTGCAAGGGCACTGGGTGAAGATGGTAAGAAGACGATTTTGATTGATGCTGACCTACGTAAGTCGGTATTGGTTGGTCGATATGCAATTCACTGTGAGGATGAAATCTTAGGATTGTCCCATCTATTATCAGGACAAAAGAAATTAAGTGATGTGATTTATGAAACGACTATTCCAAATGTAGATATGATTCTAGCGGGACCACTGGCTCCGAATCCAACAGAACTTCTTGGAAAGTCGCATTTTGATAAGATGTTAGAGGAACTGCGTAATCAGTATGATCTTGTATTGATTGACTGTCCACCACTTGGTAGTGTTATTGATGCGGCGGTGATCGCACCTAAATGTGATGGCGCAATTCTTGTTATTACGAGTAAATTAGTAAGTCATCAATTTGTAAAGAGTGTCAAGAAGCAATTAGAGCTTACAGGCGTTCGTATTCTAGGAGTTGTACTCAATAAAGTAAGCACAGAGTCAAATCGCTATGGAAGATATGGTCGCTATGGCAAGTATGGTAAGTACAAACAATATGATCATTATGGGGATGAGTAGTTTGTGCTGTGAAGTGAGGGGAAAAGCGTGAAATCAATGAGTAGTAATCATAGGAATCGAAATGTCAATTTTTTCATAATAGATCTAATTTGTGTTGAGTTATTTCTATTAGTTGCATATTATGTACGTCATCATGATTTCAAGATGTATCAAAATAGTTTGTATCGAAATCTTGCGATTGTAATGATTTTCATTCATTTCTTTGTGGTGATTACACAGAATAGTTATTTGGATATTTTTCGAAGAGGGTATTTTAGAGAATTTGTTGCTGTATTCAAATATGGAATCATGATGTTTTCCTGTATCATTATCTACATGTTTGGAAATCATACAGCTAGTCAATATTCGAGAATATCCTTATTTGTCATGGCGTTATTGATTATATTTGGACTTTATCCGATCCGGGTTCTATACAAGACATGGTTAAAGAAATCCGCCAAAATCAATAAAAATATGCCACAGTTAGTTGTTGTATCAAGACATGAAGATGTAGAAGAAATCCTGGATAAATTGACTGGAAGTGCGTATAAATCTTATGAGATTCAAGGGATTGTGCTGACGGATCGATTTGCGAAGGAAGGCGAAGAAATCTTGGGACTACCAATTTTGTGCAATATGCACGAAGTGTATGAGTACGCACGTAAAAATATCGTTGATCAGGTTCTATTGCATGTATCGCCACAAGAACGAGAAGAGATTACCAACAAATTTCTTACTATGGGAATCGTTGTACATATCAGCATGGAACATATTATCCATTTTCCCAATGCAAGTATTAATCAAGTCAATGAAATGACGGTACTTACCACGAGTATTAACTCAATGAATGATGTACATATCTTCTTAAAGAGAAGTTTTGATATTGTAAGCGCATTGATGGGCATTATGATTACCATTCTACTAACAATCATACTGGGTCCACTCATCTTTATACAGTCTCCAGGGCCAATCTTCTTTCGCCAAGAGCGAGTTGGCAAGAATGGTAGAATCTTCAAGATCTATAAGTTTCGCTCCATGTATCTTGATGCAGAAGAGCGTAAAAAAGAATTGATGCAGCATAATCAGATGCAGGGGCATATGTTCAAAATGGATAATGATCCACGTATCTTCCCAGTGGGCAAATTCATCCGAAAAGCAAGTTTGGATGAGTTTCCACAGTTTATCAATATATTGCTTGGTGATATGAGTTTGGTTGGAACGAGACCACCTACCGTAGATGAGTATGAGAGATACGAACTTCACCACAAAAGCAGACTATCGATTAAGCCAGGTCTAACTGGTATGTGGCAAACCAATGGACGTAATAGCATTACGGACTTTGAAGAAGTGGTGAGACTTGATAATGAGTATATCAAGAACTGGAGTATCGGTCTTGATCTGAAGATTATATTAAAGACGGTATTAGTAGTTTTGGGTATGAAAGGGGTTATGTAGTTGATTAAACATGTATTTATTATAGGTTCAAAGGGTATACCAGCGTGTTATGGAGGGTTTGAATCATTTGTAGAGCAGCTTACATTTCGTAATACCAATCAAAAAATTCGCTATCATGTGGCGTGTATCCAAGATTATTCAAATCGCAAAGAGAAAGAGCAATCGTTTCTATACAATCAAGCAGAGTGTTTTAATATATTTATCAGAAATATAGGTTCAGCTAAAGCGATTACCTATGACCTGAAAGCATTAAATTATTCTATTAGAAAAATTCGTGAGCAAAAAATACAAGACGCTGTCATCTATATACTGGCATGTAGGATTGGACCTTTTATGCCTTATTATAAAAGCATATTAAAGAAACTTGGAATCACACTCTATGTGAATCCAGATGGGCATGAGTGGAAGCGAGCAAAATGGAATTACTTTGTGAGACAATACTGGAAACTATCAGAGCGATGGATGGTTAAGTACGCTGATTTACTCATTTGTGACAGCAAAAATATTGAACAATATATTCAAAAAGATTATGCAAAGTTCCATCCAAAAACCACCTATATATCTTATGGTGCAGATGTAACCAAATCAACATTGCCAGATGATTCCAAAGAATATCTAGATTTCCTTGGCAAACACTGTATACAAAGTAAAGAGTATTATCTCATCGTGGGAAGGTTTGTACCTGAGAATAACTATGAGACTATGGTCAAGGAGTTTATGAACTCGAATACCAATAAGGATCTTGTAATTATTACAGGAGTTCAAAATAATCCATATTATGATAAGTTGAAAAGCAGTACCAATTTTCATCTAGACAAACGGATTAAATTCGTTGGGACGGTATACGAACAGGAGCTACTTAAGAAAATACGTGAAAATGCTTATGCATATCTTCATGGGCACGAGGTAGGCGGAACCAATCCAAGTCTCTTAGAAGCTCTGGGAAGTACTTCACTGAATCTATTACATGATGTAGGTTTTAACCGTGAAGTAGCCGAAGATGGCGCAATCTATTGGAACAAAGAAGATGGGAATTTGGCTGGTGTGATTGAGAAGGTGGAAAAACTTCCAACCGAAAAAAATCTTCAATATAATACACTATCAGATCAACGAATTTTAAATCATTATAGTTGGAGTTACATATGTGATTCTTATGAAGAAATGTTTAAGGGGATGAAAAGTGAAAGTATTATTAATTGACCAAATAGCAAAAGTGAATTATAAGTATACCTATTCATTAGCCAATGCACTAATAAATCAAAAAATCGATTTAAAACTTGTAATTGATTCCAAAATGGATAATCAAGATTTAAACTTTAAACCAATTAACCTGTTTAATACGGCAGACAAAAATATTGGGAAACTAAAAAAAGGAATCAATTATATTCAATCCTATCTAAAATTACTTAAACTTATTAAAATAGATAATATTGATGTGTTACACACACAGTGGGTTATATTCTCACCGATTGATTATTTATTTTTGAGAAAATGCAAAAAAAAGGGTGTTAAATTAGTTGTAACGATTCATGACATATTGCCTTTTAATGAAAAAAAGTATGATTACTATTTTCACAAAAAAATCTATGATATGGCAGATTCCATAATTGTACAAGCAGAAGATAATGTGAGTAGGTTTCATGAATTGTTTCCTAATAATGATAACGAGATTTCAAATATTCCACATGGACATTTTTTGGATTATGCCAAAGGTATGGATAAAAAATCTGCAAGAGATTATTTGAATATAGAAAACGATAGGTTTGTTTTTCTTTTCTTTGGGCAGATTAAAAAAGTAAAGGGCTTGGATATATTAATAAAGGCTTTTAGTTCTCTTGCAAAAGAAAATCAAGATATTTTACTGTTAATTGCTGGGAGCGTATGGAAAGATGAATATTCACAATATGAGAAGTTAATTGATGAATCCTATTGTAAAGACCGAATTCATGCGCATATCAAATATATACCTGATGAAGAAGTAGACTACTTTTATTCGGCTGCAGATGTTTGCGTTCTTCCATATAAAGATGTATATCAAAGTGGTGTTATTCAACTGTGTTATGCTTACAAAAAGCCTGTTGTTGCATCAAAATTACCAGCATTTACTCAAATTGTAGAAGAAGACATGAATGGTTTTCTTGCTGAAGTAAATGACATTGATTCATTTAGTGAGGCAATGTGTAAGGCATACAATACAAAAAGAGATTTAGATGAGTATGGTGAGTGTGGATACAAGTTTATAAAAGATAAGTATTCTTGGGAAGAGATCGCGTTGAAAATAAGTAAGATATATTTGTCAATATTGAATCATCAAAACTAAAAGAAATGGATCTTATTTATTATGAAAATTAAAATCAGCAAACTATCTTTTGCAAATAATATAATGTTATTCATATTTTGTATGTATATTGCATTGTTTATTGGAGTAACTTTATTATTTAGACCAGATGTTGCAGTGCTTATTGTTTTGATATTAAGTGTTGCTATGATTATTATATTCTACTCAATAATAAAACTGAAACAAAATTACGAAGCATCTGCAATACTGGCGATTCCAATTATGTTATCTGCCTTTCAAAATGTTTATTTGGGAATGATTATTAGTAATATAACGGGTTTTCAATTACAAATTTACTTGGTCATAAACTTTATTTTTGTTCTTGGAATGACATTGTTATTGTTAGTCATTAATTACAATACAAAATACGCTTTTGTAAAAGATATTTTGATTTTTTTAGCATGTTTAATTGCCTACGCTTTTATATTAATGATATTTACGCATACAATGTTTTTGACATTTTTTGCATCTTTTAGGAATATTTTTTCGCCATTCATATTTTTCTTATTTGGAGCGGTATTAAGTAGAAGAGTAAATAAGAATGAATTTATGAAGATAATGCTTTTAATTTCATTTTGTGTAATTGTATTCGGAATATATGAGTATATTATTGGTAATTCTATTTGGATTGGTTTAAATATTGGTGAACTATGGAATAAGAAAGGTATTGGAACCAATATCTATGGTATTCCATATAATTTCTACTCATCTGAAATTATTGGCGGAAATCAGGTCAGAAGAATGACGGCTACTTTTGCCGATCCAGTAAATTTGGGTACATTTTTATTTGCTATATTCCTAATAGCTTGGTATCAAAAAAAATATTTTATGCTCGTTATAACAATGCTTGCTTGTGTGTTAACTATTAGTAAAGGAGCATTATTAGGTTTTCTAATATTTATTTGTCTATATGGGTTGTATAGATTTAAAGATAAATTGTTTTTTTCGATTATAACAATTGTTGTTACGGTAATTGGAATACTGTTTATTCAATTTTCTTCAGCGTCATCAACAGGGAGTGTTTTTTCACATATGAATGGTTTGATTCATTCAATTCCAGTTCTTATTAAAAATCCATTTGGACTAGGCGTTGGTAATGTAGGTGTTTTAGCTGCAAGGTATGGAATCACGAAAAATAATCTTATTATGGAATCTGGTCTAGGAATGATTATAGGGCAGTTAGGGGTTCTAGGCTTGTTAATATATTTGTTCTTCATTCGAAAAATATTGGTGGTAGTTAGAGGAATAAGCCTACCGAGCAGAGAAAAAATTTTCTATTTTTCACTAATTATTAGTATATTTATGAACATCGCGTTTAATGAAGTTGCATTAAGCCCAAATTCCTCTGGTATTTATTTTATAATGATTGGACTAATGTATAGTTTATTTTGGAAACAACAGCATATAAATATGGAGAAGCAGAATGAAGACAATAGCATTTTATCTACCACAATTTCATAGTATTCCAGAAAATGACGAATGGTGGGGTAAAGGGTTTACTGAATGGGTAAATGTTGAAAAAGCAAAACCATTATATAGTGGACATTATCAGCCAAGAATTCCTTTGAATGAAAACTATTATAATTTGTTAGATCCCGAAACGATGTTTTGGCAAGTTAAACTTGCTAAGGAATACGGACTATATGGTTTTTGTTTTTATCACTATTGGTTTGATGGAAAAATGCTTTTAGACAAACCAGTAAATATCTATTTGGAAAACAAAAAACTGGATTTGCCATTTTGTCTATGCTGGGCAAATGAAAATTGGACAAATGGATGGGCAGCTAAAAAGCCCCAAATTCTTATTGGACAAAAAGAGGGGGACAAAAAACAGTGGAAGGAGCATTTTGATTATTTTTTGCCATTTTTTAAAGATGAGAGATATATTAGAGAAAATAATAAGCCATTATTGGTTATATATAAACCAGATCTTTTCCCCAATATAAGTAGTATGTTAGAGTATTGGGATACGCTTGCTAAAGAAGAGGGATTAATGGGTATAACGTTTGCTGCACAGCTAAAACCAGAAGATGAAGTAAATTCCTGTTTTGATATGCACATTGAGTATCAACCTACGAATGTATATATTGAAATGACAAAAACAAGAAACCCATTAATGAAAAAGATAAAAAAATGTATTAAATCCTTTCTAGGAAAGTACTTTAAGATAGATGTTGAAGGTATAAAAATTCAAAAGTTACCAATATATAGTTATGAAGATATTTGGAATAAGATACTCAGTATTCCTATTCAAAACGAAAAGCAAGTTCCAGGGGCTTTTGTCGATTGGGATAATACGGCAAGAAAAAAAGAACGGGGCTATGTTATCGAAGGAGCAACTCCTAAAAAATTTAAAGAATACTTTTCTTTACAAATTAAAAATGCAAAAGAAAATTATAAAAAAGATTACATTTTTTTGTTTGCGTGGAATGAATGGGCAGAAGCGGGATATATGGAGCCTGACGAAAAATTCGGATATGGATATCTTGAAAGTTTAAGGGATGCTCTGATTGAAAACAATGAATTTTAATAAAATATAAATATGAGGATTTGACATGATAATTGGTCTATTAGGTTTTCCGTTTTCAGATTCAAATAAAGGGTGCGAAGCATTAACATATTCACTTGTTTCCGTTCTATCGCAAATTTTCGAAAAAAATCTAACGATTATAAGTTTGTGTGGAAAAGAATTAGGGAAAATAGAAAGCAATTTTCCGAATATAGCGTTTCAAGGGAGTGAATTTAGTAAAGCTGATTTATATTTGTCGGCAATTATGAATATACAAAAATGTGATTATGTATTTGACTGTACATATGGAGACAACTTTTCGGATTTATATGATTTGAAATTTGTTAGAAGAACAACATTATATAAAGAGATAGTATTATTATTAAAAAAACCCTTAATATTAGCGCCACAAACCATTGGACCTTTTGAAAACTCAGCTATAAAAAAGAGAGCAGTAAATATAATGAAGAAATCTGCTCTTGTATATTCGAGAGATGAGTTATCAAGTGACTATGCAACTGAAATTGCTAGTAGAGAACCAGTTACAGTAACAGATTTGGCATTTCTCCTTCCCTATAATAAAGATTTATATAAGTTAGGAGTGGGAAAAAAAATTGGATTAAATATATCGGGATTATTATGGAAAGGTGGTTTTTCAAATAATAATCAATTCAATTTAAAATTTGACTATCAGAATTTTATGCGAGAAGTTATTGATCAATTATTAAAATTAGATTATGAAATCCATTTGATTCCACATGTTATAGCAACTGAAAGTTTAAAGCATGATGATGATTTTGAAATTTGTTTACAACTTAGTAACGAATATAAGTTGATATGTGCTCCTTCATTTAATAATCCAATTGAAGCTAAAAGTTATATTGCCAATATGGATATTTTTATTGGTGCAAGAATGCATTCAACAATTGCAGCTTTTTCTACCAATATAGTAACTATACCAATATCATATAGTAGAAAATTTGAAGGTTTATATAACAGTTTAGATTATTGTTTTATTATTAATGCAAGGGAGCAAAGTATGGAAGATGCATTGACTAGCTTGCAATATTATATTAATAATCAAAATGTTTTGAGAAGTCAGCAAAGTATCTCGCTTAAAAAAATCAATAATTTAGAACTAATGTTTATAAAATCATTAAAACACTTTTTTGAAATAGTGTAGTATAATTTTTCTGAAGATCGGAGAAAATGAATGGGAGTATATACTAGTGAGAGAAATGCGCAAATCATAATACAACTTCTAAAGGATAATGGAATAAGGAAGATTATTGCAAGTCCTGGAACGACAAATGCCAACTTTGTGGCCAGTTTACAAGGGGATTCTTTTTTTGAGGTATATTCTGCTCCAGAAGAAAGATCCGCAGCTTATATGGCGTGTGGTATGGCTGCTGAATCAGGTGAAGTTGTTGTTTTGAGTTGTACTGGAGCTACTGCATCAAGAAATTATATGCCTGCATTAACAGAGGCATTCTATAGAAAATTACCGATACTTGCTATAACTTCTTCAAGAAGAAATGCATATATTGGTCACAACATGCATCAGGTAACAGATAGAACAAAGTTGCCAAATGATATAGCAAACCTTAGCGTTCAAATGCCTATAGTACATGATGAAGTTAGTGAATGGCAATGTGTTATCAATGCCAATAAAGCTATTTTAGAATTAAGACATCGTGGCGGTGGACCGGTTCATATTAATTTGGAAACAATTTATAGTAAATCAACAGTGAATGAGATTAAGTTTGTTAGGCGCATAGAGAGATATACTTATGGAGATTCTTTTCCAAAGTTAATAGGAGATAAAATCGCAATTTTTGTGGGGAACCATCAACCACTTGATGAGTATTTAACCGTCTCAATTGACAACTTTTGTAAGAGTAATAATGCGGTTGTATTATGTGATCATACAAGTAACTATAAAGGTATATATAGAATTTGTCCTAGTTTATTATGTTCTCAGTTTTCAGGAAAATCAGCATTGCATGGTTTGGATATACTAATTCATATTGGAGAGGTATCAACGGTTGATGTTGATTTGTTGCCAAAAGAGGTTTGGAGAGTAAATCCAGATGGTGAATTAAGAGATACATTTGGAAAACTAAGATATGTATTTGAACTAAATGAGACAGATTTTTTTAATTCATATAGTCATGATATGGTAGAAAAAGACGAATTTTTTCAACAGTGCAAGAACGAAGTGGAGGATTTATATAATAAGATTCCAGAACTACCATTCTCTAGTCTGTGGATGGCTGAGGTGACTTCAAATAAACTTCCACTTAATGCAGTGATTCATTTGGGAATTAGAAATAGTTTGAAAACATGGAATTTTTTTGATATACCCAACTCGGTATCAGAATTTTCAAATACGGGAGGATTTGGTATAGATGGATGTGTTTCCACATTAGTTGGTGCAGCTTTAGCAAGTCCTGAAAAGTTATTTTTTTGTGTGGTAGGTGATTTGGCATTTTTTTATGATTTGAGTGTGTTTGGAAATCGTCATTTTCCTGCAAATATTAGAATACTACTTGTTAATAATGCTGTTGGTTTTGAAATGCATGGTTCATTTACATTAGGTCATAAAATCGCATCAGAATTTGGTGTGAATGAAGATGATTTTATTGCAGCAGGAGGACACTACGGACAGGGTAATAGTCAGGTAGTAAAGCATTTTGTGGAAGATTTTGGCTGTGTTTATATGACGGCATCTAGTAAGCAGGAATACATGAATAATCTAAATTATTTTATAAACACTGAAGACTTATTAAAACCAATTGTATTTGAAGCACAGGTTAATCCTATTGATGAAGATTTAGCAAATACCATTATATGTGAACTTGTTGAAGATAAAACAAAGTTTGCAAAAAAAATTGTAAAGGGGATAATTGGAGAATCTAAATATGACTCTTTAAAAAATATTTTAAAGAATCATTAAGGTAATAATTGATGTTTGCACGATACAAATTATCGGAAAGGAGTAGTACTCTTGAAAAAAATGGTGGAATTATTACTTTGCGCTATGTATATTTTATTCCTACCCGTATTCATAACTACAATATTGATTCATTTAGATTCAATGGAAGTCTTTAGTATACTGGTTTTTCTTCTGTGGTTTATCTGTGGTTATGTAATAGTTACAAAAATCAAAGTGTGTGGCGATATTGCTGGTCATATTAGGGGGAAGTATTTTTTGATTAAGACAAATCAAAATATTTTAAAAAAACTTAGGATTTCAAAAAGGGTTGTAATTACAAATGGCAATAGAATTAAGATGATGAATAATGTTACTATTGATCATGATGTAGATATATTACCTGTAAATAAAGTTAATGGGGTAAACTATAATCCACAAATTGTAATTGGAAATAATGTATATATAGGAGCCTATAATAGATTTGCTTGTTGCAATAGTATAATTATTGAAGATGATGTATTATTTGCGGCATATGTTCATATTACTGATCATTCACATGAGTTTAGAAACATTGAGATGCCAATTATTGGTCAAGGAATATATGAAAAAGGACCTGTGAAAATAGGACGTGGATCTTGGCTAGGATTCCGATGTAATATTTTGTCTGGAGTAACAATAGGCGAACATTGTATTATTGCTGCAGGATCTGTTGTAACAAAAGATGTACCAAATTATTCTGTAGTAGCTGGAGTTCCTGCTAGGGTTATTAAGCAGTATGATTTTACTCTTAATGAATGGACTTCCGTAAACAACTTTACAAAAGATGAAAAAAGATAATTTGGAGTATAAAGATGGGTAGTAATAATTTAGACATAAAAAAAATAAGCTCGTATTACTTAGTTGGCACCTTGTTTAATAAAGGAATTGGGTTTATTACAGTACCAATTTTCACTAGAATTCTTTCTGTTTCAGATTATGGTATTGTAACAACATATAACTCATGGACAGTTATTCTAAGTGTAATCATGAGTTTAGCATTATATATGGCGGTACGATCAGCATTTACTGATTATACTGAAAGTATTGATGATTTTCTATCAGTAATATTTACGTTTACCTTGATATATGGAGTTGTTTTTTCGATTTTTATTATAGTAATTGCATATATTCTACCAATTTCGATAAATATCAGTTTTATTGTACTGTGCCTAATTCAATCTCTTGCAAGTGCATTAATTGAAAGTGCATCAATGTTTTTTATGATGAGTTACAAATATAAATCAAGAACAGCTATTATGATTTTGCCAAACTTTATTTCAACTATTATTGCGATTATTGTTATTAAACTTTATATGAGCAATAATTTATACTTTGGAAGAATCATTCCAAATGTAATTGTCACATTTATAGTTGGTGTGATCGTATATATTTATGTAATTAGTGCTTCAAAAGCAAGGTTTAACCGTGAATATATTAGATATGCTCTAAAAATTTCTCTTCCACTTATTTTACACGGAATTGCTTTGAATATTTTGTCACAGTCGGATCGAACTATGATTTCTTTAATTAGAAATACAACGGAAAACGGAATCTATGGACTTATATATAATTTCAGTATGATTGCAACTGTAATTACAACTGCATTTGAAGGCATATGGATTCCATATTTTTTAAAAAAAATGAAAGAAGAAGCATATTCGGATATAAATAAGTATTGTGATAAATACATTAAATTGATGACTGTTGTAATTATTGGAGTTGTTATGATTGCACCAGAAGTTATTAAGTTACTTGCTCCCAAACAATATTGGGAGGGTATTATCATTATTCCACCAATTGTAATATCAAATTACTTGATATTTCTATATACTTTGTATGTTGGGATTGAACATTATCACAAGAAGACGGTTTTTATTTCTGCGAATACAGTAATTGCGGCAGCATCAAATATATTGTTAAACATCTTCTTTATTAAGCAATTTGGTTATGTAGGAGCGGCATATACAACTCTGATTTCTTATATAATATCTTTGGTTTTGCACTATATGTATGCAAGAAAATTAAATAAAGAATTGTTTCCATTAATTCAGATTAGCATTCCCTTATTTGTGGTTTTGTGTATGGCAGGTTTATTTTATCTATTTGTTAATATATGGTTTGCACGTTGGGGAATAGCTCTGATCATTCTTTTATTCATACTCATTACTGAAAAGAATGAGATTAGGTCGTTATTAATAAATAGGATAAGAAAAGCTAATTAGTGAATATGTGTACTGAGCAAAATGTAATTTCTCCTCCAAATCCTTAAGAAATTAACGCTGTTAATCCCCCTTCATTCGGTGTATAATATGTAGTAGGTTAATCAATCAAAAATAGATAGGTGGTAATCAATATGGGTGAGAAAACAATTCGTAAAGAAACAAAGAAACCAAAGAAATCAGCAGAAACATCAGGTTCAAAAGCTTCAACAATGAGTCAGGTTGTTACACAACCTCCAATCATTAAAAAAGAAAAAAAGAAAAAATAGTAGACTTTTTGACAATTATGAAACAGTATGAACGTTTAAATCGAAGAGGATGCTTCTTCTTCGATAATTGTTCGTACTGTTTTAACGTGTAGCAGTGAATGTGTGAGGGAGATTCAAAATTATGAAAAAGTTATTAAAGAAACAAGTTGTTTTGTTTTTGGCAGTTGCGATTTTGCTACTATGCCTTCCAAGTAAGGTATATGCTGGTGAGATTAATTCAGCTGAATCAAGAGTATTAGGCGCGATGTCGATTGTTGTGTCGTATGATGGATATCTTTGGGGCGTATCTGGTTCTGCGATTAATGCGGCAGCACAGTATTTTGCCAAAGATGGAGTGAATCTGTCAGATGGTGAAGCAGATGGAATGATTAGTCAGTTCACATCAAGTCCAGAAGCAGCTGTGAATTCGGGCTATATGGTCAAAATTGGACCAGATCCAAATGCTCCTAAGAAACCAGAACCAAAGGACGATAAAGATAAAGAAGACGATAAAGATGCCAAGGATTTGTCAGCTTCGGCGAAAACAGACAAGGTGTCTTCAACGGAAGGTGATTTAAAGGACAGTGATTCAATCTCTGCAAATGCATTATCTTCCAATACAGTATCCGACAATGCAAACAATCAAACCGTATCAGCCAATGAAGTACCAAAGATTTTGACAGTTGGCCTCTCTGAGAATGATACCGTTTCTTCCGATGAACTTTCATCCAATGCGCTGCCAATTAAGTCAAACGTAGAATCTTCCAATACCATTCAGAAATTCCTGATTCCGGCAATTGTAGTCTTAGTGGCGATATTAGTTGCAGTTATTTTCTTAGTAAAGCCTAAGAAAGAGGTATAAAGGATGAAGTTAAGGCGATTTGGTATTCTATGGATAGGAATCATAGCACTAGCACTTACAGCGTGTTCCAATAGTAAGAGTGATGATCAGAGCGTAAAGGTTGAACCTACAGAAATAACCGAGGAAAACACAGAATCAACCGATGAAGAAGTTCAAGAGGATAGTAAACCTACCTATCTTGACATTAGTTTAGAAGAAATTAATACCCTGGTATTTGCAAGTCATTATGTGGGACAGGTGTTGAATAATGAAGAGTTTGTAGACTTAGAGAATCTTACGGAAGATGAGAAGGGTTTTATAGTTTCAATTCTCGCAGGTGGTATGTTTAATTCTTCTTCCTATATCAAAGATTCAACTGCCGAAGGGGAGTGGGTCTTTACCAAAGATTTTAATGTGGCGATTACACAGTGCCTGCCATTTGATTTGGCGACGTTAGGTGAGAACAAGTTTGTCAAAGCCACAGCGGATGGCTATCTAATTCCAATGGGAGATATTGGGGCACCACTAACGACCACGAGATTAATCGATTACAAAGTGGTTGGTGATGAAGTGATTATAGAAGGTTGCATTGAAGGGTATGCGGATGAGAATCGCGAAGAGCTCCTTGTGATGCATAATTTTACCGTATATGGTGAGTACAATGAATATAGTGATATAGGGAATTTTCAGATTAAGAAAATAGTGTTGACACAGGAGTAGGAATCAAAAATCATCAAAACATATAAATGTGAACGCATACTTGTCAGGGGGACAAAGGGATATGAGTAAAAGAATTTGTCGTATATTATCGATTAGTTTATGTATTATTATTTTCTTGCAAGCACTTCCAATGGAAGTGCTTGCAAGTGCGTTATTAGAACAAAATAAAACGTCTGTCAATCAAGTACTCTCGAATAATGATACAGATACAATAGGAAATACGGAACTGGTATCTGATAATAAGGGACCAGGGGTTTTGCAATCAACCAAGCTAAATACTGATAAAGTTGATCCACTTATGAGTATGTATACAACATTGAAAATGTTCCAGACGATGCCACAGTATCTTCCAAATGTGGGTAATAAATACTTCATTGCTGAATCTGAGGCAAATGCAAGTTATGCATTTGCACAAAATGTTTTTTCTTATTTATTCAATGAAAAGATTGAAGATGGAGAACTCGTTGACGAGTTTTCAAATAGCAATTTTGATCAAAATCAAGTGTCCTTGATGATGTCTCAAGCCCTAATGGGTGATGTGATTATGGGACGAAGCGATTACAAAGAGCTTCATTATATGATTTTTATCAAGGCAACAAATCATGGTGTACTTGTATATGACTGTGATTTTGATAACGACAAAAATGATTATATTGGTGAACATTATATTACGTTTCAGGAATTTGCGAATTATTTTGGTAATGTTGGAGACAGCGGAAGAAATACACTTAGACTCCTTCGCGCGAATAATTATGAGGCACAATATGGTTTCATCGATCCAGAAGTTTATGATGATTCTGTTAACTTTACGATTAATCAGAATGTATTAGTGTCCTATGTTGGAACACAGCAGATCGTAGTCATTCCAGATACGGTAACAGCAATTGGAGATAATGCATTTGAAAATAATATAACAATGAAGAGTATTGTAATTCCTAATTCTGTTACTACGATTGGGAATAATGCATTCAACTATTGTGGAAGTATGGAAGGTATTTATTTTCCGGATTCTGTAGATATATTAGGCAAGTTTATGTTTAAGGAATCACGTTATGTTGAGTATGTACATTTACCAAGTATGATTGAAACCATTCCTGATCTTGCATTTGCGGATTTAAGTAATTTGGAACAGATTGAATTTCCAGATTCGGTTAAGACAATAGGTTCTCGTGCTTTCATGGGGTGCCGTTCTTTTACCAATATTCGATTACCCAAGAATCTTGAAAGTCTAGGAGGTGGAGCATTTGAATTATGTACTCATCTAGAATCCATCTATATTCCAAAGAAATATACGGATTCAGTTCCTACAGATCTTTCTGGAATTGGTCCGTTTGTAGACTGTGATAAATTGGTGGATATCAGATTTGAAAAGGGAACTACAATCATTCCAGCTACTTTATTCAGTGGATGTACTGGTATAAAGGATATTACGATTCCAGATACGGTCACCGCAATCTATAGGGAAGCTTTTTATTGTGCTACAAATCTAGAGAAGATTCATTTATCAGATAGGTTGGATGAAATAAGTTTTTCTGCCTTTGAGAATTGTACAAACCTTAGGGCAATTGATATACCGGACAGTGTAACTACAATTCAACCGGAAGCATTCAAGAATTGTACTTATTTACAATCGGTTTATCTATCCGATTCGATGGAAGGGATTAGTACTTCTACATTCGAATCCTGTTTATTTCTAGATACAATAGTATTTCCAAAGAAATTGGAAACAATTGATGATCGGGCATTTCAAAATTGTAATTCATTAACACAAGTTAAATTTCCAAATACGCTTGTTGGAATAAATGCATATGCATTTAATGACTGTAATTACCTGGAGACAGTCGTTTTTCCAAATTCGTTAAGCTCACTAGGCACAGGTGCTTTTATGGGTTGTGATGGACTTAGAAATATTACGTTTGGTACAGGATTAGGAGAGATCGCGGCCGATACATTTGATTCCTGTGGCAGTTTACGAAATGTGGTACTTCCTTGTTATTTGTACAAAATGGATGATAGAGCATTTGGAAATAATCCTGGATTATTAACAGTGCGCATTCCAAAAGCAGTCACATCGATTAGCAATACTGCTTTTGAAGGTGATTCTGTGCTGACAATCGAAGGATATACAGGATCCGAGGCATTAAACTATGCAATCAATAAAGGGATCCCATATAGAATCATTGATGCTCAGCCAAGTGATGTGGTGGAACCAGATCGGGTATCCTTAAATGAAAAAAAGATGAATCTATATATTCAAGAAACGAAGGGCATACAACTAGATTTAATACCTATGAACTGCACAAGAGATGTGATTTGGTCTTCGTCAGATGGCTCAATTGCAGATGTGGATGGACAAGGCAATGTGACCGGATATACTGCAGGAACAGCAGTGATTACAGTGAGCGTTGGAAATAAACAAGCGCAGTGTGAAGTGACGGTTTGGGATAATGTGGATGACATTGTAGTGGCATCCTCTGATATTGATTTATATATAGGGCAAAACCAGACGATTGATTATACTGTTTCACCTATAACAAGTAATCATAATGTATTTTTTACATCTTCTGACGATACAATTGCAAGTGTAGATGATAAAGGAGTAATCACGGCAAAGTCAGTTGGAACGGCAAAGATAGAATTGATAGCTCAAGATGCGAATAAGAAAAAGGCGTCTTTTCTAGTACATGTGTTAGGTAAGAAAATAATTGTCAATACACTTGAAGAGTTTCAAAGTGAACATCCATATGGCAACAATCTCAATGATAGTTATGTCTATATTCAAAAAGGAGCAAAAACGGTAAGTGTAACATTTAGCAGTGATACTTATGTTCATGAGAATAAGGACTATATTAGAATTTATGATAAAAACGAGATGCTAGTTGGTACATATACGGGCACGCAGCTTTCTAACAAAACCATCAAAGTAAAAGGGGACACCCTTGATGTAAGGTTAGTAACAGATTGGCAAACAGATGATCAAGTTATGGATACAGGATTTCGTGTAATATCAACGAGTAAGCCATTAAAGGCAACACCAACATCCATCGTAATCAGTAAAAAATCACTAACGATGACTCCAAACACGAGCACAATTTTAACGGCTACGGTTTTACCTAAAAACAGTTATGATAAAAGTGTACATTGGGTGACTTCAGATCCAAGTGTTGTAAGTGTTGAAAATGGAGTAGTAACAGCTCAGGATATTGGAACTGCTATGATTTTTGCACAGGGATATAACGCTACATTAGTAGATATTTGCATGGTATCTGTAGAAAACTCAATAGATGGACTGTGGGTGGAATCGATTCCTTCGAGTATTTATACAGGTCAGCCAATTCAACCAGAACTTAAGGTTTATGATGGTGAGAAACTCCTTACTTTTGGACAAGATTACAAGCTTAGTTATAAGAACAATACAAATGTTGGAAATGTTCATTCGAAGAATCCACCAACAGTGATTGTAAAAGGGATTGGAAACTATAAAAAGAGCGTCAATGCTTATTTTGAAATCAAGCAACAAACACTTCATTCAGCTTATGTTCGAATGGATACGAATGATGTGGCATATAATGGGAAAACAAATCAGTCAAAGCCGATTGTCATATTTCGCGATAAGAAGTTAAAACTTGGAAAAGATTATACATTGCAATATGTGGACGAGTCTGGTTCCAATTGTAAGGGATTAAAGGATTCCATTACAACGATCAAGGTACAGGTAACGGGGAAAGGTAATTATAAGGGAACAAGAACTGTTTCGTACAAGATTGTTCCAAAAGACATAAAAAATACAAAAGTAGAAGTTAACATACCAAATCAAGTGTTCACAGGTGAACCAATTGTTATAGAACCAACGTTAATCTATAGTGGGGATAAATCAAAAGAAACATTAATAAAATATAATCCAATTACCCAAAAAGGTAATTATACGCTTACATATACAAACAATAAATATCCAGGAACGGCACAGATTACGGTGGAGGGTGTGAATGATTTTGCAGGTAAGAAAATCATTACATTTAAAATCCTGCCAAAACCATTGACACATGCAGATATTACGAGTGGTGCCATGGCAGACCAAATATATTCTCCTGATGGAGCATATTCTATTCCAACGATTTATGATCAGGGAGTATTGCTATCGGAAAATTATGAGTATACGGTGAGTTATCAAAATGCTAAGGTGGCAACGGGAACAAACAGCACCAAAGATCCAATCGCAATTATTACCGGAAAAGAAAATTATTCAGGTGTTATTAAGAAAACCTTTAAGATTACACCAAAGTCTTTATTAGATAATACGATTAGTGTCAAAGTTGACAATGTGTTAGTGAATAATCAAAAATCTGCAGAAGGAAAAGTGGTTGTCAAAGATGGAACACATCTGTTAAAGCAAAATAGAGATTATAATCTATTCTATTTTAATAACTCTGCAATCGGAACTGCCACAGTAGTCATTCAGGGAATCGGAAATTATAAGGATTCGTTAAGCAATGGTTTCAACGTATTAGGACGAGTTTCATTGAGTGATCCGTTAGTAAAAGTGGAAGGGATGACGAGCCCAATTTACAATGGAAAATCTGTAACACCGGATTTTGATGTAACCTATATGGGACAGACCCTCACAAAAAACGTGGATTATAAAGTGAGTTACAAAAATACAGTTCAAGTGGGTGATCCTTCAAGTAAGAAACCACCAACAATCATTATTACTGGAATTGGATTTTATCAAGGGACGATCACACAAACATACACAATTCAGAAGTATAAAATCATAATCTCGGATTTCTTTTTTATGAATAATCTCTTGGATGTGAAAGATGTAAAGTATGTATCTGGTAAAGCAGCATGTCCAAAAGTGACCCTAAAATATGGTAAGAAAACATTGGTAGAAGGTGTAGATTATATATCAAGTTATGCTAATAATACTGCTGTTCGTGATGTGACAGATTTGAATCCACCAACGGTTATCATTAATGGAATTGGAAACTATTTTGGAACGATAAATTTGAATTATCGAATCTATGAGAAGGAATTATCTACATTAAGTTTTTCGAAAATCGGAGCATATGTATATACAGGGAAGGAAATATTACCAAATATAACCGTCAAAGATAAGTCGACAAATACAGTTTTAGAATATGGTAAAGACTATATGGTCAGCTATCAGAATAATATAAATATTGGTTATGGTGAAGTAATCATCACTGGTAAGGGAACCTATGGTGGCACCAAGAAAATTAAGTTTTTGATTTTACCAAGGATCTTTAAATGGATGTTTTAGCGAGATGTAAGTTGAAAAAATATAAATAGATAATGGGGTAGAGTATGATGAGATATTTAAAGCAAAAGTTAACAAAAATGATGGCGGGAATTTTAATGATTTCCATGTTGATACAAAGCATTTCCATGCCAGTTATGGCATCTGAAGTAACAGCAAAAGTACCAAGTGGAAGTGGCGAGATGATTGCCGCAATTTCGGGCAATGAAGTCATTCAGGAAACATCCGATGAAAGTAGAATCACTTCACAAGTTGTAAATGAACTAAGTGGAAATACAGTGGGAAATTATGATTTTTTTAATTTAAGTTGGGGACAGTTTTATGTAAATTTTGAATTCAACTATTATCCAAATAATTCAGAGCAAAATGGACATTCTAGTATTTTTATGGAACAGTATGATAGTGAAAATCAGTTGGTTAGTACTTATGATTTGGGAGTATATGAGCATACGACAGAATTCTGTACACTCTATAATTCAGTTCCAATTTGTGAAAACACCTCTACAATTCGGTTTAAGGCAATTGAGAATGACGCACAGGATCAGATTTATGTATCACAGGAGTTCGAAAGAGAACTACGAACAACGCAACCAACGTTTCAAATTGGGACACTCAGTACAGGTGCGGCTTCTGTTACCGTTCCTTGGAGTGTGACGAATTTTGGTGCAAATTCAGAGGGATCTAGCGAACAGATAATGGTTTCAATGAACCTTCTAGATGAAGAAAACAATGAAAAAACAATAGTTGGGTCAATGTTTGTAAGTAGATATGATATAACGGGAAGGTTAATGCTAGGAAGTTTATCAGATAATACGACATATCATGGTTCTATGAGAATTTATGTTGAAGACGTTGAGGGAGAAGTGTTATTTGAGCAAAACATTCCAGTTCCAGAGTTTACAACAACAAGCAATGAGACCTATATATTTTCGCAGATTATACCAGACGAGGCCTTAAGAAATCTAATTATTGAAAATGGTTCCATTCAAAAAGATGCACAGACAATCACAAAAGAGCAACTTGAAAACATCGAATACCTAAACTTAGCAAAAGACAGTACAATATCTCAAAGCATTGAATCTTTAGATGGAATAGAGTATTTAACATCTTTGGAGCAATTAGTATTGGGAAATCATGATATTTCCGATATAAGCACAATTGAATGGAATAAACTAAAGTTTCTAAGGTATATAGAACTAACCAGTAATAATATTAATACTGCTTCTGATTTTTCAGGTGCAAGTTCTCTGAACGAACTAAATCTTTGTGGAAATATGCTAACAGCTAGTATGATTCAACAAATTCGTAACACGCTACCAAGAAACTGTTCATTCTACGCTTCGAATCAGAGAACGAATGGTTATGTTCTGATTGCTGAAGATACATATTATAAAGTGAATGATATGGTTCCAATTATTGTACTTTTAGAAGGAGTTAAGGGGGTAGTTGGGGAACATAAGGTTGAGTTTTCGATTGATGATACCAAGGTTCATTTTGTAAGTGATAATAGCTTTAATTCAAAATGGATATATCAAAGTAAGGATCTTAGCGAAGGTGCACATACACTATCCGTATCCATTGATGGAAGTACTGTAAGTAAGCAATTTTCCGTGAAGTCACAAGATGTATTTTATAATAAAAAGATTGTAGAATCAAATTCAAATTATATTAGTCTTAGAATTGCTAGTATATTGAGTGACAATTCAATTTATGAAGACTTTGATGAGGCAAAGCTAGTATTAAGTTCTGATGAATCGGTTGAAGTTGCATACTTAAATGACTATTATTGGAATGAAGATTATTCTGATGAACGATATAAAGTAATCGGAAAAGGAAGTAGTTATAATTTAGAAAATCTATATTGTATTTATAATCACACCTATTTTTTTGAATCAGTATATGATGTTTTGCCAAGTGGAAATTACGATCTTCAGTTAGTAAGTGGCAATACAATAACTGTCTTAGAAGATGTAATGGAGGTTAGTACTAATAAACCTGTTTTAGAAAGCGTCTATGGGGCTTCTGATTATAATGGTTCAGGAGATTACATATATTTAGACATGAGTGGTGTTTATTTGGATCCATCAAAACTGGACTATACAGTGACTTGTGATGGAGCTCCGCTGTCTGTTCAATATGTGTCTTCAAAAATGTCATATGATGGATATATTGTTAAGTTAAAAAGAAATAATTGGTCATATTTAAAAAATGAGGAATTGCGTGTTTCTATATCAGCAAAAGATGGATATGATGTTATTATTCAAGAGTCTTCTTGTTCTGTATATCCTTTAAGTGGAATTTTTTATAAGGCAGTAGATATCGAACATTCAAATGTCGAACTTGCATATACAAGCGACTATTCTCCAAGTGAAGTTCGTGTTCAAGTGAATAAATTAGAAGACAATGATATGGATAAAGGTACTGCATTTGCATCCGGTAAAACGACAACCATACAAGATGGTTTTGTGAAAATCCCCCTTCTAGATGATGCTGGAAAAACACCAAAGTTTGAAGATTGTTATTATCAATATTTGATATATTTTGATAATCAATTAGTTAATCAATTTAAAGAGTATGGAATATATAGTAACAATGATGAAACGTCTTGGTATTTTGAATCAGGTGATACGGTATTAGAGGGTAATCCATCAAGTGTTTTTCAATGCCAAAGTATTCTAAAATATGAAGATTACGATACAGTGAGTGAACAAAATGCTTTATCAGGAAAATTAGTTTTAAGCGATAATCAAGTCATTCAAAATATTGATTTGGACTTTGATGATTTAGATGGCAAACTAATGATTATGGGTTCTGTATCAACAAATGAGTTATTGCCAGGATCATATACCATTCAAATCTTAGAAAATGAAAACAAGATAACTTCCTATGAGTTTAATGTTGTTTCGAATGATAAGTTTTACTTAGCTAGTGAATGGTTAAGTTGGAATGAGGAAACAGTCATTCAATTGGGACTTGAAACTCCAAACACATCTGAAACAGATGACTATACGATAGAAGTATTTGATCCAAAAGGAAATCCTGTACCAAATCTAACAGTTACATTAGATAGTAAGTATTTGAATACTATTTATTACAATATTACAGGTATTGATAAAGCGAATGCATATAGAAAATACTGGGTTAAGGTTACACATAAAACGCTCGGTGAACCATATAGCCAAGGAAATGGTAAGAGTTATTATGATAATGTAAAAGGAGAGTATCTAAGTCTTAATAATTCGGTTTCTAGTTCATATATATATACAACTACTAATGGAACAAGAACAGTTGGATTTTTATGTGATTTAAGTAACCTACCAATAACTATAAATGCGTATATTCCTTATGATACAGATCCAGTTGCAACCATGAGTGCAACAAAAATAAATGATGCAGGAAATGTTCTTTTTACACAGACATTTATGAATATGTTGCCAAATAAAGATCGTTTATATGATCTTGTTGTAACGGATAAAACTGGAAAAAGTTTTGTTTTTTCAAAGCTATGCATTGGTTTAGATACTAGCCAAATAAAGAAGGTTCCATTAACAGCAATTTCTATCAGTCCAAAGACAGCAAATCTTAAGTTAAAACAGACACAACCGTTGAAGATTTCCTATACACCTGCGGATGCAAGTAACATAAAAGCAGTTACATGGAAAAGTAGCAATTCAAATGTGGCTTCTGTGAGCACAACTGGTACAGTAACAGGCGTTTCAGTGGGTTGTGCTACAATTACCGCGACTTGTGGAGTATTCACATCTACTTGCAAGGTAACGGTTACAGATCAGGTTAAGACTGTGAAAGCAACACCATCTCCACTTGGTGGGGCAATTGATAAACAGGAAACAGTTACGCTTACATCTGCAACACCATCTGCGATTATTTATTACACATTAGATGGAAGTGAGCCAAGTAATAAGTCCAGTGTTTATAAAGCACCGATTACGATATCAAAAGCAATGACGATTAAGGCAAAAGCCTATAAGAGTGGATATGAAGCAAGTGAAACAGCAACCTTTACATATGATTTAAAAACATACACCATCTCTTTTGATGCGAATGGTGGTACAAATGCACCACAGGAACAAGTACTCTATAAAGGGGATTATTTAGATACTAGTTTAATAACGAAACCAGTGAAAGAGGGGTACAGCTTTGCTGGTTGGTATGCAGGAGAGAGTATGCTTAATCTATTAGATCCTGTTCGTAGCAGTCAGACGTATGTTGCACGTTGGGAAGAAGCAGCAATTTTGAGCGCTCCAACTGCTAATTATCCAAGCAATAAAACATTATTAGACCAATCCTTGGTAAAATTATCTACCCAGGAAGCCGATACAGTGATCTATTATACCCTTGATGAATCAGAACCTACAAAAGACAGTTTGCGTTATCAAGATCAGATTTGTATTCAAAAATTGGCACCCGGTACCCAGGTGTTAACAATCAAAGCAATCGCAACCAAAGAGGGCTTCAAAAAAAGTGGAATTGCAACCTTTACGTATATTTTAGAAGATAATGTTGACTTGCTAGGAGAGATTCTTCCACAGGATATTCCAGAAGCGTTTATTCCATCTCAGATGTGGATTGCAGGATTAGAAGAGTCTTACGAGTATACTGGAACTGCAATTAAGCCAGTAGTTCGTGTGTATTATAAGAATCGTTTATTAACACTGAATAAAGACTATACAATTCTCTATGAAAACAACAAAAATGTAGGAGCAGCAAAGGCAATTGTTAAAGGCAAAAGTAACTATACCGGAACGTATTTTGAACATTTTAATATTACCAAGAAACCATTGACGAGTGTGGATATTGTAGCAACGAGTCCACTAGTGGTTGAGAATGGAAAAGTGATTAAATCCATTCCAACGCTCAAAGACAATGGAAAAAACATGGTTTATAATAAATACGGTAAGAAAGATTATACAGTTTCCTATAATGATGCTTCTTCTTACAAAGAACCAGGAAAATATGAGATTACCGTAACAGGAACCAATAACTATTCAGGCAGTATCAAAGTGGTTGAAACCATTTTAGATAAAGCGTATCAACGACTGATGAGCAAGACAAGTGTTTCAAAGATTGCAAAACAAACCTATACCGGAATTGAAATCACGCCAGCGATTACTGTAAAATATGGAAGTACGACTTTGGTAAAAGACGAAGATTATACACTGGAATACAAGAATAACTTAGCAGTGGGAACTGCAAGTGTAACAATCAAAGGTAAGGGCGATTACTTTGGAAGCAAAACAGTAAACTTTACGATTCAAGGAAAAGACATGCGTTATGTGAAAGTAACAAATGGTTGGGTGAATTCGTTCCTATATGTACCAGGAAAAACCAGCTACACACAAGCGCCACTTACACTTTCTTATCAAACATCTACAAAAGTTCCAGTGGAAGTTGTTTCTGATAACGCATATCGCGTCCTATACATAAAGAATCAAGGTGTTGGAACGGCAACGGTAATCTTCACAGGAATTAAGGAGCAGGGTTATAGTGGAAGCATCAAAAAAACCTTTAAGATCCTACCAAACCAAGAAATAGCGAATGCTGATGTAAACTACAACGATGTAGCAATCTATCGCAAAGCAGGAGCTAAGCCAAGTGTTAGTGTTAGTTTAAATGATGTGATCTTGCAAGAAGGAAAAGATTATAGTGTGAGTTATGTAAACAACAAAGCGGTATGCTTAGATAAAGCCTCAACCAAGGCTCCAACCATTATTATTAGTGGAAAAGGCAATTACAGAGGAACCAAGAAAGTATTCTTCACAATCCAAAAAGCACCAATGAGTGCACTCACGATGACCGCAAAAGACCGTGTGTATACTCAATAGGTCAAGGTCTTCTCAACTTCGATTAGCCTTGTAGACCTAGATGGAAAAGCACTTGTATCCGATGTGGATTATGAAAAGACCTTGACCTATTGGCTGAATGGAATCCAGTTAACAAAGACCGATAATGTACCAGCAGGAACTACAATTATTGTTAGAGCAACTGGAAAAAGAGGTTATGAAGGATCAGCAGAAGCAAGTTTTAGAGTCCTTAATAAAGTTAATCTGTTAGAAAATACCAAGGTAGTCATCAGGGATCAAGTTTTTACTGGAAAAGAAATCAATGTAAATAAAGAAGACATCACGGTTACCATGAGAGATGGACTACAGACCATTCCATTACAGGCAAGTGATTATGAAATCATTGGCTATAGCAAAAACACCAACAAAGGAACTGCAACAATTACCTTAAAAGGTGTTGGAACCTATGGTGGAATCAAGACAGTAACCTTTAAGATTGTGGCGCGCAAGGTGATTGAACTATGGTGATGAAAGTATTGAAATATTTTCAAGGATAAGAATAAATGCCCAGACAAAAGCTTTTGAAATTGTTTGGGCATTTATGTGAAGTAATGCAATGAAAAACCTACAGTGATGCAGTCAACACTTACACCACTGGAAATTTAGATAGTTCACCTCTTTTTCAAGGAATGACAGATGATTTATCGCAATTAAGTTATTTAGAGGAAACAGAGGTTCCTATATAATGCCATATGGAGACATTGGAGATGTAATGTCCTATACGAGGCTAATTGATTACCAAGTAGAGGGGAATGAAATCATCATCAATGGTTGCATTGAAGGGTATGAGGATGAGGAACGAGAAGAACTCCTTTTGCTGCATAATTTCACTGTCTATGGTGAGTACAATGAAAAGAGTGGGCTTGGTAAGTTTAAATTAAAAAAATTGTTGTGACACAGGAGTAGAAATAAATTAAAAATATAAAAGTTAGCGATAAAACAACGATGAGTAGAATGATTAAACTGTTTTGTGTCATTATTTTATTAGTGAATCTTTGTGGATGTTCTCTGAGTGAAAATGAAAATAGGTCTAGTCTTATTATGAACGAGGATCGTGGCCCGGTATATCATGAAGATGGTACAATTACTTTGAGCGAGGGATATGTAGCAAATGGATTTATAGAGAAGGAATCTGGAAATAGAATTGATAATTTAGCTAAATATGAAGTGCTTGGTAATAAAATTGAGGGGAAAGTAGATTTTCAACAGAATCTAAAAGGAGAGTATAACTATATTTTAATTACGATGTTAGACTATAAGCAACATAAATTCTTTGTTGAAGGAAAGGAATACATGTCCTATCCATTTAGTGTTTCGAATGATAATGAGATGGTGATTGATATATCCTTGTTATTGGAAAATGAAAGTGCATCAGAGTTCTCTTACATAATCATTCAAGAACCTAATGAACAATCATTTATGAAATATAAGGAGTTTAATTGGGACATCATGTTTGCTTGTAGAAATCCCTTAATATATAGAATTAATCTTACATATGATGGTAAAAGAAAAGCAAGTTATCTTGATGAATTTTATGGTTGCAGTACCTTTATTGCCAATGGCGAAGTGAAAGGATTTGAGCTGTGTAATAATCATGAGGATTTAATTCCTGTTGTCGAAGGAAAGAGCGGAGAAACGGTAGAATTAACAATCCTGAATCAAAATAAAGAAGCTATTGATGAAACAGTAAAAATAGTCACGTTTTTAGGCTGGAAGCAAGTAAGTGCTGAACAAGAAAAAAGCAGTTTGATAAAAATATCAAAGAATGAGTCTCTATTCATACCTTTTGAGCTTCCAAAAGTGAAAGAAAGAACGGTATTACAAATATTTGCATTTGTAAATCCATATCAGGAATTAAGTGGTACGGATTCGGAAATAAATTATTCAACATTTAGAGTGATTGTAAACCCCTAAAACAAAAAGAAAATATAGATATTCAAGTATTGAGTGAAAGGAGATTTGTTTGAAAAAAATATATGCATTAATAATTGCCACATTATTACTCACACAACTTTCAATGCCTACATTCGCAGAGGGGAAGTTGGTTGAGGCAAAATATTATAAAAGCGGAAAAGTAACCACCGTTTTTTCGGACAAGCCCGCTATTCCATGTGAAGTTGGAGTAAGTACTATGAGCGTGCCTAGTCCTATTGGGACTTTTTCTTTCATATGTGCTTCCAAGGGGGAGGCACCAAAGTATAAATCATCACTACAGCCAGTGAATAATTATTCATATACGTGGGCTTTATCTGAATGTACTAATACATTTATAGATAAGATGTTGGTCTCATGTACGGGTTATCGGTAAGCGCTCTTTAAGATCGCTTACAATTTATCCTATTGACCCTCGTATTGTGCGAGGGTTTATTCTTTTCTTAGAAGAGAACAAACTTTGTTTTTTAAGAGAAAGGAAACGAATATGGAAACAAAAATGAAAACAAAAATGAAAAGGAAACCAGATCAAAGAATCACGAATTTAGAACATCATTTAGCAAGTGGTTGTTGTATGTGGAGTGGAATTGAGGATGTGTATGCAACAAGGACTGGGGAAATCCTACCTGACGGATTTTTGTTTGCACTGAGTAGTTTTGGAGAGGCCATCCTTCTTAAGCAAAATAATGTTAGTCATCCGTGTATATTTGGGGTTGCAGATGGAAGAACCTATAAAACCTACAATAGTATCAAAGATAATCTTGGACTCGAATACAAAATAAGTGTGGGAAGAACGTTGGAATATGCAATCAAATCGGTTCGATCAGAAATTGATCAGGGTCGGCCAGTTATTGTTGGTCCACTTGATATGTACTATCTACCTTATCTTAAAATGTATCATAAATTTCATATTCCGATTCATTATATTCTGCTTGTCGGATATAATAAGGAGAAAGAAATCTTTTACTGTTATGATTGCGATAGAGAAGACGAGATTGTATTGCCGATGGAGGATTTGATGAAGGCTTGGCAGGTTGAGAAAAATGTGGTGGGAGATAAGAATGGATTTGTAAAATTTAGCCTACCTAATCATCCGACACCCAAATTTGAACTTGCAAAGCAATGCCTAAAGCAAAAAGCTAATCGCCAATTATGTGAGAAGCCAAATTTTGTTGGATGTAATGCATTTTATAAGGTGGCAAAAGAATTGCCGCTTTGGGAGAAACAATTATCTTATAAAGCCTATAAGAATACACTTTTTGCGATTGCATCTGGTTGCGGTAGAGTTCCAAAACTTCCGAATGCCTTGATGGGAATTAAGGGCCAAGAAGATATTGTTTTTGATGGCAACTATGGTAGACTAGGTCAATTGTGTATTGATTTAGGACAGGAATACAACCATAGTGATTTCATAAAAGCAGGTGAACTGTTTTGTCAAAATGGAGAACTATTAATCGAGGTTACGAAGCATATTGTAGAGAATCACTGTGATTACAACCATCATTTAAATATGCTTCCGCAATTTTTCACCAGGCTTGGTGACAATTCCAAAGAAGCCTACCAGATCTTAAAGGAGGACTAACCTATGCCATATGATTATAAGAAAGAATACAAAGAACTGTATCAGCCAAAAACAACTCCGTCATTGATTGAAGTACCAAGTATCCAATATATAGCAGTCAGAGGAACGGGCAATCCCAATGAAGAGGACGGAGATTATCAGGTGGCAGTAAGTCTGCTCTATGCCATATCCTATACAATCAAGATGAGCTACAAGAGCGAGTACAAAATAGAAGGATTTATGGAATATGTTGTTCCTCCATTAGAAGGATTTTGGTGGCAGGAAGGGATTGAGGGAGTGGACTATAATAAAAAAGAGACATTTCACTGGATTAGTGTTATTCGTATTCCTGATTTTGTATCCCAAAATGATCTGGAATGGGCGAAGAAAGAGGTCCTTAAGAAGAAAAAACTCGACTGCTCAAAAGTTGAGATCTTAACGATTGAAGAAGGACTCTGTGTTCAGGTGATGCATATTGGACCATACAATGACGAGCCGAAGACAGTTGCAAGAATGGATCAATTCATTGCGCAGATGGGCTATGAAAATGACATTTCAAAGAGCAGACTCCACCACGAAATCTATCTTTGTGATCCGCGTAAAGTGGCACCGGACAAATGCAAAACAGTTCTTCGCCATCCAGTGAAAAAGGTGCAGTGAAATAAGTGGAATTTTAGACAAACGATAGAATAGATGGCAAGATTTATATTGAATCATTTCTAAAAGATATTTCGGTTAATTTTAACCGAAATATCTTTTATCCACTTCATTATATCCTGTTTTGGTTTTTGGGGAATTTAGAGAGATATATTAGTTGAGTTTTACTTGCCAATTCCGATTTGATTTCGATATAATGTGATTTATACTCAGACAGACATGGGGGAAAATCAATATTTGGTGAGAGGGAGAATTCAAATGAACGAGGTTATGAAATCAGGTGGGGATTTTGACAAAAATCCACCAGTGCAAGTAAGTCAGTATGATCAGTCGATGAAATGTTTTTGTGCGGCATATGAAGAGATTTTTAAGATGTCCCATGCATATTTAAATGCAATGCTGGGAGCGGACGCAGACATTTTGGTAGTTGGTGCTGGAACAGGGGCAGAGCTATGTCAGTTCAAATTGACCAATCCAAATTGGAAAATACTAGGTCTTGATCCATCGAAAGAGATGTTATCCATTGCTGCTGACAAAGTGAAAGAAAAGGGATTAGAACAGGTTGAACTATTTCATGGATTCACCCATGAATTAAATAAGCAGGAAGCCTTTGACGGGGCAACCTGCATATTAGTGATGCAATTTCTAGAAGATGATGGATCAAAACTTCAATTATTAAAAGATATTGCAGTAACCTTAAAAAAAGGAAGCACTCTTGTCCTAGTAGACGCCTATGGCAATCCAAATACGATTGAGTTTAACAACACATTAAAGGCTTGGAAGAAATACGTAGTACTCCAGGGTGTTGATGAAAATATAGTAGAAGATGGATTTAACAATCAGATTCTAAAACGCTTAAAGTTTGTATCACAAGAGCGAATTCTAGAGTTACTTGATCTAGCAGGGTTTGAGAATTCATCCAAATTCTATACGGGATTTTTATATGGAGGTTGGGCGGCTACCAAGCGATAATTTAACGGCTCTTAGTTTTTTTATATTGATGAATCCTGACCAAATTAGAATAAATGCCATAAAAATTGGGAATAAGGATCCAATACGAAATCCCTTTTCGAGGATACTCAGCGTTGGATCTTTAGGGTCATAAAATACTTGAATGGGTTTACCAACTTCGCCATAGAGAGATAACAGCCGGTTTACTTCTTGGTCTGTTTTTGTAGTACGATCGCTAAAGTAGATTCTGTGTCCAAAATACTCTTTGCCATTCGCATGGTATTTATATTCAATGGATATATCAATAGAATCATAGTCGTCCTGAACCTCATAAGAAACGATTGTGCCACTTGTTTTTTCATAAGTCATTGAATTTTTAGCGTAAATCAAATCCATAGAAGTGACAATTAGCATAGATAAGCCAATTAGGATAATGATAGCATTTATAAATACAGTGGAGTTTGAAGTTTTACTTGCTGTAGTTGTGATAATTGATGAGGATTTGATATTGTTTTTTGGAAGGATTTCATATACTGCAGTGCGTAGATTATGGCGAGAATAGTCTTCAAGCAACCAGTGTTCTTGATACGTTTTTGGTCGCAATAAGGCACGTCTTCGAATCAAATTAAAGAGTACGACAATGCTTCCTTTTAACGTAAAAAATATTCCATGTGTGCTTTCTTTGATACGAAGAAAGCCTTTTTCGCGTCGGTATTGAATCAATAATGCAGTATCTTCGCGATTTAACTGGTAAAACTGCTCGCGTAAGATAGAAGGATCAAAATCCATTGCAGTGTGTCCTGTTAGTGCACTCACTTCTTGGATCTTTTGAAGATGATGTTCATAGATTTCTTTTGGTGATTTATCAAAGTAGAAATCAGAATGTCGATTATTTGGAAGCGGAAAAAGATTCGTACAGGCCGATTCACTGATAATATGGTGCTTGTTTAAAAGGAGCGTTTCAAAAGATAAATGGTAATAGGAACGAATTGGAGTTTGCGATGCAGATATTTGGTTTTCAACATTCAAAATTGCATATACACCAGTTGTTTCATTTACGTAACAAGAAACAATATTGACGCAGTTTGGGATTGCTGAATAAATGGAGCATTCCCGTTCAGCAAATGAATGATCAAGTAAGAACTGGTGGATTTCAATTCGTTTTTTTTGCTCAAAAAGTTTGGATAATTCCGGATGCTTCCACGGATCAATGGGTATGATATCGGGATATACAGTGGAATACAGATTTTTTGAAAAGATTTTCTTGAGCACTTGGAGGACGAGTTGGAGTGGAATGATAATAATGAGAAATAAATAAATGGGTGGTCGCAAAAACAAAGCGATTCCTATAAAAAGTAAGAATCCGATGAAATCAAAAATGGACATATAAATTCCTCTTAAATAGTTAATGAGTGATGTTTAGTTTTACTTATAAAGTATAGTAATATAAGAAAGAAATGTCAATAAAGTGTATACAAACAAACAATTCTCAAATCTAATATGACAGTATCGAAATAATGTGCTATAATGAGAATGTTCGAAATTATATCGGGGGAACATAAGTGGGGGCAGTATGGCAGTAAAATTGGAACATTTATATAAGGCAAACAGTCTTTTCCATGGCTGGAAGGATACGTCTATTTATTCTTGTTTACAGGGGATTATGGGCAGTATATACGTTGATAATAGCGAGGAACCAGTATCTGCGATGGCAGTGTTGGGTGATTTTTGTTTCATGACAGGAAAACCAAATAAGGATTTAGTATTATTTGAGCCATTGGAAGTGAAACCAGAATTTATGATTGCAATCCCAAAGACAAAAACTTGGGGCGATCTCATTGAAAATACCTACGGACAACGGGCCAATAAGATTGTACGATATGCAATCAAAAAAGATCAACATCAGTTTGATATTCCAAAGCTTCGACAGGCGGTATTATCTTTGAAAGACGGTTTTTCTTTGGAAGAGATGAATGAAGAAAATTATGAGTTATGCAAGTCTTTGGAATGGAGTTTTGCAATGGTTTCGCAATACGAAACCTATGACAAATATCAACAATTAGGACTTGGATATGTGATTAAAAGAGGTGATCTTATTGTAGCAGGGGCATCTTCGTATTCCACTTACTTAGACGGAATTGAAATAGAAATTGATACACACGAAGACTACAGGCGTAATGGTTTTGCATATGTATGTGCAGCAAGGCTATTATTAGAATGTTTTACCAAGAATAAATACCCTAGTTGGGATGCACATAATGAGATATCAGTTGCTTTGGCTCAAAAGTTAGGGTATATCTTTGACCATGAGTATGATGCCTATGAAATTTATCTAGGTTCATAATAAACAAGTAACAGTGAGTGTTTTTTCTTTAAAGGAGAGATTAATATGTTTGAAATTGATGATATTATTTTACACCCGGCGTCAGGAGTTTGTAAGATTGAGGATATAAGGGAAGAATCCTTTTCTAAGTGTGATAAGAAGATTTATTATGTAATGCATCCGATCAATGATCATTTAAAATCTACGATTTTTGTTCCGGTTGACTCTGAAAAAGTAAACCTTCGAGCACCATTAACAGAAGAAGAAATAATTGATATGATTGAGAAATCTTCTGATTTTGCGATTAAATGGATTGATAATGTACATTCAAGAAAAACAGTGTTTAGTCAGATCCTTTATAGCGAAGATAATAGTAAAATCATTTCTTTGATTCGAAAGTTAAATGAAAAAAAAGAAGAAGTATTAGAAAAAGGTAAAAAGTTTTCTGTCATTGATGAAAAGATTTTAAAAGATGCAGAAAAAAAAGTTGGGCAGGAATTTTCATATTCCTTATCACTTAATGAAGAAGAAGTGAAAGATTATATCTTAGAACATATTATTGAGGTTTAAATTGGGGTTTGGGGAAAAAGACAATTAGTTATGAAAAATTTATGCATGTGTTTCATTTAGATGGCGATCAGTTAGCACAATAGGGCATCAAATTACAACTATAGAACTTTGCAAGAGGATGAGCGATGCCTTTTTATTGTTCAAAAACATATCAGATCGTTTTTGAATCATAACTTATTTACTTGTTTAACGTGATTACACAGTGGTTGGTAAGAAAAGGGGAAACGAAACTTATGAAACAAGTTATTTATTTGGCGGGTGGATGTTTTTGGGGATTAGAGCAGTATATGAGTCTTGCAGTAGGAGTTCTTGATACGCAAGTTGGATATGCAAACGGCAAGACCTTAAATCCTACCTATGAAGAAGTTTGTTATCAAAATACGGGGCATGCAGAAACGGTTCGTGTAGAATTTGATGATGAAATTGTATCCTTATCATTTCTGTTGGAGTTGTATTTTGATGCAATTGACCCAACAACCATCAATCGTCAAGGAGGAGATACGGGGAGTCAGTATCGAACTGGGATCTATTATTTGAATGAAGAGCAAAAGACAATTGCAAATCAAGCAATTGAAAAATTGCAACAAAAGTTCACTGAGAAAATCATGGTTGAAGTTTTAGAACTTAGTAACTATGCTACCGCTGAGGATTATCATCAAAAATATTTGGTGAAGAACCCTAGTGGGTATTGCCATATTCATGCAAGCAAATTTGAACAAGTAAAAACTCGAAAAGAATAGAAAAGAATAAGAATATATGCGCACAGTACACGTATAATTCAATCATGTTAAGAACTATACCTAAATGGCAGTGTTTCCAGATATTGAGAGTAAAAATCAGTATGGATGCAAGTATGGGACAACCAAAATGTAAGTGTATTGCAAGAAACAAGGAAAGGAATCAAAGAATGATCATAAACGTATATCAAGATGCATTTAGTATTTGCAAAGTGCCCGATCCATCTGTAATTGATTTATCCCAAGAGATGGTTTTTGTGGGAAAAACGAAAAGTGAAATTTCCTATATTTGTAAAAGCGATTTGATTTCATTTTCATGTCTTGGGAGAGAAGATGGGTTTCGAGTACTTGGTATTGAAGGAACACTTGATTTTTCACTTGTTGGAATATTGTCAAGAATTGCGACAATATTAGCAGAGCAACAAATTAGCATTGTGGCGGTTTCAACATTCGATACGGATTATATTCTCGTAAGAAATGAGCGACTAGAGGATGCAATCAATGCGCTACGTTTAGCGGATTATCAAGTAGAGGTATTGAAAGTATGAATCATAAATCAAAATTAATCACTACAGCATCACTTATCTTGTCCATTCTTTCAATTATAATTGTGCCTTATGAATTGGCAGCTATGCTTGGATTTCTTGCATTGATAGTTGCAATCATTTATGTAATGAGAATAGAAGAAGATATTGAGTTGTTTTGTATGACACCTAGAAATGAGACGGGTTTGTCGGTTGCATTTTATGCGCCACCAATGTTTCTTGGAATACGGACATTTATTGAGTATACAAAGGCAGGGGATTTTGAAGTGGTGAATCAAGTTGTGGTGAATCAATAAAACAAAGGGGAAAGAGAAGGGGGAACAGATTATGAGAACAAAAAGGAGCGTTTTATTTAAAGTATTTGTTGGAACATCATTTCTTATCATACTGCTTATTTCGGTGATGGTAATAAAGTATTCATTAACAGGGGCGGCTTTGAAATCTCAGGTGCGAGGTACTTACGTTTCAAAAGATAATCCAGAAAGAACAATTGTTATTACTTCAGAAGAAATTGAATTTACCAATATACCTTTCAATGATTATGAAGATGAATTGGTGGTAACGCTTGCGGCCCTAGATGAACATAATAGAGAAAAGAATCAAGAGCAAAAATTCACGGAAGTTGAAAAGAAAGCGTTTGTTGATAAATTAAAAGAAAATATCAAGTGGGAAGAATTCATAGACTCAAAAGTGGAATATAAATGTGAGGATGGAGATGCAATCCAAGATCCTGAAAATGATGATAGAATATGGATATTAACAGATTCCGGTTCGGAAAAAGAGTTTTGTTTTAAATATGTGATTGATCGAGAGGAACTTGATATGGGTAAGGGAGAAATCTATATTCGCACAAAGTAGATGAAAATATAGTTTGTAATTATATTGAGCAATCATAAGAAAGAGTTGGGAGCGCCCAACTCTCAGACTGTAAACAAAGAGGTATTCGGTGTTGAAAATTAGGCATTTGAATAGAAAAATGGGCTCCAAGGCCTAAATATAACTGATAAATGCCGAAAATTAGGCTTTCTAGTAAGGAAATAAGTCCGAACGCCTAAGAGAGGCTGACAAACACCCAAAATTAGGCATTTGAGAAGAAAAATAGCCATCAAGGCCTAAAAAATCGAGTGAAAAATTCCAAAGATCTTCTGATAAGAATCTTTGTCTGTAGTGCAATCATAACAAAGAGTTGGGCGCGCCCAACTCTTTTTACTTTTAGGAATGGACTTAGTTTCAGACTAATACGTACGTCCGTTTTCCATCATTTCAATGATATCTGCAAATGGTGCATCGGAATCGATAGGATAGGATAGTTGATAGTGAATAATTTTATCACCATCGATATAACCACTTTCGACTCCAGCTCTTGAATCTTCATTGGAACCTTCTTGGAAGTCTACTCGATAGGAATCATCATCTCCACTATAATTTGTAATGGTTTCATAGCCGCCCTTAGCAGATTCCATTAAGGAAAATCCGTCTAAGTTATTAATATTGTATTCGGCCCAAATCAATAAGAGAAAACCAGAAGAATCAGACGTCATAGTCACACCAGCGCCGTCATCGCTTTCGACCATAATATTAAACATTTCTGGATAAATTTGAGAATAACCATAGGTTGCATTTTCGTAGTAAGCCATGCTAACATCTGCACCCGTACCTGGCTCAGAAGTGTCTTCTGAAGCATTGGCATTACCATCAAGGAACCCATAATCCTGCCAATATACATGATCACGAATACTGTTACCTTCTAGTCGCTCGAGTGGAAGAGACATTTCAATATGATCACCAAGCGCATTTTGAACAGGTACACTTAGCATAATATAGTCTTGGTTCAAATAATAAAAGGCATCTTGGCTTGAAAATAGATCAATTAAATCCGTGCTATCATAACTTGTAGTGATGGCTTCAGAAACAACAACTCCGGATTCTTCTAAGTTCAAATCATCACGATAGACGGTATACATGCCACCCAAGAAAGAATTCACAAAATTTTCATCAATCGTAAATAGGTCTGATAAATAGACTTCTTCACCATTTTGTGCATTTAAGGTAAGTGAGTGATAAAATGAAACTGGATAAGCTAAATCTGTACCAGAGTACTCGCCAAGATAACAAATCGATACAATTTGAGAATTCTTCTCAGAATACTCACAAGAAATCGAAATATTAATTTCACCAGCATCACTTGCTTCCGCTGTCATTCCATTAACTAAATCATTTAAATCATTAAGAACCAATTCATTTAAGGAATCGGCCATTTCCTGACTGTTGGTGTTTACAAAAACAGGATAATCAGCATTCACACCGTCTTTATTCATGTTTTGTGTACTTAATTCAAATTCAAAGATATCACTTCCTGATTCTTCAGCAGTTTCAGAAGATTCTGCCTGTTCGTCGGTAACATTATTTTCTGGCGCGTCATCTGTTGATAAACATCCAGCAAACGTTAATGACATTGCTAATACTAGACCTAATAATAATTTTTTTCTCATGTTCTTCTCCCTCATTTGTGAATCGTTACGTATGCATTGTAGCATTGATGAATAAGAATAATCAATCAATTACTAAATTGTAAACCACATATCTGAAAAGGTTTACAATTGAAACGTGGTTTAATATAATAGATTGAGAAATATAATAGTAGAAAGGAATGGTTTTTATCTATGAATTATAGTAAGCATTCAGTGGAACAATTAGCAAGTGAAATTATTCGAGGTAGGAGATTAAGAAAAGAAGAGGATTGGTCAAGTTTGTTTGAATGCAGCTTAAGTGTATTATGTACTGAAGCACATCGAATTCGAAGGAGTCTATGTGGTGATCAAATTGAGTTGTGTTCAATAATCAATGCAAAATCAGGAGGCTGTAGTGAAGATTGCAGATTCTGTGGACAAAGTAGCCATCGTCATAATCCGATAGTAAAAAGCGAATTGTTAGATACTTCTACGATCCTTGCAGATTGTTTGTATCATGAAAAAGCAGGGGTCCAAAGATATTCTCTTGTAACTGCAGGGCGTAATCTGTCGACACTAGAGGTATCAAAAGTTTGTGAAACGTATCGGGTTTTAGAACATAACACTTCGATTTCATTATGCGCCTCCCATGGGCTTCTTTCAAAAGAAGAGTTTCAAAAATTAAAAGAATCAGGTGTGATGAGATATCATGCAAACCTAGAAACGTCACAGAATTTTTTTGCAAATATTTGTACAACACATACATACCATGATAAAATAAACTGTATCAAGAATGCTCAAAGTGTTGGATTAGAGATTTGCTCGGGAGGCATAATTGGGCTTGGAGAAACAATAGAGGATCGAGTGGATATGGCGTTTGAATTGGCGACGTTAGGAGTTGACTCAATACCGATTAATGTGCTGATACCAATCCAAGGGACTCTTTTTGAGAACAATCAAACGCTGAGTGAAGATGAAATCTTACGGGTAATTGCAATCTATCGATTTATCAATCCAGAAGCAACAATCCGATTAGGAGCGGGAAGGAATGTGCTCCATAATTGTGGGGAAGAAGCTTTTCGTTCAGGACTGAATGCTACAATTACAGGAGATTATCTAACAACGTCAGGAAACAACATTCAAAAAGATCAGCAAATGATTCAAAAATTATATGTTAAAGGACAAAGGAAACCATGATTCTCAAAAATATCGTGTTACTCGTTAACAATATTGATAAATCAAAATATTTTTATCAAGAACTTTTTCAACTACAGATTAGAAATGATTTAGGTAAGAAAGTAATCTTATCACAAGGAATTGTATTACAAGAGAGAGGGATTAAAGAACAAGAATCCTATGATTTACTGCGCATTCAAGAAGGAGGAAGTGCCTATCTTGAGAAGGGAGTTCTATTTTATTTTGAGGAATCCAATTTGGAAGATTTTTTAGATAGAATAATGAAGTATGAAGCGGATACGCTAGAATCTATTTCAGAAACCCTAACCAAGCATGTAGACGGGAATAGAGAATATTTTCTGTTGCATGATTTAGATGGTCATTCCATTGAAGTTTCGAAATTATGGTGTTGAAAGTAAGTAAGGGAAGAGGGAAAACAATGAATTTAAAAGGGATTATTAAAAAGATGATTCTGCCACTTATCGTAATTAGTTCAATATTTTTATTTGGCAGTTTGCAGGTAGATGCAGCTGGACATACCTACTATGTGTCTCAGTCTGGAAATGATGCAAATTCTGGTGCGATTGAGTCACCTTTTAAGAGTATTCAATATGGAGTTGAACAGTTAACTGCGGGTGACACGTTGCTAATCAGAGCTGGAGTTTACAGTGAAAAAATCAAGGTGGTATCGTCTGGAAGTGAAGTGGGTAAAATCACCATCTCAGCATATCCAAATGAATCGGTTAAATTGGATGGTACAAATCTTAAGATGGATTCGGATATGGATGCGCTTGTCTACATTTATGATCAAAGTAATATTGTTATTAAGGGGCTTGAATTATGTGATTTTGTCACAACCAAAAGAGGGACTTGCATTGGAGGAATTTTGGTAGATGGTCAATGGAAAAATATTGAATTAAGGAACAATCGAATCCATGATATATGGAATCTCGCTACAGTGGATGCTAGCAAAAATGGAAGAGATGCACATGGAATTGGAGTGTATGGATCTTCCACAGAAACGGCTACTGGTTTAGTGATTGATAGTAATGAAATTTACAATTGTGCACTTGGCTCAAGCGAAGCAATGGCAGTCAATGGAAATATCGAACAATTTGAAGTGACGAATAATAAGGTTTACCAAAATGACAATATTGGTATTTGTTTTATTGGTTACGAAGGTGTATGTAAGGATGTTAATTTGGACCGTGCAAGAAATGGAATTTGTACTGGAAATATTGTGTATGATATTGATTCCTATAATAATCCTGCGTATGGAACGGATCGAAGTGCAGGAGGAATCTACTGCGATGGTGCGACCAATATTGTGATTGCCAATAACCAAGTAAAAAATGCGAATTTTGGAATTGAGCTTGCAAGTGAACATAAGGGAAAAGATACAAGTTACATTACCGTCGAAAATAATGTCGTTGCATATTGTTCAAATGCAGGTCTTGCAATGGGTGGATATGATAAAAAGAGAGGGTATTCACTAAATAATGTAATACGAAACAATGTATTCTATAGTAATGACATGTTAATGGGGAGTTTTGGAGAGGTATTCTTACAGTTTACTGCCAAGAACAATCAATTAACAAACAATCTGTTTTACGCAAATGATCAGAGCTTATTTGTCTACGATGCATATTCCACAAATGAAGGCAATAGTATGGATTATAATACCTATTACTGTGTTAGTGGAGCAGAAAATGCAAAATGGCGTTGGAAGAAAGTAGACACAATCGGGTTTGAAAATTATCGACAAAAAACAGGAAATGACCTCCACTCGGAATTTAAAGAGTTAGCCATTGAAATACCAGAACCAGTTTCTTTGACACCAAAATACCCCAAAATAGTTGTGGATGGAAAAGATTTTGATTGGAAGGAAATAGCATCCTTTGTTAAGGTTACGACGGGTTACTCTAGAAAAATGAAACTTACGCATAATGGCGAAAAATTATTTGTGTGCTTGATTGGTACGAATTTTAAAAAGTATCCAACGATTGAGCTCTATTTTAATACAGATGAAAACACTCAAACTGGATATAGCGGGCTTAGCAAAATCACTACGCAGGGTTTTGAATATGTCTTAAAAAATGGAGTTTTGTATCAATATGTACTTCGTGATACGACTTGGGATCTTGTAGAGGTTGCAGATTCCATGGCTACGAGCCGCCTTGCAACAGCTTGTTATGAAGTTGCAATACCAATGCAAAGTATGTCAATCTCTCAAGGAAGCAAAATACAAGTCGTATATATTACAAAAGATAAGAAGGGTATTATCAAGGAACGTTTGCCAAGGTCTGGAAGTTTAAAACAATTTGTTATTGAATAGGAGGATGCCGATGTATGAAATAGGAGCTTACATTCAAATTGCTTTATTAATAGCTTCACTCACTGTATTTATAATATCGAAAGTTGTACGTGAGAATACCAAATTGACAGGTGGATTAAATCCCTTACAAATGTGTTTTCTGGCAAAAGGTGAAGTGTCATTAGGTGATTTGGTAATGTACATTCCGTATTGGCAACAACAGAGATACATCGATATTTCATTTGACAATAAGAAGATGGTTCTTAGGAAAATAAATGAATTGAGTTGTACTTGTTTGCAATCTGAGCAGATTATGTTTCAAAGCCTTTTTATTCATGCGGATTCTATGATATTTGAACTTCCCAACAAGGATATGGTTCAAAAGTTAAGAGAATCCAAAATGGCAATTGGAATGGAATTAGATACAAAAGGGCAAAGACTTTTTACAAAGGCCTCTATTGTGGGGAATGGATTTCTACATTTATTTTTATGGTTATCGATTCTCACCAATGTGATTGTTGTTGCAATCCAAATGAAGCTACTATCGTTTGAAGCTGAGTCAATTGGAATGTTACTAGGAATTATTGGGATTGCCATTGCAGTAGATGCTACTACAATTAGTGCATTGGGCAAGATTACGTCAGCAGACGATCGCATGATTGTAAATCACAAAACGAACCAATTAATTGGGATATTGATGCTGGTGTCGCTTAATGTGGCAAATTTGTTAGTTCTTGGATTTGTCTTTATTTATCTTAACACAATTTTTGTTTCGGTTTTATTGTACTGCATTGCGTATCTATTGATGATTATTATGCGCTTATTTGTTAAAAAGAGAACGAATACTATAAACTCCGTAAATACGGCCATATCCTATGAAAATATTTTGCCGGATTGGGTCAAGAAAATGGATGTGACAGATTCGAATAAAGCTCAAATACTTGACTATTTAGTTTGCATGAAGAGAATATGGGATTATGAGGCAGAACTAAAAATATCTTTAAACAGTTTGACAAATCTGTGAAAAAGAGATAAAAAGGAATACGATACCAAAAAAAATGTGCATCCAGGAAAGACTGAGATAAGATTAGGATAAGAACATGATTAAGTTGAAAAAAATGCAGGGCAGTATTATGCTTTTTGTTGCAGCGTGTATATGGGGGTGTGCATTTGTAGCTCAAAGAGAAGGAATGGAGTATATTGGACCATTCAGTTTCAATGCAATTAGGAGTTTGATTGGTGTAATAGTATTATTGCCAATTGGGTATTTATTAAAAGGAAGAAGGCAAAATCAAGCAACGAATGTTTTGGTAGAAACGAAAGAATTGCGAATGAAAAAGAGAAAAGATTTGTGGATCGCAGGCGCGGTTTGCGGATTGTGCCTGTTTTTTGGGGCATCGTTGCAGCAATTTGGAATCCAATACACATCTGCAGGAAAGGCAGGGTTTATTACTGCTTTATATATCATTTTTGTTCCAATTGTGGGGCTTGTTTTAGGGAAGAAACATGGCAAACTGATTTGGCTTTGTATTGGGATTGCACTAGTTGGTCTCTATTTATTGTGTATGAAAGAAGGTTTCAAAATAGAAAAGGGAGATTTGTTGGTTTTCTTATCAGCAATTGTCTACACCTTTCACATTATTAGCATTGACTATTTTTCACAGAAAGTAAATGGAGTTTTTTTATCGTGTTTTCAGTTTGGTGTTTTGGGAATTCTATCCTTTGTTGGAATGATTTTGTTTGAAACGATTACATGGAAGCAGATTATGGCTTGTAGCATACCATTGTTATACGCAGGAGTGTTATCCTGTGCCGTAGCATATACGCTTCAGATCCTGGGCCAGCGATCCACAAAACCGACCGTGGCATCGTTGATTATGAGTTTAGAATCAGTCGTTGCAGTAATCGCAGGAATGCTTATTTTAAAGGAAAAATTAACCCTAAAAGAATTGATTGGATGCTTCATTTTATTACTTGCAATTCTCTTGGCACAACTGCCTGATAAAAGAGAATCAAAAAAGACAATTGAAATAGTAGAAAATGGTGTTGAAATAGCAGATAATGTTTGACAGATGCTATCAAATATGCTATTTTCTTTTAGACGAGGGAGTTCAACAAGTATGAGTTGTGCTCCCTTTTTTGAAAAAATAACAGAATTATGATGTATTACGGAGGATGCCTATGAAGAGAAAGATTTTTGCCTTATTATTGGTTTTTGTTATGGTTTTTGCCATGACAGCATGTCAAAAAGTGGAGTCAGAGTCAGCAGGAGATATTGATACTGCAACAGAAGCAGAAGAATCAGAAGCAACAGAAGCAACAGAAGCAACAGAAGCTACGGAAGCAAGCACATCAACAATTGATATGTCAGATGTTAAATTAATGAACGATGGTAATTTAACAATTGGAGTAGAAATTGGATATCCTCCTTTTGAAGATTTTGCAGAAGATGGAACAACACCAATCGGATATGACATTGATTTTGCTTATGCTTTGGCAGATAAGTTGGGTGTTGAAGTAAACTTTATTAATACAGCATGGGATGGTATTTTCCAGGGAATAGACTCAAGTTATGATTGTGTTATTTCAGCTGTAACGATTACAGATGAAAGAAAAGAAAGCATGAGTTTTTCAGATCCATACGTCAATAATTATCAAGCAATTATTGTACCAGCTGATTATGAAGGTGAAATTACTGGATTCAAAGATTTAGATGGAATGGCAATTGCAGTTCAAAAAGAAACAACATCCGATGTGTTAATGTCTGATTATGTAGATACCAAAACGATTGAATGTACAATTTCGGCAAATGAGAAAATCACAACTTGTTTTACACAACTTGAGAATGGTGAAATTGATGCAGTTGTAGTAGATTCAACAGTTGCAGATGGATACTTAGCTGCAAACCCTGGTAAATTCCAAAAAATCTTCCAAGATGAACAAGAACCAGAGCAATTTGGTGTTGCAATGGGTAAAGACAATGCAGCATTACAAAAAGCAATTAATCAGGCAATTGCTGAATTAGAAGCTGAAGGATTCTTCGAAGAAAATATTAATCATTGGTTTGGTAATGCAGAATAATTGTGAAATTAGGTAAACTATATGAAATTATTGAATAGTATTATTTCAGTAAATAAGTGGAAGAAATCAACAAAGAGAGTTGCTATTTTTGTAATAGCAGCTCTTGTAGTTGCTTTGGTATTAGCGATCATTAATCCGCCACAATCTCGAATGATGAATTCGGCATCTGCGGAACTTAAGAAAATGATTGATGATGAAAAAGATAGTGAGCGAAAAAGAATAACGATTACCTATAATGATTTAGGCGTCATTAGTTATATTGCATTTTCAAGTTCCGGCAAGAATGGCTTGAAAGAAACCTACCTGGGTTTTGCTGGAAATGTATATGCAGCGGACGAAGGAATTGCTAATTTCACAGGTCTTATGGTGAATTATACTTATCGAATGTTAGGGTGTAAAGAAAACCTGTTACATGGTGTAAAATTGACCTTGTTGTTGACTTCTACGTCCATGTTCATAGGTTTTATATTGAGTATTTTCTTAGCACTCGGGAAAGTATCAAAAAATAAATTCGCGCGTAAACTAAGTGGCGCGTATGTATTCTTCTTTCGAGGAACGCCACTGCTGATTCAATTGTTTGTAATTTATTTTTCAATCCCTGGAATATTTGGTTTTGCTTGGAGGGGATTGTTTGATAGTGCAGACCCAGAAGCAGTCTATAAAGGTGCTTTTGTGGCAGCATTAATTTCTTTTTCACTCAATGCAGCCGCGTATTGTGCAGAGATTGTGCGTGCAGCGATTCAATCGATTGATAAGGGACAGCATGAAGCAGCCAAGGCACTTGGTATGACCTATACACAAACAATGTGGCTAATTGTTATTCCACAATCCATTCGAAGAATGATTCCACCTCTTTGTAATGAATTTGTAATGATGATTAAGGATGTTTCGCTTGTATTTGCTATTTCTTTAATGGATATTACAACGATATCAAAGACGATTATGACTAGTGAAGGTAATTATATGGTCTTTATTCCAGCACTGATTATCTATTTGATTATAACGGCAATATTAACCTATATCTTCGGAAAAATTGAAGAAAAACTTTCCATCTATGAATAGGAGGCTGTTATGAGTACAGAGCAAAGAGAAATCGTGTTAAAAACAGAAAATCTTAGAAAATCATTTGGAAGTCTAGATGTATTAAAGGGAATTGATTTGGAAGTTCGAAAGGGTGAAGTGATTTGTATTATTGGACCTTCAGGAGCAGGAAAATCAACTTATCTTAGATCATTAAACCAATTAGAGAAAATTACAAGCGGCAAAATATTTTTGAATAATGAATTATTTCTTCATAGAGAACATAACAAAACAGTACATAGAATCGCACCCCATAAGCAAAAGGAAATGTTGCTTGAGATGGGAATGGTATTTCAACGTTTTAATTTGTTTCCACATAAAACGGTACTTGAAAATGTCATGATTTCACCAAGAGTAGTCAAAAAGAAATCAAAAGAAGAAGCCTATGAATTAGCGAATAAATTAATTGAACGAGTGGGACTCGCGGATAAAAAGGATGAGTATCCAAGTAAGCTTTCAGGTGGACAACAGCAGCGAGTTGCTATTGCTAGAGCCCTTGCAATGGAACCATTGATGATGTTGTTTGATGAACCGACAAGTGCGCTTGATCCTGAGTTAGTAGGTGAAGTATTAAGTGTAATGAAAGATTTGGCAAAACAGGGAATGACGATGCTTTGCGTTACTCATGAAATGGGTTTTGCACGTGAAGTTGCTGATCGAGTTGTCTTTATGGCAGATGGAATGATTCTTGAAGACAGTAGTCCAAAAGAAATGTTTGAAAATCCAAAACATGAAAAAACAATTTCGTTTTTGAGTAGTATATTGTAGAATTTTTTATGGAAAAGTTCTTGCATAGTGATTCTAAAAACCAGAGTAAATCTCTGGTTTTTTTGCGCCACCATAGTAAAGATTCAATTGTAGTTAAGGACTGAAAGAGATATAATGAGACTACAATTTGATGATTTCAATATTATTGTAGGAGAGGAAAATCTAAAATGCTTATTGAGGTGTTCAAAAAACAAAAAAGACTTATTGTGCTACACACAGTAGAATTATTTTCAGTATTCAGCTTAGCAACACTGATTATATCATCTCTGTTGCAACATCAAATAGATGAAGTGAAAAGAAATGACTTGTTAAAAGCGGAACAAAATATTATTGATGTAGAAAACACAATTATTTTCAATAAAATGAATCGTATTTCAGGAGACTTATTATATGTAACAGATTGTCTGCGTTTAGAGGATAATGGGTCAGGAGAGTATGATGAGGTAGAAAAACAGTGGATTGCTTTTTCAAACAGAAGAACACTGTATGATCAAATACGATTTATTGATGTAAAAGGAAATGAAGTGATTCGTATAAATTATAATCAAAGTGGTGCAGAACTAGTTGATCAGGCAGATTTGCAAAACAAGAAAGATCGTTATTATTTTACAGATACAATTCATTTGAAAGAAAATGAAATTTATATTTCAAAGTTAGATTTAAATATTGAAAAGGATGCTATCGAAGAACCAATTAAGCCCATGCTTCGTATTTCAATGCCCTATTATGATTCTAATGGAACGTTGAAAGGAATTATCGTTCTGAATTATTTGGCAAATGATTTGTTAAATCAGATTAAAGACGTTGCTTCTACAAGTAATGGCAATCTATATTTACTTAATTCAGATGGGTATTGGATATACGATAGCAGTAATCCTGAGAATGATTGGTCATTTATGTATGAAGATAGAGCAGATGTTAATTTTACACATAATTATAAGGCCGAGTGGAATGCAATTCAAAGTCACGAACAAGGAAAGCAAATCAATAAAAAAGGCGTTTTTATTTATTCAAAAGTAGTTACAAGTAAGGATTTCAAACAGGATAATGAAGGATACTCAATTGTTTTAGGTTCGGGAGATTTAACATTAGTATCTCATATGCCATCAAATTCAGTGAATGGCAAATTATTTACAAATAGTTTTCTGCAGAATGAGTGGAAATTAATTAAGAACAGACTGTACTTATATTTATTTTTTTTGTGTATTAGTATTATAATTTCGGTATTAGTGGCAATCAATAAAATCAAAAAAGATGAGATATTATATTTTTCGGAATATGACGTAATGACGGGTGTGTATAACAGACGAGCAGGATTTGAAAAACTTTCTCACTTATATAAAAATATGGAAAAAGAAAAGGGTATGATTAGCGTTTGTTTCATTGATATCAATGGATTAAAGCAGGTTAATGATGTCCTCGGACATGAGGCGGGAGACGAATTAATTCTAAGTGTTATAGCAGGCGTTAAGAACAATATCCGTAATCATGATTTTGTGGCGCGACTAGGTGGGGATGAGTTCCTTATTATTTTTAAAGGGCTTGACGAACGTAAATCGGAAGAGATATGGGAACGTATCATCAAAGAGTATACTACTATAAATGAAACAGAGAATAGAAAATATATCATTAGTGTTAGCCATGGAATTGAGGTTTTTGAGCGTAATTCAGCTCAATTTATTGATGATATCATAAATCATGCGGATGAGAAAATGTATAATGAAAAGAGGGAAATAAAGAAGAATTTAATAATAATTAGATAATTACAATAGCAGGACGAGGGGGATTATGTATGAGTACAGTTCAAATTTCAGATGGTATTTACTGGGTTGGGAGCGGTGATGAAAAAGCGGGAATAAATTGCAATCCATATTTGATTATTGATAGTGGTGAGGGGATTTTATTGGATCCAGGGAGCGTTTTGGATTTTGAACTGGTATATAGTAATGTTTTGAAGCTGATTCCATTAGATAGAATCCATTATGTAATATTGCATCATCAAGACCCAGATTTATGTTCGAGTGTTCCCTTGTTTGAAAAAATGGGTGCAAGTTTTCAGATTATCACACACTGGAGAGCCTCGCTACTAATTAAATTTTATGGAATCACATCGCCCTTTTATATTATCAATGAGAATGAGTTTAAGATAAAATTAGAATCGGGAAGAGAATTGGTTTTCATTGCAACCCCATATTTACATTTCCCGGGGGCTTTTGTCACGTATGATTTGCAAAGTAAAATACTATTTAGTAGTGATTTGTTTGGCGCATTTTCTTATAATTGGAAATTGTTCTCAGACGATACGTATATTGAAAAAATGAAAATGTTTCATGAGCATTACATGCCTTCGAATGAAGTGATCAGGCCCGTTATGGAAAAATTGCTGTTGCTAGAGATTGCGATGATTGCGCCACAGCATGGTTCTATTATTAGAGCGGATGTCAGAACGCATATCAAAGTGTTACGTGATCTTGAGTGCGGAGAGTATTTAAGAGATACCAAGAAAGAAGTAGCAAAAAGTGGTGGATATAAATTAGTGGTTAGCTTCGTTCTAAAAAGACTCTACTCCATTTTTCCTTTGAATGAGGTTGAGGAAGCTTTGGAAGGACTTGAAATAAGCTATGACAAAAATTCTTATGAGGTCTTTGATTATAATTATAGAGGAATTGACTTATGGAATGGTTTGTTTGAAAATGTATCCAAAAAAATGGGTTTGAATTGGCTTGTGCTTTTAGAGCCTTTTGTTAATAAATTGGTGCAAGAATATGATGTTCTTCTTCCAAATATCTATCAAAGTAAAATTATAGATGTACAAAGCGAAGTGTGGAATCTGAATTCAGAAAATATGGAATTAAAGAAAATAAATGAGAAATTGAATCAGAATATTCAAGATGTTCATGAGCAGATGACAAAGTGTCCAATAACAGGATTGTACAATGATACGTTTTTTCGAAGTTATTTATCAAAAAGCATAGAGGAAATTGTCCTTGATAACAATGAAATCTACACATCGTTAATGATCATAGAAGTTGATGATATATCACAAATCAAATATACCTTTGGTGTAGAAGAGGAAGACTCTATACTAAGAACATTGGTAATTCTAATGAAAGAGCATACTTTTGGTAATACTATTTTGTTTCGACTTCAAGGGGCTGCCATTGTTTGCTATTTTATCAATGAAACAAAAGAAACTGTAAATGCATTTGCAGAACGAATCAGAAATGAAATCAGTATTTCAAAAAAGTTTATTGACAAAATCACGGTATCCATCGGAATTGCATACAGTAATGAACTTGATTTGAAGGCAGAGAGTGCTGAAAACGTAGCCAAAAAGTATTATGGAATAGCTAGCCATAGAATCAATCTGGCCAAAAAAGCTGGAAAAAACAGAATTTGTTTCTCATCAGAATTAGATGAAAAGCAAGAAGATTATATTCTGATTGCAGATAATGATGAAACCAACATTGATGTTTTGAAAAATGTATTTAAAAACCTGAAATATAGAACAAAAGCTGCATTTAATGGAGATGAAATTGTAGAGATTTGCAGGGAAAAGAGACCATTGTTAATTATTAGCGAGATGATGCTACCAAAACAGGACGCAATGCAAGTATATAGGTCGTTGCAGATGTCTACGGATACAAAAAATATTCCATTTATTATTATATCCAGCTTAAAGAATGAAGATGCTGTAAAAAGCGCGTATTCACTAGGAATTAATTACTTTTTGAAAAAACCATATATGGTTGCAGAGTTAACGGGTATTTCGCAGAATATTATTGGGGGGAATAAAGTTGAGTCTTAGCATAAAGATTTGTTGGATTATTGTGATTCTGCTTATATATATGGACATCATCCTGTTTTGCTCTTTATTAATCAGGAGAATTAAAAATACGAATGATGATCATTTCGAAAAATTAAAAATGGGGAGTTTGTTGAGGCGTATTTTCCATTCCAATGAAACTATAAAAAACGTTAATGGGGAAAAGGCATATGAAAAATTAAGTGATCTTATTGTGCTTGAAGAACTAGGCGATAATGAGATTAAAAATCAATTTAAGCAAGATAAAGTATTTAGGAAGTATGTTAAAAGGTTAAAATCTGTGCATACATATCGTAGAGCAGAAGCGGCAATTATTTTGGGGAAATTATCTACCAAAGAAGCAAAACAAGAACTAGAACGGGTTATCTTACAGGAGAAGGATTACCCAGTGAAATTGTATATGGCAAATGCACTTTCGGATATGAAAGATGCATCTTCTATCCCGATTTTGGTTCAATCTTTAATCGGAGCACACCGTTGGTACCGGGATAAAGTGAATATGCTTCTCGCTGATTATGGAGAAGAGTTTCATGAGTATTTTCTTCAAAGTCACAATCGTAATAGGATTGAGGTGCAAGAGCTGATTGTTGATTTCGCCATGACGTATCATAGCAATGAGTTAAAAGAATACCTTGTGTGGTTGATTGATCATAAGGATCAGGAACTGAGTAGAATCAATGAATTGTATGGAACATCAGATAAAAAGATGTGTGCTAATTGTCAGTATTATTTGGAATCTACCAATCAAGAACAAAGGGTATGTAAATATAATGGCAAAGTAAAAGCTGATTTCTATTGTAGAAGACATAAACTTTTGCCAGTTAGTATTTATACATCAATAAGCTTTAACAAAGTAGTTCTAAAAGCATTGGAGGTTTTAGTAAAGACGTATCCGTTCATATTAGTTAGACCGCAGTATTTGAATTCACAGGATCTAGTAATTAAAAATGCTGCTATTAGAGCACTTGCTTTTTGCAATGATGATAAAAGTTTAGATAAGCTATTACCGTTTATAAAAGAGGACACTTTATTAGAGAGTGTGTTATTTGCAATGACTAAAATTATTCAGGAGTATCCAGAACAGATTAAAATAATTGCAAATCACTTTAGAAAGGAAACAGATCCTCGAGTAAAACAACGGTTGGCGAGTGTGTTATCTGGTAAAATTGAATATTTCATAATGTCACTAGTAATGAAGGATTCAACAAATGAAAGAACCATTATTAGGCAAATTCTGACGTTGGGATTAACGAGTGAAACAATTGATTTTCTAAACAAAAATAAGAGTATTGAACTAGAGAACGAAGTGATTTCGATATTGAAGGAGGTTGTTCTAGAATCTGAAGTTGTTAGGAGGGATGTTTCAGTCTACTTAGAAGATCGGCTATGCAAAAAGTGTGGTATTCAAAAAGCTGTCAAAACAACGAATCAGAGAGTGGAAAAGAAAGATCGCTATATGATTGGTGTACTATTTTTCATTTTGACATCGGTTTTGCTTTTGCCTCCAGTACTGTATAGTCTTAGACACTATGAACTATTATTTTCTATTTCGTTTCTAGAGCACCTGAAAATTTTTGTGGTTGATTTCAACTATTATCTTGCATACTATTCAATAACGATTAATGGAGTCTATCTAATACTTTTATTGATGTCCTTTTTTCAAGTAAATAGGCAATATAAAAAGTGGCACATGAAACCTAAGACAATGTTGTTTAAGAATAGAATGTTACCTTCGGTATCCATTATTGCACCCGCTTTTAATGAGGAATTGACGATTATTGAAAATGTAAACTCATTATTGAATCTAGAATACCCGGATTATGAGTTGGTTGTTGTAAATGATGGTTCTAGTGATAGTACATTGGATAAATTAATCACGTACTTTGATTTAAAAAGAGTGGATGCAGTGTATGATGCTAAGTTAAAGACAAAACAAATTCTTGGGATCTATCTAAACGCATCAATCCCTAAGTTGGCAGTTGTAGATAAAACAAATGGTGGAAAAGCAGATTCTTTAAATGCAGGAATTAATTATTCGAGAAAAGAATATTTCTGCGGAATTGATGCAGACTCCGTTCTTGAGAGGGACGCACTTTTGAAATTAGCATCTTTGACAATTGATCAAAGTAAGGAAACTCCTGCATTGGGTGGAAATGTATATCCAATTAATGGATGCACGGTGGAAAAAGGATATATAAGTGAAAAACATATTCCTAAGAACAACTTGGCAAGATTTCAAAATATAGAATATATCCGTGCTTTTATGGCTGGTAGATTGGGGTGGGCATCCATCAATAGCCTTTTGATCATATCAGGAGCATTTGGCCTGTTTCGAAAAGAACGCATTATTGGTATTGGAGGGTATTTAACGCAAAGTGGAAAGTATGAAAAAGATACCGTGGGTGAAGATATGGAACTTGTGGTACGTATTCGAAGACTGATGCGAGACTTAAAATTATCTTTCAAAATATGCTATGCCTTTAATGCAAATTGTTGGACGCAAGTACCAGAAGATAGAAAAAGTCTCCGTAAGCAGCGTTATCGCTGGCATAGGGGGTTAATCGAAATCCTTGTTTTCCATAGGAAAATGATTTTTAATCCTCGATATGGAAGGACAGGGATGATTGGAATGCCATACTTTTTTCTATTTGAGGTAATCGGGCCAATTCTGGAAGTAGAAGGATACTTGATGGTTATTATTGCTATTTGGTTAGGTATGATTAATCAGCAAATCGCATTGCTATTATTTATTTCCTCGATTCTTCTTGGTACCTTGATTTCAATTTCTTCTTTAGTAATCACTGAAAAAGATATTGTTCATTTCCGGATGCGTGAAATTTTCATTTTGTTAGTTTGTGCAATTGTTGAAAATTTTGGACCAAGACAGGTTATTAGCCTTTGGAGAGTGGGCGGATATTTCAAGATGTTTGGAAAAAATAACGGATGGGGAAAACCAATCAGAAAGGGCTTTTCTAATCAGAAAGGGTAGGGGTTTATGAAGGGCAAATTAAAGCTAATCGGCATTTATTGTTCCATGTTCCTGATTACGATTATTGCTATTTATTTGGTGATGGAAATTATTAGATATCAGAAACCTCTCTCTTACAATGTAAAGATGACAAAGAAAGGATTTTTGGTAGAAAAAGAGGAGAAGTGGCAAGAATTCTATGTAAAGGGAGTGAATATCGGAGCTGCACTTCCGGGATTTTGGTTTACAGAGTTTCCAGAAGATGAAGAATTATATTTGGATTGGTTTAACAAAATTGGTGAGATGAATGCAAATAGTGTTCGTGTCTATACACTTTTGCCACATCAGTTTTATGATGCATTGGCTCAATATAATGAGAAGCATGAAGAACAACCTATTTGGCTACTTCAAGAAATATGGCCAGATGAAAATGTAGTTGATTCCAATTTTTTGAATACTGGTTATGAAGAAAGTTATAAAGAGGAAATCCGTATTGTGTTAGATGCTGTTCATGGAAATGCGAGAATTCAACCGAGAAAAGGAAGAGCGTATGGAAATTACACGACGGATGTATCAAACTATATACTTGGGTACATGGTAGGAAGAGAGTTTGAACCAGACGAAGTAATAAGGACTAATGAAATCAATCAGGGATATTTTTTTCAAGGAGATTTTTTTTCTACAGGAGAGGATGCAACGCCAATAGAAGGATGGCTTGCTATGAACTGTGATTATTTAGTTTCTTATGAGGTTGAAAAGTATAGAAATGAGCACCCTGTTTCAATTGTTAGCTGGCCAACCCTTGATGCAATAGAACATGACGCGGAATGGAATGTAAAGGGTAATAAACAGCTAGAATATAATGATAAAGTATCGGTCAATATTGACCACATCAATACAGAATCAAAATTGAACGCCGGATTCTTTGGTTCGTATCATATCTATCCAAACTACCCGGATTTTATGAATAATGAAGAACACTATCAGGATTATTATGACGATGAAGGAAGCTTTCTATATGGTGGATACCTAAAAGAATTCATTCAGGAACATACGAAGTATCCTGCACTCGTAGCTGAATTTGGGCTGGCTACTGGAATGGGAAATGCACATACGAATCCAAATGGGTTAAATCATGGTGGTCTTACCGAGAAACAGCAGGGAGAAGGAATTGTTCGTATGATGAAGGCAATTCAAAAAGAGGGATATGCAGGTGGCGTAATATTTGAGTGGATCGATGAATGGGCAAAAAAGACTTGGACAACAGAGCCGTTTATGGTTCCATATGAGAGACATGTTTTTTGGCATAATATCATTGACCCAGAACAAAACTATGGATTAATAGCGATGGAATCCATTGCACCTACGAATGAGGATTACCAAATAAAAGGACATCAGACGTTCGAACGTTTTACTATGAAAAATGATAGTTCCTATCTCTATGTTACCATCAAACTAGCAAGGGAAATAGATTTTACGAAAGAAGAATTAAGAATTGGAATAGACACCTATAATAGGAAGGTCGGAGAAATGAATTTTGGGCCGGATTCTGATGTAGAAGCACCCTTTGGAATGGAATTTCAAATGATTGTTAATTCTAATAAGAACGCAAAACTTCTGGTAACGCCCGCATATAATATTACAAATAACAAATTCAGCTCAAAGTATTCTAAAGCGGGAGTATTTGAAGAAATGAAAATGCTTATTAATAGTGAACGAACTACAAGAGATGGAAGAAAGATTTCTGCAATTTATGAGAATTGTAGCGAACTAAATTATGGAAAATTTGAAAACAATTCTTTTGGACAATGGTATTTAGAAGATAGTTATATTTACGTTCGAATTCCTTGGAATCGTATGAATTTTAGTGATCCTTCTAGTAGGATGGTTCTAAATGATAGTGGTGTTATAAAAGACCTAGTACGGGATAAAATAAAGACCACGAAGTCAGATGGAATTATGGTTTCAACAGTACTATATAATAAGCGTGATGGAATAAGTGTTGATCAGTTGAGTTCGGATAAACCTTTTATATGGGAAGAGTGGACCGAAGTAAGCTATGAGTCCCGTCCCAAGAAGGGCTATTATATAATTAAAGAATATTTGGGTACAACTCAGTAGCAGATAGAAGAGGTGAAAGGAATGTGGGAAAGATATGGTAAAAGAGTTGTAGTCATTCTCATAAGTGCTTTTCTATTCAGTGGCTGTGAAGCGTCGGATCAAACAGGAACCAGTGGTACGGGTGAGTTCATAGCAAAGATTATACAAAATGAAACACTACAAATTGCGATTGAAGTTAGCCCGCAAAGAATTTATGGGATGGGTAGTGCTGATATAAACGTCTTTTATCAAAATAATTATATGCGAAATGTGGGGTTGCTCATCAAAAATGAATTGCAAGACATAGAAGGACACACAATATTAACAGACGAATTCGTGCTTGAAATAAAGAAGGGTTCAACGGGTACAAGAAAATTAGAAATGACTTTGAATGAAGCATTAAAAACGGGAAGGTATATAATAAAAACTACGATTTTGGATGCAGATTCCAAGGATAATAAAAGGAAACTAGTATTGCAAAATAGATCAAAAGACGACATTCTCTATTTTGCAAATACCGATGATTTCGAAACATTAGAGGATGTATTTTGGAAGATATCTGACAAGGAACTTGGACAAACACTATTAGCGCCACAAAATGTAAGTGTACAAAATGGAGTGTTGGGAATTCTGTTATCAAAAGATAGTCTTATAGGTGGAGAAGTCTACTCTGCTGCAAAACAAGGATATGGGACGTATGAAATACGGATGAAAGTACCGAATGTACCATCTTCAATAACTGGGTTTTTCATGTACTATCCACCAGATTTCCAAAGTGAAATTGATATAGAAGTGTTTAATGATTCGAGCGGAAAACTTCTTTTGACAACTTATTCGGATGGTGAAATTAGCAATGAGAAGGAAGTTCAATTGGGATTTGATCCAACGCAGGATTTTCATGACTATCGATTTGAGTATCGTGAGAATCAGGTCGTCTTTTATGTGGATGATTCAATGGTGGGATTATTTGACCAAGGGATTCCAAAAAACGGAATGCAGTTGATGGTTAATTGTTGGTATCCAAAATGGCTAGAACAAATACCACCAAGTGAAGACACTCAACTGCTGATTGAGAAAGTCAGTTATTAACAACATGGTTTGTAAGGTATCTGGTGAAAAATGAAAGAATAACTTCTCGATATGCACGTTAGGGGTGGTGATTAGGTCAAAGGAATGATGTTAAAAATTGAATTAATGTTGTTAACATGATAAAATTGATAAAGTAATGAGTGTGGTTTTCCATAGAAGGAGGAACAAGAAATGGCAAAGTATCGTTGTGGAGTATGTGGTTATATTCATGAAGGTGAGTTAGAAGAAGGATTTCGCTGTCCTGTCTGTAAGCAACCAGCATCTGCATTTGTAACAGTAGAAGAAGCTGTTGTTAATGAAAACATTTATGTAGGAACAAAAACAGAGAAGAATCTTGAAGAAGCATTTGCGGGAGAAAGCATGGCAAGAAATAAGTATACTTATTTTGCAAATATTGCAGCCAGAGAAGGGTTTGAGCAAATTTCTGATTTGTTTTTAAAGACTGCTAGAAATGAACAAGAACATGCAAAATTATGGTATGAAGAATTGGGCCATCTTGGAATTACTGCTCAAAACTTATTAGCGGCAGCGCAGGGTGAGAATTATGAGTGGACGGATATGTATGAACGATTTGCAAAAGATGCAGAAGAAGAGGGATTTGCTCAGTTGGCAGCCAAATTCAGACGTGTTGCAGCAATTGAAAAGTCTCATGAGGAGCGTTACCGTGCACTGTTAAGCAATGTTGAGATGCAGCAAGTGTTTGAAAAGGGTGAAGAAACAATGTGGGAATGCCGTGTGTGTGGCCACTTAGTAATGGGTAGAAAAGCACCGCAGGTGTGTCCAGTGTGTAAGTTTTCACAAAGTTATTTTGAAGTACATGCAACAAATTATTAGCAAATTGATTCAATGAGGAAGGGACAAAGAAAAATTATGTGGACAAGAGTAGAAATAAAAACAAGAGCAAAAGAGGCTTTTTATCGAAATTACTGGAGATGTGTTTTAGTGTCAATCTTCATTCTTGTAGCCTCGGCTATGATGAATGGAGGAGGCGGTAGCGGAGCACGTATTCCAACCGGATCAGGTAATTTTAACAATGGAAATGAGCAAAGAGATTGGAATTTTGATGATGATTCCGAGGATATGAGTTATCAAACGTATGAGTTAGAAGATTTAGGAACTAGAAATACAGACTTAAAGACGACGAATATGGTTGACCTTGATGCTGTGGATGCGGGGGTAATGGGACTGGTTGCGGGAGTTACGATGATTGTTATTTTTATCATGATTATAGCAATGTGTATAGGAATTGCGTTTTCAGTATTTGTATTAAATCCATTTTTACTGGGATGTAAGCGGTTTTTTCGAGTGAATGTGCATGAAGATGCAAAGGTTGGAGAGGTGCTCTTTAGTTTTCGTAAAGGGAATTCTTATTTGAATATTGTTAAGACATTATTTTTGAAACAACTGTTCCTATTTTTATGGACAATGCTTCTTATTGTACCAGGAATTATTAAAGCCTATGAGTATCGTATGATTGAGTATATTATGGGACAGGATCCGTCAATTAGTTATAAAGATGCGTTTGCTCAAAGTAAAGAAATGATGATGGGGCAGAAGTGGGATACATTTGTATTAGATTTGTCCTTTATTGGTTGGTATATTCTATGCCTTTTTACTTGCCACGTTCTTACGGTTTTCTATGTGGGACCATATGTTCAGCAAACCGATGCAGTATTATTTGATGTATTAAGTGGAGGACCGAAGGAAGTTGTTCTAAACTCAGATCAGATCAATGCTTCACAAATCGTTTATGGAGATTTTATGTAAGGAGCAAACGCTTGGGAAATAAAGGTGTTCAAACGAAGAAAGAGATTTGCTTGAAAGCATACGAATTATTTGCATCAAAGGGCTTTCAAAAAGTAACCATGCAAGATGTTTGCAATGTAACTGGATTAAGCAGGGGTGGACTCTACAGGCATTTTAGTAATACCTCACAAATTTTTGAAGAAATCTTCTTGACGTTATCAGGTAACTCTAATTCCTTTTTCCAAGATGAAATGGCAAAAGGAAGATCCAGTCTTGAAATCTGGGATGAAGTGAAGCAAAAGTTACAGGGTGAAATGTTGGATTCTAGGAATTCTTTGAGTCTTGCAATTTATGAATATTCCAATCTCGTAGACAAAACATTTTTTGTTGAATTGAACAAAAAGGGACAGAAAAACTGGAGTGCATTCTTTGACTATGGAATCAAAAGAGGAGAGATTGGTGAGTTTGATGTTCAGCAAGTTGTTGATCTGATTGCTTACTCCTATCAAGGAATTCGAATGTGGGGGCGGGTAATTCCGCTTAGTGAGCAAGAAGTGAATCACATAATTGATTCCTGGGAAACTATGATTTTCAAGAAATAGAAAAGATATAAATTGGCAATATCAAAATGCTTTGTAGGTGGTCATTCAAATTCCATCTAGAAGGCATTTTTGCTGTTAATTAATAAATTGATAATAATTTGATAAGAGTCGATTAAAGAATGAATCTGTGAGATGGTTTATAGTTTGTGTAGTTACTAATAATCTATAGAGAATAGAAATTGACTATGTATGGGAGAGCAGTTATGAAGAACCAAGTATTAGAAACAAATAAATTATGTAAAACATTTTCCAATGGTGGAAGTATGCAGCATGTCCTAAGAAATGTTGATCTTACAATTTACAAAGGTGACTTCACGGTTATTATGGGAAGCTCAGGTTCGGGCAAAACAACACTTTTATATGCGTTGTCAGGAATGGATACACCAACGCTTGGAGAAGTATGGTTTCAAGATACAAAGAATGAAAGAATGAATATTGCGAAGCATTCACACGATCAACTAGCATTATTTCGAAGAGAACATTGTGGGTTTGTGTTTCAATCCATTTATCTGCAAGAAAATATGAATTCTCTAGAAAATGTTTTGACAAGTGGGTTGCTTGTAAATCGCAACAAAAAAGAAGTAATTAAAGGTGCGCAACAGCTTTTTGAGGAAGTAGGTTTAACGAAGGATGATTTGAAAAAATATTCAAATCAACTGTCAGGTGGAGAAAAACAAAGAGTGGCCATTGTGCGTGCGTTGATAAATCAGCCGGAAATTGTATTTGCAGATGAGCCAACAGGAGCTCTTAATACAACAGCAAGCACACAGGTGCTTGATATTCTGAGTAGAGTAAACGAGCGTGGACAAAGCATTATTATGGTGACACATGATATCAAAACTGCGCTGCGAGGAAATCGAATTATATATCTCAAGGATGGAAATATTAGTGGTGAAATTGATTTGGGTACCTATCAGTTTGACGAACATGAGTATGAAAGAAGAAAACTGACTCTCAAGAATTTCTTGGGCAGTATGGGATGGTAGGGGTGTACGATGAAATTATTTAGACTTGCAAAAGCAAATATAATCCGAAAAAAAGAATTGGCAATAACAATCACCCTATTCCTATTACTTGCAGCAATGATGTTAAATATGGGGATTAGTCAGCTTGCAAATATGAATCAGTTTTATGAAGCTAAGGATGAACAATTGAAAAGTCCACACTTTTACGCTGTTTCTCCTAAGAATCAATATAAAAAAGAGTATGAAGATTTTTTGCAAAAGGATGATCGCGTAGAGGATGTAGAAGTTGAATCTGTAATTCTCATGCCGACGACCAAGAATGATCGTAATAATTTTGAGTTTCCGGGTCTTATTTTTAATAAAGATACGAATCGAACAATTGCGCCATTTCACTTAGTTGAAGAAGATCAGAGTGTCCCTTCAAAAGAAGCCATTTATATGCCACTGATTATGAAGGGGTATCATGTAAATCTTGGGGATTCTATTGAGTTTGATGTTAAGGGAGAGAAATATACCTATCGGGTAGCTGGATTTTTTGAAACAACGTATATGGGGATTGCTTCCTGTGGGTTATTTAAATACTATGTTTCGCAAGAAGCATTTGATGATTTGTATCCGAAAATGGGAGGGGCTTATATATTATCTGCTCGATTAGGAGACAGTCAAAACCTTACAAAGGTGGATGAATTTACAAAAGATTTTGGAGAAAAGACGGGTTTTTCAGATGATAATGATGAGTTGATGTCAATGATTTATATGAGTGATAAGAGCACTATGAAAATGCAGATTCTATCAATGCTAGGATTACCTGCTGCAATCTTTATAGCAATTGCATTGGTAATTTCGATGGTATTTATTTTGATGATATTTTTTAAAGTACTTGAGAGAATTGATGAAAGTATGCAGGAATTAGGTGCACTTCGGGCAATTGGATATACAACAAAACAAATCAAAGGGTTTGTTGTTTTAGAAATAGTAATGATTTCAAGTGTGGGAATCATACTTGGAACTATTCTTTCATATCTTGTATCATTTGGAATGAAGAGTTCATTTGAAACTGCAAGTGGTTTGATTTGGCAAAATAAATTTCAAATACATTATAACGCACTATGTGCCATTTTATTACTTGGATTTGTTTTGATTAGTAGTTATCTTGGAACTAGAAAGTTAAGTCGATTAACACCAGTGACGATGCTAAGAAAAGGAATGAAAACACATTCACATATTCGAAATTTTATTCCACTAGATAAAGGATTTGGTTCAATTCATATGAGAATTGCACAGAAAAATTTATTTAGTTATTTAAATCAAAATCTAATCTTACTTTTTATTATTAGCTTATGCACCTTTGTAATGGGTGTGTCGATGGTTCTATTTCTTAACTTTGCAGTTGATCAAAGTGCGTTGAAAGAAATAACAGGGATTGAGTTATCGGATCTGCAGGTGAAGCTATCGGAAACGGCAGATATTGATGAACTTCAAAATAGGATAGAACAAAGAGAAGAAGTACGTAAAACAATACAAACGAGTACGACAACCATTAAGTTAAATGATGAAAGAGTGATGTGTATTATAAGTGACGCTTTTGATCAAATGGAGATAACCAAAGTATGTGAGGGCGTTTTTCCAAAATATGATAACGAAATCGTAATTTCCTACCCCTTATCGAAGAAACTGAATAAGAAAATTGGGGACCCAATTGAGGTATCTTTTCATAATAAAACAAGGGAATATATGGTTGTTGGATTATCTCAAACAACCAATGGAAATGGGAAGATGGCTTACATAGCAAAAGATGGAATCCTTAAAATACAACCTGATTTTAAGATGACTCAAATTGATGTATATTTGAAAAAAGGTTTTGATCGAAAAACTGTGATTCATGAATTTGAAGATGAACTAAGAAATCGAACCAATACATCTTTGGACGAAAAATATCAAAAGGCAATTGAATTAGCGGAGAAAAAAATGGAACTTTTAATCAAGGATTATGGAGTGAACTCGCTATCCTATTCCATTATGTTAGGTGATAAAATAATTGTATCTGGTAATTCTAATGCTTATCAAATCAAGGAAATCGGAGATCTAAAGGGGTATTTAGATGGACAATTAGAATTGTATGCTACGATACTTTTTGGAATTGTTATGATGATTATTGGCGTTAATTTTCTAATTATGTCTGGTGCATTAATTTTATGTATTGGAACGATTTTCAGAAATAATCAAATGGAGTTTGGAGTATATAAGGCAATTGGATATTCCAATAAAGATTTGATGAAGCAATTATTTTTGAATTTCTTTATAGTATCTGTTTTGGGAGCTAGTATTGGAACGATTATTACACTCGCTCTTAGTAACCATATACTAATGCTTATGTTTCAGTTTTTAGATATTCAAAAGATTAACTTAGTAATGAATCCAATTGCCATGTTAGGAATTGGGCTTAGTGTTGTAGTATTTGTAATGGCAGTATCACTTTTTAAAGTGAGAGCACTCAAAAAAGTATCTGCGTATGAATTGATTATAGAATAGGTGGTGAGAAAAGTGAAAAATATATATGTTTACGTTGTGGTCATAATATTGGCAGTGCTACTGATTTTTGATAATAAAATTGACGTTTCTGCACAAGAATCAGAACCTAAGATCGTTGCAGAGAATTCCATTTATTGTATAGGTTCTGTTAGTAAAATGTATACAAGCGTCGCAATTATGAAACTTGCGCAAGATGGAAAAATCGAATTAGATCAACCAGTAACAAATTACTTGCCAACATTTGAAATGGCCGATTTGAGATATAAAATGATCACACCTAGAATGTTAATAGATCATTCAAGTGGGCTTATGGGAACAGATATGAGTGATATTTTCCTATATTTAGATGCAACTGAAAAGTCTAATCAAACCTATCACAATCAATTCTTAGACAGGCTTAAAAAACAAAGATTAAAGGCTGATCCTGGTCAATATAAGACCTATTGCAACGATGGATTTATGTTGGCGGAGATACTTATTGAAGAAGTGTCGGGGATGACTTATTCGGAGTATCTGAGTAAAGAGATTATAGAACCACTTTCGCTTAAGGATACATTTACATGGGATCAGGAAGTTGTGGAGAAAGCAGACATTGAAAAAGTGGTACCTCTTTATATCAGTGGACATAAACTACCAATGCAAAAGGTTCAGAGTATTGGAAGCGGAGGAATCATGTCATCAACAGAAGATTTATGTAAATTTGCCAGTCTTTTCTATTCTAAAACAGGTATTTTAAGTCGGAGTACAGTTCTTGAAATGGAGACAATTTCAAACAACCAATTATTTCCTGAAATCGAAGGAGATACCCAGTTTCAATATGGACTTGGTTGGGACTGCGTGGATACATATCCTTATAATCAGTATGGATTGAAAGCACTCTCAAAAGGAGGTGCAACAAATGGCTATTATACTAATTTGACTGTGATTCCTGAACTGGAAGCTTCGATTGCGGTAACGGCATCAGGAGGAAACGGATTACTTCCACAAATGATGGCGCAAGAAATATTGTTAGAGGTTTTAAAAGAAGAGGGGCTTATTGATGAGATTAAGCCAGCAAAAGAGAAACCAAACGTAAAGGCTGAGAAAATACCGGAAGAATTGAAAGAAAATTTTGGCGAATATTTATCTAGTGGAGTGTTTCGTATAGAGCAAAAGAATGAGAATACAATTACGATTTATAGTCAAAATCAAAGTAGTGAAATGAGTGTTGATTTTGCCTACATAGGAAATGGTGAATTCTGTTCTCTTGCAGGAGGATATTTTGGTAATGGACGATTACTAGAAACACAAAATGGGATAAGTGGATATTCCATTATCTATTTTACAAATGAAGAGGGGAATCAATATCTTGTTGCAAAACAGTATAGCAATTATGCAAAACTAGGAGAAACGGCAATTGCAACTAGGATTGGTCAAAAAATCAAACGCGATAACTCGAAAACAGTTCTCAATAGTCAATGGGAAGAGAGAAGTTTGAAGAAGTACTTTGTATGTGATGAACAGTATAATAGTGCAAGTTATTTGGAACATGGGCTAAGAACGTTAAATATTGCAAGAGAATCAAAAGACTATATTTGGTTTGACGGAATGGCACCCTGTAAAATAGAATCGGATCAATATGCTAAAGCGGTTGCGACTATCCCTGGGATGATCGGGCGTGATTTGAATGATATGGAAGTAGTAAATGCAGGTGGAAAAGAGAAGCTTAAAGCAGGAGAGACATGGATGGTCTGTGAAGATGATTTGGAAAGCTTTTCGTCCATTGGGGAAACCATATTGATGCAAAATGATTCTCAAACAAATTGGTATACAATAAACCAACAAACAAATAAACGAATGATTGATATATCAATACAGGGTAAGGGGGCATTTTATGTCTATGACAACAATCAAAATTGTATTCAAAGCTCAATCCTTGAAAATGCAGACTCAGTAGTTGGAATTAAGGAAGGTGAGTATTTACTATTGGCAGGAAATAAAGGAACAAAATTTTCTATTAAGAAGATGGATTAAGAAGATAATTGAAGAGTGATTATAATCTCCAATCCGTCTTTCGTATTCCGGGCATAGATTTCCCCGTTCATTAGGGTTAGAAGTTGTCTGCAAATGTAGAGGCCAAGACCAGCACCACTTTGTGATGTTGCATTTTGACCTCTATAAAATTTGTTGAAAAGAAGAGGTATTTCATCTTCTAGAACATGCGATCCCTGGCTTAGGACAGATAATTCGAAGGTGTTTTTATGCATTGTAGAAGTAATCATGATATTACCGGAAGAATATTTGTATGCATTTTGAACGAGATTGCATAAAACCTGATCTAATTTATTGGGATCAGCATAAATCATACAGGCTTTAATATCTAGTTGATGAATACGATCAAAATAGTCCGCCTTTTTGACAATGTTTTCAATAATTTTGCTATATTGATCAGTTGGAGTTGCACTTAGTTCTCCAAGCTCTTCTAGGGAAGAATGAAATAAATCATTTACTAAACCATTGATTTGTTCAGTGTTATCGTAGATGGTAGATAGTTTTTCATCTAATTTATCGCTGTTTAAGGAATCTGTATGATTTAATTCAAGCAGCAATTCACTGGTTATTTTAATGGAGGTTATAGGGGTTTTTAAATCGTGACTTAGTGAGGCAATCAATTCCTTTTTGCTTTGATTTGCAAGATATTCCTTTTGCTTTGAAAGGCTAAGTTCCTGTCTCATAATATCAAAACTTTCTGTGAATGCACCAAATACATTCTGTGAATCCATTGTAAGTGGAAAATCCAGGTTTCCTTTGGAGATTTCTTTGGCAAACTGCTTTAAATTAGTAAACGGGGTAAGAATTGTTTTGTGAATGAAAAGTAGGAACACAACTAAAATCATGTACATTATGAAAAGAAGTGACAAAATATAGAGTTTTATTTTGCTAATATGATTCTCATAATATTGTTTTACGCAGGTGTTTACAAAGAGGGTACCAATTACTTCGTTTTCTAAGGAAACTGGAAATACATAAATGTGATTTTGAATGGCAGACACCAAGGAGTTTGATAGCTTATCCCCATGCTGATAGAGTAGTTGGTTATTTGTATCATAATAAGAAAAAGCATAGGGAGAATTAGAAAAATCGCATTTTGATAAGTCGGATGAATGCAATTCAATTTCCTTCAAAATTTGATTGATATAAATAGTATCTGAATCTGATTCAACGGGTAGTTGTATCCATAGGATTGTAATTGTTACAAGTAAAATAAATGAAGCTGTAAGATACATAAGCATTTTTTTCATAAGAACCTCAATCGTGATTTGTAGTTTCCAATAAGTATCCAACGCCCCAAATAGTTTTAATCCATAAAGGGTCATTTGGATTTCCTTCAATCTTTTCTCTTAAATATCGAATGTGAACGGTCAAAGTTCCGTCCCCCAAAAATTTATCCTGCCATACATTCTCAAAAAACTCATCCTTTGAGATTACTGTATTTGGATGATTCATCATATAATCCAGTAATTTGTATTCCATTTCTTTTAATTTGATTTTGCGATCACCAACCATTGCAAGACGATAATTAGGATCTAGTGATAGACGGATTCCATTGTTATAAACAGACAGCTCTGTTGGCGTAGAAGTAGTGAACAGAGTCTGATTTGAATTGATTTGCTGTGTTCTTTTTAACATTGCTTTTACTTTTGCAAGCAAAATATTCAGGGTAAAGGGTTTTGTAATATAATCGTCTCCACCAATGTTGAGGGCGGTAAGAATATCGTCATCGCTGGTTCTGGCACTGATGAAAAGAATTGGAACTTGACTTTTTAGACGAATTTCCTTGCAGAGTTCAAAACCTGAGCGATCCCCTAAATTTACATCTAGTAATAGTAGAGCCACTTCATTCGACGCTAAAAAAGAGAGGGCGTCCTGATAGGAAGTAACAAAATTGGCAGATAAATTAAAAATAGTAAAGTACTCACAGGTTGTTTCAGCAATATTTGGTTCGTCGTCAATAATTAAGCAGTCGTAGTACATTCAGTCATCGCCTCCTAAGTGAATCTATGTTGTTAAAAGCAAGATAAATACTTGAACATTATATCAAAAATTCTTCGCGATGTGTTGACAAATGAGTAAAAGAAATGCATACTTATGAAACGACACTGGTGTCGCAAAATAAAAATGTTTAAACTTAGGAGGAATCAAAATAATGAAGAAAGTAGTATTTGGAGCTAATATAGTTGTGATGATAGGAGCAACGTTGACATTAATGGTTCTATCGTATCAGGGGTTAGGTCAAAGTAATCCGTTTACCAAGCAATTGCTACCGATAGCTGTATCCGTCATGGATTATGGTTTTATACTTGCAACAATACTACATTTCCTATATTATAAAACCAAGTTTTTAAGAGGATTGACGATTGTGAACGGACTGGCGTATTGTTAGTGAAAGGGGATAAAATCGATGCAAAAAAGTAAATGTAAACTACGAAAATGGAAACTTGAGGATGTAGATGATTTATCTCGAGCACTCAATAATCCAAAGATTCTGGCCAATTTAAGAGATGGGTTGCCATATCCTTATACACAAGCAGATGCAAAATCCTATATAGAACTAATGTTAAACCAAGATGAAACGAATACGTTTGCTTTTGCAATTGAATATGAACACAAGGTGATAGGGAGTATTGGCGCTTTTCGGCAACAAAACATTCATTCGCATACAGCTGAGATGGGATACTATCTTCATGAAGATTATTGGAACAAGGGAATTATGACAGATGCAGTTCTACAATTATGTGAATTTATATTTCATAATACTGATATTATTAGAATTTATGCAGAACCTTTTGAAACCAATCAGGGCTCGTGCACAGTACTTGAAAAAGCTGGATTTTCATTTGAGGGAACGCTTCATTCTCATGCACTCAAGAATGGAAAACTTCTGAATATGAGACTATATGCTAGGATTAAGGAACAATAAAAATTGAATAAATGGTCGGCATTACATTGTGGATTGCTTATAAATGTTGTATTATATTTGTAATGGCAACACGTGTAAATGGGATTTTATGGAAATGGGGACGAAACTTTCATAAATACTTGAAGTTGGAAAGAAGGGACCATTATGATTGATTTTCGTTTTGATTGGACGCCTCAATTTGAATTAAATATTCCAAGTATTGACTCACAGCACATGGAATTTTTTAAAATTGGGCGTGATGTTGAACAACTTGTACAAAATAAATGTATTGGAGTTTCGGATCAGCAGTTGCTTCAAATAGTACTTGGTCTAAGAGAATATATTAGTTATCATTTTTATGAAGAAGAACGAATTATGGGTGAATATCGATACCCTAAACTGAAAGAGCATAAAGAGCGGCATAATGAAATATCTTCTAAAATTTCAAATTTAGATATTCCTTATTTAAAAGCAAACCCACTCAAGGGACTAAAAGAAATTCAGGAAATGTTACTTGATATTGCTTTTTTTCATATTCTTAATGATGATAAGGAGATGGCAGTATACATTAGTGATAGTCAGAAAGAAATCGCCGCCGCTAAAAGTAAACATATGGATGAAGACGATGAATACAGTGCTCAGTATGGTCCTAAAATTTGTGAACTTGATGTATCCAATGCGTACCTATATTTTGACCAAGATAATGTGGGACGTTGTATCTTAATTTATCGAGGAAGCAGAAGTTCGTTTGATGAGTTAAAAGAAGCTGAGAGAAGTGCATTTCTAGAAGATGTGTCTAAGATTAGTAGAGCAATTGAGAAGGCATATAAACCGGAGTGTTTTAACTACGGAATGTATTGTGATCTTGAAAAGCGCCTTCATTACCACATCGTACCAAAGTATGAGTCCGGTAGTTATTGGAAACAGGTATTTCCAGTCGAGCAAGGGACTACGATGGAAGAAGCAATAAATATTGAAGACTTAAAGATCATTGCAGACAAGATTAGGAAAAATCTTAAAAGAGAAATGTAATTATAAAGCCTGTATCATCATGAAATATCATGTTGGTACAGGCTTTTTGTGAATCGTCAAATTAATGTTTCAAACTTTGATAAATCTGCTCATGATTTTCATGCACGAGTTCGAGATATGATTTGTTGTTGGATGAATTAACAAGAGTGTGAATTGGTTGTACTTTGGCGCCTAATTCACTTGCCAACGTTTCAGAGACCAATGGACTAGCAAGTTCTTCTGTGAAAATAGTTGTCACATGGTTTTCTTTGCAGTACTTAATCAATTCTGTTAATTGCTGTGCACTAGGTTCTCTGGTGGCGAATACATTGGAGACACTGTTTTGCTCGAGGTTATAATCACGACAAAAGTAGGCAAATGCGGCATGCCCTGTTACAAAGTGTTGATTGTCAATAGAAGCAAATTTGTCAGAATACTCAGTGTAAATAGAATCTAATTTGGAGATGTAGGATGTAGCATTATCTTGATAATACTCTTTTCCTTCTGGATCAGCGATGGATAAGCCATCTGCAATTTCTTGGACCTGAATTTTAGCACATTGTATACTAAGCCATGTGTGTGGGTCATTTCCTTCGTGGTGATGTTCTGATTCGATGTCTTTAGGATGCTCCGATTCGACGTCTTCAGGATGTTCTTCAGTGTCGTCTACTAGAATAGGAGTACATCTATGAGCAGACTCAATTACAATACATTCACTATTTTGGGAAGATTCGATAGCCGATTCGGCCCATGGTTCCATATTAAATCCATTATAGATAAAGACATCTGCAGTTGATAAGTATTTTAAATCACTGGGTTTTGGCTCAAAGTTATGAGGTTCAACACCATCAGGAATAATACGAGATATTTCGATGCGGTCTCCGCCAACTGCTTTGGCGAATTCTTCCATTGCGAAGAAGCTGACACTTACATGAAGTTTTGAAGCGTTTTCTTTGGAGTCCGAGTTGTCGTTCTGACAGCCTGTGATAGAAGCGGATAGTATCAAAGTTATTAAGAACAGGGAGAGTACTTTGAAGTGTTTCATAGCATACCACCTTTCGAAAATCGTAGATGAAGAATATAATAAAATTAATGCAAATAGTTTGCATTTGCATTATAATAGATATTAAAGTCTTAGTCAATAATGAATGGAGGAGACCGTGTGATTTCATTAGATAATGTTTCTTTTGCGTATCGAAACCAAGATGTCCTAATCTTACGTGATATAACGTTAGATATTTCAGAGGGTGAATATATTAGTGTAATTGGAGAAAATGGGAGTGGAAAAACCACCTTTTTAAGATTGATTCTTGGCTTTCTTAAGCCTATGAAGGGCTCCATTTTGCTACAAAGTGATCGAATTGCATATGTTCCTCAAAAAAGCGATACAAATCATGTAGGATTTCCAATCACAGTATTTGAAGTATTAGACTCCTACTGTAAATTATTAAAAATCAAAGATCGAAAAGTAATTGATGAAGTTCTTGAGTTGGTATCTATGAAGGACTATAAAACGTTTTTGATTGGCAATTTGTCAGGTGGGCAGATTCAAAAAATTATGTTAGCTAGAGCGTTCTTAGGAAATCCGCAGATACTCATTTTAGACGAACCGTCAACAGGGATTGATGCAGATAGTCGAAAAGAAATCTACACACTTTTGAAGAAAATAAACCAAGAGCAAAAGGTTACTATTATTGCAGTAGAGCATAATCTAGAGGCAGTTTATGCCAACTCCACCCAAATCTATCACCTTCAAAATGGATTAGGGCATCTGTGCAATCCAGACAAATATGCCAAAGAATATCTAAAAGTACGGGAGGAAAACTACAATGTTACAATATGAGTTTATGCAAAACGCACTGATTGTATCTATTTTGATTGGAATTTTGTGTCCCTGTATTGGAATTTTCTTGGTTGTAAGGAGATATTCAATGATCGGTGATACACTGTCCCATGCTTCCTTAGCAGGAATATCATTGAGTCTGTTGGTACAACAAAATCCTGTCATTGGAGCATTTGTTTTTACTGCTGTTTGTGGAGCCCTCATTGAGTTTTTACGAAAATATCTTAAAAAATACTCGGACTTAATTCTATCCATTGTTCTATCCCTAAGTGTTGGTATTGCAATTACCGTTATTAGTTCAGGAAAATTAAGGGCAAATGCAGATTCCTATATGTTTGGAAGTGTTTTGACGGTTACGAAAGCAGATTTATTTTCGATTTTAATGTTGAGTATTATTTCGTTGCTAATTGTCATTATTTTGTATCATCAGCTAATCTATTTGGCGTTCGATGAAGAGGCAGCACAAATTGCTAAAGTACGAGTTCGTCTTATAAACTATATCTTTACGATCTTAGTTGCAGCAGCAATTGCGGCCTCTATTCGGGTAGTAGGGGTTTTGGTACTATCATCAATGATTACGCTACCGGTTGCGACGGCATTACAGTTTGAAAAGGGATTTCGATTTACGTTTATAGCAGCTATTTTATTCAGTGTTACTGATATTTTGTTGGGACTGTTTCTGTCCTACTATCTGAATGTTGCGCCAGGTGGATTTACAGCAATTATTTCGGTTGTGATACTTGTGTTCGTAATTGTTGGAAAGAATATATACCTAAAATTGCATAAGAGGGCTGGGTGAGTAGGATGAATGAAACGTTACTAAGAGAGAGTAATTTGAAAATAACAAAAAACAGATTGCAGATTCTTGAATTATTACAACATTCAAGTGCTCCTATGACTGCGGAGGAAATTTATATTACATTGCGAGAAAAAAGTAATCTGAATGTTTCAACGGCTTATCGGATTTTATCTGTTTTTGAAGATAAGAAAATTGTGATAAAACATCAGGGATGTGACTCGAAGGCATATTATCAAATGTTTAATGAAACACATAAGCATTATATTATTTGTTCTGAGTGTAATAAGAGGGTAGATATTACAAATTGTCCACTGTGTGAATTAGAAAGTAAATTGGAAAAGGAAACGGGATATCAAATCACAGGGCATCGCCTAGAGTTTGTGGGGAAATGTCCTCAGTGTCAGAAATAGGAAGGGAGGAAACGATATGTCATATCAATTTGTTACACCGGAAAAAGTGATTTATGGAGAAAATGCCTTGCTTGATAGTATGGGTGAAATTGCGAAATTGGGTTCGAAGGCCTTGATTGTAACGGGGAAGAACGTAACAGCAAGTGGTGTTATAAGTGAATTGGAAGGACTATTAAGCAATCATGGTGTGAAAAGTGTACTTTATAATGATATTGTGAAGGAACCAACCATTCAAATGATTCTTGACGGTGTTCGGGTGTTTGACGAGGATCAATGTGATTTTGTAATTGGAATCGGTGGTGGAAGCCCAATGGACAGTGCAAAAGCAATTAGTGCAATGACGGTACTTCCAAATGAGATACAAAGTTATATGGGAAAAGAGATACTTGGTGATTTTCCGCCAGTCGTTTTGATTCCAACAACAACGGGTACGGGCTCAGAAGCTACGAAATATACAATAATAACGGATGAAGATAATAATGTGAAAATGCTTCTTAAAGGGGACTCGCTTCTTCCTAAAATAGCTGTACTTGATTTTAAATTGGTTGATAAAACGCCAGGTAATATTGTTGTTGCGACTGCGATGGATGCTTTGACGCATGCAATCGAAGCATATGTTTCAAGAAAGGCAACACCTATCACAAATAGTTTTGCAGAATCTGCAGTTCGTAAGATTTTCAGATTCCTTCCAATGTTTATAAGGGGAGAAAATATAGATGAAGCTAAAGGAGAGCTACTTATGGCTGCTTTTGAAGCGGGTATTTGTATCAACAATGCCTCTGTAACCATTGTACATGGCATGAGCAGACCGATTGGAGCGCTTTTTCATATTCCACATGGTATCAGTAATGCGATTTTGCTTGGGGTGTGTATGAATGATATGGAAAATGAGTTAGAGGAGGAGTTTGCAAACCTAGGGCAGTTGATTGGATGTACTGGAACTAAGACAGATTCTTGCAAACAATTTTTGGGCAAATTAGATGAACTATGTCAGCTGGCCGATATTAAAAACTTAAAAGAATTGGGAGTAAACAAGGCGGAGTTTGACCTTGTAAAAGGTAAAATGGCTGAAGATGCATTGGCAAGTAAAAGCCCAGATAATGCAAAAAAAACATATACAAAGGAGAATATTCTTCTTCTTTATGATGCATTGTGGAAAGAATAGAAGATTCCTATTGACATTGCATATTAGCTTGTGCTATCTTAACTGCAAGTAAATATTAAAAACTGTGATAAGGAATAGTAGTGATTAGATGATTTTCAGAGACCTGTTGGTTGGTGTGAAGCAGGATTCAAATAATTGTGAACTCGCCTTTGAGTTGCTGGCTGAATTAAGTAGGTTAAGTCGGATGCCCACCGTTACTTGGGATAGATATCGGATTGTTCCTGTATTGATGACGCTATGATGAGTGGTTTGCAGATATTACTTCTGTCTCGTTTTGAGGCAGAAGTTTTTTTATTATCAATCATTATTTGGATAGATTTATAGGAATGGGTATTGAATAAAGTGCATGTGATTACATGAATTAGAGTGGTACCGCGGAAAGCCTCCTTTTCGTCTCTTTGTTAGAGATGAAGGGGGCTTTTTTATAATTATTTCATGTGAAGCGAAAGGAAGATGTGCTATGAAGAGAAAAATTTATGTGTTTGACACAACGTTAAGAGATGGGGAACAGGTACCGGGAGCAAAGTTAAACTTGGAGGAGAAATTAGTAGTTGCAGAGCAACTAATTAAGTTGAAAGTGGATATGATGGAGGTTGGTTTTCCATCTTCTTCAAAGGGTGATTTTGAGGCTGTAAAGGAAATCAGTAAGAGATTTGGGCAGGACGCAGTCATTGTTGGTCTTGGAAGAGCTATAGAATCCGATATTGATGCGATTTACCAAAGTGTTAAGTATGCTCAAAATCCAATGATTCACATTGTGTTAGGATCTTCTGACATCCATGCCAATAAAAAGTTTAGTAAGTCAAAAGATGAAATTATTCAGATGGGAGCTAGCGCTGTGGCATATGCCAAAAAATATATGTCCAGTGTACAGTACTCCTTGGAAGATGCAAGTAGATCAGATATAGACTATATGTGGAAGACGATTGAGGCGGTTGTAAATGCGGGGGCAACAATCATCAATATTCCTGACACAGTTGGATACGCAGTGCCTGAAACATTTGGGCAGACAATAGCCGAAATAAAGAGGCGTTTAATGGAGTTTAATCAAGATATTATTTTGAGCGTTCATTGCCATAATGATACAGGTTTAGCAACAGCTAATTCGATGGCAGCAATTCGAAATGGAGCGAATAAAGTGGAATGTACAATCAATGGAATTGGTGAGCGAGCAGGGAATGCATCCTTAGAAGAAATTGTAACAAGTATTCATTTACACCCTGATTACTATGACGCATATACGGATATTAATAAGAAAGAAATTTATAAAACATCTAGAATTGTAAGTAGAACGATGGGATTAGATGTACAAGTGAATAAGGCAATTACGGGTGAAAATGCATTTGCGCATTCATCTGGAATTCATCAAGATGGTTTGTTAAAATCAAAAAATGTGTATGAGATTATTGATCCGGTGGAAATCGGAGCGAATGAAATGGAACTTGTATTAACAGCTAGATCTGGTCAACATGCTTTTTTTCACATCATAGAAAAAATGGGATATGAAATTGAGGAAATGAATAAATCAGATATCTATAACCACTTTATTATAATGGCTGATCAGAAAAAGGAAGTCTATGAAAACGATATTGTGGAGTTAATAGAATCTTGTGGCAATTACTCAATTACGAAGCAACCCTTGTACAGAGTGAAAAATTATAGCGTTGAAAAGAAAGGCAATGGATACAGGGGAGTTGTTGAAATCACAAAAGGAAATGAACAGTTTGTGGGTGAATGCAAGGGAGAACAGTTTGTGGATACAATATTTCAAGCAACAATGAAGGCATTCAATCAAAAGAACAATGACGCAGTTCAAATAATAGAGTATCGAAGCCATCAAATCGGAGACATTAGTAAGTCGATGAGTAAAGTAAGTGTTCAAATGAGTTGCAATCATAATCTGTTGGATGCAAAAGCCATTGATGAAGACTATATGAAGGCCTGTATAATGGCCTGTGTCAATGGCGTAAACAAAAGTATATTGCGAAAATAATGTGATTGTAGTATATTTGATAAACAAATCACTATTTTCAAGAGAGAAGGTTTATAGATGTCTGATTCAAATGCAGAAAAAATGAAGAAACTACTAGCTGATAAGAAGGCAAAAGGCAAATTTTTGCAAGATGAGAAAAAAATTGGCTCAGGTAGTGTTGAAAAAAAGAATAAAAACATAGGAAATAGACCTGTTAGAACAAAAAAAATCGGATGATTTTCAGGAGAAATCCATGGTACTTTCAATTAAGAAACCCGAATTATTAATTGTGACGGACAATCAAGGCAATGTTTCATATGGTGGCAAGCAAAGTTGGTATCATTCAAAGTGGGCGGTTGAGGCAGGCTGTGGAGCGACATGCGGATCAAATATTTTGGCATATTTGGGACTGACGAGGGAATGTTTCAGACCGCTATATCATCCAACAGGAATGGGTAAAGAATCCTTTTTAAGTCATATGAATGAGGTTTATCAAGCTATAAAGCCAGGTTTGTTAGGCGTAAATCGTGTAGCTATGTTTGTTAATGGAATTGACAAATTTGCAAAATCAAGAGGAATTGACCTAAAATGCCATATCTTGAGTGTTGATTTTTGGACAAAACAGAAAAGGACACGGGAGAAGTTGATCGACTTTGTTCAAATGGCAATCAAGCTGGATTCTCCAATTGCATTTTTGGTTCTTTCAAAAGGAAAAGAAATACAATTAAGTAGTTGGCACTGGGTTACAATTATTGGAGTAGACATTGATAAAGAACATGTCTATGCACATGCACTTGACAATGGAAAGAAAATAAAGTTTGATTTACAGCTATGGTTCTTATCAACAAGAATGCATGGTGGACTAATATATTTTGAGCAGAAAAGTGGTTGACAAATGCCACCTAGCTATGTATAATTGCTTAGGTGTGGATAGGAGATTGATATGATAATAAATATTTCGGATCTTCTGACATCAGAAGGAAAAGTAGAACATTTTCAATGTGAATTTGAAGAGACTACAGTAGATTTTTTGATAAAGACTTATTCGCTACAAGATAAGAGCAAAGTTGATATTAAAATTACAAATGTAGAAAAAGGAAAAATTTTAGTTGAAGGTAGTTTTTTAGCAACTGTCAGATCCAAGTGTGATCGTTGCCTAGAAGACACAACATTTCCTCTGAAAATCACTTTCTGTGATGAAATCAGTGAAGAATCCATACATAATTTAGAGTTAGCCGAAGAACATCCCTATATGAAAGCATATCAGTTGGATACAGAAGTTCTAATCGGTAATGAAATTTTGATAAACTGGCCTACTAAAGTTTTGTGCAATTATAATTGTAAAGGAATTTGCAATAAATGCGGTAAAAACTTGAACTTAGGAAACTGTGACTGTGATACATTTGTACCAGACCCTAGGATGGCAGTGATAAAAGATATCTTTAACGCGAATAAGGAGGTGTAACGATGTCTATCTGTCCAAAAAATAAATCTTCTAAAGGTAGAAGAGATAAAAGAAGAGCAAACTGGAAAATGAGCGCTCCAACATTGGTAAAATGTAGCAAATGTGGTGCTTTAATGATGCCACACAGAGTTTGTAAAAAATGTGGATCATACAACAAAAAAGAAATCATTTCAGTTGATTAATATTGAAATTATATGATGTCAATTTTTAAAGCTTTCCGTATATGGAGGGCTTTTTTTCGTGGTGCGCTAAACGGCGCATTTTTTTTATGGGAATTCCTACTTGTTCACAGGATTTACAATCTTTTATCACAAATGAAACATAAAATGGGCGTATTCTCCAATTAGATAAGTTGCAAAGGAGATAATTAGCATGAGTTCAGGAAATGTATTTGAAAGGACAGAAAAAAAGTATTTGATGAGTCGTAAGCAGTATGCGGATTTGAAAGAATCCATTCAGTCATTTATCCAACTAGATCCATATCCCCAATACACAATCTACAATCTTTATTTTGATACATGTGATTATGAGTTCATCTATCATTCTATTGAAAAACCTGTGTATAAAGAAAAGTTGAGGTTGAGAAGTTATGGACCTGTGGATGGAACCGGAAAGGTTTATCTTGAATTAAAGAAAAAATGTGACGGAGTAGTTTTTAAGAGGAGAGTGACGTTAAGTTATGAAGAGGCGATGGCTTATCTTTTGGAGAACAAATACCCAACAATGGATTGCCAGATCATGAGAGAAATTGATTATGTAAATAGACATTATCAACTCGAACCGAAACTTTTTCTTGCTTATGATCGAATTGCATATTCTGGAATTTTGGATCAGCAGCTAAGAATAACGTTTGACAGAAATATTCGGTATCGGTTTCAACAATGGGATTTAAATAGTGATGATAAAACAATTGAATTATTGAAAGAAGAACAATATTTGATGGAAATCAAAGCACCAAAAGCAATGCCAATCTGGCTTGTAAAAGAATTGTCAAAACAGCAAATTTATCCAGTTTCATTTTCAAAATATGGTGCGATTTAGATAGTGTCAAATGAACTATGAAAAAATTGAGAAAAGAAAAAAGCTCAGATGAACCATAAAAATGGTCGGTCGTATAGGTTGTGGTAGCTTAGCACCACCCTTGACAGCACGCAAAAGAACTGCTG